>Ga0247834_1001913_pt1 | contig 33305 bp, 25 predicted proteins | sample LaCruzMarch2015__8_FD_187118 | JGI IMG/M metagenome (GOLD analysis project Ga0247834, IMG submission 187118) | Freshwater microbial communities from meromictic Lake La Cruz, Castile-La Mancha, Spain - LaCruzMarch2015_12m | ecosystem: Environmental > Aquatic > Freshwater > Lake | place: Spain... | reverse complement strand
GGCGAAGGCGAAGGCGAAGGCGAAGGCGAAGGCGAAGGCGAAGGCGAAGGCGAAGGCGAGGGCGAAGGCGAAGGCGAGGGCGAGGGCGAGGGCGAGGGCGAACCCCCGCCGGTGCTCGACGAGGCAAGCGTTCGCGCGGCCCTCAACATCGATGCGGCCACGGGCGCGGCCCGCTTCAGCGTTTCCGACGGCTGGCCCGTGCGGCTCGACGACAACCGGGTGGTGTTTGTCTCCCTGCGCGCGGACCGCACGTTTCTGGCGGGGGACTTCAACAGCTTCGTCCCCGAGGCCATGCAGGTGGTGCAGCGCAACGGCAGCTTCGCCTACGCCATCGCCGTCAAGAGCGGCGTCGTCGCCGGGCAGGGCTACAAGTTCGTGACCGCCCAGCAAAACGGCGGCTTCTTCGCCGACCCCGGCAGCCGTTTCTACGGCTTCGACGGCAACGGCGAGATCAGCTTCGTCGGCGGCGCTTCGGCCATCAACCGCACGGCCTACCCGAACCTCTATGCCCGTTTTGTCGACGTCGATCTCGACAACGACACCACGCTGTTGCCGCGCAATGTGCGGGTGTTGCTGCCGACGGCTGCGGCCACCCACGTGCTCTATGTGCACGATGGCCAGAACGTCTTTGCCCGTGACAGCTCCATCCCCGATGCCTTCAACATTCCCTTTGGTGGCTGGCGCCTCGACGAGTCACCCCCCGCCGGGCTCATGATTGTCGCCATCGACAACACCCCCGAGCGCTTCTTTGACTACACCCACGTGACCGACGTCATTGGCGGCGGCGGCCCCGTCGGTGGCGGCGGCGACCGCTACGCCGACTTCGTCGTGCAGACCGTGCGGCCCCTGGTGGCCCGGGTCTTTGGCGAACCCGCCGTGCGCGGCGTCATGGGGAGTTCCCTCGGTGGCTTGATCAGCCTGCACATCGTCGACCGCCACCCCGACGCCTTCGACTTCACGGCAGCCCTGAGCTCGACGTTTGAATGGGGCAGCTTCAACAACGCCACCGCCAACGACGGCAACAATACGATGATCGATCGGGTCCGCGGCGACGGCGTCCGCCGCACCGTCATCGCCCTGGACTCGGGGGGCACCCCCGTCACCTGCGCCGACACCGACGGCGATGGCATTGAAGAGGACGTCGACGGCAGCGTCCCCGACAACTTCTGCGTGACCCTGCAGATGCGCAATGTCCTCCAGGGTGAGGGCTACACCCTGGGGCAGAACCTCTTCTACAACCACGACCTCGGCCTCAGCGGCAACGGCGCCGAGCACCGCGAAGACGCCTGGGCCTTCCGGGCCGCCACCATCCACCTGCCCCGCTTCATGACCCTGCAGCCCTGACCCTCCTGACGTGCTACGAGACCACCATGGCATTGAGTGACGAGGTCGAACGCCGGAAGCAGCAGCTTGTCGAACAGGCCGGCAAGGCCATGCTCGACAAGACCGTCAAGGGCGTCATCGACGACCTGACCTTGTCGCCCGAGGAGAAAGCCAAGCGGGCGGCCGTCGACGAAGCCGGCAGCAAGACCCGGCTTGTGAAGGTCGTGCTCGGGGTGACGGCGGCCCTGGTGGCAGGCATCGTCATCTTGAAGGTGCTGGCGGCGGTGTGGATGTACGGCATTGCCCTCATCGTCCTCGCTGGCCTCGGCACCGCCGGCTACCTCGTGGCCCGCCCCAAACTCGAGGCCATGAAGCAACAGCGCCTCGAAGCCGCCAACCAACGCGAGCTGGAGCGCACCGCCGCCGACCGGGCCAAGGCCGCCGACGACGCCATGGCCGCCGTCGAGCGGTCCAAGGCCGCCGCCGCCCAGAAGCTCGAAGACGATCTGGCCCGCCTCAAACGGCAGGTCTGACCCCCGTCTCGTCGCACAACCTGCGACCAGCACCCACCAGCACCCACCAGCACCCACGTCGCCCACCTGCCCGGTCGCCCGCTGCAACGCGTCACAGCTGTCTCGGGGCGGGTCGGCAGGCCCGCCAACGGCAGCGGCGACGCCAACCCTTCACTACCATGGAGGTGTTGCCGCGGATCGAGCTCGACCCCGACGCCTGCACCCCCGACCCGGCACCCCGGGACGGGTCGGGTCCTGCCCGCGCCGACGTCGCCGAAGCTTCGCTGTTCCCGGTCATCACCGCCACCGCTGAAGGCAACGATGACGACAGCGATGACGAAGACGTCGATGACGTCGACGAGGACGTCGATGAGGTGAGCGTCAGCGACGTGGACCTCGACCGGCATCCCCTGCCCCGGGTCCCCCGCACCGTCGTCGCCCTGTGGGTGGTGCGGGCGGTGGCCGCCCTCGTGCTCGTCCTCGGGGCTGCGGCAGGTGGCGCGGCCTTCGGCGTCGTCGGCGCCGTCATCGCCGGCATCGTGTGCGCCATCCCCTCGGTGATTCTGGGGATGTCGCGCTGGCTGGTGCGCCACGGCAACGACGACGATCGGTTTTTGCGCATCGAGCGCCAGGCCCATCCCCGCTTCTTCGCCGTCCTCGACGACGTCTGCACCGACGTCGGCGCCCCCATGCAGGATGCCCTCTACCTGGTGAACGAGAGCAACTCCTACAACGCCTGCGTGAGCGGCCGCTCCACCATCCTGATGGGTTTTGGCGCCATCGTCGCCTACGACCGCACCGCCCTGCGCAGCACCCTCGGTCATGAGCTGGGCCACCACCTGGCCGGTGACGCCGTCGATCCCGGCATGCGCGCCCTGGCGGAGCTGGAGCACGTCGCCAGCATCCCCCTCATGCTCATGCCGCCGGCGCCGGTGGCCCGACGACTGCTGCGGTGGGCCAAAAGCGATGCCCTGCGCCGCAGCCGCCTCCACGAGCACAGCGCCGACTTCTGGGGCGGCGTCGCCGCGGGCCCCGGCACCACCGCCACCTGCTTGATGGCCGATCGCCGGGCCCTGTACCTCTGGCAGGGCGTCACCGACGACATCAGCACCCTCGTCGAGGGCGGCTATCGTCCCCGCGACGTCTACGGACTGTTGCGGCAGGCGGTCCTGCAGGCCGACCAGGACGGCTTCGAGATGCGGCCCTCTACCAGCCACACCCCCACCGACAGCACCCACCCCGGCGACCGCTCCCGGGCCACCCACACCGAGAGCCAGCTTCGGCACCTGAAGACCCGCAGCGTCGACGGCAGCCCCGCCCTCGAGTTGTTCGACAACGCCCCCTCCATCATGGCCGACCTGACCGCCCTGTACTTCGACCCCGACAGCAGCGGCGCCGGCGACTGGCTCACCACCGTCGACGACGATGGCCTGTGGCGCCACTACATCGACGCCCTCCGGTCCCAGATGCGCATGGGCTTTGTCACCGAGCTCGACCCCACGCCCCAGGATCCCATCACCATCCTGTTCGAGCGGGTGCGCCCCCGCACCGAAGCGGGGGGCCGCTATTTCGCCGGCGACACCGACGTCACCGCCCGCATCATCGGCTGTTTGCTGGACCTCCTCGTCGACGAGGGACGCCTGCAGGGCAGCACGCAGTTTGGCTGTCAGCGCTATGTGCAGATTCGCTTCTCCGAGCACTTCCGGGTGGTGCTGGCGTCGAGACTCGCCCAGGGTGAGCTGTGGGACGACCTCGAGGCCGAAGTCCGCCGTGGCGACGCCCGACGCGAGGGCTTGCTGGCCACCTTCAACAACGTCCCGGACAAGCCCTGGTGGACGGCCAGCGCGGCCGACAACGACAACGACAACGACAACGACAACGACAACGGTGTTCATTGCTGCGCAACGTGCTGCGTTGACGACAGCGCTGATGACCGGGTTGATGACAGGGTTGATGGCCAGGCCTGGGACGAACGCACCGACACCGCCTGGGACGACCGCACCGACGACGTGTCGTTGCTGGCGGCTGAATAGTCACAGCGGGCGGCGCCGCTCCGGCAACGCCGTTGCGCCGGGTTCGGCACGCGCCTACCACGGCCCCATGCGCTCCATCGTCGTCGTCGTCGTTGTCTTGCTCTCGAGCCTCGTCATGGTCCTGCCTGCCTGCGCGGCGGGTGGCGAAGGCGAGGGCGAGGGCGAGGGCGAAGGTGAAGGCGAAGGCGAGGATTGCTTCAACGAGGTCTTCGACGGCGCCAGCGCCAACGGCCCCGTCGTCGTCTATGCCGACGGCTTTCGGGTGGGTCCGTCGGCGAACTGTCCCGGTGGCGAACTGTATGAGGTGTACTTCGAGCTGCTGACCGAAGAGGCCATCAGCCTGGTGCGGGCCTCGTTTGCCGGCGCGGCCCCCGTCGACGTCGGCGGCGTCCACCCCGACTTCGATGGCCACCGCGGCGACGCCTGCGGTCCGGCGGCGACGTCGAGCATCACCGTGGGCGTGCAGGTGGTGGGTGGGGGCGGCGCCTCACAGCCCGTGTGCGGCACGGCATTTTGAGCGAGGGTGCCACGCTCAGCGGCCGCGGCCCTTGCGCTGCCTGGCCTTGTCGAGGCCCCGCTGCAAGCTCGCGCCGACGACGACGGTGCCGCTGCTGCTGTCACCCTTGCGGGGCCGAACGAAGCGGCTGACCAACCAGGCGACGGCCACCGCCACGACCAGCAGCGCCAGGACAGCGTCGAGGGTGGCCATCAGTGAAAGCCCAGGGCGAGGCCCACCTGGTAGACGAGCAGCGAGGCGCCGATGGCCAGGGCCGTCATGTAGCCAAGCTGAAACAGGGGCCAGCGCCAGGAGCGGGTCTCGCGCTTCACGGCGGCCAGGGTGCTCATGCACTGCATGGCGAGGACGAAGAAGACGAGGAGGCTGAGCCCCGACAGCGGCGTGTACAGGGGCGTGCCGTCTGCGCGGGTGTCCTTGCGCATGGCGTCGCGCAACGACGTCGAGGTTTCGTCCTGGGCCTCGCCGAGGCCGTAGACGATGCCCAGCGTCGAGACGAAGACCTCGCGGGCGGCGAAGCTGGCGACGATGCCGATGCCGATTTTCCAATCAAAGCCCAGGGGAGCGATGAAGGGCTCCATGGCGTGGCCGAGGCGACCCGCGATGCTGTGCTCCACGAGGGCCTGGCCGGCGTTGTCGCGGATGGCGCGCACTTCGGCGTCGCGCTCGGCGCCCGCGGGCAGTTGGAGCTCAGTGGCCTTGATGGCCTTGTCACGGGCGTCGGCGACGTCGCGGTCGATGGGGAAGGTCAACAGCCCCCACAGCACGACGGTGATGGCGAGGATGACGGTGCCGGCCTCCTTCAAGAAGGTCATGACCCGGGCGCTCACCGCCTTGTAGAGCTGGAAGGCGTGGGGCACGCGATAGGGGGGCAGCTCAAGGACCAGGGGCGGCGTCGGCGAGCGCAGGATGGTGCGCTTGAAGAGGGCGGCCATGGCGATGGCGGCCACCATCGACAGCGCGTACATCGACACCATGACGATGGCGCCGGGCTCGATGAACCCGAAGACAGGGTCGGTGCCGGCAAAGACCGTGGCGATCATCAGGGCATAGACGGGCAGCCGGGCCGAACACGACACCAGCGGCGTCACCAGGATGGTCACCAGCCGGTCTTTGGTGTTCTCGATGGTGCGCGTCGCCAGGATGGCGGGGACCGCGCAGGCAAAGCCCGACAACATCGGCACAAAGGCCCGACCGTGCAGGCCCACCCCCTGCATGATGCGGTCGAGGAGAAACGCCGCCCGGGCCAGGTAGCCCGTGTCCTCGAGGACGGCGAGGAACAAGAACAAGATGGCGATCTGCGGCACAAACACGACGACGTTGCCGACGCCGGCGATGATGCCGTCGGTCACCAGCGACGACAGCAGCGGCAGCGACGCCGGCAACACGCTGCGGGCCAGGTCGGTGGCAGCGCCGACGACGCCGTCGATGAGGTCCATCATCGGCGTCGCCCACGAGAACAACGCCTGAAAGAGCACCCCGAACACCGTCACCATCAGCAGGGGTCCGGCCACGGGATGCAGGGCCACAGCGTCGAGGCGACGGGTGAAGGCCAGGGACTTCGCCTCGTGGGGGGACACCGAGGTGACGATGTCCCGGGCCCAGGATTTGGCCCGCAGCTGACGGGCCTGCACCGCCCGCGCGGCAGCCTCGGCACGGGCCGAGACCGGCACGGCCGCCAACAGACCCGGAGCGCTGTCGTCGACGATGGGCAGGGCGGTCTCTGTGACCGTCAACGAACGCTGCAGGGCCAACTGCCCCAGGGCCGCCGCACTCTCGGGCCCGAGGCCGGCGCGGGTGGCGACGGCGGCACCAACGGTGTCTGCCACCGCCGAGGCCCGGCGAACGTCGGCGTCGGCGGCGGTGTCTGGCCCGGTCTGGCGGGCCACGTTCATGGGCAGGCGACGGGCTGTCGACGTCAGCTCGGCGGCCAACAGGGCCTTCAGGGCCACGGCGCCACCGGCAATCGCGGGGGCCTTCACCACCGGGATGCCCAGGCGATGTTGAAGCTGTTCGACGTCGCAGACGCCGCCGTCGCTGTCGATGACGTCGGTCATCGTCAACGCCACCACCAGGGGCAGGGGCAGCTCCCGCAGTTGGGCCACGAGGTAGAGGTTGCGCTCCAGCTGGGTGGCGTCGACGACGGCCACCACCAGGTCTGGTCGGCGCACCCCGGGCAGATCCCCAAACAGCACCCGCACGGCCACCGCTTCGTCATCGCTGCGGGGCACGATGGAGTAGGTGCCGGGCACGTCGATGACCGAGGCCTTCAAGCCCCCGGGCAGTGTGGCCTGACCCTCGCGATGCTCGACGGTGATGCCGGGGTAGTTGCCGGTCTTGGCCGACAGCCCCGTCAAGGCGTTGAACAGGGTGGTCTTGCCGCAATTGGGATTGCCCACGAGGACAACCCGCCGGACCACCTGCTGGACAACCTGCTGGACATCGGGCTCGGCGCTCATGGGGCCACCCGGTCGCCGGCCGCCGGCACGACGACGACGAAGGCGCTGGCGTCCTTTTTGCGAACGCAGACCCGGGTGCCGAGGACCGACAGCTCGAGGGGATCCCCGAGGGGGGCGACCCGGATCACGGTCACCGAAGCGCCAGGCACGAGGCCGAGCTCCAACAAACGCAGGCCGGTGGCGTCGAGGCGACCCTCGATGTGGTCGATGACCACCGTGCGGCCCGGGGGCTGCTCGTGGAGCCGATGGCGGCGGTCGGGGGTGGGTGCGGCGCTGACCATGGCAAAGCCTCTTCGTGGCTGGCGCTCAGCGGCGCTGGGACCGGGAGCTGCCCGCGCAGCAATCCTGAGAATGACTCTCATCTTTACCCCGTCGGCGCAAGAGGTCGAGGGGTCAGTCCACACAGCGGCCCCCTCGCGGCCGCCGCTCCACTCTGCCTGGTGTGCCTGTTCACCCGCCGTCAGCGATGTCGTTGGATGTCGGGAAATGTCGGATGGACCCGACGGGTGTCCCGTGACCCGGCGGCGCGGCGGATGGGCCATCCACGGCGAAAAAACCGCCGGAGCGACGACAGAGTTTTTGATTCTCGGCGCCGGGAGATCCACCATGGCGCCATGCGCACCCTCGATATCGACTGGGCCGATCTGGAGATCGCCTTTCGCGACGCCGGCAGTGAGAGCCACCTCGACACCCAGAGCGGCGAAGTCGTGTCCATCGTCGACGGCTTCGACGACGAGCGAGAGGTGCGCGAGCGGCTGGCCCGCTTCCCCGGTCGCTTTGTGCGCATCGCCCCCGTCGACAAGGCGTGGTCCACCGAGGTGCTGCACAAGTTCATTGCCCGCCAGCGCGGCAAGCTCAAAGAGGCCCTGGTCGACGCCGTCACCGGTGCCGGCGCCCTCTCCCGGGCCACCGCCGTGCTGCGCGACGACAAGGCCGCCTGGGCCAGCTTCTCCCGCTTCGAACAGTCGGAGTTGCTGAAGTGCATCGAGCAGTTCCTCGCCGACTTGCAGCTCAAAAGCGAAGCCGCCGCGCCGAGCCTGGAACTCTTTGAGGGCCTGAGCTGAAGCCGCTGCAACCCGTGCCGAAGAAGTCGACCACCACCGCCGCCTCGAGCCCGCCATCTCCTGGCGAAGCCCGGGAACGTCAGCAGCGCGGGGCCCTCAAAGATCCCCACCTGGACACGATTCCGCCGGTCAACGCCGTCGTCGGCGCTTCCCATCGGGGCATCACCGGTTCGTTTCGGGTGGCCATCGACGGGGTGCTGCGCACCATCGCCACCCAACGCAACATGAAGATCCACGTCGTGGCGGGCCTGATGGTCGCCGTGGTCGGCATGGCCCTGCCCCTCGACCTCAGCGTGCGGGTCTCGCTGTTGTTCGCCGTCAGCATCGTGTTCTTCGCCGAGATTTTGAACACCGCCCTCGAGGCGTTGATCGACCTCTTCGTGCACGACTTCCATCGCCTGGCCATGCTCGCCAAAGACGCCGCCGCCGGCGGGGTCCTCGTCTTCGCCGTCACCACCGTCCTCGTGCTCGGCGACATTCTGTGGACCGAGTGGGGCACCGTCATAAGCCACCCCGAGGCCGTGCTGCGCTCGTGTGTCTTCGGCATTCCCCTCGCCATCAACGAGGCCCTCGGGCTGTTCGTGGTGCGGCGCATGGGCTTCAATGTGGTCCGTCTCGTCGTCAGCGGCGCCCTGTTGCTGCCCCTGGTGTGGCACACGGCCGATCCGATCTTCGCCGTCGTCGCTGTCACCCTGGTGGCCGCCGCCGCCGCCGCCCGCCTGGGCTATCTGCCCCGCCACGACGGGCCCCGACGTCCCACCGTCGCCGGGGTCTGAAGCGATGACGGCTGCCGGTACCCGGCCCCACACCGTCACCATCGACCTTGACGGGGCCTGGTGCTACCGCGCCATCCACGGCGTCGCCGGCGCCCACGACGACGCCCACGACGAAGACGGCGACCCCATCTTGCAGGAGGGCCTGCCGCGCTTCCTCGAGTGCTGCGCGCGCCTCGATGTGAGAGCCACGCTCTTTGTCGTCGGCCGCGATCTGCGCCGTCCCGCTTTTGCCCGCCTCATCGCCCAGGCCGCCGCCGCCGGGCACGACGTCATGAGCCACTCGTTTGGCCATGCCTACGACCTCGCCGACGCAGCCCCCGCGGCCCTTGACGACGACCTCGGCCGCGCCCGGGACGCCATCGCCGCCGTCACCGGCGTCGTGCCCCGGGGATTTCGGGCCCCGGGCTACACCACCAGCGACGCCCTGTGGGGGGCCCTGCTGCGGGCTGGCTTTCAGTGGAGCTCCAGCGTGCTGCCGTCGCCCCCCTACCTGGCCGCCCGCTCCCTGGTTCGCCTCCGGACCCGCGTTACCGGAGGCCGCTCGGCGTCCCAGGCGGGCTCCTGGCGGGCGTTCTCGCCGCTGTTCGCCTCGCCGCCGCTGCCCCTGCAGGAATTCCCCATCAGCACCGCCCTGGGGCTGCCGTGGACGGGCACCACCCTGGCGCTGCTGCCCGACCGCGCTGCCGACGCCCTCACGACCCTGGCCCTGCACACGCCGCGTCCCGCCCATCGGCCCCTGGTGTTCGAACTCCACGCCGCCGACTTCGCCGACGGCCGCCACCTGCCCCGGGCCCAGCCCGACGCCCACGTGCCCCTGGCCGACAAGCTGCGGCGACTGGAGCGCACCCTGATGCGGCTGGCCCAAACACCCGACATGTAGGGAGACTCCCCACCCCCGGGCTCCGGGACAAGGGCAGCAACGCGGGCTTGCGTCGTCGTGGGCCTCCGTTCCACGGTTCCCCCATGCGCGCATCCCGGACTCCCACCCTTCTGCCGGCCCTGCTGACGGCCCTCCTGTCCGTCGTCGCCACCGACCTGCGCGCCGCCGACCCCATCCCGTCCTCGCTGCAAGAGGCCGCGGCCCAGAACGCCGCCGAGAACGGACCCGTGCCACCCGGCCGTCCCGAGCCCGAGCTGCCAGCGACGACCCCGGTCCCACCGACGACGACACCACCGACAGCGCCGACGACGACAGCGCCGACGACGACACCGCCGGCCACGGCCCCCGCGACGGGCCCCGGCGGCGAGGTCGCTGCGGTGGGCCCCTGGAACATCGGCGAACTGCGCTCGCCACGACGACGACCCGATGGCCAGGAGACCACCGACGCCTGTGGCTACGTCCGCGACGTCATCGTCCGCCGCGATGATCCGCCCGCCGCCACCCCCGCCGTCCTCGTCGTCGCCTGCGACACGGGACCTGACGGCCTGCCCATCCCCGCCACCCCCGTGCTGCGCCTGCCCCCACCGTTTTCGCCGACCCCGCCAGCCACGACGACGACCACGCCGGCCACGCCGGCGACGACGGCGACGACGGCGACGACAGCGCCTGCCAAGCGGGTCTGCGGCGCCAACGAGAAGCCCATCATGAACAAGGGCGAGCCCAACTGCGTGCCGCCACCGCCGCCGCGCCCGTGTGCTCGGGGAGAGAACCCCAAAGACAAGGCCCTCCTCGCCCCCGGCGAGACCCCGTGTGTCGAGCTCGCCATCGAGCGGGGGGTGCCCCAGTTGAAGGGCGAGCTCACCTCGATGGGCGACGTCGTCCTCGTCAACAGCCGCACCAGCTTTGGCGTCGGCCTCGGCCTCACCGTCATCGACGACGTGGTCTTCGCCGTGGCCCGCCCCGACGTCAACCTGCAGTTCGGCAAGTTTGAACTCGGGCTCGGCGCCCCCCTGCGCTTCGAGCTGGCGAACCTCAAGGGCATCAATCCCATCAGCACCGACCCCATCGGCGACGCCACCCAAAACGCCGGTCGCTTCCGCACCGAGGACTGGGACCAGCTCGAGGACTTCGTGCGCCCCCTGCGCTACATCAGCTGGGGCAAGAAGGAAGACCAGCTCTACGCCGACCTCAACCGCGTCCACGCCAGCACCATCGGCCACGGGCAGTTGGTGCGTCGCTACAACCCCAACCTCGACTTCGACGAGGACAACCTCTTCGCCCAGGTCGACGGCTATGGCGCCTATGGCGGCGTCGAGCTGATGGCGGGTCCCTTCCCCCTGCCCCGCCTGCTGGGGGGCCTGGCCTTCGTGAAGCCCCTGGGCATTCTCGGGGCCTTCGTGCCCGTCGGCGAGGACGACAGCTATCTGCGCGAACTCGCGAGTTCCTGGTCCATCGGCTTTTCCTGGGTGACGGACCTCAACAGCCCCACAGGCCTCGAGACCCGCAACAACCCCGCCGACCAGCGTCCCCAGCTCATCGTCGACCCTGCCAACCAGTTCTTGTGGAAGAACCGCGACAATCCCATCGGCGACGTCGTGCAGGGCATCGGCATCGACACCGAGCTAAAGGTGTTGAAGGTGGGCAGCATCCTCGACCTCAAGGTCTACGGTGACTACTCCCACTTGCTGTTCCCGGGAGATTCGTCGTCGGCGGCGGCCTTTGCACCGTTTTCGGGCGGCGGCGTCACCGTCGGCGGCTTGCTGCGCATGAGCTTTGGCGAAAAGCCCGTCCGCGACATCGACAAGGAAGACGCCGAGACCCAGGCCGGTCGCAAGGCCCGCGAGAAGAAGGCGGCCCATGGCCTGCGCGCCCGCCTCGAGGGCCGGACCTTCGCGCCCACCTACCTGCCCTCCTATTGGAACACCATGTACGAGGTGGACCGCTTTCAGTTCGGCTTCGACGACAACCGCATCACCCTGCCCACCAAGATCCGCTACCTCTCCGACCAGGCCTCAGACCCCTGGCGCGTCGGCTACGCCGCCGAGCTCAGCTACGCCTGGGTCGACGTCGTCGGCGTCACCGCCGCCTTCGAAGACGCCTATCCCCTCGGGGGCACAGACCCCGTGCGCGGCAAGAACCTGGCCCTCCACCTCGAGAGCAAGGGCCTCGGCCTGCTGCAGCTGTTCGGCACCTACCACTTCCGCAACTTCGAAGGCGCCGAGCTGAACCGGCTGTTCAGCTTCGAGAGCGACAACGAAATCGTGTTCATCGGCGGGCGCATGCAACTGCTGCCCATCTTGTTCATCAATGCCGGCGCCCAACGGGCCTTCCGGGTGGCGTTCTCCCCCGACGACACCACGGCCCCCGACAAAGACGGCCTGCGCTACAGCTCCGTCGGGCTGAAGAACGCCTGGAGCTACGGCCTCGACGTCGAACTCGGCTGGCAATTCTAATCGTTCTGATCTGAGTTCGTGCGTGGAAAACGCGCCGTGATCTCACCCCGCCCGCCTGCTACGGTGGGGCATGGCTCGTCGTCGTCCCCCGCTCGCATTCCCACGCGCGTCCCTGCTCCTGGCTCCGGGGCTGCTGCTGCTGACCCTGGTGGCGGTGGCTTGCCCCACCACCCTCGGCAGCGAATGCCAGGTGTCGGGCAATTGCGAATTCGGTGAGCTGTGCGTCGACGGCCTGTGTGTCGTCGACGAACGGGTCCCCGTGCCCCTGCCCGTCGGCGAGGGCGAGGGCGAAGGCGAAGGCGAGGGCGAAGGCGAAGGCGAAGGTGAAGGTGAGGGTGAGGGCGAAGGCGAGGGTGAAGGCGAAGGCGAGGGCGAGGGCGAGGGCGAGGGCGAAGGCGAAGGCGAAGGCGAGGCCTGTGTCGGCGGCTGCCGTGCCTTCCAGACCTGCGATGCCGACACCAGCCAATGCGAGTACGTCGGCGACGTCTGCGACACCTTCGTCGGCGCCACCACCATCGGCGCCTTCAGCGACGTCGCCGGACAATCGTTGGTCATGGCCAGCGACCGGGTCTACGACCCCATCTCGGGCCTGCAAGAAGACGGCGACCATGCCATCGACGCCTTCGTCCTGCGCCGCAGCGACCTCGACGCTCTCGATGCCCTCGTGGCCGACAGGACCTTCCCACCCGCCGCAGCCCTCGACATCACCATGACGGCCAGCGGCTTCGACCCGTTTCTCGGCGTCCTCGACGACAGCGCCACCTGTTCGCTGACGGACTCCAACGACGACGACGCCGGCAGCACCACCCGCTCGCGCGTCTCGCTGCTGCCCGCAGAGATCGGCACCCGCACCGTCGTGGGCGCCACCAGCTTCTTCGCCGACGCCGAGGGCAGCTACACCCTGGCGGTGCGCCCCACCCTCTGCGGCCTGGAGACCGAGAGCCTGGCGGTCTGGAACCAATGCACCCGGGCCATGCTCGCCGACAGAATGGATGGTTCCGGGCCGTCCTTCACCTGCGCTACCAGCAACCCCTGCGCCCGCAACGCCGCCGGCCAACTGACGGGCCAGGGCTGCTGCATCAGCGTCGACGCCAATGGCGCCGCCTGCGGCCGCGGTGCCGGCAATGCCATCGGCTTCTTTGCGTCTCCCGTCACCTGCGCAACGCCGTGAACCGGGTCGACGCTGTCGACGTTGTCGGCGTTGTCGGGGCCCTCGGTGCCGGGCATGCTGTCGATGGGGATGCCATCGAAGCCAGCGACGCCGTCGCCCCGGGTGCCATCGACCGCTACCGGCTGGTGGGCCCCGTCTATGATGCTTTCGCCGCCCTGGCGTCGGGCTCCGCCATCCACCGCTGTCGCCTGGCGGCCCTCGACCACATTCGCCCCGGTGATCGGGTGCTGTTTGTCGGCCCGGGCCACGGCAGCGACGTCGCCGCCGCCATCAGCGCTGGCGCCCGGGTCACCGTCGTCGAGCGCTCGGCCACCATGCTCCGTCGCCTGGGCCGCACCCTTGCCCGCCATGCCCGCCCGCCGCCGACGGCAGACGGCATGGACACCGCGCCCACCATCATCCACGGCGACGCCTTCGACCACGACGGCGCCGACTACGACGTGGTGGTCGCCAACTTCTTCCTGAACGTCTTTGACGTTCGCGACGAGGACCGGATGGTGCGCCACCTGGTGGCCCGCCTGAAGCCGGGCGGAATCCTCGTCGTTGGCGACTTCGCCTTCGTCGGCGACGACGACCATCGCTGGTTTCGGGCGCTGTCCACCGTGCATTGGTATCTCGCCACCGTGGTGTTCTCCCTGCTCACCGGCAACGCCGTCCGGCCCATGACCGACCACGGTGGCCGGGCGGCGTCTGTCGGCCTGCGGCTGTTGTCGACGACGTCGTTCTCCGCCTGGGGCCTGCCGCTGTACGCGTCGGTGGCGATGGTCCGTGATGCCCGTGATGCCTGAGGGCAGCGCCACCCCGACGGCCCAGACGGCCCAGACGGCCCTGGCGAAGACGCCGGCCCGCACGGCGGTGTCGACGACGCCCCTGTCGGCGGCCGAGCGCTACCAGCTCGTGGCCCGCTTCGGCGACCATGCCCAGGCCGGCGCCATGTTGCAGCCGGGCGTGCAGACGGTGTCTGTCAGCGGCCCCCGTGGTCGGGCCTTCGCGTCGTTCACCCGCGCCCTGGGCGCCACCATCGTGCTTGGCGAACCCGTCGGCGACAGCGACGAGGCCCGCGCCGACGTCGTCAGCGCCATCCTCGACGACGACCGCGACGCCATCTTCTTCCAGGTGCGCCCGGCCTTCGCCTCGATGGTGCACGATCGCTTTGGCCTGCGTCATACCCCGATCGGCACCGAGCCCATCATCGATGTGGCCACGTTCTCCCTGCGTGGTCGACGTCGACAGACCATCCGCACCGCCATCAACCATGCCCGCAGCATGGGGGTCGTGGTCACCGAGTTGGGCAACGACGACGACACCGAAGCCGGTGCCATCGACCGGGCGGCGACGGCGTGGGAGCGCACCCGACGACGACGACACATCCGTTTTCTGGTGCCCCCCCTGCACCATCGGCTGCCCGGGCTCACCCGCACCTTCATCGCCCGCCAGGGCCCCGATGTGCTCGGCTTTGTCACCTTCGATGCCCTCAGCAGCGATGGCACCATTCACGGCTACACGCCGTCGGTGTCGCGGGCCTCGACGCGGTTTCGGGCGGGCCTGTGGTACGTGCTGATGGCCCACGCCCTCGAGCAGTTCCGGCGGGAAGGGGTGACGACGGTGAACCTGGGCCTGGTGCCCCTCGCCCGGGGCGGGTCAGCGACGACGACGCAGCCCCCCGGCGACGCTGGGCCGTTGTTGCCCCTGTTGGGGCTGCTGCGGACCGTGGGGGTGCCCGTCTTCCCGTTTGGGGGCATCGAGCACGCCAAGAGCCGCTTTGGTGGTCAGCCGGTGACGTCGTCCCTGGCCCATCGACACGCCCTGCCCCTGGTGGCCCTGCTCGGCACCTTGTGGCGCACCGTCACCGGTCCCTGAGGCGATAGCCGCGGCCAAACCACACCACGCAGTCGACGTCGACGAGGTCGGTGTGGTCCGGCCGGGCGGCGACGGCGGTGGCCAGGGCCTCTTCCACCACATCGACCACGAGGATGGCGGCGTCGACGGGGCGCACGCCGGTGGCGGCCACCACGACGTTGGAAAGCCAGGCGAGCTCCAGTTGTCGACGGGCCAGGGTGGGCCCGTCGAGGTGGGCCAGCAGGCGTCGCAAGGTGGGTCGGGACCCTGCCCCGCCCGGGGCCTGCAGCGTCGTCGAGCTTGCCGTGCGTGCCGGGACGTCGGCACCCGCCGTGTGCCCGGGGCCAAAGGGTGGCAGCCAGGCCCGGGTGATGGCGTCGTCGCCGACATGCCCTTGTCGGGCCAGGGCCAGGAAGGCGCGGGCGTCGGCGACGGGCACGAAGCCCCGTTCGCCCCGCCGTTCATCGCGGGCCACGACGGCGTCTTCGGCGGCGCTCTCCCCTTCGCTCAGCACCGCCTCGATGCCGTGCTTCTCGACGGCGCCGGCCGTGATGGCCGCCAGCCGCTCCAGCAGGCGACGGAGGGCCCCGATGTCCTGTTGGTCGAGGGCATCGACGATGGCGGTGACGGCGTCGAAGGCTCCGTCGTCCTGGGCCACAATGAAGAAGTGGTCGGTCTCGTGGGAGCGTCGGTCGAGGACCAGTTCATCGAAGGCCTCGATGTCGTCGTCGCCGCGCCGCCCCCGCAGGGCCAGCTCATCGAGATCAAACACCGACACCAGCCCCGCCAGGCCATGCACGACCACGGCGGGGTCCCGGCCAAACAGGTCGGCGACGACGACGGCGGCCTTGTCGGCGCCCATCTCCACCATGACCTGCAACCACAGGCCGAAACGGCCGGCATCGAAGCGCTCGCCGGTCGTCGTGCGGGTCCAGAGGTCGTCATCGAAGACGGCCTCGATCTGCGGCGTGGTCATCAAGGACACGATCTCGCCAGCGTCTTCGAGGCCGACTTCAGCGACGAGGGCCACCAGGGCTGCCGGCGCCATCGTCTGCACGCGAGCGAGGGCCGCGTCGTCGTTGAGCAATCGCTGCAACACGGTCGGGGTCTCCAGGCGACGCAGGTTCATGGGGTCTCCGCAGTCAGGCGACGCGCCCACAACGGGCGTCGCCCCCAAGGATAGCCCCACGGGGTGCGGTCGGATTCCCTTGATGATTCAGTACTTTGTCGGCTCGCCACAGTGCAGCTCTCGCCGGGGCCGTGCGCTTCATTCCAATCGGTGCCTACGATCGGAAGCAGGCAGTCACGCGAGCGCGGTGCTCGCGGTTGAGATCAGGAGCGCCCCATGGGTCCCGTTTTCCTCGCCATCGCCGACAGCGTCCGTTCCCGCATCTACCGCCAGGAGTCGCGCGGCGCGCCATTGCACCTCGTGTCAGAGATGGCCCATCCCGAGGCCGGCCTGAAGAACCAGGAGCTCGTCACCGACAAGCCCGGCTCGTCGCGCTCGGGCAACAACGGCGGCGGCTTCGCCGGCGCCCACGACAGCCCCCGGGCCCGCGAGCAGGAGAAGTTTGGCCACGACATCGCCCGTCATCTGGAGCAGGCCCGCACGTCGGGTCAGTTCAAGGAGCTGGTGTTGGTCATGGGCCCCCGCATGCTCGGCCATGTCCGGCACGGGCTGTCAGACACCACCCAGGCCCAGATCGCCCTCGTCATCGACAGCGACATCGCCCGCCTCGACGACGACGCCATCAAGGGCCACCTCCGCAAGAAGTGGTTCGTCCCCGAGGCCGTCTTCGCCCGCTGAGGGCGCCGTCTTCGCCCGCTGAGCGCCCCCTAGCGTGGCGCCCGTTCGATGGCGCGGGCCATGGCCTCGGGGTTCGCGCCCTCGAAGAGTTGCAGGTGGGCGCCGTCGACGGTGGCCACAGTCACTGTGCCCAGCAGCCAGTCCCGCCAGCCGTGGGCGGGATCGTCGAAGCGGGTGGCGGCCCAGTCGAAGGTCGAGGCCGCCTTCAGCAGCAGTCCGGGAATGTGGGTGGTGCCACGAGGACGGTACTGCAGCTGGGCATTGGCGAGGGCCCCCCACAGGGTGCGCATCTCCTGTTGGCGGGCCTCGTCGAATTCGCCGGCGCCCACGTCTTTGTCGTCCGCGAGCTTCTCGGTCATGCCGAGCTTCGTCAGCACCCGACCACGCACGTTGATCAAGCGCTGCTTGAGGTAGCGGCGCTTGCCCGCCAGGTCCTGCTTGGCGAATTCCTCGACGTGGATCAGGGCCCGCTGGTGGGCGGGCAAGCGCTTGGGATAGCCCGGCGCCAGCACGTCGAAGAACACCAACAACTCGGGGGGTACCCCCCGCCGCTCCAGCCGCAGGGCCAGTTCGTAGGCGACGTAGCCGCCAAAGCTGTAGCCGCACAGGATGATGGGCCGCCCCGTCAGACCCCGGGCATCGAGCTCCTCGAGGTAGGCCGAGGCGATGTCCTCCACCCGCTCCTTGGGGACCTCGCCGCTCTCGCCACCGATGGCGCGGAAGCCATAGGTCGGCGTGTCCTCACCGAGGAGCTGGGCCAGCTTCTGAAACGTGAAGACATGGCCGCCGATGCCCGCGATGAAGAACATCGGGGTCTTGCTGCCGTGCTCATTGAGCACAATCAATGAAGACGATTGGGTCGTGGTCGTCGTCGTCGTCGTCGTGGTGGTCGTCGTCGCCGTCGTCGCCGTCTTCGTCGACGTCACAGTGACCGGGGCTGCGCGTTTGGCGTCGATGGTGCGGGCGAGCTTCTCGACGGTGTTGGCCGAGAACAGGGCCGACAGGGGAACCGTCTCCCCCAGCTGCTTCTTGATGCGGCTGACGAGCATGGTGGCCAGCAGGGAGTGGCCGCCCTTGTCGAAGAAGCTGTCGTCGATGCTGAGGGCCTCGGTGCCAAGGACCCCCTGCCAGATGGGCAGCAGGGCCTTCTCAGTCTCGGTGCGCGGCGGCCGCAGGGTCTTGCTGACGGTGGCCTGCAGGGGATCTGGCAGGGCCTTGCGGTCGACCTTGCCGTTGACAGACACGGGCAAGCCGTCGGGCAGCAGCACCACATGGCTCGGCACCATGAAGTCGGGCAGGTGGGCGGCCACGTGCTCTTTGACGTCGTGGGCCGACAGGGAGGTGCCCGCCGCCGTGCCTGTCCGCGGCACCACATAGGTGACGAGGACCTTCTGGTTGGAGGCATCCACCCGGGGCACGCTCAGGGCGTCGCGCACGCCATCGAGCTTTTGCACCACGGCGTCGACTTCGCCGAGCTCCACGCGGAAGCCGCGGATCTTGACCTGAAAATCCGAGCGCCCCAGAAACTCCAGGTGGCCGGCGAGGTCGTGGTCGTCGTCGTAGTAGCGCGACAGGTCGCCGGTTTTGTAGAGGTGGCCATGGCCGGGCCGGGGCGTCCCGCTGGCTTTGGCTTCCTTGACGAAGGGGTCGGCGATGAAGCGCTCGGCGGTCAGGGCCTCCCGCTTGAGATAGCCCGACGCCAGACAGGTGCCGCCAATGTAGAGGTCGCCGCTGACACCGGGAGGCACCGGCTGCAGCCGATGGTCGAGGACGTGGTAAAATGAATTCTGAATCGGTCGACCGTACGGGATACTGGTCCACGACGGATTCACTTGATCAATTACATAATAGTTCGACCAGATGGCGGCCTCGGTGGCGCCGCCGAGGGAGCGCACCGCAAGGCCGTCATGGAAGGTGCGCCGCAGGTGGTCGGGGAGGCTGACGGGGATCCAGTCTCCCGACAACATCACCAGCCGCAAGCGCTCCCGGCGGGCCCGATCCGCCTCGTCCACCGGGGGACCGGGGAACAGCGTTGCCAACCGGTGCAGGGCCGCCGGTGCCGAGTCCCAGACGGTGATTTCGCCTGAGAGCAGCCGGCGCACCACGGCCTCGGGATCGCGCAACTCCGTCGCCGTCGCCACCCGAATGGAGGCCCCGGCACCAAGAGCACCAAAGATATCGTACACGCTCAAGTCGAAACAAATCGACGTCACAAAAAGCAGTCGATCCGCGGCCGTGAACGCGAACTCGCGGTTGACCCAGTCCAGGGTGTTGACCACGGCTTCGTGGGTCAGGACCACGCCCTTGGGCTGGCCCGTGCTGCCCGAGGTGTAGATCGTGTAGCAGACGTCGGTTGGCTCCCCGCTGCGTGGGGGACGGGTGCTGTCCTCGGCGGCCAGCGCCGCCACGACCTCGTCGTCGTCGAGGACGATGGTGCGGGTCCCCGCCGGCAGCAGGTCCAGGTACTGGCGCTGGGTGATGACCACCGGCGCCTGCGTGTCCTCCACCATGAAGGCCAGACGTTCTCGGGGATACTCGGGGTCGAGGGGCACATAGGCCGCGCCAGACTTGCTCACGGCCAGCACGCTGACGATGAGCTCGAGGGAGCGTTCCAGCAGGATGCCCACGTAGCTGCCACGGACGGCGCCCGCGCGCTTGAGGCGCCAGGCCAACTGGTTGGCGTGCTGTTCCAGCTCGATGAACGACAGGCTCTTGTCGACGCTCTGGTCGACGCCCTGATCGATGTCGGCGTCGCCCGCGGGGGTGGCTGTGCCCGCTGCCGTGCAGACCACGGCGGGGCGGTGGTTGGTCTCGGTCTCGTCGACCCGGGCCTCGAAGAGCTCGTGAATCAACAGCCGATCGGGAAACGGCCGGGCCGTCTGGTTGTGGGCTCCGAACAACACGGCGGCGCGCTCATCGGCAGGCAACAGCCGGACATCGCCAGTGGTGGTGGCCTTCGTCATCGACGTACACACGGCCTCAAACCACCCCATCAAGCGCTCGATGCCGACGTCGGCATAGCGGGCCCGGTCAAAGAGCACCCGCAGCTCCAGATGGTCCTTCTTGTCCACCTGACCGTGGTCAAAGACCGTGACGTTGAGGGGAAAGGTCGGCTGCTCCTCGTAGTGGAAGTGACGACGGGCAAACGAGGCGTCGACGCTGCGCAGGGTGGCGTTGAGTTCCTGGTTTTCAAACATCAGCAGGGTCTGAAACAGCGGCGTGCCCCGGGGCACCATCGCCATCCCCAGCACATCCACCAGCGGCGTGTGCTCGTGGTCCCGCACCTCGACACTCTGGCTGCGCAACGACGACACAAACGCCGTCAACGACTCCCCATCCACAATGCGGGCCCGCACCGGCAGGGTGTTGATGAACAACCCCACCATGTCGTCGGCAGAGCCGTCGCCGTCGGTGCCCGCCAGCGCGCTGCGGCGACAGGCCCGGGTGGTGCCAAACACCACGTCGTCATCGCCCGTCAGCCGGTTCAGACACAAGGCCCAGGCCGCCTGCACGACGGTGCCAAGGGTCGCCCCCGAGCGCTTCGCCAATTGCCGCAGCCCCACCGTGGTCTGGGGAGAAACCACGCGCATCAGCTCGCCGTAGCCGGGCCCCATCGTCGTCGTCGTCGTCGTCGTCGTCGGTGGTGAGGCCGGCCGCAGGGGCGGCAGGGGCGTCGGCGCATCTTTGCCCGCCAGCAGGCTCCGCCAATACGGCAGGCTCCGGGCGAACGGTTGGGCAGCACTCCAGGCGACAAAGTCGCTGAAGGGACGGGGTGGCGGCGGCAACACCAGCGTCGGCGATTGGCCCCGACCGATGGCCGCGTAGGCGGCGAAGACATCGCGCAAGACGATGCTGAAGGAGCGGCCGTCCATCAGGATGTGGTGGAAGGTCCAGCAGGCGAAGGTGCGGGCAGCGCCCACCCGGGCCACCAGCAAACGCAGGGGCGGTGTGTCGTCGAGGGGGACGCCGTCGTGGCGGTCCTGGCGCAGAAACGCCGCGATGCGGGCCTGCTGACCGGCCTCGTCGAGATCGACATGACCATCGACAGCACCGTCGACCGCAGAGTCGTGGCCTCGTCGCCAATCGACGACGGTGACGGGCAGGCGCCAGCCGGCCAACACCTCCTGGTGGGGGGCCTGGCCGTCGCTGTCGACGAAGCGGGTGCGCAGCATCGGGTGCCGGTCCACCACCACCTGCCAGGCTTCCTGGAAGGCGAGCACGTCGATGGGCTCGTCGAGGACCATCGTGAGCTGTTCGATGTCGAAGCCCCCCGTGGGGTCCAGCCGCGCTTGAAAGAGCATGCCGGCCTGCAACGAGGTCAGCCCACAGCGGGACTCGACCCGCAGCGGCAGCGTTGCTTCGACGGGGTCCACGGTGGGGGGCGGAGCTTGGCGTGTCGTCGTCACGAATCGCGGTTAGCACACCGCCGGTTCAGCCGCCGGTTCACCCCTGGTGGGGTATCGGCACACATCAGCCCACATGTCGTTGGTCTGCCTGGCAGAGGGACGGGAACTGTCTCCATGTTCATCGGCGGACGCCGATGAATTCCTTTCAGCACTGGTGGCGTTCGGGTGGCCCTTTGGTGTACTTCGTCGCCGTCACGTCAGGCCGTCAGGCCGTCAGGTCGGGCTCTGTCCGGGGAAGTGGAGGGTTTTGCATGACCAGCAGCTGCGCCGCCCGCGTCCGCACCCTCCCGCGTCTCCAGCAATGGGACCCGGGCTTTGGCCTGGTCGGTGACCTGGACACCTCGTCGGCGGCACCCGTGCTGTTTCTGCACGGCTGGATGACCTCGGGGGCGGTGTTTGACGATGTGCTGCCGATGATGGCCCCGGCCGGGCGGCGCCTGCTGTGCCTCGACCAGCGCGGCGCAGGCAGCGCCGCTGGCAACGACGGCGACGGCGACTCCTGGGCCACCGCCGACTATGGCGCCGACGTCATCGCGCTGCTGGACGCCTTGGCAATCCACCGGGCCGTCGTTGTCGGCCACTCCATGGGGGGCCAGGTGGCCCTGTGGTTGGGGGCCTGCCATCCAGAGCGGATCGCGGGGATCTGCGCCATCACGCCGGTGCCGTTGTCGGGGTTGGCGTTGCCGGCGGAGGCCCGGGCCCTCTTTGCCAGCTCGGCAGGCAACCGCGACACCCAGCGGACCATCCTGCAGCTGGCGACGGTGGCATTGCCGACCGCGTCCCTCGAGCACCTCCTCGACGCGGCGGCCACGGTGAGCACCCCATGCATTGTCGGCGCCCTGCAGGGGTTCACCACCGGTGCCCCCGACGTCGACATCGCCCGCATTGACGCCCCCACCCTGGTGGTCGCCACCGACGACCCCTTCCTGCCCCTGCCATTGCTGCAGGGTACGGTCGTCGACGCCATCGCTGGCGCCCGCCTGCACCACCTGCCTGGTGCCGGCCACTACCCCACCGCCGAGAAGCCCAGCGAGCTGGCCGCCATCATCGACGCGTTCTTGCGCTCCCTCTGAGAGACGCCGGCCCACGACGCGCCGATGCTTCGGTGACTGGCGCCAAGAAAAACGCCGCCATCACGGCGGCGTTCTTCAGGTCAGCGTGACCGCTCGGTGTCCGTCAGCGACGGCGGTCGCCTTCAGCGACGGCGGTCGCCTTCAGCGACGACGGTCGCCTTCAGCGACGGCGGTCGCCTTCAGCGACGGCGGTCGCCTTCAGCGACGGCGACGACCGAAGCCGCCACCACCGAAGGAGCGCTTGGAGGTGCCCGTGGACGTGCCGGGGCTCTTCATCCGCGTGGACCCGGCACCGCTGCCCGTGGCCTTCAGCGACGACGACGGCGCCTTGGCGTAGCCCGAGCTCGACAGGCGCGCCGACTGGGGGGCCTTGCCGTGCTGCTGGGTGAAGCTCGACGCCGCGGCCTGACGGCTCGCGCCGGCGCCACCGACACCACTCATGCCGCCCGCCATGTACGGGGGCGGGTAGTAGTAGCGGGGCCCGAAGAGCATGTTGCCCACCATCATGCCGGTCATGACGCCCATGAAGGGCGACCACGTCGACGACTCTTGACGAACGACGACTTGCTGGCCGCCGCGCTCCTCGACGACGTTGTGGGTGTACTGGACGGCGAAGTCCTGGGGCAGGCGCACCACGGGCCCCGGGACCACGGGCCCGACGACGGGGGCAGCAGCGACGGCATCGGCAGCAGGGGCGGCGGCGGCGCCTTCGGCGGCCACCGGGGCCGCGACAGGCGCCGCGCCCTCGGCGGGGACGACAGGGCCTGGCTGGTCGACGTCGAGGCGGGCGGTGGCCCGGCCGGCCTTGATGTCGTCGTCGGTCAAGCGGGCCATCGGCAGATCGACGGCGACGAAGATGGGTTTGGCCCCCGGGGGCGGGTTCACCAGGAAGACGCGGTAGGCGCCGTCAGCGTCGTCGTAGGAGATGGACTGGACCTCGTAGCTGCCCGCCGCCAACGGCGGTGACACCTGCACCGGGGCCGCCTTCTCCGGCGGGGCCTCGGCCTGACAGGCCACGGTGCCGGCGAGGACGACGCTGGTTGTTGCCAACATCATGAGAGAGAGACTGCGCTTCATGGTGAACTCCAGGGGACAGGGAGAGGCGTGCAAGCAGACGGTCAGAGGGGAACCAGCTCGGGAAAGAGGGCCAACAACTGCTCGTCGGTCAGGCGGTCGTCGGGGTGGGCCGGGGCCACGTGGAGGTGGGCCGAGGTCAGGGCCCCGCGCTCGTGGAGGGCGACGATACCGCGCAACACCCGGGCGAGGTCGAGGCGATCGTGCAATTCGCGTTCGACGTCGTCGTTTTGCCCCTCGTAGCTGCAGGTGAGCATCACCACGCACCGGCGCTCATCGCTGGTGCCGGTCCCTGATTCCCGGGGGTCACTCTCATCGTCGCCGGAACCGCGGTAGCGCGACGACAGATCAGCGTAGACGTCGGCGACCTGGCCGGCGGCGTCTTCTTCGGTGTCGTAGACGTCGCCACCGAGGGCGGCAGCACTCCAGTTGACCTCGTGGTCGAGCAACGCCCGACAGACGTCGGCGAGCTTGCGGGACGCGGTGTCGAAGTCGCCGTCGGCGGTGATGATGGCCTGGGCCGCCCGGGCCGTGGCCGCCAACATGGGCTGGAAGGCCTCGCCGTCGACAGCCACGAGAACGGTGGCCACCACGTGGTGCTCTTTCTTCTTCTTGCCGAAACCGAAAATCATAATGGCTGATGTAGCCACACAGCCGTCGTCGTCAAGGTCGAGGATGCTCGAAATGGTGGCGGGTCTCGGTGGACGTCGTCGTCATCACCCCGAGGCGCCGGTATAGCTGCGCAGGGCCCGCAGCCAGATGAGGCGCGACAGCAGCAGGGCCACGACGGCGACCCCGGCGCTTCCAATCAGCCATGTCCAATTGGAACGACCAAGCATCACCTCGGCGGGCACCGTCGTCAGAAACGCCACCGGGACGACCCAGGTGAACACGAAGCGGAAGGCAAGGGGATAGGCCTGGATCGGAAAGCGACCGGCATCCATCAGGCCCCGCAGCACCTCGGTGGCGTTGTAGATCTTGGTGAACCAGATGGCCGTCGTCGCCAGCATGAACCACAGGGCATAGAGCAACACCAGGGCCGACAGCATGGGCACAATGCCCAGCAACGCCGCCGGCGATGCATGGCCCGACGCGACCACGCCAACTGTGATGAGGCCGGCGCCAAAGACGAGGTCGGGCAGGCCCCACGGCGACATGGCGCGCAGGGAGACCTGCAGTTGGGAATCAAGGGGGCGCAGCAACACGAACTCGAGGGTCCCCTCGGTGACGTGGGTGACGATGCGCGACAGGTTCGGCGTCAGCACGGTGGTGATGACCCCCGTCCACAGGGAAAACAGCCCCAGCACGACGAGGACTTCGGCCCCGCTCCAGCCGGGAAAGCCAGCCCCGGCCCGGTAGAAGAGCCACATGGAAAACGCGGCCCCAAAGAGGTTGCCGGCGGAAGACAGGGCAGCGACGACGAAGTTGCCACGGTACTCGGCCTCCGCCGCCAGCGACGTCGACCAGAACAGGCCGATGGTGCGGGCAATCTGTCGGGCCCGTGACGGGATGGGATGGGTCGTCGTCATGGTCACGCTCCCATGGCCGAGTAGCGGCGCAGGCCCCGGCGCCACAACACGCGGTTGACGACGAGGAAGAAGCCCCCCCAGGCGCTCATCACCAGCGCGCCGCGCCACAACACGTCGACGTCAACGTCACCCATCAGGGCCCGGGCGGGCAGCCAGATCATGTAGGGGAAGGGCGTGAGCATGAGGACCTCGCGGACCTCGACGGGGAAGGCCTCCAGGGGAGCGATGGCGCCGCTGGCAAACATGTAGAGCAGCACGTGCAGGGTCTCGATGGCGCTCGCCCGCTCCAGCCAGAAGCAGCCCATGGCCACCGTGTACTGGATGATGAAGCGCAGCAGGAACGCGCCCAGGCTCAGCAGCACAAACAGGCCCACCGACGACGGCGACGGCACAAAGAACGCCGCCGGGTAGAGGGCAAAGAACAGGGCCACCAGCACGACCACGAAGGGCAGGCGGGCGAAGCGTTCGGCGATGTGGCCCATCAGGTGGCGCCAGACGGGATCGATGGGCAGCAGCAGTTGGCTCGACAGCTTGCCGAGACGCACCTGTTCCTCGACGTCCCACACCACCCACACCACGGTGAGTTGGCGCACCAGAAACACGCTGAAGAAGTAGCGGACGACGTTCTCGGGGGTGATGCCGACGTCGGCGCGGCTGCTGGCCTCAAACCACACGCCCATCAGGATGAACGACAACGACATCGACAGGGCCCACAGCAACAGCTCGGCGCGGTACTCGGTCATGTAGGCATAGCTGGCCATGAACAGGCCGCGGCTGCGCATCCACAGCAGACGCAGGGCCAGATGCAGGGCCCTCATGGCGCGGTCTCGGCGGTCGCTGGCGGCGCATCGCCACTGATGGCGCGGCCGATGACATCGTCGATGGGTGGGTCGGTCACCGACAGGTCCGATGGCACAAGCACCGCCAACAACCGTTGCAGGGCGGGCGCCAAAGCCTGGGGATCGACAGCGAAACGCACCAGCCGCCCCTCGCTGCCCGTATGGCGGAACGAAGCACAGCGCTCGTCCTCGGCGACGGCGGCGGTGGCCCGGGCGACGTCGGCGGGGGTGACGTCGCCAGAGAGCTCGAGCTCGATGCGCTTTTCGGGGGCAAAGCGGCTCGTCAGGCGTTTGAGGTCGCCGTCGAAGATCAAGCGGCCGTCGTGGATGACGAGGACCCGGGAGCACAGGGCCGTGATGTCCGCCATGTAGTGGGACGTCAGCAAGATGGTGGCGCCGGTCTCCTCGTTGTAGCGCTTCAAGAAGGCCCGCACGGCGGCCTGGGCGTTGACGTCGAGACCGAGGGTGGGCTCGTCGAGAAACAGCACCTCGGGGCGGTGCAACAGGGCCACCATCAACTCGGCCTTCATGCGCTCGCCCAGGCTCAGCTTGCGCACGGGCTGGTCAAGCAGGCCCCCGAGTTCGAGGAGCTCGGTGAGGGCCTTGGCCTGGGGCTGCCAGACCGCGTCGTCGAGGCCAAAGATGCTCGCCTGCAGGCGCAGGCTCTCCTTGGCGGGGAGGTCCCACATGAGCTGGGCTTTGTTGCCCATCACCAGCGCAATGCGGCGCAGGAACGCGTGCTCCTTGGCAAAGGGCACATGGCCACAGACCTGCACGGTCCCCGACGTCGGCAGCAACAACCCCGACAGCATCTTCAGGGTGGTGGTCTTGCCGGCCCCATTGCGACCGAGAAAGCCAACCCGCTCCCCGGGATCGATGGTGAAGCTGACGTCGTCGACGGCGACGACGTCCTTGGTGACCCGCTTGAAGAAGTGCCGCACGGCGCCACCGAAGCCATCACCCTTGACGGGGACCTGGAAGGTGCGCCCCAGACCCCGGGCCTCGATGATGGGGCTCGGGCCGTTTCTCGACGACGATGCTGCAAGCGGGATGCTGGTGGACACCGGGGCCTTGTGGCCACTTCACCCCGGCCACGCAACGCCGTCGACGGCACTGGAAACTCAGCTCAGGGTGTGCGCGGCGGGCGGGGCACGAGGACGGGGGTGCGGGCCTTGTAGGCCTGGTAGTTGGCGTCGGTGGCGAAGCGGGCGTCGGCGCGGGCCTCGAGCATGGGGATGCCGCTGATGGCCGTCAGCAACAGGGTCACGAGGAGCGGCGACGACACCACCGCCCATTGGGCCCCCTGGTAGACGTCGACCCCCGCGATGAAGAGGCCCGTCCAGAGCAGGATTTCGCCGAAGTAGTTGGGGTGCCGCGACCAGCGCCACAGGCCGCTGTCGATGAAGCCCCCCTGGCGCCCCGCCAGACGGAAGCGATCTTTTTGACGGTCCGCCACCACCTCGATGGCGAAGCCCACCAGCCACAGGCCGATGCCCACCACGAAGAACGGCGACAGCGACGACGACGCAGATGACGAGGACGACAGTACCAGGGCCGGCATGATGGTCACCACCACCCACAGGGCCTGCAGGGCCCAGGGCACGGCGAAACGCACGGGATGCAGCTTGAGCTCGTCAAAGCGGCCGTCGCTGCCGGCGCTGTGGACGCGGGCAAACAAGAACGAACCGAGCCGCGCGGCCCACACCGCCACCAACACCAGGGGCAAGAACGCCACGACGCCAGTGACGCCGTCGACGACGCGGGCAGCGACGCCGAGGCCCACCAGGCTCAAAAAGGTCCCCGCGCCCACCAGGTCGTAGAAGCGCTCCGTGCGCCGGGCCGACGCGATGATCCAGGCGACACCGTTTTCAGCCACCGCCACGGCCACTGCCAAAAGCGCCAGGGGCACGCCCCCCAGCGTGCCGATGCCCGGCCCCGTGCCGACGGCGAGGGCGAGGGCGAGGGCGAGGGCGAGGCAGACGACGGCGACGATGGCGACGACGACAGTGGTGCGGATGAGGTCCTTCAAAACTGCATCTGCAACTGTTGCCGGGGCTTCTCGCTGGCGGCGGGCTTGTTGATCGACGGGGTCGGCGTGGCGAGGGGCGGCGGCGGCGCATCACCCACCGGGGCGTCGGTGGGATCCACCGGCCCGTCGGTCTTCTTGGTGGCTGACGTCGTCGCCGGCGTCGACGGCGCCTTGCCGCTGGCCCGGCTGCGCAGACGTTCGTTGTGGGCCTCGGCCATCTTGGCGCGCTCGGCGAAGGGGAGGTCCGGGGCGGCGTGGTCTTGCCAGGTCAAAAACCCCGCACCACCGAGACCCGCCGTCGCGCACAAACCGGCCCCGCCGACGGCGCCGGTGACGAAGCCAACCCCGATCAGGGCCAGGGGCACAGACACCGCGCACGTCACCAGGCTGAGGGCGCCGCACACCCCGGCGCTCGCGTACAGGGCCACGGGCATGGTGTTGTCGGCGTCCTTCAGGAGCTCTTTGCGCCCCACGTGCTCGAAGAAGTCCGGGCCCTGCAATTCCCGCCGCTGCAGGCCCACGAAGAAGCGCTGGGCCACGGGATCCACCTGGACCCAACCCTCGGGATCGACCCCCTCGGGCACCCCGAGCCGGTTGGCCGTGACCTGGCGCAATGCGCTGGCCCCTGCCCGCTCCATGTCGTCAGAGGTGCGAGGTTCACCCACTGTTTTCTGCAGCGTCGCCAAAAAATGGGCTGGAATCGCGAAGTTGAGGGCCTCGCTGTCCCGCACCTTCATGTAGGCAATGCCGACGACGCGACCACAGCTGTCGGTGACGGGGCCACCGCTGCTGCCCGGCGATACCGCCGCCGTCATCTGGATGCGCTGGGCCCCCTCGAGGTCCCGCTCGGCGCTGACGATGCCGTCGGACATGGTGGCCTCAAGCAAGCGCGGCGAACCGAAGGCAAAGACCCGGGCCCCCCGCTTGGGAATGGCGTCGGTGAGCTCCAGCGGCGCCCCTTGCTCGGGTGCCTTGAGCTGGATGATGGCGAGGTCGTTGGCGAGGTCGGCGGCGACGATGCCAAGGACGGCCACGGGATCGGTGTCGGTGGTCCGCTTGACCCGCAGGCCCTTGGCGCCCTTGACCACGTGCCAGTTGGTGGCGACGAGGTCTTTGGCGATGAAGAAGCCGCTCCCCGAGCCCACCGCACCGCCGTCGCCATCGGCCAGGACAGTCACTGTGGAGGCGATGACGGTCTCTCCCAGCTGCTCGGTGGAGGGGCACCGCTCGGCCACCGACGGCGATGCCGACGACGCCAACGCCGACGACGACACCAGGGACACGCCGGCGCACAACGCCACCGGCAGAAGAAACGCAGCAGTGCGCATGGACATCATCATCAGGCTCGCGTGGAAAAAAGAACGTCGTCGGGGAGGCTTGGCCGCGTGAGGTTGTCGGGGCCCGTGCTCGTCACGTGGATGTTGTCTTCGATGCGGATGCCGCCAAAGGGCACCAGGGCGTCGACGACGGACCAGTCCAGACCGCCCCCCTCTTTCAGGGCCCGGGCTTCGCTCAGGAGGGTGGGGATGAAGTAGCAGCCCGGCTCGATGGTGAAGACCTGCCCAACGGCAATGTCGGCTGTGTTGCGCAGAAACGGGTTTTCGGATTTTGGCGCCACCAGCTTGCAGCCGACGTCGTGGGTGGCCACGCCGAGGGAGTGGCCGAGACCATGGGGAAACAGCTTGCGGGTGGTGCCGCCGTCGACGAGGGCGTCGATGGAGCTTGAGGCCCGGGCCACCCCCGTCTGCAACAACACCGACGCCAACAGGCGATGGCTCTGGTCGTGGAGGGCCTGGTAGGGCTGCCCCGGCGTGATGGCCGCGATGAGCTGCTGCTGCAGCTCGTTGATGCCCTTGATGAGGCCAGCGAAGATGTCGGCGGCGCCCCCCGTCGTCTTCACGAGGGTACGGGTGATGTCGCTTTGGTAGCCGAGGCAGGTGGCGCCGGCGTCGGTGAGCAGGGTGCGGGCCGGGGCACGACGTCGACCGTAGGCGACGTGGTGGAGGGTGGCGGCATGTTCGTCGAGGGCGACGATGCCCTTGTAGGGGGCGTCGGCGTCGTCCTGGGCGGTCTCTTTCAAGTACAGCAGGTGCAGGTCAAGCTCGCTGGGGGTGCCGTCGAGGAAGGCGCGGGCGACGGCGAGATGACCGACGGCGGCCCGGCGATTGGCCTCCCGGTGACAGGTGACCTCGTAGGCGGTCTTGATTACCCGGGTACCATCGAGGGCGCGCATGAGGTCGGCCGGCGCGAGCCGGTCCTCGGCAAAGCCGAGGGACGCCCCGAAGGCGCGGTCCTCGCCGACGAAGGCCAGGCGACCAACGTCACGGGACAGGGCCTTGCGAATCTCGCCGGCGCTCTTGATGTCCACGACGTCAAAGGCGCTCCAGAAATGGTCGCTCTCGACCTCGGCGGGGCCGTCCCAGAAGCTGCGATCGACGTTCGAAAAGAGCACGGGCTTGTGCCCGGGCCGCACCCACAAGGCGCAGTTCTCGACGGCGAGAGGCAGCCAATGGCGGAACGTGGGCACCACCACGAGTCCCCAATACTGGTCGTCGAACGCCGACTTCTTCTGGGCGCTGCCGCTGTGGATGACGACGCCGTCGATGCCCTGGGCCGCACACACGTCGGCGTAGCGACGGTCAAGGGCGGCGAGGTGATCCGCATACAGGGCCGGGAGGGCAGCGTGGTCAAACGTCTGGCTGGCAGTCATCGGGATCACCTTGGTCGTCGCCGTCGTCATAGCGGACGAGGCGTTTCCGCACCACCGGCACAGGGCTGAGCGACGGGTCAGCCCCCGCTCATGGCTGGTCGCAGAAGACCTTGATGGCGTTCACCAGATAGAACCCGTCGCCGACGAAGCCCGCTTTCTGGTGCTCTTCGCAGCTCGCCCGGGTGCCGAGGTCCGTGAGGTCGTCGGAGCGCACCAGCACCGCCGCATGCAGTGGGATGTTCGTGTCATTGGCGCCGCCGCCGTTGGCCGTGGCCAGGTTGCCGGCGCTCGTGCTGGTGTTGCTGAACCCAACGCCGACAAAGGAATCGGGGCTGTCACAGTCGTTCTGTTCATTGCCCAGGATGCCGATGCGAACCCGGTTGCCACCACTTCCCTTGCGGGCGTTGACGGCACTCAGGTTGCAGTTGGCCTGCAAACGGAACGCGGGGTTGAGGGCGAGCCATTGGGCCCGTGCTGGCGAAGCCACCGTTTGCTGGCCCCCCTGAAAGACAGCCCTGGCCGACGCCGCTGTCGACGCCAAAGCAATATTGGGGGTCACGAAGGTGAAGGCCCGCGAGCCCGTGGTCTTTGGGGCAAAGCCCACCCGCAACTCGTCAACCTTGACCGACAAATACGAGCGCAGCTTGGATTCCCCGGTGGTGCCGCTGCCGTTGCCGACGATGAGGTCCGGATTGCGGGCCACGGTGGTGTCTTCCGCCAGCAGGGTCGTGTTCTCCCAAAGGGCATCGTCAAAGTCGAACTGGGCCTGGGCACCGTCGGCCTTCATGATGAGGGTCCAGCCACCGCCGTCGGTGACCATGTCGCAGAAGGCGTCGTAGTTGGCGCCATCGGTGAGGGGGTAGACGCCGTCACCATTGGCGGCGTCCTGGGCCATGATGTGAAAGCAGCTGGCCTGGCGGCCGATGACGGCGAGGCCCACATCGACGATGGTGCTGCCGCCGACGCCGTCGCTCAGCTGGATCTGCACGGTGCCAGTCCCTGCGGTCGCCGGCGGCACAAACTGAAAGGCGCCGCTGCCAAGCACGGTCACCGCACCGATGGACGCCAGGGTGGTCTGGCTGAAGGTCACCGGGTCGCCGTCGTCGTCGACAGCGCTGAAGGTGCCCGACTTGGTCCGACCGATGACGGTGGCCACGCGACTGCGGCTCACGAGCCGGGGCAGATCGTTGACGGCGTCAACCGTGACGGTGGAGGTGCGCGTGACCCGTTGAACGGGAAGGGCGGCGTCGTCGACGACGGTCCAGCTGACGGAGAAGGTGCCGAAGGCGTTGGCCCGTGGCACCAGATTGATGCTGATGCGATCGCTGCCGAGGGCGACCACCGAAGCGGGGTCCACGATGCCGCTGGGGTCGGTGATGACCACGTCGGCAAGACTCAAGGTGGTCAGTTGGTCTTCGAAGGGGCCTCGCGAGGTCACCCGACCCAACTCCAGGCGAGCGGTGACGTCTTCCACAGCCGCGGCGTTGGTGGCCTCGACCTCGGGAGGATCGTTGACGTTGGTCACCGTGAAGGGGACGTCGATGAACGCGCCAATACCCCCTTCACTGTCGGTGGGCGTGAGCCGCAAGGTGAAGCTCCCGAAACGGTTGGGCGTCAGCGTGGCCGCCAGGTTCCCGAGGGCATCGATGGCGACAGGCCCGGTCAGCAGGTCGGCGCCGCCAACGATGACGACGTCGATGGCGACGGTCTGGGCGGCCTCGAACGGTCCGGCGCTGATGGCCACCGCCGCCACGTCGGGCATCGGTGCATCTTCGGTCAACACGACGGGGGCCAGGGGCGTCAGCGTCGGTGGATCGTTGACGGCGACGATGGTGACCGTGATGTCTTGAAAGTCCCCGGCAACGTCGACAGCCCCGATGGTCTCGATGGGCGTCACCCGCAACACAACCCGGCCATTGCGATTTGCCGCCGGCGTCAGCGTCAGCACGCCGGCGTCGTTCACGGTGGACGCGGCTGCCAGGAGCCCGCCGCCGGAGCGGACAGCGACCGAGAAGCGGACGGCACCGGTTTCGAAGGGTCCTGCCGAGATGGCGGTGGCGACGACGACGGCGTCGCCCTCGACAATGGCCGTGTCTTCGTTGGTCGTGGCGTTGGCCGCCACGAATGACGGCGCATCGTTGACGTCGACGACCTCCACGGTGAAGGGCACAAAGACGCTGGCGCCGGCGCCGTCGGTGGCCACCGCCCGGGCCAACAGGGGACCAAAGAACCGGTTGCTGGCGGGGACGTAGACCAGGCTGCCGTCGACGTCGACGAAGGGCTCCACGGCGAACAAGCCCGTGATCGGGTCGTCGAACTCGACGGTGACCGTCACGGTGTCACCAGTGTCGGGACCAGGGCTCGCGATCGCAAACGGGGTCACGCCGGCGGTGGCGTCTTCGTCGCTGGTGACCGTCGTCGTCGACAAGGCCAGCGTCGGTGGATCGTTCAGGGGGGTGATGGTCACCGTGATGGTCGTCGAGGCGCCATCCACGCCGTTTTGGCGCGGCGTCACGGTCACGCTGTCGGCACCGGAAGCATCAAGGGGGCCCCGGTAGGACAGCACGTCGCCAACGATGGTGGCGTCGGCGCCGGTCAGGGTGGGGGCGCCGACCTGCCAGGTGATGACGCTGCCGTCGCCACCGCTGGCCGTCAGCGTCACCGTCACGGTCAGATCTTCGCCAACAACGACGTCGGCCACCGCGTCGGCGGCCAATGGCAATTCCCCTTCGCCCTCGCCCTCGCCTTCGCCTTCGCCCTCGCCCTCGCCTTCGCCCTCGCCCTCGCCTTCGCCTTCGCCCTCGCCCTCCCCTT
>Ga0247834_1001910_pt1 | contig 33382 bp, 23 predicted proteins | sample LaCruzMarch2015__8_FD_187118 | JGI IMG/M metagenome (GOLD analysis project Ga0247834, IMG submission 187118) | Freshwater microbial communities from meromictic Lake La Cruz, Castile-La Mancha, Spain - LaCruzMarch2015_12m | ecosystem: Environmental > Aquatic > Freshwater > Lake | place: Spain... | reverse complement strand
GGTCCTGCCGGGACTCGGCGAGCTGGCGGCGGACCTTCGCCCGGGCCAGATCCTCGCTCGGGTTGGCCGTGCCCTCCTGCCGCAGTCGATCCAGGGCGATGGCCCGGGTGGTCTGGGCAGCCCGCTGCCGCTCAAGAATCGCCTCGACCGCTCGTTCAAGCCGCTGCCTCGAGCGTTCGAGCGTGTCGTGCTGAAGCTCGTTGAGTCGCTTCTGGCTGGTGGCAACGGCGGCCAAGGCGGCCCGCTGGGCGGTCCGGAGCGTGTCGAGCGTGCCGGCACGATCAGTCCCATGCTTTTCGACCAGGCTCTGCAGCCGCCCGCTGCGGGTGCGGAGCTGCTCGTCGCTCGATCGGAGCGACTCCTCCGCCCGCCTCGCATCCTCGGCGGCCGCCGCACGCAAGGCGTCCGCGGCTTCCAGGTCGGCGTTGCCCTGGGAGGCCTCGCGTGCGAAGGCGTGGTAGGCGTCTTCGCTCGTTGCCTTGGCGGCCAGCGCCGCATCGAGGCCGTTCGGTCTCGTGAAACCGGGTGGGGCAAGTTCGCTGATCCGCTGTGCGAAGCGTCCGATTTCCTTGTCGCGTTGCTGCAGATCCTCTGCAGCCTTGTCGCCGCCGAGATCCCTGATCGCGGTCTCCTTGCCCTGGATGTCGGCCCCAAGAGACTGTCGCTGTGGCTGCACGCGACGGGCCACGTCGACGCTCTCGATGCCGAGTTCGGTGAGCCGTCGATCGAGGGCCAGACGGGCTTCGTCCCGACGGCGTGTCGCCTCGATAAGCGACGTGCCGCCACCGGGCGCTATTCGTATCCGCACGCCGTCACCGACCACCAGTTCCGCTTCCGTCGTGATGGTTTCGCCCGTGCCGACGGCGATCGCATGACCGCCGAGCGCGACTTCCCGATCGGCTGTGAGCAGCTCGATCCGCGTGGCGATGGCATCGAGCGTCGCCTGGGCCCCGTCCTGTTTGCGCTCGAGGCCTGTCAGCACCGCGAGGTCTTCTGCCGTGATGGTCGGCAGGTCGGCAAGCTGGTTCCGAAGCGCCGCCAAATCGAGCCGGAGAGCGGCAATGGCATCGCATCTGCCGGCGAGCCCCTGCCGGTCCGTCTGGATCCGTTCGAGCTGCTCACAGAGCGAATGCAGCATGGCTTGATCAGCCAAGGCTGCCTGGTGCGTCTGCGATTCGTGGACCCGCTTCACGGCCAGTTCGAATCGTACCGCTGCCGAGCGTTCGTTCTCCCTGGCCAGGGAGAGCAGGTCGTTGGCAGGCTTCAACCGCTCCTCGAGCTCGCGGATGATCCGCTCGCACTCGCTGATCTCGCAATCGGCATCCTCGAGCGCCTGCAGATCCCGCGTGGCGTCGTTGGCACGAACCTGATGCGGGCCGAGCGTGAGCGTGAGGCGTGACGCCTCGTCGATCCGATCGCGGAGCGAATTCTGCTCCTGCCGTGTCGTGGCAAGGCTGGCCTCGCATTCCGCGATGGTCGAATCGGCAGACTCGACCTCGTCTGCGGCGGCGTGGAGCGTCGTCAGTGCGGATAAGGCGGCATCCTCCGCGGCCGCGGCAGCAGCCCGCTCGGTCGCGGCGGCAAAGAGCGGCGAGTCTTTTCTGGGCGAGCCGTCGTCTTTCGATGTGGCGGCGTGCGTGTCGAGGATTATTCTCGATACCCGCGCATCGCGTGGGGATTCCAGAACACCGCCGCCACCGAGTGTCCCCAGCCGATCTCGGAGCTGTTCGAGTGGTCGTCCCTTCGCATGGTGCAATGGATCCCGGCCGCCAGCTCCCTGCCAGACCCAGAGATGGGCCCACTGCAGCGGCAGCCTGTCTTCGAGCCCCCGGCCGCCGCCGACGGTCTCGGCGTTGAGGATGCGATGGATCTCCGCCTCGGCCGCCTCCCCACGGAACGGATCTCCTCCGGATCGCGTGAGCGTGGTCGGCGCATGGGCCGTGCCGGTGAACTGTTTGGCGAGTGTGTAGGTCTCACCGCCACTCTCGAACGTGAGTGTCACGGCGGGATGGCCAGGGTGGAATCCCGACTGCATCGATTCGAGCACGGCGCCGGTCGTGCGGCTGCGGAGGAAGAGTGCCCGATGGATCGCCTCGATGATCGTGCTCTTGCCCGATTCATTCGGGCCGCCGATCACCGTGCGGGCCGGATCGAAGAAGACCGTCGTTTCCTTATGAATTCGGTAGTTGGTGACCGTGACGGAGATGAGTCTCATGGCTGCGTCTCCGGGCTCGCGGTGCAGAGCGAATGCAGGATGTTGATGGCCTGGCGGACATCCGCCACGTCGCCGCCGCCTCCCTCGAGCCTCCGGGCGAGTTCCCCCGCGACCCGGGAGATGATCGGATCACCCGGGCGGTTGGCGAGATCGTGGATTTCGTCAGGGGAGGGCTCGAGCAGTACGGCGTCATCGACGTCGAGGCGGAGGAGACGATGCGACCACGACTCGAGCACCGCATCGAGTTCGCGTCGGGCCGCGAGCGACACGCTGCCGCGGAGGGAGAGGTCGACCAGGCAGGCGTCGAACCCGGCATCGGCCGTGGCGGCGGTGAGCGTCTGTTCGCACTGTCTGGGCCCGTCGTCGTTCATGCTGAGCTCGTGGGCGATCCACTGCAGCCGGCCGGTGACCAGGGCCTCGACCACAGGACGCGTGCCCCTGGAAACCGTGACGCAGGCAACGCGGCCCGGCAGTTGGTCCGTCTTGGGGAACCGGTCGGTTTCGTGGGTGCCGGAGTACCACGACTTTGGGCCGGCCACCGTAAAGCCGTGCCAGTCGCCGAGGGCGACGTAGTCGAGATCGGCCAGCGGCAGGCGTTCGATCGCGATCGTATTCACCGGGCCGCCAACGTCTTCTCCATCGGCTTGGCCGCCGAAGATCGTCGTGCTGCCGTGGGCAATCACGATCCGAGGTGTATCGCCGTAGGGGGTGAAGTCGAGGTCGCGGACCCATGCGGTGGGGTCGTCGGTCTCGTGCCGCCGCAGGAGGGGGCAGGGGATCAGCACGGCCTCGTCGAGAACGACCGGCTTGCGTTCGAGCAGCACCTGAAAATTCGGGGCCCGGTTCGCGTGCTCCTGCTTGAAGAAGGGCTGGTCCCAGAGGCCGTCGAGCCCGCCGTGGTCGTGGTTGCCCGGGATCGCATAGACGGGCACGCCGAATTCCCCGATGACACCGAGGGACTGGGCCACGGTGGTTTTGGTCGGCGTGGGGGAGTCGAAGAGGTCGCCCGCCACCACGACGAATTTCGCCTGGCGGGCCCGGACGGCGTCACGAATCCGGCGGAGGGCGTCGATCCGCTCCTGCTGGACGCGGACCCGCTTGGCGGAGTCGCTGATCCCGGCAAAGGGCTTGCCAAGTTGCCAGTCGGCGGTGTGGATGAAGGTGAGCATGGGGGCGGTGCCAATGGGGGTGTGGGGAAGGGCGTTCACCGGGGCGGCCGCGTCGCACGCAGCCGATCCTCCAGGCCGCTTGCACGGCGGATCGGCCTGCCGATCGCAGACTCGATCACCGCACGCGGACCGATCACCGTCACCCGCTTCGCCGCCCGGGTGATCCCAGTGTAGAGCAGTTCACGGGTGACGATCCGGCTCGATACCTCGGGGAGCACGACGATCGCATGATCGTATTCCGAGCCCTGACTCTTGTGGATCGTGAGCGCATGCACCGTCGCCACGTCCTCGAGCCGCGAGACGGGAATCCGCCGTGGGGCGCGGCCCTGCGGAAACACCGCTTCTCCCCGGCTGCCGGTGACACCGGGTATGACGATGCCGACGTCCCCATTGAACAGGTCCATCGCCCGATTGTTTCGCGTCACCATCACCGGCCGCCCGGCGTACCACGGCGACCCGCCGCTGGCCCCGAGCCGCTTCTCGACGATTGCGTTCCAGCCCGCCGCTCCCATCCGGCCCGCGCGGTGGGCGCAGAGCACCTGCAGCGCCTTCTGGGCTTCGAGGGCTGCCGCCGCGTCGCCCGATTCGCAGAGGTCGCGAAGCCGTCGGGCATGGGCGACGACCTCATCGATGACCGCCTTGAATGCAGCTCCGCGCGGCTCGACCCAGCGGATCGATGTCGGGTCGTCGGCCGCCTGATTGCTGGGGGCGGCGCCCGGGCTGGTGCTCGGGCTGGTGCTGGACGTGACCGACCAACGGCCGTCGAGAATCGCGAGCGATGCAGCGACGTCTCCGGCGAGAATCGCGTCGGCGAGTCCGCCGATCCGCGGGCCGAACCGGTGCCGCACGGTGAGAGTTCGCGTGACCGCATCCAGGGCCGCCCCCTTCGGCTGTGCCGCCGCCGCGATGTCAGCGAGCACGGTGCCCGCGTCTACGCTCGCCAACTGGTGCGGGTCGCCAACGATCAGCAGCTGTGACCCGTCGCCAAGTGCGGCCAGCAGATGATGCATCATCGAACTGGAGAGCATCGACGCCTCGTCGACCACGACGAGGTCGAAAGTCAGCGGATTCGTTGCGTGAAACATGTAACGCGGCGTGCCCCGTGGGCGGTACGCGAGCAGCTTGTGGATCGTCACGGGCCGAATCGCGTCGACCTTCTCACGAACAGCCTGCGTTGCGTTGCGAATGTCGTCGGGAGCGTTCGGGTCGTGCAAGCGGTTGCGGAGCGCTTCGGCCATGCGGGCCGCGGCTTTCCCAGTCGGGGCGGCCAGGGCGATCCGAGTGCCGGGAGCGATCAGGAGTCGGTCGATGAGCCGCTTCGCCACCTCGGTCGTCTTGCCCGTGCCCGGCCCGCCGAGCAGGATCTGCACTCCCGCCGCGCCGCCCCCGGTGAGCCGCCGGGCGATCTCCTGCTCCTCGTGCAAAGACCGGGCCAGGTAGAGGCGGCATCCCCCGGGAGTCGTCATGTCGAGAATAAAAGGAGAGCGGTCGCCTGGTTTGCCAACGAGCGGGCCAGCCGTGGTCAGTATCTCCTGCCAGGAATGGGAGTCGTCTGGCCACGCCCGATGATCGGGCTGGGTAAGGTCGATTCCCTCCACGCAGTCGGCACTCTGAGTCAGATCGACGCAGGTGTGGCCGTCGCGCGGCGCGCGCAGGGCGAGACACATCGCCACCCACGCCAGCGGCGCGGGATTGCAGCCACCGGCACGGCGGGCGATGTCTACGAGCAGTGACGCGGCGGCGACGTCGTTGGCAGAGATTACCCCGGCAGCAATGAAGGCCTCGAGTGCTGCGGGCAAAGCCGCTACAGACATAGGCCGTGATTCCGTCGTCATGATCGCATTCCCTTCCGGTCGCCCGCGAACAGCTCGCTGAGCCGCTTCCACACGCCCGCGGGTGGCTGCCAGGAAAACACGCCGTAGCGGTGGCCGGCAGCATCGGCTGGCGTCTCCGGCCCCTTCATTCCGCGGATGAAGCCATACACCACGCCGGCGATGCACCCGCCCGGATCCCAGCCCGCTGGCTTGGCTCTGCCGAGTCGCCAGCGGAGCATCCGGTAGATGGCCGTGCCGTAGATCAGCGACTGCAGCGGATAGTGGTGGTCGGCCATTGCGGCAATGAGTCGTGTCGGCGAATAGGCGGCCAGTGGCCGGGCATCATCGCGGCCGTGCAGTTTGTTGGTTTTATAATCGGCGATGACCAGCAGCGGGTCGTCGGGAGGTCGGCCCGGCAGTCGGAGCACGGCGTCGATCGAGCCATTGATCAGCCCGGCCAGGGGCACGTTGAAGGCCCTGCCGGCAAGTTGCTCGGCATAGGGCAGAAGTGAGTCTCCCGCGGGCAGGCACTCTTGCAGCACGCGTCCGACGTCGCTGGCCAGTACGCCCTTGTCGAATCCCGCCAGCGCCATCTCGAAGTCCATTTCCGAAAGCCTGTCGGCGGCACTGAAATCGGCGAACCGTAGCTCGCGGAAGGGCATGCCGGCCGGGCCGCCGAAGGGAGTCTGCATCGCCGTCGCGATCATGTCAGTCAGGCTGTCATGATGCGGCCGCAGAAACCGCGACGTCGCCACGCCGTCCACGGCGCCGCGGATGGAGGCGGCCAGCGTGGTGGGGTCGGCGCCGGCGGCGACTTGGATCCGCTCGAAGATCTCGTGCACCGCGCTGCCGAACGCCGTGCCCGCAGGCAGGTCGGCGATCGTGAACGCATCGACCGCGGCCGGTGGAGCGGCCGACTCGCCGCTAGGAATGCGCGACTCGCCGCCAATCCTGTCCGACTCGCTATCAGTGCTGCCCGACTCACCGTCAGCGGCTGTCTGGCCGGGAGCCTCTTCGTCGTGGCCGCGGCCCGCAGGGGAGTGTTGGTCGCCAGCAACGCGGGCCGCTTCCGCCGTGATGCCGCTGAACGACGTTCGCCGATAGGTCTGTTCGACCTTCGCAGGCATCGACGCGAGGCCGGGGGCCGTTGCCGTCGACCTCGATTCCGCCGACGTCCACGCGGCCGCCTCCGGAAGGTCTGCGGCTGTCCGGAGGGCCGGCCCCGTGGCAGGCGTGTCGGGCGAATCTGGCTCGGTCGGGCCGCCGGGCATGATCGCGGCGAGAAGCGTGTCTTCCCACTCAGTGGATCGCAGGATGCAGATGTGGTGTTTCGGCCGGGTCACGGCCACGTAGATGAGCCGGCGGAGTTCCTCGTTTTCCGCAGTCAGCGCGGCCTGCTTCGAGGCCACCGCCGTCTTGATGTGGCCGACGGCATGGCCGACGTCAAGACGCCGCTCGTCGCCGGCGTAGAAGATGGCCGGCTTCCGGAACCGGGAGAGCTCCTTCGGTTTCCAGGCATCGACGACGATCACGCAGGGAAACTCGAGGCCCTTGGCCGCATGCACCGACATGATCGTCACGGCATCCTTGTCGCTCTCGACCCGCCGGCTGACGAGTTCCCCCTTCTCATCCTTCGCTGCCAGTTCGAGGAAGTGCTCGAGCATCGACCGGGCGTGGCATCCCCCGCCGCCGCTGGCGTCATGGAGCAACTCCACGACATGCGCACAATCGACGATCCGCCGCTCACCGCCCATGCCTGTGGCAAGTCTGCCGGCCATGGCCGTGTCGGCCATGATCTCGGCTGCCAACGCCGCGATGCCCTTGCGTTGCAGGATCGCATGCAGCCCGGAAATCCTCTCCTGAATCGACTGCTCCGTGGCCTCGCCAAGGCTACCGACATCGGCCAGGCTCTTGCCGAAGAAGGCCGTCGCTGCGGCCCGCCTGGTGCGGCCGAGGTCGCTCGGCCGTGCCATCGCCTCGAGGATGCAGCGGATGTCGTCGGCCGTCTGGCCGTGCATCACGCTGGCGGTGCCGCTGCTCACCGCGGGAATGTCGAACGCGACCAGCCGCTTTTCGATCTCCCTGCCGACGGCGTTGGCCCGCACCAACACGCAGATGTCACCGGGTCGAATGGACCGTGGTTTTGCCAGATCGAACTTGCCGTGTGCGAGCAGATCGTGAACCTTTCGCACGACGGCCGCCGGCATCGGCATCGCGCCGACGTCCAAAAACTCGACCGGCCGCAGGCCGGCAAGCCGCGTGGCTTCACGGCCCGGAGCCGCGGTGACAGGCTGGTAGGCGATGCCGGCTCCAAACTCGGCGCCGTCCATGGATGCGTTGAGCGCTTCGAGCAGCAAGCCGTCGGAGCGATGGTTTTCGGTGAGCGTTCGTCGGGGCAGGGTGCCGCCGTCCATGGCCACGCCCTGCTGTGAAAATCGCAGGTAGGCGGTCACGTCGGCGCCGCGAAATCCATAGATCGCCTGCTTCGGATCCCCTACGGCGATGAGGGGTCTCTTTCCGCCCGGTGGGAAGATCTCATGCAGAAACTCCCACTGCAGCCGGCTCGTGTCCTGCGCCTCATCCACGATCGCCAGTTGGTATTTCTGGCGGAGCTGGTCTCGAAACGCGGTCGACTCGTTGCGTTTCACCTCCTCCCAGGCCCGCCGCAGCAGGTCATCGAAGCTGGGCGTCGCCCGCATCCGTTCCTGCACCCGCGTGACGCAGCCCTCGACGAGCGTGACCGCGGCGGCCAGGAGTTCTGTCTCGGCGGCCGGGCGACCGACCGGGTCGAACCACGATCTGAGGAACGGGTCGCCGAGTCGGCTCGTGACGAGTTCGCGCAACGACTGCTCATCCCATAGCCGCGGTTGCATCCCCGGCAGACTGGCAGCGGCGCTGCCGGCGGCTTCCGTGACGACCGCGTCGTTGACCACTTCCTCGATCACACGATCCCGGAGCTCCTCCTCGCCGGTGTCGGCCGCTGCAATGCCTGCCAACCGCAACACCCGCGCGCAGATGGCATGGATCGTGCCGATCGCGGCGGTGTCAAACTCAGCGACGGCCCGTTCGAGACGGCGGGCCTTCGCGGGCCGGTCAGCCTCGTCGAGCAGCAGTTTTGCGTCGAGTGCGTCGGGGGTGTGGCCGGGGACCTCCTTGCCGCGGAGCAGCAGGGCAGTCGCCACCATCCGGCCGCGGATGCGGCTCTTCAGTTCGGCCGCCGCGTTTCGTGTGTAGGTCGTGACGAGGACGGAGCCGATTCGCAGAGTCTCGTCGGTCGCGATCGCCTGCGTCACGATCGCCGCGACGGAGTAGGTCTTGCCCGTGCCGGCGCTCGCTTCAATGAGCGTGCCGTTGGGGGGCAGGTCGTCGTCGAGATGGAATGGGTGTGGCATGCGAGTCAGGTGAGTCATGTGAGTCATGTGAGTCGATACCCTTCGGCCACGCTGACATATCCCGGCTGGAGCAGTCGCCGGAATCTGTCGAGGAATGCGATGCGAGCGGGGTGCCGTTCAAACACATCCTCAAACGTCGGGCTGACACCGAACATGATGGCTTCGGAGGTGCGCGGATAGAAATCCCCGCCGACGTACTCTTTGAAGTCGCGTGTGCGACTGTCCGGGCTGCAGGTCACCACCTTCCCGAACGCCGGGCGGGGCGACACCATCGCCTCGTGGGCAAGCCCGACCGTCTCTCGCAATCGGTCGGCGGCGGATCTCGGGTGCGCGAGCTCGTTCGCCAGGCGGATCACCCGCACCTGCCAGGCATCCATCAGTGTCGGGCCGGGATTCTTCTTGGTCGCCGGCTTCAGTGCGCCAGGTTTCCATGTGTCGCGGCGGCTGATGATCGTGGCGTGAGTGACATCCACACCGGCGGCCTGCGCCGCGAGCAACTGCAGGGCGGCCATGTGCAAGGGACGGCCGTAGGAATCCTTGTCCGACTCCCGTGCGGTCACGATCACCAGCTGCCGCGATGATGGAAGAACACCGCTGACGTGGCCGACCAGTTGGCAGCCCCCCAGGTCGATGGCACTCAGCGGCATGGTGACGAGCGAGGCGAGGTCGAGTGCGTGTGTGGCCAGCGCCGCGGAGAGTCCCTGTGCCAATTGCACGATCTCTTCGAGCTGCCGATCGCCATGCGGTCCGACGGGCAGCCGGCCACTCTGGCGAACGGACTGCACCCAGGCGGCCTCCGCCCCTGGGTCGGCCACGATCGCGTGCAGCAGTTCGAGCGTCAGCGCCCGGACCACGTGCTTCTCGAGCGTGAGTGGAAATGTCGCCGGTGTGGCCTGCTCGTCGCTGCGCCACGTGTCGATGCCGAGGGTTTTCTCCAGATAAAGCCTGAGCGGGTCGACCACCATGCGTTCGAGAATCGAAAGCTCGATCACCGGGTGGATCGGCGTTTCCGCGGGCTCGCCCGGCGGTGTTGCTCCTGCCGCCGATGTCGCTGTCGCGGGTGTATCGCCCGGCGTCTTTCCTGCGGCGTCGTTCCCGCCGTCGCTGGCCCCGACGAGCTGTGAGACCTTGGCGGCGTCCGCGTCGTGGCTCCAGATCACGCCCTTCTGCACGCCGCCGCTCTCGAAGTTTTTGGGGCTGAGATGGTGCCGGGGATGGCCAACCTCGATCCCGCTCGGTTCGTCGAGCTTCTTGCGATCAACGCCATGACGGACCGCGAGATCGACCAGCTCCTCAAGCGGCGTGACCAGCGGCAGCGGCTGGTTGTTTTTGATGTTCCGACCATTGCAGGTGATGACGAGGCGGTCCCGCGCCGCCAGCAGGCAGTCGAGCAGCGCCCGCCGCTCGTCGGTCCGCGGGTCGACGTCGCCGACGAGCTGCTGTCGGCCGACGAGGTCGTCCCCCTCCATCTCCGCAACACCCACGGCGCCGTCGTCGTAGCCGATCACGCACACCACCCTGAAGGGCACGCTCCGCAGGGGCACCATCGACGTGGCGGTGATCGCACCGGTGCGAAGCGGCTGCCGTCCGGGCTTGTCCTCAAACCACGAACCGAGCAATTGCCGGACGTCGTCGAAGGGAACGGGCGTTGTTTCGGCGGCTGTGCCGGCGGCGGCCTCGCGAAGCCTCCGCAGTTGGGCAAGCGGCTCGGCGAGCTGCGGGCACTCCGCACCACAGAGGCCGACCATGGCCGTCTCGATCGCGTCGCACCATTCCGCCGCCGGCCGGCCGACCTCGGTGACCACCTCGAGCGTGCGGATCACATCGATGATCCGCACGAGGGTGGCGATGGCAGGGATGTCGGCAGGATCAAGGCCGGCAAGCGGCACGACGCCGCCGAGCTCGGGCCGGGGCGGGGCGTCGGGGAGCGTTGCGCCCAGGAGCATGCCCTCGAGCCCGAGTTTCCAGGTGTGCAGGTCTGCGAAGGTCGCCAGCTCGAGCCCGCGCCGTGCGCGGTGGCCGCCGTCGAGGCCCCAGCGAATCTGCGTCCGCGCCGTGAGGTCGGCCCAGAGCGCAGTGTCGTCGTCACCGACGTCGAAGTGCACCCTGACCAGCGGGTGGCCCGCCACGCCGAGCATGTCATCCACGGAGCAGCGCGACCCGGGCAGGGCAAGGAGGTTGATCAGCAGGTCAGCCGCCTCGTTCACCTCGCGGATGCCGCGGTCGGCCACGACCAGCGGCAGCGTGATCGAGGCCTTGCCGCCGTCGGCATCCTGGCCTTTGACCGTTCGCTGAAACACAGCCTCCAGATGCGGTGCGGCTTTTTCAATGCAGGGGCTGACGATCACGATGTCGTGGGGTTCGAGCCCCTCGATCTCGTCGAAGGCCTGGAGAAGCGCGTCATGGAGCACTTCGGCCTGCCTTGAAAGACTGTGGCAGCGGTGGATGCCGACAGACCGGTCATGCGAGGTGTGGTCGTGGGCAACGGCCTCGCCGCCGCTGGCAATGGTGCGTTGCATGCGGCCGAGGAGCGTGTCGGGAAACGGATGGGCGGCCGCCGTGGGCAATGCGTCGATCGTGGCTGCCTGGGAAGCGAGCAGATGCTGGAGCTCCTTGGATCCCGCCAGCCAGACGGGTAGAAGCTGATCGACGCCATCGACGAACTCGGGGTCGGGGTTTCGCCGCAGCGGCTGCCGCGGGTCGTCGCGGGACGGCTGTGGCAGTGACGTTCCCCAATGGGTCTCTAGGCCCGGCGAGGGGTGCACCAGCAGCACCCGCACGTCGCATGCACCGCCGAGCTGTTCGAGGCACTGCCACTGGTGCAGCGAGAGCGACTGGAGGCCGGCCACGAGGAGCGGCTCGCGGCTGGCATGGTGTGCGAGGCTCATACGAGAAGGGGGGGACGGCGTGCCGATGTGCTGCCTGACCGCGTGCCAGAGGTCGAATTGCCAGCGGTCGGCAGCGTCGAGCCCGGGCGTCTCGCGTTGGCCGTCACGAACGACGTCGGAAGCGGTTGGGCTCACCACCGGGTCGCCCTGTTCCCACCGCAGAATCATTCCCGGGCGGCGGACGTGGTAGCTGTCGAAGAGGCCGGCGATCCGCCGCGCGGCGAGCAGGGGTTCCCCTTCGAACGTCGCCGGCAGACCCAGATCAGTGCGGCTGGTGATCACCTTGAGAACGGCGAACGTGAGACGATCGAGGGACCAGGCGTCGGGAGTGCCGTTTTGGGAAGGCTGCAGCAGGGCCGTGATCGCTCCCGGGAACGAGATCTCGACGTTGGCGATGATTCCGTCGCGGGTGGCCGCGTCGCTCGAGCCCAGCCGCTTGGCGAGTTCCGATGTGAGCCATGCCTTTGCTCCCGCCGTTGGCACGACGATTCGCTGCCGGGCAAAGAGGTCGGCATCGCGGCAGAGAAACTCAACGGCCGGCTCGATGACCTCCTCGAGACGGCTGATGTAGTGAAGCTGCAGTGGCATGGCTGCGGTAGGGTACCGGAGAGGGGGCGGCCGTCATGAAATGCAATTGGTGATTGTCCATGGTGCTGCCGAAATCGTGTAGCCGTCACTGGCTCAAGGCCGGCGAACGCAAGAGCGGCGGCCGGCGTCGCAAGGGGGCGTAGCCGGGGTGGCCATTGAGCGGAGCGTGCAGCAGGGGCGGCGCCTTGACGGGCCGCCCCTGCTGTCTTTCGTGATGCAGGGTGCTCGAAGGCGGTGATGCCGTAGATCTCGATGGGAGCGTATACTTGAGAAGTGACGTCCTCGAACCACTATGCCGACGCGCTATGAATCCCTCTGAAAAGCAAATGCACGTGCAAGCGACCGTGGGTGCCCACGGCTCCGTGACGCTTGACCAACTGCCGTACGAGCCCGGCCAACGGGTGGATGTGACCATCAGCCCGATCAGTTCTCAGGTTGCTGACCAGACGAGGCGGTATTCACTGAGCGGGTTGAAGGTTGAGTATGAACAGCCGTTCGAGAGCCTTGCTGCAGATGAGTGGGAAGTCACGAAGTGATCGTTCTCGACACGCATGTGTGGGTATGGTGGGTGCATCAGGACGATCGGCTTTCATCGAAAGCCAAAGCCTTTATCGCCCAACATGAGACTCGACACATCGGAGTGAGTGCCATCTCCTGCTGGGAGGTTGCAAAACTGGTGGAGTGAGGTCGGCTGAAACTGCCGATGCCGACGGATCAATGGCTTCACGCTGCCCTTGCCTATCCAGGCGTGAAGCTCCTCGAACTCTCGCCAGACATTTCAGCCGACGCCTGGTGTCTGCCGGGTGAATTTCATAGCGACCCGGCTGATCAGATCATCGTCGCCACCGCGCGGAATCATGGCAGTGAACTGGTGACGCCTTCACGCCCATGAAGACGCTGAAAACAAGCAAGACGCTGAAAACCAATACCCTCGACAGGGATTCGTGAATCGCAGTCTTGCCCGGGAAAAACGGTAGGTTTCGGAAGGCAGTTCCTTCAATCGGACCCTGTTTGAGTGCAAGCCGTCCCCCTTTGGCGGCCAACCGCTGAAAAGACGGACCGGGATCGCTGGCGAGGAGGTCGAATATGCCGCAGGAGGTCGCACTGGGCCCCAAACACAGCGGCAGAGGTGCCGGGGTAGCAGGCAAAGCCCACCACCCCGGCACCCCACCAGCGAAATCAAGCCACGGCGTAGAGCGGCTCCGACACGGGCGTCAGTTCGCTGAAAACCACTTGGAGGTCGCTGAAGTCTAGGGATCGTCCCCGTTCAGTTGGAGCAGGATAGTGCCACCGGGTTGTCATCGTGCGGCCACGAAATGAAGATAGGAGCATGGTCACGCCGCTCCCCAAGCCGCCCGGTAATCTCCATCCGCTCTCTCGCGAATTGCTCGAGAGCCTCGCCGGCCATGCAGAGGCCGCCGAGATCGTGATTGGCGGCGGCGTGGCACTCAGTCACTACCTGGAGTATCGCCCCACCGTGGACCTCGATGCCTGGTGGCATGGCGAACCTCGGGCTGATGTGGTGGCCTTTCTCGAGGCCGCCATGCAGGCGCTCGCCTCGCGACATGGCTTTGAATATCGCCGCCGGTCGTGGGGTGAAACCGAGAGCCTCGAACTGCTGCAAGGCACCCAAAAGCAGTTCTCCTTCCAGATCAGTAGGCGGACTCTTTCCCTTGACGAAGCGCTTCCCTCACAGTGGAAGCCTATCTGCATCGAAACTCTGCGAGACAACGTGGCATCCAAGATGACGGCCCTGGTGCAACGGGGCGCGCCGCGGGATTTTCTCGATATCTATCACCTCTGCACCCGGGACGTGATGAGTATGGCTGACTGCTGGCGGGCGTTCACGGACAAAGATCTCGGCATCGGCATCGACGAGGCCAAGCGAAAAATCATCGCTCGCCTGGCGATGATTGAAGCCAGCCGACCGCTCGAGACGATTCAGCCCGTGGAAGCTCGAGAACAGGCCTCGCGAGTCCGTGAGTGGTATTACCGCGTCTTCGCCGTGCCCACACCATGATCATCGACCGATCCGTCTATCCCGATGTCGAGCCCCCCGCAACGCTCCAGAGCCTCGCGGACCGGGCCGATTACATGCAGCGAATCTGCGCGGCCTTCGATTTCGGCGTGTTCCCGGAAGAGACCGACTGGGTGACGTTTGCCGGATGGCGGGATGTCTTCGATCGCTTCCAGCTCCCGGATTCACCCGGCTACCATGCCTTTCGCCATTGGTATGGCTGGGATCGCGTGCCTGTCGAGCGGCGGCTGGGCATCCCCGCGTGGAAAGTCGCCGACCTTCACGAGGGCCGATCGGATCCGTGCGAGGAGATGGTGTAGGGCATCGCTCAGGTGGGAGTTGGGCGCAGCGTCAGGCCCTGCATGGCTAACAACCCGGCTGGTACCAAGTTGGGGGCAGCGTCAGAGGGCAAAACCCTCACGTAGACACTGGCGTCATTCATGGGGGGCAGGTCATTTTGCGCAGGCCGTCGCTGCAAGGCGTTACGACGGTGAAGAGGGGGTTCTGGGTCCGATGCTTGTTGCGAGAATGGACGGGCGTATACTCAAGCTAGAAGGTTTTGCGAACAGTTCGAATTCGGATGCGGTCCCTTTCGCCGAAACAAACAAGCAGGCCTATGATCATGACAACGATCCAATTGACGCTTCCTGACGACCTGGCGCGCAAGGCTACTGAAGCTGGGCTGTTGTCGGCCGAAGCCATTCAAGAAATGCTACGCGAGCAGTTGCGGCGCCGTGCTGGTGAAACGTTGCGTGAGATGTGGAGCCTGATGCCCGATGAGGTATTGACGCCGGAGATCGAGCAGGAAGTCGCTGAAGCCGTTCAGGCGTACCGAGCCGAGCAACGGTCGCGGCGGGTCGGATGATGTCCGCGACGCCGGTGCTGCCGATCGTCGCAGTGCTGGATACGAACGTCGTCATCGCTGGGCTTCTCTGGAATGGCCCGCCCCGCTTGCTGCTGGCGCGAGCAACGGAGTGCGACGATTTCATTTTGGCGACCAGCCCAGTGCTGATTGAGGAACTCGTTGGCACGCTCTCTCTGTCGAGGTTCCAGAAGCGGATCGCCGAGGCCGGGAAATCAGCCGAGGCGTTCGTCGTGGCCTACCGGGATGCGACAACGCTTGTGTCCCCTCTCGTCGTGCCGCGGGTCGTCCACGATGACATCGACGACGACCATGTGATCGCTGCGGCCGTGGCCGCTCGGGCGCGATATATCGTGACCGGGGACCGTGCACATCTGCTACCCATCGGTATGCACGGCGACATAGCGATTATTTCGCCGCGACAGTGCCTCGACCTGTTAGGCAGTTGAGGCTCGGCTCGGCAGTGAGTAGATCATCCCAAAGGGGGCATTCCATGAAGATTGCATTTCTTGGCACCGGGGTGATGGGCAGCGGCTTCGTCCGTCGGCTTCTCACGCGGGGGCACAAGGTGCACGTGTGGAACCGCTCGCCAGCGTCAGCGAAGGCGCTCGAGGTTCATGGGGCCAAGGCGTTTGTGGCCTCTGCGGATGCGGTGGCTTGAGTCGAACCGGTGCATCTGTCGCTGGCCGACGACGCTTCGTTCGACGCGGTGCTCGAGCAGCTCGTCGACGTCATTCCCGCATCGTGCTGGATCATCGATCACACGACGACCACGCCGAGTGCGACCGGCGAGCGTGCCAGACGCTGGGCGGGAAGGGGGCGGGTGCTTCCGGCTCGATGCCGGCGGTGGTGGCCCAATACGATGCGGCGATCACTCTCGGCGAGTCAGCGATGGATTCGTCCGCCGCATTTCGGCATGTGGTGAAGTGACCGACGGCCGTAAGTGAATGTCATCGCTTGATGGGCGTGCAATGCAGCGCGGGCGGCGTATTTCTAGGCGTGATAGCTACGCCGAAGCGTCTCGTTGTCCGCAAGGACGCGCCCGTCGTATCGCTGAAAACTGGCCGTTCGGCCGGGACCGCATCGCTTCGAATTCACTTCGAGAAATCCACGCGTGCACCTGCACGCAGGAGCCGAATTGGGTCGCAGAACACAACCGAGGCAAAAACGAGAACCGCATTTTTGCCGGTAATTCAAAGAATGCGGCCCCGTCTATCTCCTGCTGGATAACAAGCGGGAAACGCCCGGGGCCAACAACGCAGAAACCAATACCCTCGACAGGGAGAGAACAAACCGGGTTTCACTCGGGAAAAACGGAAGGGCAGGGGGTCGCCCGGCACACAATCCGGCACACGCCCGGCAAGCGGCCGTCGATCGCGGAAGGGAGGTGCCCGATGATGCACCTCCGACAGCCCATCCAGATGGCGTTGGGCCGGCCGCTCAACGTCCTGATTCATGCCCGGTTTTCCACGGAGGAGCAGCGGCAGTCGAGCATCGACGACCAGATTGCTCTGTGCCAGGCGTTCCTGGCCGCCTGTCTGCCGAAGGGGCACGCCCCCGAGCAGGTCGATATGCAGCTCATCCGTGAGCCGGAGATCTCTGGTGAGTTGGCCTCGCGGCCGGGAATCAACCAGGTCTGGGCCGGGATCGAAGCCAAGCGGTGGGATCTGATTCTCGCTGAGGAGTCGAGCCGGCTCTATCGTCACCACACGAAGGCTGGCGAACTTTTTGAGTCTGCCGTCGATGCTGGGATCAGGATCATCTGTCCGTCGGACTATATCGACACGGCCGATGACGACTGGCCCGACCGGCTGAATATGTGCCAGATGCAGCACTCGCGGACGAACTTCTACGGTCGGCTACGGATCCGTCGTGCTCACGACGGCCTCTGGGCAAAGGGGGCCGCCGTCGGCAATACGGTGATCGGCTACAGGCGGCGGTCGACGGTGCCGCCCACGGCAACGGAACCGGCGAAGGGACCGTTTTTCGACGAGATCGACGAGGAGACGGCGGCTGTAATCCGCGAAGTGTTCGAGCGGATCGCCAACGGCGAGCCGGCGTGGGCGGTGGGCGAGTGGCTGGATTCCATTAAGTTTGCGAAGGCGTCTTGGTCCAGGCAGGCGAAGTGGACGGCTGGCAACGTCAACGCGATTATCCGGCGGACGATCTACCGGGGCTTCGAGACGTTCCGCAAGAAGGTCTCGAAGCGGAAGCTCCGCACCGGCAAGTCGAAGCCGGTCTGGAATGACGAAGATAAGATCCAGACCCGCGTCAGCGAGCACTTGCGGATCGTTCCGGATTGGCTCTGGTACAAGGCCAACGAAGTGGTCGACGAGCGGCGAGTGTTCAAGAAGCCCGTCCGCGGCGCCGGCCATCCGCTGCGGGGAACCACGCGGGACCGCAAGGGGCTCTTCTCGCAGATCCTCGTCTGCGGGGTCTGTGGTGAGCCGATGTATTCCTACGGCGCGAAGAATGGCGACTATCGCTGCTCGGCTTCCGCCAAGGGAAAATGCTGGAACCGCGCCTACTGCATGCGGGAGCGGATGCAGCCGGCGGTGCTGGCGACGGTCGTGGATGCGGTGCTCTCGCTCGACGGAGCCCGCGACGCTCTCCTTGCCCGCGTCGCGCAGCTGCACCAGCAGGGCGGGCCGGCGGCAGCGGAGCTCAAGGCCTTGGAGAAGGAGCAGCGGAAGCTTGAGGCATCCGTCGAGCGGCTGGGGGCGGCGATCGAGGGCGGCGAGGGTGCGGTCGCGTCGCTCTCCACCCGCCTGGCGACCCGCGAGAAGGACCTGGCGGTGGTGAGGTCGCGGCTGGAGGAGCTTTCCAAACGGGCTGGCCATGGTGAAAAACTGCCGGGGACGGCGGCGCTGCTACGGCATCTGGAGAGCGTGAGGGACGGGCTCGGCAGCAACGAGGCGCGGGCGCCGGTGATTCTTCGCAGCCTATTGGACGGCCCGATTCGCGTTGTGCCGTTCATGAGGGTCGACGGAAAGAAGGTCGTCCCGCGGCTGGAATTCACGCTCAAGCTGGTCGGCGCTCTGCCGCCGGCGATGGCCGGTGCGCTTCATGGTGACGGAGGTGCCAGCAGCGAGGCGGAGCATGCCGGTGCCGCGGCCACGGTGCTCAGACGGTCGTTCTGCCTGGATGTGTTCTTCCAGCCGCAGCTTGTCCGGCATGCCACGCTGATTCTCGAGCAGTGGCGGAAGGGGATGACGCTCAAGGCGATCGCGGCGGAGCTCGGCATGACGGACTACCACATGGAGAACGCCGCCAAGATCGTGAAGCTGATGGAGGAGCAGGGGCTGACGGATCCCTACACCCGGCTGACTGAGAAGCCGGAGAAGGTATCGCGTTGGTGCAGCCGTCACTGGCTCAAGGCCGGGGAACGCAAGAGCGGCGGCCGGCGTCGCAAGGGGGCGTAGCCGGGGCGGCTATTGAACGGAGCGTGCAGCAGGGGCGGTGCCGTGAGGGGCCGCCCCTGCTGTCTTTCGTGATGCAGGGGGCTCGAGGGCGGGAGGATTTCCTAGCGACCCGGCTGATCAGACCATCATCGCCACAGCGCGGAATCACGGAAGTGATCTAGTGACGATGGATCGGCGGATTCTGTCATATCCGCATGTTCCGCTGGCGCGGATGGATAAATCCGAGTCCGACTTTGCGATGAGGGCCTTCGGTTGCGGCTGCATCCGCACAAGCTGGCCTTGGCCCCTCATATCGCCGGGTACAGAAACCCAACCCCGGTGGGTGCTTGCTCGTGCTGCCTGGCGACGTCTACGTCGTGGCTGCGGGGGAGGTTGGTAACTACCGCCGGTCGTTGTAGTCCGGCTGGCCATTTGATGTTCGTTACGGCACGGGCGGCGCTTTCGGGCGCCGCCCGTGCCTTTTTCATTTTCAATCACGGAGGTGACCGTCATGGTCAAAATAAACACATTCAATAGCCGGCCGGTGTGGCATGTGCGTTACATGCCCGACGGCTATGTCCTCTTGAAACTCTACGAGCGTAAACCCGACGGCCGCGTTCGCCATCTTCGCGTGACGCTGGCCCAGTGGCTGGCCGGACGCGGCATCTATCTGCTGGAGAGTCACGCGTCACCGCGTGCCCAGGCCCGCATGCTGGCCCGCCACCGGTGCCGGTGATGGCTCCGGACATTGTCTTAACAAGGTGGCCCCAGCAACCGGTCCGAGGTACGATTGAGGCATGGATAGCATGACCAAACCAGCGTGGGCGCCGACGGCCGAGCGGCTGAATGACGCCGTGAATCGACTGGTGGCGGCAGCTCACCCGCTGAAGGTCATCCTGTTTGGCTCCCATGCCCGTGGTGAAGCCGATGACCACAGCGACGTCGATCTTCTGATCATCGAGCCGACCGTGTCGAACCGGTACGAAGAAATGATCCGGCTCAATCGGGCCTTGAAGGGCATGCTCATGCCGGTCGACCTGCTTGTCATCAGCGAGCAGGAGTTCGAGGACCGATCGCGGATACCGGGCACTGTGGAGCATGCCGCCCGCAAGGAAGGCCGGGTGCTGTATGCCGCCGCCTGACCGGCCCGAGGTTCTACTCCACAAAGCTCGTCAGGACGAACTCGTCGTGGAGCGTCTGTTGGGAGATCGTGATGTCGACGACGATACGCTTGGATTCCATGCACAGCAGGCTGCAGAAAAACTGTTGAAGGCAGTGCTGACTTCGCGGAACGTGGATTATCCCCGCACCCACAATCTCGGCGTCCTCGTTGAGTTGCTTGCCAGCAATGGAATTGAATTGCCGGCCGAGCTTGCAGATATCGATCGGCTTACGCCGTTTGGTACCGTATTTCGATACGACGAAGTTTCACCGGAAGCAGGTCGTGACCGTGCCCTATGGCTCGCCTGGGTGCGGGCTCTCCGTGAGTTCGCTCAATCTCTGATTCGTTGAACGTGATCCTGCTTCTGCTCAACGTTGCGGTCGTCCCTGGTGGGCAGCAAGGGCGTCCGAAGCGGATCGGTGCCGTTTTCCTGGAGTCGCGGACACCCGTAAAACGCTCGTTTTTTGGGGGTGGCACGACCCGAGAATAAGCGACTTTCCCGAACGGGTAACTCGCTTATTCTCGGGTAGTCATGTCACCGCCTTTCCCGAGTGGCTTTATCTTCACTGTCAGCGAGTCACCGTGCCTGCTGACGACTTCGTCGTCCCTGGTGTCAGCTACCCCGAGATCTCGGAGATGCAGGCCCGCACGACGCCCCGTGCATGTGATCCACGGCCAGCTACTGCATCCGCCGGTAGCGTTCGACCGCGGCGTGCCGCGAGTTGACGTGAAGCTTCTTGTAGATCCGACGGATATGCGTGAGGACGGTGTTGAGGCTGATGTCGAGCCTGCTGGCCACCTGCTTGTACATCGCCCCGGAGGCCAGGAGTTCGAGCACCTCCCGTTCGCGTGGCGCGAGCGACTCCGGCGGAGGCAGTGACGGGCCGAACTCGAACGACCGCACGATCTTCCGAGCCACCACGTTCGACATCGGCGCGCCCCCCTCGAGAACGTCGTGGATCGCAGCGAGAAGCTCCTCGACCCTCACCGGCTTGATGAGGTAGCCGTGGGCGCCAGCGGATAGCGCGCCGAAGAGCACGTCGCCGTCTTGGTAGATCGTCAGCATCACGAACTCAGTGTCAGGCAGGAGCGGAGCGAGCCTGCGGACCGCCTCCACCCCGGTGCCGTCAGGGAGGTTCACGTCGACGAGAACGACATCAGGCCGTAATCGCACGATCGCCTCGGTCGCCTCCCGCACCGTCCGGAATCCACCGACCACCTGGCAAGCGGCGTCGGTCGCGACCATCCGCTCGAGGCTCGCGCGGGTGCCCGCGTCATCCTCGACGAGCGCGACACGGATCGCCTTGGCGTCACTGGCTGGCGTACGAGCAGTCATGGTTTTTCCTCATGTCATCCTATGGTGCGCCGGCATCGATCCCCAGCGGCGACGGGCCCGAGACCGGAGCCGCGGTCACTCCTGCAACCGGAAGCGGCACCGACACCTGCACCTGAGTTCCCCGCCCTGCGGCCGATGAGACGGTGATGGTGCCGCCCAGATCCTCCGCGCGGGACTGCATATTGGCCAGGCCGTCGTGCTCGTCGCCGAAAAAGGGTCCGGAGCCGAGCCCACGGCCGTCGTCCGCGATCGTCATCTCGAGCCGGCCGGCGCGGACGTGGAGGTGGAACTCGAGCGTGGTCGCCTGGGCGTGCTTGAGGACGTTCGCCACCGCCTCGCGCACCAGCAGGCAGAGATGGTGTCGCGCCGAAGAGGGTAGAACCATTTCGGGCACGTCATCGTCGACGTCGATCCGCAGGTCGAGACCGCCGCCGCGGGCCATCTCCTCCACGTCGTGGGCGACAAAGGTGGAGAAGCGTTGAATGGTGTCATTGGCGGGATTCACTGCCCAGACGATCTCGTCGACGGAGCGGGTGAGGCTCCGGGCAGTGCGGTAGATCTCGTCGAGTTGCTCGTCCAACTGGTCGTTGGGCGTTGGCGTCCCCGCCGCGGTCGGCTGCCCCAAGGACCGCCGCATGAGATCGCTCTGCATGGCGATCTGCGTGACCCTGGCCCCGAGGCTGTCGTGGATGTCGCGCGCGATCCTCGCCCGATCCCTGTGCCGCTCCTGTTCCTGTTCGAGCAGTGCGATCCGGCGGCGGGCCGCCGTGCGGCCGGCCCACCAGGCGACGGCGGCCCCGAGGCTCGCCACGCCACAGAGCGAAGCCGCCATGAACCACGGCGTTCGCCAATAAGGGACGGGCACCACGACGTCGATGCTGCCCACGGGAAAATCGTTGACCGCATCGCCCCGCAACTGCCGCACCTCGAATCGATGCCGTCCGGATGGAACAGCCGAGTAGGTCCGCTCGCAGATCCGGGACGGGGCCGACCAGCCCGGGTCGATCCCCACGAGCCGTGTCTGGTAGAGCGGCGGTTCGTATGCGTCGGTCGTCACTGCGGCGTAGCGGAGCGTGATGCCCGTGCGGTCGTTTCGCCGCACGATCGAAAACGCCGCGGCCGGGCGTCCCGTGGCCGCAAACTGTGACAGCGGATCGAGCCGCACTACGCCTGCCGCCGCGGTTGCAAGCAATCCCCCGTCGGCCGCCCGCTCGAGCCCTCCGAGAAACTCGGTTTCACCGAGTCCATCGAGCGGCCCGAGCACGATACCGCGAACGACACCGCCAGCGGCGGTCGCCGCCGCATCGAGGTCGGCAATTCGCACTCCTTGAAGATGACCGTCGCGGCCGGCCAGCCAGAGCCGGCCGTGGCTGTCGGGAAGCACGCCGACGAGCGACCGCTCCACGATCCCCTGCCGCTCGTCGAAGAGGGTCGCGCGGCCGTCCCGGCCCCACCGCAGTAGTCCGAGGTCGCCTGCCGCCCAGAGCGTGTCTTTGGAGGATCGGCAGAACCGCACCGCCCGCCTTCCCGGCATGAGTCCCGCCGGGAGCTCATGGGTAACACTGCCATCAGCCGCAAGCCGGTCGATGCCGCGGCCCTGCACGGCCACGAGCAGACTGCCGTCGGACTCGGCCGCCAGGCCGATCACGGGCAGCGGCGTAGGCTCTGTGAAGGCGGGAAGCGGATTGAAACAGTGGCGATCGGTGTCGTAGACGGCCAGGCCATTGTCGGTGCCGGCCCAGATGCGGTCGGCGGCATCACACGCAAGCGCATGGACGTTTCGCACCTCAAGGCGCGAGCCCGGCGTCTGGGTGACCACAGCCGACTCACCATCCCGCACCCTGTAGAGAAAGGAGTCGCGGGTGCCCACGAAGAGAGTGCCGTCGCTCTGCTCGGCGATGGCCGTCGGCACGACGAGATCAGGGAGCGTGGCAACGGTCGCGCCCCGGGTGAAGCTTCCGTCGGCATTCTCATCGAGTGCCACGATTTCGCCTTGCAGGCCTGCCAGCAGGGAGCCGTCGCGCCGGTGGTGGAGCACGCGAGCCGCAGGCAGCGGTGACGTGCGCAGGATCGTGCGATCGATCGCCAAGAGGCCGCCCGAGCAGGCCGCCCAGACGGTGCCATCGCGGCTCGCCTTCATCCGCTGCGTGGTGAGTGAAAAGTCGGGCAGGCCGTCCACCACCGTCTGCCAGTGGCCGTCTCGCAGCGCGTGAATGGAAGCGTGGGAAGAGAGCCATAGAGTGCCGTCGGCCGCCTCGACGACGTGCCCTTCCCGCGTCGGCGTCGCCGGCCGCTCGGGTATGGGCCACTCAGTCCATTGGCCGTCCTTATAGAGAGCGGCCCCCTCCAAGACGCCGGCCTTGGCATCGACGAGCCCAGCCCAGACTCCACTCGACCCCGTAGCAAGATTGATGATCTTGCCCTTGAACTCCGCCGCATCGTCCCGCGGCTGTCCGTTGACGACTCTGCGGGCGGCGCCGAAGCCCCACACCCATACATCGTCGGTCCGCGTGCCGATGCAGGCTGCATAGTATGGAAAGGCATCGGACCCGCGGAGAAGTTTGACGTCCACGAGCCGGCGGCCATCGCGGGCGAGGAAACGGTCCGCGCCGACGAACCGGGGATCTCCCTGGCGGTCGAAGATGACGTGCTCGAGCGGCCCGGAGCCCGCAGGATAGATCGTCCATTCACCGGCGAAGAGTGGGCCACCACTGTCTCCCGCCGGGCTCGCTGCCACTCCCTCGCGGCCGACGAGCCAGAGCGTGCCGGATCGATCGAATCCCATGCCTAGGAAGTCGCCGATCTGCCGTCGGATCGGGTCGGTGATGGCGGACGCCAGCACGTCGAAGGCTTGCCCGTCGAACCGCGCGAGGCTCGTCCGAGTGGCGCACCACACGCTGTCATCCGGTGCTAGGTCGACGGCAGTCAGCGGCGTCTCGGGGAGGCCGTCCTCCACCGTCCACCAGCGGATGGCGAATGAGCCCGTGGGATCGAGCTTCGCCCCGGCGGCCCGTGCTGGCAGCGAAGCGAACACCGCGACGATCCATTCCGCGACGACCAGGGCCACGATGAGCAGGCCCGTGTCGGTCGCCGTGCGTGTGGATTTCTTCCGCATGGTCATTTGGCTTCTCCCGCCACTTGCATGGTGGCGACACGGAGGGCCGGGGGCAATCCCTTGGCTATCAATCTCGGGAAGTCGGCGAACGGTCGCATAAACTGCGACAAGACGGGGCCGGAGGTGCCATCTACAATTTGGAAAGAGATGGGGACCAAATTGGCTCGTTTTCGATCTCCCTCAGGGTTTGACCTTGGTCTGACCTTGGGCTGACCTTGGGCTGGGGGACTTGAACCGGTGGTGACGAGAAGGAGTTTCTTTTATGCGTCGGCCTGCCTCACCCGTGCGAAAAGCCTTTACCCTGATCGAGCTCTTGGTGGTTATTGCCATCATCGGAGTGCTGGTCGGGCTGTTGCTGCCTGCCGTACAGTCGGCCCGGGAGGCCGCCCGGCGGACCAGCTGCGGCAACAATCTCAAGCAGATCGGCCTCGGGCTCGCGAATTACCACGACGCGAGACGCTCATTTCCGAGAGGCGTCGTCTGCGGCGACCCGAACGGGGGGTGGGGCTGGGGCTCGTACATCCTGCCGTTTTGTGAGCAGCAGGCTCTGGCCGATGCACTCCAGATTGGTGCCTCCGCCCCCATCGCAAAGGGTGGCTCCAATCTCGGCGGGACTTCACTTTCCATGTATCGCTGTCCGTCTGACGCCGCGCCGACGCTCAATAACAAGCGATCGATTTTCCGAACCGGGAGCCCCGCCGGAGCGAGCTCAAACTACATCGGCAATGCCGGGGGCGGCCTTACCCTCGTCTTTGGCGTTGGAGGCACTGTCGGCGATGTCCACTGTAGCGGCGGTTTTGCCAGTTTTTTCAAACCTGGAGCCGAGGCTGAAATGAAAAAGCGGCACACCGGCACGCTCATCCCCGGTGCCGGTGTCGCCGTTCGTGAGATCACTGACGGGACCAGCAAGACGCTGCTCGTTGGTGAGCGAGATTTCTCCAGTTCCGCCCACGGTGACCACCATGCAGGAATTTGGATGGGGACCCATACAGCCACATTATTCGTCCCCGGACGCGTCAATGATCTCCTCACCTACTTCAAGGAGAGCGACGGCATCATGACCATCAACGCAGGAACGCCCGGTGGCGCCAACACCGTGATGGTCGATGTTTCCATTCCGGCAGATGAGCCCTACGACGCCTGGAGCAGCCAGCACCCCGGCGGGGCCCAGTTTGTGTTGAGCGACGGCTCGGTAAAGTTCCTCCTGGATACCATCAACACGAGTACATTTGCCGACCTCTGCAGCCGTGCGGATGGCGATGTGGTGGACGATTTTTAGGCTGAACCAGATGATTCTCAGACCGCTTGCGAGCCACTCCATGCAGACAATCACGCGATTGTTTCCGGTGTTTCGATCGGCCCGGCTGGCCGGAGCGATGTGTCTTCTGGCCGCCGGCGGTTGCGGTGGCAATCCTGCCGTGTATCCACCGCTGGCTGAGGTGAGTGGCGTCGTGACGCTCGATGGCAAGCCGATCGAGGCCGCCCTCGTGACCTTCAAGCCCGAGGAAGGCCGGAATGCCGGCGGCGAGACCGATGCCGAGGGCCGCTACACCCTCACCTACGTCGGCACCACGCGTGGCGCGAGCCTCGGGAGCCACCGGGTGTCGATCGTGAAGCGAATTCTTGACCCGCACTATATCCAGCCGCAGTCGGAAAAGGTGGCGGGTATGCCACCAATGCCGGAATACATCGATGTTATTCCCAAGCGGTTTACCGGGCCGAATTCAGAGCTGACCGTTGACGTCGCCGCCGGCCCCAACACGATCAACTTCGCCCTGACGTCAGGGCCGGTGGCAACAGACCAAAAGCGTGAGCGTTGACTTCAGCAGAGGGCCCAAAAGGGGACGCAGCTCTTTGGCCGTCCTTTTTCAGTTCGTCGCATAAAAGGTGACAGACTGTTGGGCCGTCTCGGTGCAGAATGAGGATATGACGCTTCGCCGTTTTTCCATCGCGACGAGTTGCCTAGCCGCTCTGATCGTCATTGCAGCAGCCGACGCCGCGGTCCACGCGGCCAATGCGACGGACGCCCGCGGCAATCTTATCCCGGCCCGTCTGACGTGCGAGTGGCAGGGGGGGCCCACAGGGCTCGTCGAAGCGAAGCCGCGGCTCTCGTGGATCGTTGAATCCACCGAACGTGGCGACATGCAGACGGCCTGGCAGGTCCTCGCCGCGACCGAGCCCGATCTGCTCGAACCGGGCCGGGCCGACCTCTGGGATTCGGGTCGCGTCGCGTCGTCCGAAACGGTCGGCGTGCCCTACGCCGGCCAGCCCTTGAAGAGCGGCCAGCGGGTGTTCTGGAAAGTACGTTCGTGGAACGAGCATGAGATCGCCGGACCATGGAGCGGCGTCGCCTCCTGGACGATGGGGTTGCTTGATGCAGCCGACTGGCAGAGTTCATGGATCACCGCCCGCGACGAGTCGCTGCTCCACGCCGACCGTGGGCAGCTGCATCTGCCACCGGCGCGGCACTATCGCAGAATGTTTGCCGCCGCGAAGCCGGTGCGACGGGCGGTGTTGCACGGCACGGCGCTCGGGCTCGTGGAGTGGTCGCTCGACGGAACGAAGGTCGGCGATCACTGGTTCGAGCCAGGCTGGACCGACTACCGCAAGCGGGTGCCCGCGAGAACGCACGACGTGACGCACCTGTTTACGGGTGCGAAGGGCGATCACTGCCTGGCCGCGACCGTCGCCGACGGCTGGTATGCGGGCTATGTCGGCTACGGCCTGCTCGTTGGCTACGGCCCCCACCGCACGGGACGGTCGATCTACGGCAAGACTCCGGCAATCCGCTGCCGGCTCGACATCGACTATGCCGACGGCAGCCGCGACTCGATCGTCACCGACACCTCCTGGCAGACGACCGACTCTGGCCCCATCCGCGAGGCCGACCTTATCATGGGCGAGACCTACGACGCCCGCATGGAAATGCCCGGCTGGAACACGGCCGGCTTCACGGCCGATGACCGGTGGCGGCCTGCGGTCGCGGCCGACGAGGGCGGCCGCATCACTGCCCCATTTTTCGAGCCAGGGGTCGAACGCGAAGTCGATCTCGGCTTCACGCCGCCCGCGATCGACGGCTACACCGCCCAGCCGATCCGCGTCACGCAGGAACTGCCCGCACGAAGTGTCCGGGAATGCCGGCCGGGAGTGTATGTGTTCGATATGGGCCAAAACTTTGCAGGCGTGGTGCGACTGGCGGTCACGGCACCGACCGGCACACGGATCACGCTGCGGTTTGGCGAGATGTGCCATCCTGATGGCCGCGTGATGACCGAAAACCTACGGAAGGCCCGGGCGACCGACTCCTATATCTGCAAGGGCACGGGCGATGCCGGGGCTTCGCGGGAGATCTGGACTCCCCGGTTTACCTACCACGGCTTTCAGTATGTGGAGGTCTCAGGGCTGGCCGCCGGCACACCGCCGCCGCTCGACACGGTCACTGGCCTCGTGCTCACCAACGACATGCCGATGGAGAGCCGGTTCGCCTGCAGCGACGAGGTGCTCACGAAGTTCTGGGAAAACACACGGTGGACCCAGCGGGCGAACTTCCTCGAGGTGCCGACCGACTGTCCGCAGCGGGACGAGCGTCTCGGCTGGATGGGAGACGCCCAAATCTACGCCCGCACCGCCGCATGCAACGCCGACGTGGCCGCCTTCTTCACGAAGTGGCTCGCCGACGTTCGCGAGGCGCAGGTTGAGTCTGGACCGGCCGCGGGCTCCTACCCCGACTACTGCCCCTATCCCTTCGCGCACGGAAAGCCAGGGGCGACGTTCGGCACTGCCTGGACCGATGCCGGCGTGATCTGCCCTTGGACGATGTGGCAGGTCTACGCCGACCGGCGGCTCCTCGAACGAAGTTGGGACTCACTCGAGCGGTTCATGGCCTGGCGGCTGCGGCTCGACCCACGGTTGGAAGGGGTCGCAGCCGGCAACCCGTGGGGCGACTGGCTGAACCTCGGAGAAGAGACACCGCTTGAGTTCATCGACCTCTGCTACCACGCGCAGTCAGCGCGGATGATGGCGGAGATGGCCGTGGCCCTCGGCCGCGATGATGCCGCCGCGGCCTACCGCCAGAGATGCGACGACCTCGCCCGCTCTTTCGCCCGAAAATACCTGCGTGAAGATGGCACGGTCGCGGTCGCCACGCAGACGGCCTGCATTCTCGCGCTCGACACGCGGGTCGTGCCGGAGCCGCACGCGGCAACGGTCGCACGGCAGCTCGTGGACATGATCGAGCGGCGGGGCTTCCAGATGGCGACCGGCTTCCTCGGCACGAAGCCACTTTTACCGGTGCTCTCGACGCACGGCCATCACGACCTCGCCTGCCGGCTCTTTCAGAGCCGCCGGTTTCCCAGCTGGGGCTACGAAGTCGAACAGGGGGCGACGAGCGTATGGGAACGCTGGGACAGTTTCACGAAGGAGCACGGCTTCGACGGCGTAGCTGGCAAGAACAACGCCGCGATGAACAGCTTCAGCCACTATGCTTTCGGCGCGGTGATGGAGTGGGCCTTCCGCGTGCTCGCCGGGATCGACGCCCTCGAGCCGGGATACTCGCGGATTCTCATCCGGCCGCGGATTCCCTCGGCCGACAGCAATCCGGACGGCCGACCGATCGACTGGACCCGGGCCGACTATGCGAGCCCGCGCGGACTGATCCGCAGTCATTGGCAACGGCGTGACGGCGGGATCGACCTGCGGGTGACGATTCCGGCCAACACGACGGCGGTCGTGCACCTGCCGGCAAGCCCGGAGGCAATTGTGACGGAGAGCGGTCGGCCGATTGTCGATGGCGTTCCAGGAGTGCGCGAGGTCTCCCGCGAGGCAGCCGCCGTCGTGCTCGAGGTCGGCTCCGGCGATTTTTATTTTCGCGTGGGCGGGCAAGCCGCGCCGCCCTCGCTGCTCTCGGGCGAGGCAGTGATCCGCGGCACTGCCGCCGGCTCGGAGATCGTGATCAAGACGACGTCTCGGGTAGCCGGTGCGATCGACTCCCTTGAGTGGAACGGGAAGAAGTTCATCGATTCGACCGACCACGGCCGGCAGTTGCAGAGTGCCGCGAACTTCGACGTCGACGGTAGCTTCTTCAACGAGACCTTCAATCCGACCGAGGCCGGCAGCATGCGCGACGGTGCCGGCCCCACGAGCACGAGCCAACTGCTCTGGCTCTCGGCGGCAGGTGGGGAGCTAGAGACGGTCAATCGCATGGCATTCTGGCTGCGGCCGGATGAGAACAGCGGCGGCCATCCGGCCACAAACACCACATCGCTGTCGAACCATCTGATCACGAAGCGGGTGCGGATCGGCTGCCCCGACCTGCCACTCCCGGCCCGCGACCACTGCATCCGATATGACGTGGCTTTCACGGTGCCAGCTGATGAGCGGCACACCCGTGGCACGTTCGAGGCCCTCACCGGCTACCTGCCGGCCGAGTTCCGTGACTTCCACGGCCTGATGCCGAACGGCAGTCTCGTGCCAATCTCAGAGGGCATGGGTGAGCAGCCGCTGCCTGTCGTGGTCTCCACGGCCGACGGGAATTTCGCGATGGGCGTCTGGTCGCCCGATCGCACGGTCACGACTGGGAAGCTACCCGCCTATGGCCGGAACTGGTTCGAGCGGGCGCGGGTATCGAAGTGGAACTGCGTTTTCCGCGAGTCGGTCGCTGCCGGCGAGATGCTCCGGTCGGGAGACTATCGCTATTCGATCTGGGTGGCCGTTGGCACGCGTGAACAGGTTCGCGAGTCGCTCGTTATGATGCGGGGCCACGCGGCGTGGCTGCCGAAGTAGGAAGCCGACTCGAGTATGAAACCGGACGGGAAGGGATAGGACAGCCATGCCCACGGGAACGAAGCAGATCGAGGCCGCCTACCGGCTCGCCCGCGACCGGTATGACGCCCTTGGCGTGAGTGCCGACAAGGCCTGTGCCGCGCTCGCTCGGATCCCCGTCTCTCTCCACTGCTGGCAGGGGGACGACGTGCAGGGCTTCGAAGGGGCTGCCGGCTCACTCGGCGGCGGTCTCGCGGTGACGGGCAACCACCCGGGCCGCGCCCGCACGCCCGACGAGTTGCGGAGTGACCTCGACGCGGCGATGGCCGTCATCCCCGGGAAACACCGGCTCAATCTGCACGCCTTCTACGGGGAATTCGGCGGCCGGAAGATCGACCGCGATCAGATCGACGCCGCGCACTTTGCCGGCTGGATCGCCTGGGCCAAGGCGCGTGGCATGGGGCTCGACTTCAATCCCACCTGCTTCGGCCATGCCAAGGCCGCCGACGGCTTCACGCTGTCGCACGCCGACCGCGGGATCCGGAAGTTTTGGATCGAACACTGCCGACGATCGCGGGAAATCGGGGCCGCGATGGGCAAGGCCCTCGGCACGCCCTGCGTGACGAATATCTGGGTACCCGACGGCTTCAAGGACACTCCGGCCGACCGGCTCGCGGCCCGCGAGCGGCTGGCCGATTCGCTCGACGCGGTCTTCGAGAAAACGCTCCCTGTCAAGCACAACCTCGACGCGGTCGAGCCCAAGCTCTTCGGGATCGGCAGCGAGAGCTGCACGGTGGGGTCGAGTGAGTTTTACCTCGGCTACTGCATCACGCGGAAGAAGCTGCTCTGCCTCGACGCGGGGCACTACCATCCCACCGAAAGCATCTCCGACAAGATCTCGAGCGTGCTCATCTACCTGCCGGAGATTCTGCTGCACGTAAGCCGCGGCGTCCGCTGGGACTCGGACCACGTGGTCACGCTCACCGACGACCTCCTCGCGATCGCCCGCGAGATCGTCGCCTCCGGTGACCCGGCGCGGGTGCATGTCGGCCTCGACTACTTCGACGCCAGCATCAATCGGATCGCGGCCTGGACGATCGGCACGCGGAACATGCTCAAGGCCTTGCTCGTCGCGCTGCTCGAGCCGCCGGCGATCCGCAAAGCCGAGAAGGAAGGCGATCTCACGGCCCGGCTCGCGCTGCAGGAAGAAGCCAAGACACTGCCGGTTGGCGCCATCTGGGACCACTACTGCCTCACGAAGGACGTGCCCGTCGGCGAGGCCTGGCTCGACGACGTGCGAAAGTACGAGAAGGACGTCACGGGGAGGCGGACATGAGCGACGTGTCACACGACGTCGAGGAACTCGAGCAGGCCGTGTCGAGCGAGTACGAGCGGCAAAGAGTGCCGGAGAAGGCCCTCAAGGGCCCCGCCGCGTTCTGGGGAATGTATGCGGGCGAACATACAGCCGGCACCGAGTTCATGATCGGCCCGCTGTTCGTGAAATGGGGGGCCGATGCGTTCAGCCTCGTCGTGGGGCTGTTGCTCGGCAACCTGCTCGCCGTGCTCACGTGGCGGTATCTCACGGCCCCGATCGCCTGCAGCGAGCGGCTCACGCTCTATTACAAGCTCGAGAAGATCGCCGGCAGCCAGCTTGTGAAGATCTACAATCTCGCCAACGGCCTGCTCTTCTGCTTTCTCGCCGGCTCGATGATCACCGTCTCGGCGACCGCCGTGGGTCCGTTCTTCCCCCCGGGCACGATCGAGATGCCGACCTTCCAGTCGACGCTGCCGACCGGGCCCGCGTGGATCATCTCGTGCATCGTGATCGGCACGGCGATGACGCTCGTGGCTCTCAAGGGCTACGGCGTGGTGGCCCAGGTGGGTCACTACGCCGCGCCTTGGATGTTTCTCGTGTTCGTGGCCTGTGCCCTCGTGACGCTCGGCCGGCTCGGCACGGCCGACCTCTGGTCGCTGCTCACGCCGCCCGAGGGCACACCGCAGACCATCTCGTTTCTGGGCATCGTCTGCTTCTCCTGGTTCTGTAACGCCGCGATGCACATCGGCATGGCCGATCTCTCCGTGCTGCGGTTCGCCCGGAAGCCATCCGCCGGCTGGGCGAGCGGCTCGGGAATGTTCCTGGGCCACTACGTGGCCTGGATCTGCGCGGCGCTGCTGCTCATCTACTGGGTCCGCCGGCATGGCGTCGATCCGCAGGTGGGCAAGGATCCTGGCACGATGGTCAACGACGCCGTCGGCTGGGCGGGCCTCGTCTGCGTGATCGTCGCCGGCTGGACGACGGCCAACCCGACGATCTACCGGGCGGGCCTCGCCTTCCAGGCCATGATCCCGGGCATCAGCCGGGTCGCCGCGACGATCCTCGCCGGCGGACTATGCATCGCGGCGGGCATCTTCCCGGCATTCGCGATGAACCTTCTCGACTTTGTCGGCATCTACGGCACGATCCTCGCGCCAGTGGGCGGCATCATCGTGGTGGACCATTTTTTCGCCGACCGGTTCGGCATCCCCCGCGATCCCGCCGAGCGGAGTGGCAGTGGCTTCAACGTGAGCGTCCTGATCGCGTGGCTCGTGCCCGTGGCCGTGGGGATGTGGCTCTATAAGACGCAGGGCGTGTTTGCGTCCTACCTGCCACTGCCCTGTGCGATCGCCTGCGGGCTGATCTACATGGTGCTCTCGAAGATGGCGGCCCGCGAAGCGGCGGCCGTGCAAGCCTGACATCCGAAGCGAAGGAGCATTTCGTCATGACGCCTGAAACAAAGCCCGCTCCGAAGACGGCGGCCATGTTCGTCGGTATCCTCGCCCTGGCGGGTACCGTCGTGCCGCCGGCCGTGTTCATGGTCCAGTCGATCGCCGCCGGGACAGACGGCTCGGCGGCTTTGTCGCTCGACACGGTCAAGGCCACGATGCTCGTCTCGGCGGTCGCCTGGTTCGCCGCGGCCCCCTTCTGGATGAAGATGGATGGATGAACTGCGAGCGGCACTTTCGGTGTGCCGTCTAAAGGAATGCTACGCATCGAGCGGTCCATTCCAAGGCGGCCGGCGTGGGCGGTCGAGCCATGCGGCGGCATCGGCGTCGCCGACGACTTCTTCGGTGGATGGATTCCAGCGGATCGAGCGGCCGGTCCAGTAGGCGATATTCACGAGGTGGCAGACGGTCACGCTCCGGCAGCCGACTTCGACATGACAGATCGGCTGCTTTCTCGACTGCATGCAGTCGAGGAAATTCCGGTGGTGGCCGGGCGACTGCTCGAGGTACACCGCGTCGGTGCCGAGGTCGGCGGCAGCCAGACTCTCGGGGAACGTCCGCAGGTGCTTGCGGTCGACTTCGATCCAGCCGTCCTCGCCGATGAACGTGATGCCGTTGCTGTCGCCCTCGGGCGGCGACGGCCACTCGACGCAGTCGAGCCCGTCGGGCGGCGCGTGCTGCACGAGCGTGCCGGAGGCATAGACGAGCGTCAGCGTCTTGTGAGCCTTGCCCGGCGGATGTGCCTCCACAGGGCCGGTCGAGTCGGCGTCGAGCGCCCACTGCACGATGTCGAAATGGTGGGCACCCCAATCGGTCGTGCCGCCGCCGGCAAACTCGCGGTAGGCCCGCCACCCGTTGGGATGGAGCCGCTTGTTGTAGGGCAGCTGCGGGGCCGGTCCC
>Ga0247834_1001909_pt1 | contig 33388 bp, 27 predicted proteins | sample LaCruzMarch2015__8_FD_187118 | JGI IMG/M metagenome (GOLD analysis project Ga0247834, IMG submission 187118) | Freshwater microbial communities from meromictic Lake La Cruz, Castile-La Mancha, Spain - LaCruzMarch2015_12m | ecosystem: Environmental > Aquatic > Freshwater > Lake | place: Spain... | reverse complement strand
CGAAGAGCTTTCGCTCCGATTCCACGTCACGTGTCTTCCAGGTCATCAGGTCCTCCGCTCTCACGGCTGACCTATCTGCTCGGTCTACTGCTGACCTATGTGCCCGGTCTGCACCTTGCGGCGCCCTCTCCCAATTCTGGGAGAGGGCTCCCAGCTTTGGACGTTTCCTGCTTTTGCCTCCGGCTCCCCTTCTCCCAGAATTGGGAGAAGGGGCTGGGGGATGAGGGATCCTGGCTACGCCGCGGCGGGGAGGCGGCCGTCGGCGCTGGCCAGGCGCATGTTGAACAGGATGGGCAGGACGTCAGCGTCGGAGCCGTCCACCAACAGCCACAGCAGGTCTGTCGACGTCACCAGACCGATGACCCGGCCCTCGTTGCCGACGGCGACGACGGGGAGGGCGTCGATCTTGTGCTCGATCATGGTGCGCGCGATTTGCGACACCGAGGTCTGGGCCAGGCAGGTCCGCGGGGACGGCGTCATGGCGTGGCCGACGAGGTCGGCGTCGTCGAACATGCCCGGTGAGGTGTTGGAGCGCAGCAGCACATCCCGGTCGGACAGGATGCCAACGAGGAAGCCCCCCTGAACAACCGGCAGGTGGCGAATCCGCAGTTCCTGCATGAGGTCCCAAGCCTTGGCCAGCGACAGCTCGGCGGGGACGCAAACAACATCGCGGGTCATGGTCGTGGCAGCGCGCATAGGTGGACCTCCGCCAGGAGCGTCCCACAAAGTGCGCCAATCGCGCGGCCAGCGGCGCAGCATCCCAGCGCGCCCGGCGGCGGCTTCGACGGCGTCACCGGGGCACTCTGGCCCACGGACTGGTCACCGGCGCCCACTCAGCCTCCGGGGTCAGGTTTCGACGAGGTCGGGGTCGGGGGGCAGCAACGACAGGGTCCCGCCGGCGCAGCGGTGGGCGAAGGCGGTCCGGGTGCGCGATGGCGAGGGGCGCAATCGCACCGCCAGGGGACCGAGCTGCCAGGCCTCGTCGACGGCGACGGTGGATCCCACGAACGAGACGAGGCCCCCGCGGACCACCGCCGGTTGGGCGCCGGGGATCCGCGCCACCCACCAGCCGCCACGCCGGGGGCGCAACCAGACCGACACGGGGTCGGGTGCCGGGCCACGGCCATCGGGGTCCAGTCGAAAGGACAGCAGGGCGGTCCCCGGCAAGGCGAACGCCAGGGGGTCGTCGCCAGCGGCGGTGACCTCGACGTCGACGCCGCCGATGGCGTCGGCCATGACGCGGGCGTCGTCATCGTCGTCGGTGTCGGTGGCGGTGTCGTCGTCGCTGCCGCCGGTGGAAAACACCGCGAAGGCGACGTTGCCCATCTGGACGAGGTCGCCTTCCCGGACCCGGGTCTGGCCGACGACGGGGGTCCCGTTGAGCCTGGTGCCATTGGTGGAGCCGAGGTCCTCGACGAAGACGGCGTCGCCCAGGCGCAGGAAGCGGGCATGGCGGGACGAGACTTCGCTGGATCGGACCTTGATGGCGCACCCGGGGCCACGGCCGGCCTGGGACGGACCGGGCTCGAGCTCGACGTGGGTGGGGACGGCGGAGGGCGCGCCCCAGGTCAGAAAGATGCGGCGGAGGCTCATGCTCGACCCGGAATGTGTCGGTTCAGAGGGTCTTGGCGGAAAACGTGTCGCAGGACCGGGGGTCCCCCCGATCGAGGCCGACCTTGAACCACTTGGCGCGCTGGGCCGAGGTGCCGTGGGTGAAGCTGTCGGGGACCACACGACCGCGGCCCTGCTTCTGCAAGGTGTCGTCGCCGATGGCGTGGGCGGCTTTGAGGGCTTCGTCGACGTCGCCGGCTTCGAGCTGACCGCGGGCCTTGGCGTCGTGGGCCCAGACCCCCGCGTAGCAGTCGGCCTGGAGCTCCAGGCGAACGCCCATGGAGCTGGCCCCTTCACGGTCGCCGCTGTCGTGGACCTTGCGGGAGGTGCCGTCGAGGCTCTGCAGATGGTGGCCAATCTCGTGGGCGACGACGTAGGCGGCGGCGAAGTCGCCGGGGGCCCCAAAGCGGCGGGAGAGCTCGTCGAAGAAGGCGAGGTCGAGGTAGGCCTTGTGATCACCGGGGCAATAAAACGGACCGCTGGCGGCGGTGGCGTAGCCGCAGGCGCTGTCGACGTGGCCACGGAACAACACCAGGGTCGGTTCGCGGTAACCGGGCTTCAAGCGGTTCCAGGTGTCTTCGGTGCTGCCGAGGACCTTGGCGACAAAGACCGCCGAGGCGTCGTTGGCGGGCACCGGCGTCGAAGACGACGAAGATGACGACGAACCGGAATTCCCCGAGAGCTGGGACAACAGGGTCAGGGGGTTTTCGCCGGTGATGACCGAGACCACGAGGACGAGAACGATGACGCCGCCGGTGACGGGAACACTGGCCCGTCGACCTCCGCGGCCCCCGCCCCCGCCGGAACGGCGGCGGTCGTCGATGTTGCTGCTGGCACGTTGGTCGTCGAGACGCATGGCGGAGCTCCGCGAACAAGCGCTTCGCGCTTGATGTTCATGCCAGTCAACCGCTGGCGCGGTTGACCAGGGCCCGGCCGCCGACGTCGACGGGCGCGGCTACTTGGTGGGGTCTTCGGTGGAGTCGAGGTCGTCGATTTCCATGAACGGCAGGTCGCGGGATTCGAGGGCCGTGCGGGCGCCTGACAGCTGCTCGTTGGTCTCGCGCAAACGGCGCGACAGCACCTGCACGAACGACCACAGCAGCTTGACGGCCAACACCGGTTCTTTGCGAATCAGCGTATAGAAAGAACGCCGCTGCACCACGAGCAACCGTGTTGCTTCCCGCGCTGTGACCGTCGCCGATCGCGGCGATTGGTCCACCAGGGCCATCTCGCCGAAGTGGATGCCCGGGTGCAGCTCGACGATCTCCTGGCCGCTGCGGCTGACGAGGACCTTGCCCGCCAGGATGATGTAGAGTTCCTCGCCGGAGTCTGCTTCCTTGATAATCTCGGTGCCGGCCTCGTAGGTCTCGAGGTAGGTGATGTTCAAGACCTTGACCAGCTCCTGGTATGTCAAATACCGGAAGAGCGGAATCTTCTTCAGTGTATCAAGCTTGAGGTTGACCTCGGAGGCGCGGGCGTCTTCGAGGGCCTTGTCGCCGGAGTCCGCCATGGCCCGCAAAATCACGGCCGTGATGTTGTCTTTGCCGCCCCGGGTGTTGGACGTCTGGATCAGGATGTCGGGGATCTTCTCGGTGTCGGGGTTCGACAGGGTCTCGGCGAGGTCGTTGGGGTCGTCGTAGTAGCCGTGCAGCCCATCGGAGCAGAGCAGGAAGGTGTCGCCGGGGATGATGTCGAACACGAGGGTGTCGACCTGGACGTTCTTCTGGATGCCGACGGCGCGGGTGATGACGTTGGCGTACGGCGAGGAGCGGGCGTGCTCGCGGGTCATCTTGCCGCGCTTGACCATCTCCGACGTGTAGCTGTGGTCTTCGCTGAACTGGTGAATCTGGCCGGCGCGCACCATGTACAGGCGGGAGTCGCCGACGTGACCCATCACGCCCTTGCCACCGACGACCAACATCATCACCAGCGTCGTGCCCATGCCCGCTTTGCCGTGATCGGTGATGGCCATGGTGAAGATTTCGGAGCAGGCGGTGTTGACCGCCAGCTCACACAACGACGCCAGCTTCTCGCGGGCCTCGGCGCCGTTGTCCTTCTTGGCGTCCTCGAGGATGGCGCGATTTTCCGTCAGGACCCGTTGCACGGTTTTGACGGCGTGGGCGGAGGCGACCTCGCCAGCGGCGTGGCCACCCATGCCGTCACACACGATGTAGAGGCCAAGCCCCGGGTCAAGGAGGAGGTCGTCCTCGTTGTGGTCGCGCTTCTGACCGACGTCGGTCTTACCAATGGCGACGATATGCACGGGGAATCCTCAACGACCACGATGGAAAAGCGGCTGTGGCAACGGCGCAACATGCCTTGCCCATGCCCTGCCGGTCAAACTGTTCGCCCCGGTCATATGGCGGAACGTCCCTTCGTCCAGCCCGGGCGCAGAGCGCGACCGCCCCAACCAGGTCTGGCGCGCCCGTCGGGACGCTCGCCGGGAGATGACCGTCAGTTTCGGTGTCGCTATGCTTGCCCGATGGTGACTCTCTCCGTCCCGATCGACGACGAGCGCTTCGCAGCGCTGTCCGCACGGGCTGCCCGCGAAGGCAAGCCCGTTGAAGCGCTCTTGCTGCTGGCGGTCGATGACGTGCTGGAGGAGGAGGCCGCGTTCATTGCAGCCGTCAAAGGCGGCCTTGACGACATCAGCGCCGGCCGGGTCGTGGATGGCGAAAGCGTCTTCGATGAAGTCCGGGCGCTGTTGGCCAATCGCCAGAAATGAAGCGGCTTGTCTTTGCGGAGTCCGCACGGCGAGACCTGCTCGACATCGCCGGATTTCTCGCGACAGCGGCGGGGCCAGAGACCGCTGCGCGGGTGACGCTCGACCTGGAAGAGCGGATCACCATCCTCCGCCACTCTCCGTTGTTGGGGCGGGTGGGCGCCGTGTCCACCCGGGAACTCATCATCGACAAGTACGTGGTCGTGTACGTCGTCGAAGCCGAGCGAATCTGCGTTGCTCGCATCTGGCACGGAAAACAGAAACGACCACGTCGCTGACGCCGAACTGCGGCCCGGTCAGACAGCGACAGGACACAGGTTCGGCGAAACCGTGAAGGCGAAGCCGGTGGCGGCCTTGATGGCGTCGAGGCTGACGTCGGGGGCGTGCTCCAACAGGGTCATTCCCACGCCCCGCTGGCAGGCAAAGACCGCCAAATCCGTGATCAGGAGGTCGACGCAGGCCCGGCCCGTCAGGGGCAGCGTGCACTCCGGCACCAGCTTTTTGTCGGTGGTGCCGTCTTTGTTCCGGGCGACGTGCTCCATGGTCACGATGACCCGGGGGCTGCCCGCCACGAGGTCCATGGCGCCCCCCATGCCCTTGACCATCTTGCCGGGGATCATCCAGTTGGCGATGTCCCCCTTCTCGCTGACCTGCATGGCGCCGAGGACCGTGAGGTCCACGTGGCCGCCGCGGATCATGGCGAAGCTGTCCGCCGACGAGAAATAGGAGGCCCCGGGCAGCGCCGTCACCGTCTGCTTGCCGGCGTTGATGAGGTCGGGGTCTTCGTCGCCTTCGTACGGGAAGGGACCGACGCCGAGCATGCCGTTTTCACTCTGGAGGGTGACGTCCATGCCCGGGGGAATGGCGTTGGCCACCAGGGTGGGGATGCCGATGCCGAGGTTGACGGTGAAGCCGTCCTGCAGCTCGCGGGCGGCGCGGGCGACCATCTGTTCACGGGTGAGGGGCATGGGTGGGTCCGTGTAGGTTGAGGTGTGACAGGGCGCAGCGGGGGCTGTCCAGCGCGCCGCGAGATGGGGGACGTCAGGCGGCGGGGCGGGGGCGCACGGTGCGCTGCTCGATCCAGCCAGCCTTGCTCTGCACCTGCACCAGGCGCTTCACGTAGACGCCGGGGACGTGGATGGCGTCTTCGTCGAGGCTGCCGACGGGCACGATGTGCTCGGCCTCGACGATGGTGACCTTGGCCGCCATGCACATCATGGGGCTGAAGTTCCGCGCGGTTTTGCGGAACATGAGGTTGCCGTTGTCGTCGGCCTTCCAGGCCCGCACGAGACAGAAGTCGGCGAACAGGCCCGTCTCCATGACGTAGGTGCGGGGCTTGCCCGTGCGGGGGTCGGTGAGCTCGCGGGTTTCTTTGGCGGGGCTTGTGATGGCGACGGTGCCGTCGGCGTTGTAGCGGATGGGCAGGCCCCCCTCGCTGACGGCGGTGCCGACGCCGGTGGCGGTGTAAAACGCGGGGATGCCGGCGCCGCCGGCGCGGATGCGTTCGGCGAGGGTGCCCTGGGGGTTGAGCTCGACGTCGAGTTCCCCCGTCAGGTAGCGCCGCTCGAATTCCTTGTTCTCGCCGACGTAGGACGAGACCATCTTTTTCACCTGACCATTCATCAACAACACGCCGAGCCCCTTGTCGGTGGTGCCGCAGTTGTTGCTGATGATGGTGAGCCCCCGGGTGCCACGGGCGTGCAGCGCCGTGATGAGGTTCTCGGGATTGCCGCACAAGCCGAAGCCGCCGACCATCAAGGTCGCCCCCTCGGGGATGTCGGCAATGGCTCTGTCGGCGGAGTCCATACGGCGCTTGTTCATGCCCCGGTGATTGCGCGCATCGACGTCGTCGTCAAGTCGCCGGCAAGTCGCCACAGGCCCGGGACCGGCCCCGTGCGCCGGAGCAAGGGGCTGGCGTAGCATCCGCCCATGACCGACACCCGCTACCCGCCGCCTCCCGCGTTTGCTGCCCGCGCCCGCATCAACGGCGCCACCCACAAGGCCCTCGGCCTCGACAAGGTCGCCGCCGACGACGGCGCCCGCCTCGACTACTGGGCCGACGCCGGCGCCGCCCTGAGTTGGCGGACCCCGTGGCACACGTTGCTGGAGTGGCAGGCGCCGACGGCCCGCTGGTATGTGGGCGGGTCGTTGAACGCCACCGAGACCTGTCTCGACCAGCATCTGACGACGTGGCGCCGCAACAAGGCCGCCATCATCTGGGAGGGAGAGCCCATGCAGGGCGGTCGCCCCACCGAGGTGCGCACCCTCACCTATGGCCAACTCCACGACGAGGTGTGCCGCTTTGCCGGGGCCTTGCGCGAGCTTGGCGTCGAGATGGGTGACCGCGTCGCCATCTACATGCCGCTGGTGCCCGAGGCCATCATCGCCATGCTGGCCTGTGCGCGCCTGGGAGCGACCCACTCGGTCATCTTTGGCGGCTTCTCCGCCGAGGCCCTGCGGGATCGCATCCATGACGCCGCCTGCAAGGTGGTCGTCACCGCCGACGGCGGCGCCCGTCGCGGCCAGATTGTGCGGCTCAAGGACACCGTCGACGAAGCCCTGAAGGACGAACGCACCAAGAGTGTGCAGCACGTGGTCGTCATGCAGCGCACGGGGCAGGACGTGACGATGGTCAAGGGACGGGACGTGTGGTGGGACGACGCCATCGCCGCCGGCAAGCCCATGTGGGAGGCCACCGCCGTCGACGCCCAGCACCCCCTCTTCATCCTCTACACGTCGGGGACGACGGGGAAGCCCAAGGGCGTGGTGCACTCCACCGGCGGCTATCTCGCCGGCGTCAGCCGCTCGTATCGGTTCGTGTTTGACCACAAGGACGAGGACGTCTTTTGGTGCACGGCGGATGTCGGCTGGATCACGGGCCACAGCTACGTGACCTACGGGCCCCTCGCCAACGGCGCCACGGTGCTGCTGTACGAGGGTGCCCCCGTCTACCCCGAGCCCGACCGCTTCTGGGACATCATCGAGCGCCATCGGGTCAGCGTGCTCTACACGGCGCCGACAGCCATCCGCACCTTCATGCGCCTGGGTGACCACTACGTCGACAAACACGATTTGTCGTCGCTGCGGCTGCTGGGTTCGGTGGGCGAGCCCATCAACCCCGAGGCCTGGCGCTGGTACCACGACAAGGTGGGCGGCGGCCGCTGCCCCATCGTCGACACCTGGTGGCAGACCGAGACTGGCAGCATGATGGCGGCGCCGTTGCCCGGTTTGACGTCGACGGTGCCCGGCAGCTGCATGGGGCCCCTGCCCGGCATCGACCTCGTCGTCGTGCGCCAGGACGGCAGCGTCTGCGACCCCGAAGAGCAGGGCTTGCTCGTGAGCCGCAAGCCGTGGCCGTCGATGATGACGACGGTGTGGGGCGACGACGCGCGCTACCAGCAGACCTATTGGTCCCAGCTCAAAGACCCGGTGACTGGCGAGCTTTGGTACTTCACGGGGGACGGCGCCCGCTTCGACAAGGACGGGGCCCTGTGGATCCTCGGGCGCGTTGACGACGTGCTCAATGTGTCGGGCCATCGCCTCGGCACCGCCGAGATCGAGAGCGCCCTGGTGTTGCACCCCGCGGTCGCCGAAGCCGCCGTCGTCGGCAAACCCGACGAGGTCAAGGGTCAGGGCATCGTGGCCTTTGTGACCCTGAAGGCGTCGCAGACGCCGTCGGATGCGCTGAAGGCCGCCCTGCAGAAGCAGGTGGCGACGGAGATTGGTTCCTTCGCCCGCCCCGACGAGATTCGCTGGGCCAACGCCCTGCCCAAGACCCGCTCGGGGAAAATCATGCGGCGGCTGTTGCGCGAACTCGCCACCAAGGGCCGCATCGACGGCGACATGACGAGCCTGGAAGACCTGGGCTCCGTCGCCGCCCTGCAGAAGGACGAAGACTGACGGCCGTCGCCATCGCCATCGCCGTTCACCTCAAAGCGTGAAGACGATGGCTTTGGCGGTGTTCACCTCAGCGCCGACGACGCTGACGGTGCCGTCGGGGGCAGCGACGCCGTCGCCGGTGGCTGGAAACAGGGTTTCGGCCAGGTTGCGATCGCGGTCGAGCAAGACGTTGATGACGTAGTCGCCGGGGTGGAGCTGGTCGATGACGACGGTGGCGCTGGTGGCGCCGACGTCGACGGCCACCTTCTTCTGGCGCGCCGCCGTGCAGGCAAACGTCGGCCCGCAGGGGGTGGTCGACAACACGACCCAGACGTCGGCGGCGGCGGTGACGGCGGGGAACGTGACCGTGGTGCGCAACGTCGACAACGTCGGCAATGGCAGGTCGGCGGCGGCGGCGGTGGCGTCGAAGTCGGCGGGCATGGTGCGCTCCTCGGCGCGGCTGGCGTCCCACACGATGTGCACCAGGCCCAGCACCGAGGCATCCAGGCGCAGTTCGTCGCCGCCGATGGTCCACGACGCGTCGATGTACGAGCAGCCGCGATCAACCGAGCAGAAGCGGTAGACGCCGGCGTCGACGTCGACCTCCACCAGACGGGTGCGCGAGTCCCGCAGCACGCCCTCAAAGAAGCCGCCGTTGCGAAACACCAGACTCGGGCCCGAGTCGAGGTTCTCTCTGTCGAAGGCGAAGCGGAGGGCGTTGTCGTCGTCGAGGTCCGTGCGGGAAAACAGCGAGCGGCTGTCGGCAGCGCGCAGGTCCATGGTCATCAGGGGGTAGTCCCCGAGGGGCGTGTTGGTGGCGGGGCCCGACCACAGGCCGCTGACGGCAGCGAAGAAGCGGTCGACGTCGGCGTCGCTCGGTTCTCCTTCTCCCTCCCCTTCGCCTTCCCCCTCGCCTTCCCCTTCTCCTTCAGCAGCGGGCTGGTCGGCGGGAGGACAGCCCGTGAGGGCCGTGAGGGCGAGGGCCGCGATCGGGGGCAACGAGATGCGCATGCTGCAGGTTGGCAGGGCGGCCCGCGATCTGTGTGGGCCCCGTTCGGGCTCCCCTCTCACGGGTTTGGCCTCACCCCCGGCGCTCCGCGCCACCCCACTCTCCCTGAAGGGAGAGGGGGAAGACCTTGTTCTTTCAGTCCTTTTCGCTATCCGGTGATTACTGTCACGATTACCGGATCGAACGTTGACAGTGTTGCGATCGATGTTTACAGTAACCCCATGGACGCCACCTGGACCCTGGAGACCCTCACGCAGCGCATCGATGCGGTGCTGCGCCAGGAGGGCATCCACCAGCACAACGGCCAGGTCGCCGAGGCTCCCAATGGTCGGGCCATCCGCTGGTACCAGTCGACGGGTTTGCTGCGCCGCCCGGAGCAGCGCGGTCGGGTGGCCTTCTACGGCCCCGCCCACCTCGCCGAGGTGGTGGCCATCAAGCGGTTGCAGGCCACGGGCCTGAGCCTGGTGGACGTGCAGGCCCGCTTGCAGGGGCTCAACGACGACGCGTTGTTCGCGCTGGCCAACCTGCCCGCCGAACTCACGGCCGACGCAAACGTCAGCGCCGACGTCAGCGCACCCGACGCTGACAGTGTCGTGGTCCGCCGCAGCTTCTGGGACGACGACGTGGCCGACGCCGCCGTGGTCCCCTTCGTGGCTCCCGAGCCCGAGCCCGCGACCCTCACCACCCGGCAGATCGTGGACCACCCAAGTGGTGTGAGCCTGGTCCTGCCCAACACCATCGACGCCGCCGTCGCCAGCATGATGCTGCGCCGGTTGGTCGACGAACTTGTCGCCGGGGGCCACCTCCCGACGACGTCACCCGCCCCCGACACCACGGACGGGGCCGCCACCCAGGAGAAGCCATGACTGCACCTCTGCCCCTGCTCACCGAAGACGAAGTCCACGCGGTCATCAAGGACGAGGTCGACGAGCGTCGCTCCTTTGGCTGCCTCCGCTGTGACCAGGGGCTCCTGCCCCTGAAGGCCCTCGACGTCGACGCCCGCATCGTGGGGACCTTCGCCCATACCAAGCTGACCCAGACGTTCACCAACACCGCCGGTGTGCCCGTCGAGGCCACGTACATCTTCCCCCTGCCCGACCGTGCCGCCGTGGTGCGCTTCACCATGGAAGTCGCCGGCCGCCGCGTCGAGGGTGATTTGCAGGAGCGCGGCCAGGCCCGCCAGACCTATGACCGCGCCATCAAGGCTGGCAAGCGCGCGTCCATCGCCGAAGAAGAACGCCCGGGCACGTTCTCCCTGCGGGTGGGCAACCTCCTCGCTGGTGAGAGCGCCACCATCATCCTCGAGATGACGGGTCCCCTCCCCGTCGTCGACGGCGAAGTCACCTACCGCTTCCCCCTGGTGGTGGCCCCCCGCTACATCCCGGGCAAGGCCCTCGCTGGCGACCAGGTCGGCGACGGCACCGCCATTGACACTGACGCCGTCCCCGACGCCAGCCGCATCTCGCCCCCCGTGCTGCTGCGCGGCTACCCGAACCCCGTGCGCCTCGGCATCCGCGTCGCCATCGACGGCGCCGGCCTGCCCTTGTCGATGGTGCGCTCGGCGTTGCATGCGGCCTGGGCCGACGAAGCCGAAGGCCTGCTGCAGGTGAAGATTGGCCAGGGGGAGCGCCTTGATCGCGACTTCATCCTGCGCTTCCGCCTCGGCGACACCGCCATGCGCACCAGCGCCCGCGCCACCAAGGTCAACGGCGGCGACGACGCCTTCCTGCTGACGGTGTTGCCCGCGATGGTGGGCGGCACCAGCCGTCCCCGCGACGTGGTCTTCGTCGTCGACCGCTCGGGCTCCATGTCGGGCTGGAAGATGATCGCCGCCCGCCGCTCGGTGGCCCGGATGGTGGACACCCTGCGGGGCACGGATCGCTTCTGCGTCCTCGCGTTTGACGACACCATCGACACCGCACCGACCCTCGGGGCCAAGCTCGTCGTCGCCAGTGATCGCCATCGCTTCCAGGCCGTCGAGTGGCTCGCCACCGTCAGTGATCGCGGCGGCACCGAGATGGCCCAGCCCCTGTCGATGGCGGCGGACCTGCTGTCGTCGGGTGGCCTCGAGCGGGACCGCGTGCTGGTGTTTGTCACCGACGGCCAGGTGGGCAACGAGTCCCAGCTCATCAAGCTCCTCGGCGCGCGCTTGAACGGCACCCGCGTCTTTGCCCTCGGCATCGACCAGGCCGTCAACGCTGGCTTCCTCAATCGTCTGGCGGCCCTCGGTGGGCAAGGAGAGGCCGAGCTCGTCGAGAGCGAAGACCGCGTCGACGAGGTGCTGACCCGCTGTCATCGCCGCATCGACACCCCCGCCCTGCGGGACCTGCAGGTCACCATCGAAGACGGCGACCTCGTCGGCGACAGCGTCGCACCCTCGCGGCTGCCCGATGTGTTCACGGGAGTCCCCGCCGTCATCGTCGGCAAGCTGCGCCGTCGGGGCAGCACCCGCCCCACCGTCGTGGTCACCGGCATCGACAGCGGCGGCGGCCGCTTCTCGGCCCGCGTCCCCGTCGAAACGTCGGCGAATCCGTCCCTGCTGCCCGCATGGGGTCGCCTGCGCCTGCGGGACCTCGAGGACAGCTTCGACGGCAACCGCGGTGACCGAAACACCCTGCAGCAGCGCATCCTCCAGGTCTCGCTGGAGACCAAGGTGCTCTGTCGCTTCACGGCCTTCGTCGCCGTCGACCACGAGGTCGTGAACGAGGGTGGCCGTCTGCACAAGACCACCCAGGCCGTCGAGGAACCCGCCGGTTGGGGTGCCCAGAAGAAGGACGTCGCCGATGCCGTGCGCCGCCGGGCCCCGATGCAAGCCGCCGTCGACACCGATGACGGTGTCTATCCCGAAGAAGAAGCCATGACCCGCAGTGCGCCACCGCCGCCACCCTCGGCACCGTCGCCAGCGTCGTTCTCGGCCCCAACGGGCGGAGCACGGGCGCCGGCCAAGGCCAGCTCCGCGGCACGGTACGAAGCGGAGGAGAGCGACGACGAGGACAGCACCCGCGGCATGAGCTTCGAGGACAGCTTCAACGAAGGTGCCGCCGACATGCCGAGCGAAGAGCCCGCACCAGCGCCGATGCGCCCCTCGCGCATCTCCATGCCCGCCGAACGGGCCCCTGCCGCCAAGGGATCGGTGCTGGGTGGTTTGATCAACAAGGCCCGCGAAGCGGTCTTTGGCGACGAGGACAAGAAGGCCCAGAAGGAGGAGCAGAGCGCCCAGAAGGCCAAGCGGACGCCGGTGCCGAAGCCGACCCCGGTGGTGGCACCCGGGTCGTCGACGACGACGGCAACGACGACAGCGTCACCGCTGGCGGCCTTCGTCGAACGTCTCACCGCCGCGCTGCACACCCTGCAGCAGACGGGGGCGACCAACGTCGAGGACGTGCTGGAGGCCCTGCGCCTCATCGTCGAGGAGGCCGCCCACGCGGGCGTGCCCCCGGCGGTGCGCAAGCCCATCGACGACGCCATCGCGGCGCTGGTCAAGGGCGACGTCCAGGCCGCCATCGCCTTGCTCGAACCTCTGGTCCCCGCCGACCAGCAGGGCGGGCGTCGCGGTGGCACCTTCTGGGGGACCTGAGGAGCCCCCCTCCCAGCCTCCCCCCGCTGGGGGGAGGAGCCGGATTCGGCATCCAGCAGATGGGATGAACAACGAGCGTCGCTGGGCAGTGTGCAGCGTCCGATAACAGCGCCTCGACGGGGTCCCACGGGACCTTGTCGGGGCGCTGCCTTGCATGTGGTGCGGTGTCGGTCGTTGACCGCAACGGTGCGTGTGCCTGCTACCTTTCCGCCCATGTCGTTGGGTGTGGTGGTGATGGCCTGGCTCGGTGCCCTCGGGGCGTTCCCCGGGGGCGCAGGCGCAGTCGTGGTCGACGACGGCCTGCATGCACCGCCCGGGCTCGAGATCCTCGTCGACGACACTGGCACCCTCACCTTGGACGACGTCGTCGGCCATCCGAGGTTTGCGCCGGCGACCAGCGATGAGCCGACCTTCGGATTGCGGCGCCAGGTGGTGTGGGCGCGCTTTCGCATTCGCGCCATCGACGACACGCCGTCGACGTGGCTGCTGCGGGCGACGTTTCCCCGTCCCCACCGCATCGAGGTCTGGACCCTTGGGGACGACCCGCGCGTTGATGACGGCGGGACCCGGGCCGTCGTCGTGGCCCATGCCGTCGGCGGCCTGATGGTGCCCCCCGGCGAGCGAGCGGTCCCCAACGACGACGAGGTGCTGCTGCCCCTCATCCATCCGGTGGGCACCCACGTGGTGCGGGCCGTGATCGAGCCCGCCCGTCTGCGTCTGCAGCTGGGCACCGAGCGGTCCTTCGCCCGCGATCGCGGCACGGGTGGCGTCGTCATCGGCCTCTACTACGGCATCTTCGTGGGCCTGTTCTTCTTCAACCTGCTGTTCGGCCTCGCCACCAAAGACGGCACCCATCTGCTGTACTGCGTCTTCGTCGCCTGCATCGCCATGCAGATTTCGGTGCGCGACGGCTGGCTCCCCGACGACATGCCCCGGGCCCTGTTTGAGGGCTCGGGCCTGGCGCTGACGTCGCTGTCGTCGTTGGCCTTCACCCGGCGTTTCCTCGACGTCACCGCCGCTACGACCCCGCGGCTCCACCGCCTGTTCGCGGTGGGCACCGCCGCGGCGATCATCGTCACCGTGCCCCCGTTTGTCGGCGTCAACCTGGCGTTTCCCGCCATGGTGGTGGCCCTGCTCAACACCGTGCTCATCGCGGGAGCCGGCACCTGGCAAAGCCTGCGGGGCTCCCGCCCCGCCCAGCTCTTCGTGCTCGCCTGGGCCATTTTGCTGCTGTCGTCGGCCCTGGCCATGCTCAATGCCCTCGGCATCATCCATGCGCCCTGGACCACGAGCGTCGGCGTCCGCGTGGGCGCCGCCGTCGAGATGATTGTCCTCGCCCTGGCCCTGGCCACCCGGGTTGGCGTGTTGCGCGCCGCCAAGGAACACGCCGAGCGGGCCCTGCTCACGGCCCACGACGAGGCTGAGCAGACCCGCCACATCGCCGTCAAACGGGCCCTCATTGAGGCCCAGGAGGCCGAGCGGACCCGCCTCGCCCGAGACCTCCACGACGGCCTCGGCCACGCCCTGCTGCTCATCAAGCAGCGCGCCAGCGCCGGGACGACCGGCAGCACCGGCAGCACCGACGGCGTCCCGGCCATGGTGCAAAACGCCATCGACGACGTCCGCAGCATGGCCCGGGCCCTCATGCCGAACCGTCTCGCCGACGACGGCCTGCCCGATGCCCTGCGCCTGTTGGCCGACGACGTGGCCGCCGCCAGCGTCGGCACTGGAGCCGACGCCGCCGACGCCGCCGACATCAATGTCGTCATCGACGACGACGCCGACCGCGCCGCCCGAGGCCTCGGTCCCCGGGCGGTGCACGTGTTTCGCGTGGTGCAGGAAGCCGTGAGCAACGCCCTGCGGCACGGTCAGGCCCGCACCATCACCATCCACCTCGAGAGCGATGGCCACACGTTGACGACCCGCATCGTCGACGACGGCCGCGGCCTCGGCCAGGGCACGACGTCAACCGGCACCGGCCTCACGAGCATGGGGCAACGGGCCCAGCTGCTCGGCGGGTCTTTGTCGGTGGCCGACCGCGCGTCCGGGCACGGCGTCGATGTCACCCTCTCTTTCCCCATCACGGCCGCCGCGGTAGGTGTCTGACGTGGCTCTCCGTGTGCTGGTGGTCGACGACCATCCCATCTTCCGTCGTGGCCTCGTCACCGTGCTCCAGGGGGCCGGTCACACAGTCGTCGCCGAAGCCAACGACGGCGTCGAGGCCCTGGCCTTGTCGACCCGGCACGGGCCCATCGACGTGGCCGTCGTCGACGTCGCCATGGCGGGCATGGACGGTCTGGCCCTCGTCCAGGCCTGGCAAGACCGGGGAGACCTGCCCCGGGTGTTGATGTTGTCCCTGCACAGCGAACACCACGTGGTCCGCGCTGCCCTCGACGCCGGCGCCGTCGGCTACGTTCTCAAGGACCGCGCCGTCGACGAACTCACCGCCGCCATCGCCGCCGTCGTCGCTGGCGGTCGCTTCGTGTCACCGCCCCTGGCGGCCGCCTTGCACGGCAGCGACGAGCTGGCAGTGCTGACGCCGGCGGAGCTGCGCATCGTGACGCTCCTCGCCGACAACCTCACGAGCGGCGAAATCGCCGAGCGCCTCGGCCTGTCGTCGCGCACGGTGCAGAACCACCGGGCCCACGCCGCCAGCAAGCTCGGCCTCAGTGGGCCCAACCGCCTGCTGCAGTTCGCGCTCGAGCGAAAAGCCCGCCTGCTGCGGACCCCGAGCCCATGAAAGAGACTCCCCCGACAACCACCGCCGGCGTCACCAACGACGACGGTGACTCCAGCGGAACCACCCGCCTGAGCTGGAACGTCGCCACCCGGGCCCACAATGCCCACAAGCGGGACCAGGCGGCCTTCTTGCGTGCAGGTGGCTCAACGTTGTTCACCGACGAGGTGGAGCTGGTGGGCGACCTGCAGGGACGCAGCCTGCTGCACGTGTGCTGCAACAGTGGGCAAGACACCCTGTCGTGGGCCAGGGCCGGCGCCGTGGTGACGGGCATCGACTTCTCCGACGAGGCCATCGCTTTCGCCCGGCGACTCTCGTCCGACAGTGGCATCAGCGCCACGTTTGAGCAGAGCGAGGCAATCGCCTGGCTCGAGGGCTCCGCCAACACGTACGACGTCGTCTGCGCCACCTACGGCGTCCTCGGCTGGTTCAAGGACCTGCCTCGTCTGCTGCGGGGCATGGCCCGGGCGACGCGGCCAGGGGGACGACTGGTCCTCGTCGAGTTCCATCCCCTGGTGTGGACCTTCAGCGCTGGCCTCGACACCCCGAAGGACCCCTACTTCGCCCCCGGCCACGCCTTCCACGAACCCGTCGGCGACTACGTGGGCGCCGCCGGCGGCGCGTTGTCGCCGTCAGGGCACGTCGGTGGCGACGAGGTGTTCAGCAACCCCCACGACGCGGTGTCGTGGCAACACACGGTCGGAGACATCCTGCAGGCCGCCATCGATGCGGGCCTTGTCCTCGACGTCGTTCGTGAGCTGCCCTGGGCCAATGGCTGCAAGGTCATCCCCGAACTGGAGGCCGTCGACGGCAACCGCTTCGTCATGCCCGCCCACCGGCCGAGCCTGCCCCTGATGCTGGCGCTGACGGCGTACCGGCCAGTCTGATCGCGCAACCAGCTGAAAATAAACAGATTCAGGTTCAACCTCAGGCCGCCGCCTCCCCTGGGCAGCGTCGCCCCGGGGCCGCGACCAATGCCCATTCGTCTGTGCGAAACGGAGCGGCCGGGTGTTTGCTTGTGCACACCATTGTGCGCGGAAGCAGGTTCTGACGCGGGCCAGGGCCCGCGCCGCGGGCGCGCGAATTGCACCTCGGGTGAGGGGCTTGAGCCCCTGAGGGGTGCTCATGTCCAGAGGCTGCTTCCTGTCGATTGGCTTTTTCGGGGCGGCTGTCGTGGTGAGCGCTGGCCCTGCGCTCGCCGGCACGGTTTCCCTCCCCCCGCGGGCGGACGAGCCATTCACCGTCACCGATCAATCGTCGGGGGTATCGATCCGGGTTTCCCTCGTGGGGGCCCAGCCGGTCCGTGGGAAGTTCACAGAGAGAACGGCTGTCTATCGACGAGGCTACCTCGGACGCGCCGACGTTGAACTTCACGTCACCGCTGACGGTGTCGAGGACGTCATCCTGTTTGAGGATGCATTCGCAGGCAGCGAGGTCACGTACCGTGTGGTCCCCGGACCAAAGGTGGCGGGGCTGCGACTCGTCGCCAACACCTTGGAGTTCCTCGATGCTGGGGGCGCCCCCCGGTTGCGGGCGGCGCCACCGTTCGTCCTTGACCGCCATCGCACCAAGCACCCTGCCCGCATCTCGATCGAGGGGTGCGCGTTCGACGACGATCCGCGGCCACCGTTTGAGCGGGTGCCCGTGCCGCCTGGTGCCGCAGCGTGCGATGTGCATGTCACCTGGAATGCCACCGAAGTGGGGTGGCCCGCTGCCCTCGACCCGGTCTGGAGTTCAACGGGCAACATGAGCGTGGCCCGGGCTTCCCCCAAAGCCGCACGACTCCACGACGGACGCGTGCTCGTCGTCGGAGGGACCGACGACCCGACCACCGAGGTCTACGACCCTGCCAGTGGCACCTGGAGCGTCACCGGCACTGCTCTCGCGGCGCGATCGCGGGGACTCACAGCAACGACCCTCAACGATGGGCGGGTGCTGGTGACCGGGAAAGGGAGCGTGGGCTGCTGCTCCACAGGCTGCGAGCTGTATGATCCGGGCAGCGGGAGTTGGCGCGCCACCGGCGAATTCCGCCACGCACGGTTTGGACATGGAGCCGTTGTGCTGGCCGACGGCACCGTCCTGGTCGCGGGCGGCAGAGGCGGATTGGGCGCGCCACCGTCCCGCGTACCGACCACCGAACGCTACGATCCACAGAGCGAGACCTGGTCTGAGGTGGGTGAGGTATTTGGGAGTACTACCCTCGTCGGACTCGCGGACGGGCGCGCCCTTCTGGTCGGCAGGGCCATTTTTGATGCAGCAAGCGGCGCCTGGACGCCAACAGCTGCCTTCGCCGATGTGGGAGAGGACGGGGAGGCAGCGACACTCCTCGCCGATGGTCGGGTGCTCGCTTCCGGTGGGCTGGCGTGCCGCTTCAACTGCAGCGAGTTCGCTGCAGCGAGCATCTACGACACCGCGATAGACCAATGGACAGCAATGCCACCGATGGCCGCCCCGCGGTCTTTCCACAGTGCCACCCTGGTTGAAGACGGGCGGGTGCTCACCGTCGGCGGTGACGTCGTCGAGTTGTTCAACCCGGCTGCGTCAACCTGGGAAGCTGGGCCAAGCCTTGGCGTGGCGCGCTCGAATCACGCCGCGGCGCTGTTGCAGGACGGACGCGTCCTCATCATCGGTGGCGTCGAGGGCGATGACGGCCGCACCGTGGAAGTCTTCTTGCCAAGCTGCCTCGACCCCGGCGCTGATACGGATGGTGACGGCAGCCCCTGCAACCTCGACTGCGACGATGGCGATCCGCTGCGCCACCCCGGTGCCACCGAGACCTGCGACGGGCCGGACTTCGACTGCGACCTGGCCAACCAGTTCGACGCGGACGCGGACGGGCAACGGGTGTGCGCAGGGGACTGCAATGACCACGACCCGCTGCGCTTCGCCGCTGCTGCCGAGGTGTGCGATGGCGCCGACAACGATTGCGACGAAGAGATCGACGAAGGCTGTCCGAGCGAAGGAGAAGGCGAGGGCGAAGGCGAGGGCGAGGGCGAGGGCGAAGGCGACGGCGGCTGCGGCTGTGGCACCGCGTCAGTGGCGTCGCCCGTGTGGCTCCTGGCCTGGGCGCTCGCACGCCGACGGCATCGCCCTGAACAGCCTCAGTCGAAGCGGCGGCTCACGCAGCCCACCAGGCCGGGGTCGCCGGGGCGCAGCAGGTAGCCCGAGAACTTGCGGCCGCGGGCGGTGACCCCGCCCCAGATGGCGAGGGCCGCCATGCGCTCGTCCTTGTCCCAGCCCCAGGCGTCGTATTGGGCAGCGAGGCGGCTGTCGGCGAACTCGGCGGCCAACCAGGCGCGCTCGATGAGGGGCAGGTCCTTGGCGCCGACGATGACGTCGATGGCGGCGCGGTCCGCCCGGCCCACCGACAGCAGGGCCACCAGACCGCGCTCCACGGGGCCGTACAGGCTCGCCTGGAGGGTTGAAAACGGCACCGTGCCCTCGGGCAGGTTCTTCAGCGCCGTCGCCGTGGCCGCAAGCAAGGGCCCGCGCAAAGCGGCGGCCTTCTCGGCGCCGTTTTTGCCCTTCACGACCCGCTCGGCGGCAATCATGCCCGCCACCACGACGCGCTCCGTCGATGACGACAACGCCATCACGATGGGGTCGACGCTCAGGGTTTCGGGGCTGACCGTGGACAAGCCCGTGAGGGCGAAGGCGCCGTCGACAGTGTCGATGCCCTTGGCGAGGGCGTCGTTCATGGCGGCGATGGCGACGGCGGTTTCGATGGGGACGAAGTGGGTGGCGTCGTCGGCGCGTTCGGCGCGGCGGGCCATGCGCACCAGGCCGGGGTGGAAATCTTTGCGCCAGGGGTTCTTGACGGACTCGGCAGTCGTTGTCGTCGATGTCTCGACCTTGCCGAGGGCGCCGGCCTGGGCCCGCACCCGGTCGGCCAGGGCGGGGTCTGGATCGCGGACGTCGATGGCCCCCAGGATTTCGCCGTAGGCCCGGCGCAGTCCCGAGAGCCAGGCGCCCAGGGTGGGTTCCACCAGCGCCGCGCTGTCGACGTCCTCGATGCTGTAGGGGGGCGGCATCACCACCGTTCGATAGTTGGGGGTGCCCAGGGCCATGCGGGCGATGTCCTCAGACAAGCGCGCGGCGGCGAAGGCGGCCCGGCGAGCCCAGAAGCGGTCGGGCCCGCGGGCGGCGGCGGCGTAGCGGGCGCCGACTTCTTCGAGGACGGTCTGTCGGGCGGCGTCCTCGTCACGGGCCAGCCGACGAATGCCCAGGACCCGCCCACAGCCTTCGCCAAAGAGCCTGGGCCGGGCCCGGGCCTCGACGACGGCGGCGCGAAAAAACCGGATGGCCTCCCGGAGGCGACGGGCCTCTTTGACCTCCATGGTGGTGCTGTCGAGGGTGGCGCTGGCGTCGCGCAGCTGGGCGTCGGCCTCGTCATGGCGCCCCTGGAGCAAGGCGATGCGGGCCCGCACCAGGCGCAACAGGGGCTTGATGGCGGGGGCGCTGCCCACCGCACCGTCGGGGACCCAGGCGTTGGCCGCAGCCTCCAGCCTCCCCAGCAACGCCTTGGGGTCGGCGTCGTCGAGGTCGTGGAGGGCGGCGGTCAGGGCGTCGAGGACGGCCTGGGCTTTCTCAGACGGTGCTTTGGGTGCGCTGCCCGCGTTCGCAGGCGCAGGCGGCGCTGCCACCGACGGAGCCGGCGATGACGACGGCGCTGTGGTCGTCGCTGGCGCTGGTTTGGGCTGGGGCTTGCCCGGCGGCGGCTCGGGTTCGGGCGAGTCCACGCCGAGGTCGGCCCCTGTCGGCGGCGCCAGGGGTTGGTTGCCGAGGTCGTCGTCCTGCGCCGAGACGCCCGAGGCGCCAGCGACCGCAGCCACCAGCACGACGGACGCCCAGCGGCGACGTTCGACGACGAGACGGCTCACTGGCCGGCTTGGACCTTGGCCTCACCGGGCTTGAGGCGCTTGACCTTGTACTGGGCCTGCTTGCCCTTGACGTGGACGATGCCGGCCATGCCGACGGACTCGGTGCTGTCGAGCATCACCCAGCGCACGCTGTCGATGGGACCCGGGTTCAGGTAGAGGCTGTCGGCATAGGTCTCGGGGGCCACCCGGACGTCGCCAGCGAGGTTGGTGGCGTAGCCGCCGGCCTCCTGGATGTTGCCGAACATGCCAAAGGCAAACAGGCCGCCCTTCATGACCTCGGAGAGGGCGGGGTCGCCGACGTTGGCACCTTCGTGGATGCGGTCGATGGCCAGGGCCCCCGACTGCAGCGGCGGACCGTGGGAGATGAGCAGCCGCACCGGAGCGGTGGTCGCCTTGGCGATTTCGGGCAGGGACTTGACGTCGTCAGCCGTGTACTCGCAGCCCTCGGCGCAGTGGATGTAGGACTTGTTGAAGTAGCCGGGCATGGAAACGATCGAGAGGTCGTCGAAGTTGACGACGCGGACCTGGTTCAAGTTGATGACGTTCTTGAACTTGACCTGCGCGGCCTTGACGCCGTCATCGAAGTGCTTGGCACATTCGCGGTTGCCAACGATGGCCAGCACGGGAACGCCGACGGCGGCGGCATCTTCAACCACGCGCTGGACGCTCTCGGCGCTCTCGCCGAGGTCACCCGTCAGGGCGATGGCGTCGACCTTCTCGGCCTTCATCCACTCAAAGGCGACCTTGAGGTTGGCAGCGTTCTCGGGGGTGTGGTCCTTGATGTCCGACACCTGGCCGATGACGAATTCGTCGTCGGCGTCGGGACCTTCCTGGGTCAGCGTCGAGCCCTTGCGGGAGTAGGTCTTGCCAGCGATCTCGAACTTCTCCTCGGGGCCGTCGGCGGGCTTGCCGACGCAGAGGGGGTTTGAGACGGGCTTGGGGGCCTGCACAGGAGCCGGAGTCGGCGCCGGCGCCGGTGCTTCCACGGGCTTGGAGGGGCACGCGGTCACGGCGAGGACGGCAGAGGTGAGGAGGGCTGTCTGAATCGAACGCATCATGGCTCCTGGTCGGAGGCGGCAGGCCGCCTCGTCGGTGGGGCGGCCCGTGAGGCGACCGCAGGCACGTCGGCATCAGCCAACGCGCACGTACTCGGGTGACGCCCGACGTCAGTCGTCGGCTTCGGCTTCGTCGTCGGCGGACTCGACCTCGAAGGCCCCGAGAGCCTCCAGGAGTTCCTGGAAGGTGTCGGTGGTCTGGCTGGTCTCACAGGTGATGTTGATTTTCGGTCCCCGGACCCGGGCGCGGGGCGCCTCTGGCCAGTCGATGTCGTCCTCGTCGACGACGAAGTCGTCGGTGGTGACACCGAAGTCCTCAAAAAACGTCGGAACGTCCTCCGAGCGGTCGCCCTCCATGAGCCACACGAAGAATGCGTTCAGCACTTTCGCGACGCTGCGGGCGGTCTCTTCGCTGTCGAAGGTGCCAATGATCTCGACCTCTTGCATGCGCTCCTCGCAGTGACGGTGGACCCCGTCGACGGCGGCGGACAAGAACACGACCGGACAAGACTTCGCAACACCGGATTCGCACCACGGCATCACCAACCGCGCTTTTGCCGGGTGCCTGAGGCAGCGACCCACACCGGGTCGCCCGACACAGTCGCTCGGCCAGAATTTGAACACCAGCGTGTTCATATTGCACATATCCAGGCCGGGTGTGGCGTTGGCAAGGGTTCAGCTCTGGCACAGAGCCTGCTTTGCGCACACGATGCCATCACCACGACTGCCAGTGCGGGCCGTTTCCCGGGCTCCCGACGGCCCCGACGCGGGGCATGAGCCCCCGCCCTCCGCCCAATCCCGGCGAGATCCGACCCGGGAGACAAGCCCCCGCGTCCCAAGCGCCGCGGTCAAAGACGCTGTCGAGACGTGCCGAAATCCGACGCGGGGGGAGCCCCCGGGCGACCCCACATGCCAGCGAGATTCGCCGCGGGGGACAAGCCGCCGCGGCGACTGGACTAGGCTCTTGACCATGCGCTGCCATCGCCCTGCCCGGTCCACGTGTCTCTCCCTCCTCGCGATGGCGGTGGTGGCGTTCGTTGGGCCCGCCTGTGAGGGGGACCCCGTCGCCGCCCAGGTGGTGGACCTCACCGCCACGCCCACGACCCTCGCCTTCGGCACCCTCCCCGTCGGCGTCGCCGACACGGGGGTCATCATTGTCACCAACCGGGGCAACGCACCCTGGTCTCCTGCCGGCCCTCCCGAGGTCACTGGCGCGGGGTTCCGCTGGCAGTCGGGCTGTGATGTCCCGGTGGCGCCCCGGACCGCCTGCGAGGCGAGGTTTGCCTTTGCACCGGAATCCGTCGGCGAAGCCACTGGCGCCGCGGTCTTTCGGGCGACCGGGGTTGGCGTCGAGGGCACCGATGTCGTCGTCGAAGCCCCCCTTGCTGGTGTGGGAGCGCCAGCGACGTTGCTGTTGTCGCCGGCGACCATCGATTTTGGTGACGTCCTCGTCGGGGAGTTCGCCGTCGCCGAGTTGACCGTCGAAAACGTCGGCGCCGACAGTGTCGTCGTTGACCTGGTCGTCTCCGAGCCGACCTTCAGCATGGCCAACCAGGCCCGGCGGACCCTCCGGCTGGACCCGGGGGCCGTGGAGCGCGTCAACGTCACATTCTTTCCTCGACAGGGTCTCCCCTTCGTCGGGAGCATCACCGCCGAGCTGTGCGGACCAGGGTGTGGACCCGGGGTCACCCTGCGCGGTGCTGGTGCGGCCCCGCGCATCGACGCCAACCCTCGTTTCGTGGCCCTCGGCGCCGTCGACATCGGCGATGTGGCCACGGCCCGGGTCACCATCGGCAACATCGGCACGGGCGTGTTGCGCCTCGACGATGTGGAGATGTTGTCCCCCTCGGACGACGTCAGCGTCGCCGTGGCCGACGAGCTGCCCCTGGCCCTGGCGGCTGGTGAGACCGTCGACGCCATTGTCCGCTATGCCCCGAGTCAGGGCCGCGCCAGTCTTGGCGCCATCCTGGTGCTGCATTCGTCAGACCCCTTGAGCCCCGAGGTCTTTGTTCCCGTCGACGGCAGCGCCCGCGGCGTCGGCCTCGAGGTGCTGCCCACCGTGGCCCACTTTGGTCGGCTGGCCCCGGGGGAGTCCCGCGAATTGACCCTGGTGGCCCGCTCGGTGGGGACGGCCACCGTCGACAACGTTGTGGTCCGCTTCCAGGGCGCCGGCTTTTCCCTCGGCGAGCCACTGCCCGCTGCGGTGTCGCTGGCCCCCGGCCAGGCCGTGACGGTGCGGGCGCGGGCCACTGCCCTGCCAGCCACCGTCACCGCCGGTGGCAGCAGTGGCGAGGTCATCGTCGAAGGCGGCGGCGTCGTCGCCCGGGGAACGCTGGCCTTCCTGGCGGGCGTCACCGGCTGCATCCCCGACGCGTCCATCGCCCACAGCAATCTGGGCTTCGTGCCCCTGGGCAGCGGGGCCGCCGGCAGCGTCGTCATCGACAACATCGGCGATGCCCCGTGCCAGCTGGACAGCTTCGAGCCCGGCGGCAGTGGCCTCGGCTTCGACGCCGACTTCACCGTCGCTGGCCAGGGGCTCACAAACCTCCTGCCCGGTGAGAGCGGGCGGGTGCAGTTCGGCTTCACGGCCACCCGGGAAGGGCTGCGCACCATGGTGGTCGAGCTTGGCTTTGTCGACGTCGCCGCTCCTCTTTTCGTCAGCGCCAGCGCCACGGCCATCGATGGCTCCATTGGCGCGGTCCCCCCCACGGTGCGCATGGGGCCGGTGGTGGCGACCTGCGCACCACCCGAAGGCAACTCCGCCCTCGTCAACGACGGCGCCGTCAGCCTCGACGTGACGGGCATGACGATGGACCCTCCCGGCGCCCCCTTCGCCGTCGACGTCGGGGCACTGCCATTCCAGCTGCGCGCGGGTGCGTCCCGTGGCATCACGGTCCGCGGGCTGCTGAATCAGGCCGCCGTCGGCGTGAGCACCGCGACGGTGACGTTCACCACCAGCATCAACGTCAGCGCGTCGGTGCAACTGTCGCTGGAGGTCACGCCGCCCGGCGAGCTCGTTGAGGAGCGCTTCACGGCGGCGCCGGCGTCGTCGGTGGACATCCTGTTCGTCGTCGACAACTCCGGCTCGATGCAAGACGACCAGACCTTGTTGGCTGCCAACTTCGCGACGTTCTTCGAGCAGGGGCTCATCGGTGGCGCTCCTGATTTTCAGCTGGGCGTGACCACCACCGATGTGTTGTCCCCCGACAGCGCCCGCGGTGAGCTGGTGGGGACCCCCAAGGTCCTGACGTCGGGGACACCGGACCTGGCCCGCACCTTCGAGGACCACGTGCTCGTGGGTGTCGAAGGCTCGGGCCTCGAACTGGGGCTGGAAGCCACCCGCCTGGCCCTGGAGCACCCCGCCAACGCCGGCTTTCTGCGCCGTGACGCTGCCCTGTCGGTGGTCTTTGTCACCGACGAGGAAGACGCCGGTGCCACACCGGAGTTCCTGCCCGATGCCTCGTTGTCGCGGGCCCCGTCGGAGTACGTGGCCCTGCTGGAGTCCCTGAAGGCCGGCACTGTTGGCAACACGCCGATCCTGGTGTCGGGCGTGCTGACGCCGGGGGCGGCCGCCCGCTACGAGACGGTCGTGCGCCACTTTGGCGGATCCATCCTCGACATCACGACCCCCGATTGGGGAGCGCGCCTGTCGGAAATCGGGCGTGACACCTTCAGCCTGGCCCGCAGCTACGCCCTTGAGGAAGCCCCCCGGGCTGGCACCGTCGAGGTGCTGGTCGATGGTCGGCCGGTCACGGCCTTTGTCCTCGACGTCCAGCGACGAACCATCATCTTGACAGATGCCCCCCGGCCCGGCGCCGAGGTCATCGTTCGCTACCAGAGTGGGTGCTGACCAATGCCCGTTGCCATCACACACATACGCAAAACCCTCGCGTCTCGTCGGCCACCAGCGCTGTGGTTCTGCATGGTGGTCGGCCAGGTCGGCGCCGTGCTGTTTGCCCTCGGCGGCGGGGCGGCTTGCGGGGTGTGCGCCACCGATGATGACTGCCCCTTTGGTCAGGTCTGCGTCGAAGGCGGCAGCGGCTGCGTCGAAGCCCCAAAGCCTGCCCTGCAGGTGTTGACCCCCCGCAGCGGCAACGTCGTCGACGGCTGGTCGTTGACGGTGGAGCTGGGCTTCCGGGGCGACAGCGCTCTCATCGAGGTCGAGCGCGCCATCGACGACCCCGGCGCCCCCTGCATCCCCTTTGGCACGGTCCGGCGCGTCGTTCAGGGCAACACCAACGAGTTCACCAACCACATCGTCACGATCCCCGGGATGCCCGCCCTGGGCCCCGCCTTCTCGATGGCCGTGCGGGCCACCATCGGCAGCGATGTGATCTTCGCGCGGACCACGCTGTCAGGCCCTTCCGTCGACGAGTCCTTCACGGGCATCACCATCGACGAACCCCTTGGCGGAGACGTCGACGTGGTTTTCGATCCGCTCATCCCCGTGGTGGCCTCGGGGGGCCTGCGGGACCCCTCGGTGTTTGTGGAGGCGTCGTCGGAGACGTCGGCAACGTCGACGGCGGCGACCCTGGCGGGCAACAGCACACCAAGGCAACTGCTGCGCGATGGGCGTGGTGAAGTGCCAGCCCTGCGGGGGCCCCACATCGTCTGGGTCGAGGCCACCGTGGGCTCGGGGGACACAGCGCAGGTGCGACGCTGTGGCCGCGCCATGCAAGGTGGGCCAAACGACATCGGCGCCGACGAACTCGAGGTGTACCTGCTGACGACGAGTCACGACGACAGCGATGCCCATCAGGTCGAACTCTCCACCCGGGTGGTATCCGACGCTGGCCAGACGATTTGTGACGGCACCTCATCGACAGAGGCCGTGCCCTGCCGCACGCGGGTCGGTCCCACCGTCCCCGCCGCCCGGGGGCGCAACAGCCTGCAGCTGGTCCTTGTCGACGGTGTTGTCGAGGTGGCGGTGGTGCCCCGCATCATCTCGGGGCCCGTCGATGCCATGGTGCGCTTGAGCCGCGGCGGCACCCACCTGGGGATCCTCGGTCCGGTCACCCTGCGTCCCGAACTGGGGGAGGTCTGGTTGGCGGGGCGGGTGGTCATCGACGACGACATCGTTGTCGCCGTCGTCCCGACCACGACCCCGCCGTCCCCCGGCTTGCCCTGGTAGGCAGGCCATTGCCGGCGGGACCGATGGTTGGCATTGAGCCCCATGGCCCAAGCACCCGATGACCTCGTCGCCCCGGCTCCCTCTTCGCGCAGCGCGGGCTTTCGCACCGCAGTCTTCGTCGCCGTCGTCGGCGCCGTGCTGGGGACCTTCATCGTGCTCGGTCGGCAGGGCACTCCTCCCACCATGCCCCACACCGACCCACATCATCTCCAGCTCAACCTGAAGGGCGAACTGGTGGGCGTCGTCGGCGAAGCAGGGCTGGCGGAAGCGATGCTGCCGGGGGTGGAGCTCGACAAGCGCGGGGTCGAAAAGCGGGTCAACACCGGCTGCACCACCTGTCACGGCAGCCCCGGCCAGGACCCCACCACCCACGCCTGCGGCGTGGCCGGGCGCTGTTTGCCCAAGAACCATCCACCGAAGCCCGAGTGCATCAAATGCCACCGGATGCCGCCGCCGCCGCCGGTGGCGCCTTCGCCCTGACCCGTCAGCCATCGACCTGCAGGCGCCGCCACAGGGCCCAGGTGACCTCGCGGTCAACGTCGCGCACGGTCTTCAAGGCGGGAGGCGCGCCCCCCTGGACCAGGGCCCTGAAACCCCGCTGGCGAAACGCCGTGGCCGGTGCCACCGCTGCCAGGGCCCGGGCCACCTCGGCGAGGGAGCGGGGCCCACCGGCGCGCACAATGAGTCCGTCGGCGTCGAGGCGCAGCCGTTCGCCAGCCACCACCACGTCGAGCACCGTGGTTTCGCGCTCCACCATCGTTGTCGTGGGCATCGCCTGGGCCCGGGCGCGGCCATCCATGGCCCGTCGCAGCATCTTGCCACCGGGGGCAAGGCTCATCAGGGAGCGCCCCACGGAGCCGCCCTCGGGGGGCGGAGGCCCCTGGCCCCGTTCGGCGACGACGACGCGGGCCCGTGCTGCCACCAGGGCCACCACCCCCGCCACCGGGACCGACCGGGGACGCCCGAGGGCGTCAGCGACGCCGAGGACGCCGTCAGCGACGACGATTTCCTTGGTGCGCACCGCCGGGGGCGCTGCCAACGCACCGGCGTCGACCACGACCGCCCTCCGCCCGCGCCGTGTGAAGGCCGCAGCGATGGCGTTGGCTTCCTCGACGGTGCAGTCGTCGGCGGCGATGCCACCACAGGCACGCGGCATCATGCTGCGGGCATCAACGGCGGTGCGGAATCCCGCTGCCTGCCAACAGGCCACCAGCAATTCCACCTCATCGTCACCCAGTGGCTCGAGGAGAAACACCGAGGCTCTGCCCCGGGTGCCCGCCGGGCGTGGCGGCAGGGGGCTGGGTGCCTCCACCGTCGACGACATGGCCATCGCCGACGTCACCGGCGTCACCGGCGTCACCACTGGTGTCACGGGTGTGGCGTCTGCCAGCAACTCCTCGACGCGGCCGTCGGACAAGCGGCCCAGTTCGCCATGGTCGAGGTAGAGGGCACCACAGCCCCCGCAGAGGTCGACGTGGACCCCGCGCACGGGGACCAGGCTCAGGCGCCGCTGGCAGGCAGGACACGCCAGGCTGCCGACGTAGTGGGCGCACAGTTCGCCCACCAGGGCCCGCGGAAGGCCGCAGAAATCCTCAAGGACCCGGCTGCTGGCGCTCTGGTCGAACAAGCGCCCCTGACAGCGGGGGCACACCGATTCATGCAGGGCGCCGAGGTCATCGACGAGATCGACGTCGGGGCAGCGGAGGCAGCGCATTGTCGGAGTGTAGCGGGTTCGAGGCTGGCGGGTCTGGGCCTCGGGTGCCGGGCGGCCATGATTCTCCGGCCGGCGTGGAGCCCCAACCCGACTTGCTGGCACTGGCTTCGACGGGCATGCCGTGGCCATGACATTCGATCCAGACGGTCCCGCCCTGTCAGACGCTGGTCCCTATGGCCTGCCCCACACCCTCGACGAGGCGACCACCATCCTGGTGCCGGTGCCCTTTGAGGCGACGGTCAGCTTTGGCACGGGCACCATGCACGGCCCCGCCGCCATCGCCCTCGCCAGCCATCAGGTGGACCTCCTCGACGCCGACATGGGCCACGTCTACCGCTGCGGCATCGCCATGGAAGAGGCGCCCGCCTGGATCGCCGAACTCAACGACCGCGCCCGCGTCGCCGCCACCCGCGTCATCGAGGCCCACACCGGCGGTGCCGTCCCCGACACTTCCGACATCGCCGACGTCGACGCCGCCGGCGACCGCGTCAATGCCCATGTCTTTGAGCGGGTGGCCGCGGTGCTTGGCCAGGGCAAGCTCCCCGTCGTCATCGGCGGCGACCATTCGGTGCCGCTGGGCGCCATCAAGGCCTGCGCTGCCCACCTGGGCGACAAGCCCCTGGGGATCTTGCACCTCGATGCCCACCTCGACCTGCGTGACGCCTACGAGGGCTTTCGCTGGTCCCACGCCAGCATCATGAAGAACGTCCTCGATGCCGTCCCCACCGCCCGGCTGGTGCAGTTTGGCATCCGCGATTTCTCCCTCGGCGAACTCGGTCTGGTGCGTGAGCAACCCGCCCGCATCACCACGTACTTCGACAGCCAGCTGCGCGAGGCCCGGCTGCGCGGGCGCTTTCTCGACGTCGCCAAGGCCATCGTGGCGGCCCTCCCCGACGATGTGTATCTGTCCTTCGACATCGACGGGCTCGACCCCGTGCTGTGTCCGTCAACGGGGACGCCGGTGCCGGGCGGACTGTCGTTTGACGAGTTGGTGGCCGTGCTGGTGCTGTTGTCCCAGTCGGGCAAACGCATCGTCGGCCTCGACCTCGTCGAGGTGGCCCCGCCCGCCGACGCTGACGACGACGATGCCCGCGCCGACTGCTGGGACGCCAACGTCGCTGCCCGCTTGCTGTACAAGATGATTGGCTGTGCTTGGCGCACCCGTGGCGTCGTCTACGACGAGCCCCTGCCCCGGCCACCGGGCCTGTGATGCTCCAGCACGTGATGTGCCGGTCGCCGTGGACCCTGCCGCTGCTGGCGGTCGCGTCGTTGACCGTGGGCGGCTGCGCCAGTGTCGAGGGACTCGTCGCCGACAACCGCCTCGGCGACGCCTGTCGCCTGGCCCACGACGACGGCGGCCTGTTTCGGGATCGGGACGCCGAGGTCGCCCTGCTGCGTGAGGCGGTGTTGTCCCGCATCGACGTCGGCCTGGTCGCCGTCGACGATGTCGAGGTCGCCACCGTCGTTGGCGAAGCGCTGCGGGACGGCAGAACCCTGCCCCTGGCCTGGCTGACGGTCGGCGCCACGGCGGACATGACCTTGCACGAGCAGGCGGTCGCCGATGCCGACGTCGACGTCGATGTCATGAAGCGCCTCGACGCGGCCCTGCCTCCCTTGCTGAGCCCGCCGCCTCCCCTGCTGCCGCCGGGCCCATTGGAGATGCCGCCGGCCCCAGACCCCACCCCACCACGGCCGTCGAGTTCGTCGTCGTCGTCAGGCGGTGGCTTGTTGGGAGCCTTTGTCGAACTGGTGACCCTGCCGTTTCGGGCGGCGGCGGCGGTTGGCGAAGCCTTGATCACCATTCCCTTCGACCTGTTCGGCGCCCGGGCCCCGTTCTTCGACCGTGGGTCGTCGACGTCGACAACCAGGCCTCCCGCCGACCCTCGTTTGCCAGGCGAGGCCGTGCTGCCTGCGGAGGCCTGGGCTGCGGCCAAACAGCGCATCCTCGACGAGCATGCCGCCGCCAGCGCCGCCGTCGACGCCGCCCGTGTGGTCCGCCATCAGCGGCTGGTGGCCCTGGCGGACCGGCTGCGCGAGCGCTGTGTCGTCGTCGACGGTGCCCCCTGCCGCCGTCTCGTGCTGCTGTCGCGGCCGTCGTTGACGACCCGCCTGTCGGTGGCCCTTGGCAGCCAGGCCGCGCCCTGCGGCCTCGATGACGACGTCGCCGTGACGGCGGCCCTGGAGGGGCCCGCGGTGTCGGCGTTCACGCCCGTCACGCCGCTGGACGACCAGGCCGCCCCGCCCGACCAGCGGGCTGCGCCCGGCGATGTGGCCGTCCTCGACGCCGCCACCGTTCGCGCCTGCTTCAAGGACACCGTCAAGAACGTCGACGCCCTTGAGACCCTTGCCTGCCACATCGAGATCAAACCGCGCTGGCGGCGACTGGTGAAGACGGCGATGTCCCTGCAGGTGCGACTGGCGGCCGGTGCCCTGGCAGGCCGGGGCGCAAGCGTCACGGTGCCGTCGGCGGCCATCGTCGACGTGGGGATTCGCCAGGCCGTCCTGAAAGGCGATCACGTCAAAGTCGTGGTCGGCAGCGACGACGGCTTCATCGGCGGTGCGATCGGCAGGTTCGACGGCGTCCTGCCCCTGCGCCTGGAGGGCGAGAGCCTCACGGCGACCTGCCGGTAGGGTGGGGTCGGCCCGTCACCAGGATCATGCAAGTCCTCCGTCCAGGTGGTCATTCCCGCTCCGGATCAGGTTCAGGGCATCAGAACCGACCTTTCGAACGGCACTGGGATGCGACGGAAGACCCTTTCACACTGGTTGTCGCCGTGGGCTTCCCTGCCCGCGTTCCGGTTGATACCGTGAGGTGCGTCACCGATGTCGTCGGTGTGAGGAGGCGACGACATGCGATGGGGTGGTTGCCCGCTGGGTGACCTGGTGTGCGTGTCGCTCCCACCCCTGGTGGCCGCGGCGTTTGGCCTGGTGCGGGCTTCGGCCCAGTGCGGAGTGGCTTGGTGAACTTGCGACGCAAGACCGTGGTCACCGTCATCAGCAAGATCGGCGATCGTCGCCCGAAGGCTGACGCGTGCCTTGTGGTCATCTACGGCCAACAACTTGGCGCCAAACATCCCCTCAAGGCTGGCGAGATGATCGTCGGCCGGTCGTCCCAGGCCCAGCTGCAGATCGACCATGAGAGCGTTTCTCGCCGTCATGCGCGCATCGTGCTGACCGAGAGCGGGGTCCTTGTCTCTGACCTCGGCTCCACCAACGGCACCTACGTCAACGACGACCCGGTCCAGGAGCGGACCCTCGCCCACGGCGACCTCATCAAGGTGGGCCGCACCATCTTGAAGTACCTGTCCACCGACAACATCGAGGCCGCCTACTACGAGGAGATTCACCGCCTCACCACCGTCGACGGCCTGACCCGCTGCTACAACGCCCGCAGCCTCCGTGAGCACCTGATTCGCGAGGTCAGCCGCTCGGTCCGCTACGGTCGGCCCCTGTCGGTCTTGATGTTCGACGTCGACGACTTCGCCCGCATCAATGAAGAGTTCGGCCACCTCGCCGGCGACGCCATCCTCGCCCAGTTGGGCAAGCGTCTGTCCCGCCGGGTTCGTCGGGAAGACCTGCTGGCCCGCACCTCCGGCGGCGAGTTCGCCCTCGTCACCCCTGAGATCACCAAGGAAGGCGCTGCCTATCTCGGCAACCGCCTGCTGCGCTTGATCGGCGAGACCGCCTTCGGCTTTGACGACGTGCAAATCCCCGTGACCCTCTCCATCGGCGTCGCCGCCATCGAAGAAGTCCAGATCCCCGAGGGCGACATCGAGACCACCCCCGGCGCCAAGCCCGGCCGGACCGAGACGCCCACGGGCGGCGTCCCCGACCCGTTCTCCCAGGTGGGCAACGCGTCGTCGATCACGAGTGAGTTCTCCATCTACGAGACCTCACGGTCGGGGGAAATCGTCGACCGCTTCCACGTCGCCGCCGAGAACATCCTCGGCCTCGGTCGGCAGCGCCTCGCCAGGGCCAAGGCCGATGGCAAGGGCCGCCTCACCAGTTGAGCAGCCGGTTCGGTTGACGAGGTTCGGTTGAGGCCGTCAACGCCCGGTGACGGCGCACAGGCGTTCGTCCATCTGCTCGGCGCTGAGCCCCACCACGGCGATGTCTTTTTCGCGGGCACTCTCCCCACGCACAATGGTGACGCGCGAGCGGGGCACCCCAAGCAGCTCCGCCAGGACTTCCCGCACCCGCTCGTTGGCCTTGCCGTCGACGGGAGGCGCGTTGATGCGCACGACGACGACACCGGTGGCGGCGTCGATGTCGACGCCTTCCTTCTTCGAGCGTGGCTTGGCGCGCACCACCAGCCGGGCGCCACCGTCGACGTCGCGGGCGACGCTCATGCCTTGAGGGTCTGGGCCAGCCGCGTCGCCAGCAAATGGGACAAGCCGTAGATGGACATCTGGGGATTCACGGCCACCGACGTCGGAAACAGGGAGCCGTCGATGACGTGGAGGTTGTCCACCTGGTGGTGGCGGCCATCTTCGGCGCGGACCACGCCGAGCTTCTTGTCGTCGCTCATCATGCAGCCGCCCATCTGGTGGGCCGAGAACACGCCCACCCGACACGGCTCCCAAGGCATGGCGTCAATGCGAGCCATGTCGTCGAGGGACGCCATGTGCAGCGGCGGGTCGTGCCCCGTCCAGACCTCTTTGGCGCCGGCGGCGAAGCCCACCTGGGCCATGGATTTCTGGGCGTCGCGGAAGGCACGCCATTGCCGTTCAACAATCGGGTAGTCGAGGACGGGGGCGCCGTCGCCGTTGACGGAGACGGTGCCGCCAGGGACGTCGTCATGATGGCCATCGATGGTGATGGCGAGGTGGGCGGCGACGTTGGCCAGCCGCTGCATGCCCCCGCTGTGGGCGGCGCCAAAGCCTGGCATCGCCGTCGACGACAGCATGGGGTGCACGGGACCGGCCTCCAGGAACCAGCCAACCTCGTCGCTGCGGTGGGCGAAGTGATGGCTGGCCACGCTCTGGGGAGCCCCGCGCCAGCCCTCGATGGGGGTGTCGAACAGGGCCATGCTGGCGATGACCGGATGCACAAACGTGCGCTTGCCCAGCCGCC
>Ga0247834_1001905_pt1 | contig 33423 bp, 26 predicted proteins | sample LaCruzMarch2015__8_FD_187118 | JGI IMG/M metagenome (GOLD analysis project Ga0247834, IMG submission 187118) | Freshwater microbial communities from meromictic Lake La Cruz, Castile-La Mancha, Spain - LaCruzMarch2015_12m | ecosystem: Environmental > Aquatic > Freshwater > Lake | place: Spain... | reverse complement strand
AGGCCTATGCGGGGCGAAAGCCCCGCGCGGCGACGCCGAAGGTGCCTGATACTGCGAACGAAATGGGAAATCAGCTCGATATCGTCAAAACCCGCTCGAATATCGCGCTATTCAGAGGTTCCCTAGTTGCATTCGGTTATTGAGTTGCGGTAGTGCGGCGTAGGGGGCCGGTTCGATGGAAGAGGGTTATTGGATTGAGCGCAGCATAGTATTGCGGTCTGTGCTCAGGTTTCTTGTGGTCACTGTTCTGCTATTGGATTGGAGCATACCGGCTGCTGCTTATGGAATAAAGTTTCCCAAGAACCACCCATTGAAGAATGGCGATTTGATTTGGGCCAAGCCGCGTGGAAAATATATTCCATGGAGTTTACCGCCGAAGGTCATGTCGATGGGAAAAGCCACTGATTCTAGACGGACTAGCGTACTTGAGCTCATGCAATCGCAAATACCTGACGACGTGCAAAGCAAGCTTGGAAAGACATTTTTTCTGTATGCAGAACAAACGGAATTTGACAGAAGACAAACGTGTTGACGAAGGAGGCCGCGCTCCTCAAGGCGCAGGCCGATCTCGCCAAGACGCAGGCCGATGCATTGAAGGGCCGTGGCAGCGAATCGGCGAGTGAGCGCCGCGCCGCATCGTCCGGCGTCACCAGTCGCCCGGTGGTGCCATGAGTGCGCGGATCTTCCGAGACACGGATCAGGCCGAAGACGCGCACGAGTGGCGCTCCCAGGTTGGCCGCCTCGTCATGGCCCTCGCCCCGTCGCTATTGCTTCTTGGAACCGTACTCGCCGGCTGCACGGTCATAACGAGCGAGACCCTCGTCGAGCTTGCCGATCGCGGCAAAGCGCCATCCGGCGTCAAATACTGCCTGCCGAAGTCGATCATGGAATTCCGCCTCTCTGCCAATCCAGAGAAGATTCAGTTCACCGTGACCCCGAGCGAGCCGCGCTCCATCCGCGACCTCTCGCGCTGCTACTACATGAACTATCGGCCGGCGCCGCAATCCGATGATATTGTGAGCGTAACGACTAGCAAGAACGGCTATCTAAAGTCGGTCACCGCCACCACGACCGACAAGACGATTGACATCATAAAGGATCTTGCGAAAGCCGTCGGCGCCTTGGGGCTCGAGGCCGCCCGCACGCCGATCGGAGACGATCTCCTGGCAAGCGAGACCGTCGATCCGACCGACTCGGACGCTCTCGCCAAAGCTGAGCACAGGCTGGCGACCGCCTTGAAGCGTTACGCCAAGGCAAAGGCCGACACGATCTGCAAGAAGTTCGATCCCCTGCCTCCGTCGCCGCCGGCTGCGCCTAGGGGTGGCGGAGCGGTGACCATGAAGGTCGACAAGGCTGAATCCGATACGCCCCCCGGCATTGACGTGAAGTCTTCGCGCTTCGATCTCGACAACAAGATCAAGTGCGACGAGTTCAAGAGCTTCGCCGAGATGCAGCACCCGATCTCGCTCAAGTTCACGCGGTATGAGACGCGCTGGGTGCGAGATGCGGGCCGGCCTGTTCGTGAGAGCGCGGTGGGCGTGCCCGTCGCCGTAAAAGTCGAGCCCGACTGCCGTGTCGGCCTCTGCTACCGCGTGCCCGAGGCATGGCTATTGGACATCGGCATCGGCGAGGTCATCCTTCGACTTCGCGACGCACCCAAAGGCAAGGAACGCTACGAGCCCGTCCACGAGGGCGTCCGCAAAGCTCTCTACATGATGCCGAATCGGTCCCGACTTGTCGAGATCGACATCCGCCGGGCGTTCCTGGTCAACAAGGTGCAGTCCATCACCTTCTCCGACGAGGGCTTCCTCGACACCGTCCAGGTCACCAAGCCGAGCGAGTTCGCGGCCCTCTCGAGCATCCCTCTTGAGATTTTGAGCGCGATCGCCGACGGTCTCGCAATTGGCGTCACCTATCTCGAGAACCAGACGAAGGACGCCGACGCTGAGCGGGCGCTTATCGAGGCGCGGACCGCCCTGCAGCACCAGCGCGCGCTGATCGAGAGCGTATTGACCCAAACGACAGTCCCCGGCGTCACCACTGCCTCGCGATTACCGACCAATCCCGCCGCTGCCCAGCCGCTGTCCTCCGCGACGGTCAGCACCACGCCCGACAACAGGATTCAGCCGGTTGACCCGGCGCCAGTTCAGTAGGGGTGCGCGATCGTGTCAACTCTGGGTCAGCTGCCTCGCATCAACCCCGCTCCTCGTCCCATTTGGAGGTCGGTGCAGGGCGCCGGGCACCGTGGCGTCGCAGTGCTGCTTCTGCTCATCACCGGTGCGACAGAGGCACTCACCGAGGCGCGAAGTCGCCCGGCCGTGAGTCCGATAATCGTGGCGCCGCCGTCTGCTAACGCCTCGGCCGGAGAGTTGCCCGTTCCGTCGCGTCTTCCTCCCGGCGAATTCCGACCCGGCATCATCGTGGACGAGGCCAAGGTTCGTCCCTCCGAGCCTTCCGCGCCTCCGTTCCTCTTGAAGCGTCCCGCGCGCCAAGGGGCGCCTGCCGTACCTGCGCGGCCCAACCAAACGCTGGATCTGAAATGGCTGTCGGAGAAGGGTCTACTCGACGAACTGGACTTGAGGGACCTCGGCGCGAAGCCCTTACAGGCTCAATTCGATCCAAAAGCCATCGTTCTCGATGACACCGGCAACCCGATCCTCGATTCCCGAGAGCAGGTGACGGCAAGCGACCTCGATTACCTTCCGTTCAGCGCCGTCGGCCGCATCGTCACCGTTCATTCGGGCGGCCAAATCAGCTCCGGCACAGGCTTCCTCATCGGCCGCGGCATTGTGCTTACTGCCGCGCATGTCCTCTACGATCCCGTCGCCGGTCGCGCCGAGCAGGTCACCTTCACGCCGGGCTGCATGGCCGGCACGCGCCCGCGCAACGCGTACCCGCAGACCGTCGGCGTCGAGGGCTATCGCGTCGCTAGCCTCTGGGACCCTTCGACAACGCGTGTCGCCGCAGATTTCGGCGTCATCGCGCTGCCCTCCGCGCCTTGGCAGGACCTCTGTGGATACATGCCGCTCCGTCCTGTCGAGGCCACCTTCTTTGATCGTCACATCAAGGGGGAGACGCGGAGCTTCGTTATCTCGGGCTACCCATACGATCGGCCCGAGGGCACGCAATGGCACGGCCTCGGCCGCTTCATCCGCGCGAGCGGCTCGTCACTCGACCACCTCATCGACACAGAGCCTGGCCAGAGCGGCGCACCCGTCATCGCGCTCCTCGCCGAGACGGCCATGACCGCGCGCACATGGCTCCCGGTCGCAATCCATTCGCGCGTCGGCACAAACGCCGCAAACTTCAATCAATCGCGCCGCATCGATAAAGGGTTGATCGACGAGCTGCGACGTCTTCTTGCCCAGCTCGGCCGCACACTTTAGAGTCTTTCCGACTTAGTTGGTAGCAGATCCGCTGTTTCGGAAGTAATTGCCGTTCGCCGCAGAAAATCGTGCCGATCGAGATATGCTGCAGCAATCTTGGTCGCAACAGTCGTTGCGACAAGTGCGCAGAAAATCACACTACTACTGATGATCCGTTTTTGACTTCGGCCGCAACTGGCCGTGACCGAAGTTAGAGGCTCGTACCTTATACGTCGGCAGCTGAAGGTATCGCGTTGGGTTCGCCGATCGTTCTCTCAACCGTCGGCACCGGGTTGCGGACCTTCCGTGGGTAATGGCTAGCTTGAGGCACGCAGTCGACCCGGGACTGAAATCGGTAGTGGACCGGCAGGGTCCGCTTAGTGGTGGCGCGCCGACCCGGTAGCCAGCACACCCGCCGCGTGGTTCCTATGTGGTTCCTTTGCAACGACAAAAAGAGCAGCCCAGCGCGCCGGACTTGGAAGTGGCTGATTCTGCTACGAGAAATGGTGGGCGATGTAGGGATTGAACCTACGACCCCACCCGTGTGAAGGGTGTGCTCTACCGCTGAGCTAATCGCCCGGTGTCACCGGAGCAGCGTGTTTGACTGCCCGGCTTGAGGAAGTCAAGACGCCGACGTCGCGATGCATCGTGTTCGGGTGACGAGGCGGGTGCCTCCCCGGCGGTTCTGGCATTTGCTTTCGACCCAGTAGCGCCAGGAAGCAGATGTCAGAACCAGGACACGAGCGCCGCGAATTCACGTTCGGCTGGTCACTCGGTTGCTGCTTTGACGAAAGCGCCCAGCGCTGCAGTCATGGCAGCGAGCTCCGCGTCGACACCGGTCAAGCTATGGCGCGCCTTCAACGTGGCAGGCGCCGTATAACCGACCACGACCTTCCCATTGGCATCTTCAAACGCGACCACGCGCATCGGCAAATCGATCGCCGCCTCCGGGTTTGCACGCATCAGTGGCGTGCCAACTTTGGGGTTGCCAAAAATGAGCACGACCGTCGGCTTTAAATCCTGGCCCGCAGCCTTGGCAGCAGCGCCATGATCGATCCGCGCCGCCGGCTTGATCCCTTTCGCTTCGAGTGCGGTGGCTAGCCGATCGATTGTTTCAGTGACCGAATATTTGCTGGGCGGTAAAACGAGATCACCCGCTGCAGCGGGTGCCGAAGCCGCGATGGCTGGGGCGACGAGCGCGAGCGCTCCAAAGGCGGCGGCCGTTGAAACCGGCGTGGCCTGGCGGCGGCTGGATAGAGCAAAACTTAAGGGATTTGCGCTGATGATCATAGATGGTCCTCCAACGCTGGAGTACGGAGGAGATGCCACAACGTTACATGCCACCGATGATTATTAGGCATCGGCGGCAACGAATAGCGTAGCAAAATCGCCTCTGAGTGACGATGGAAGCTGTGCCGAGGCGCCGTCTTCAAGCGCGCTTGACGCTCGCCACCACGGCAGGGTCGCCGTCGCGGTAGACCGACATCATCGGCTCGTCGAGCAGGATCACGTCTTCGTAGGAGCCGTAGCCGTTGAACCGGCCACCGATGGCTCGGCCATAGGCGCCAATGTTGCCGATCTCGATATAGTCGCCCTCGCGGATCGAGGCTGGCAGCACGAACGGTCCCTTCATGAAGTCGATCGAGTCGCACGTCGGCCCGTAAAACGCGTACGGCACCATCGGCTCACCGGGCACAGGTTCGTGGCCCACCAGGCGGGTCGGGAAGATCCACCCGAGGTGCGCGGCGTCATAAAGCGTACCGTAAGCACCATCGTTGATGAACAGGTCGTCGCCGCGCCGCGCATCGACGCGGACGATCAGGCTTTCGGCCTCGGCGACAAGCGCCCGGCCGGGCTCACACATGATGCGAATGTTTTCGCGCACCGGCAGGCTCTCGATGCCCGCATTGATCGTCTCGATGAACGACGACAGCGGGGCCGGCTCGCTATCGGGATAGGACGACGGAAAGCCGCCGCCGACATCGAGGCGGTCAAGGACCACGCCGGCGCGGACGATCAAGCGGTGGACCTCGGCGAGCGCCGTGATGTAGCTGTCGGGCGTGGTCGTCTGCGAACCGACGTGAAAGCAGATGCCGAGCTCAGCGGCCACCTGGCGGGCCTTGACCAGCAAGCGTGCAGCTTTGGCACCGCTGATGCCGAACTTGCGCTCGAGCGGGACACGGCTGTTCTTGGCCGGCACGGCAATGCGGATGAAAAGCACCAGATCGCGGGCGCCGTCGGTCTCCTCGTGAATCTTGCGCAGTTCATCCTCGCTGTCGAGCGAGAATGTACGCACGCCGAGTTCGTACGCGCGGCGGATCGCGAGCCGCGATTTGACCGGATGCATGAAGTGCAGATGCACGCCAGGGATCGTGACGGCGTCCTCGAGTTCGACGAGCGACGCGACATCGAAGTGTCGGATGCCGGCCCCATACAGGGCACCGAGCAGGAACACCGAGCTGTTGGCCTTGTATGCGTATGCTACATCGCCGGGAAAATTATCGATGAACCAGCGTGCAGCGCGGGCCGCAGCGTGCGGGCGAATGCCGAGAATCGGCCGCTCCGGCTTGTAAGCTGCAATCAGCGCATCGGCAGACGCGTATTTTTCCATTGCACGGGACCTCCACCAATCAGGCCAAAACCCAAGGCGCTGCTTTTGGATGGGTCACACCGGACAAGCGCCCGCTACGACCAGCAGAGACCGCCGTCGAACGAAGAGCTGACATAGGGAGCGCACCCCCCCATGTAAAGTAGATTTTCGGGCACCAGATGTGCAATTTTCTCGCAGCGAGAAATGCGTTACTCGATCGCGATGCGAATGGCGGCGCGCGCAACGGCCCCTTGGGCTGCGTCTGTCTTCGCTGAGCCGTTGCGGCCGCCCCGGGTGCGCGGCGCTGGCGCGTCGCTCTGGAACCCGCTGCGCTCGAAGTTCTCGTAACTACCGAGCACCGTGAACCGCTGTCGCTCGTAATCGGGTTCGATACCCAACGGAAATTTTACCCCGACCTGGCAGACGCCGATGATCGTCTCCAGACCGCGTTCACGCAGCCGGAACTGGTATTGCGCACCGGCCGCCGGCACCGTTACGGGCCGGTGCGGCTGCAACAGGTTGTCTGGCTCGAATTCGCTCGGGAATAGGACCGTTGCCTTCCCGGCCGGATCGATTCCAATCAGCGTTAGATGGCACGGCGCACTTGCCGCCGCGTGAAACGCCACAAGCTCGCCGGAGGCATAACGCGAGCGCTCGGTCCACAGCAACAATCGCAGCGGCGCTTCAGTGTCGGGTTCTGCGCGTGGTTGTGATGGAGACGGTGCGAGCGTCACTTTGGGTGGCTGAGAAGGCCGATCGCCTGTCACGGATTCCGGGCGGAGGCCCCTGATGGCGGCCAAAACCGTATTTGCTTCAGCGCGCGAGACGACCCCCTGGCGAAGACGGTGGGCGAGCGACGGGTCTATCGTTTTATCTGCCGCGACCGCGCCCGCCAGGGTTTCAACCCTCAATCCCGCCTCGGCCGCAATGGCCCGCGCATCGAGATCGAGACGGTAGCGGCGGGCCAGAGCGCTGGTGATTTCCAGCCCATGTATCGTTCGGTCCGGATCGATCCCGGCTTGGATCATGGCGCGGCGGAACGCGGAGGAATCGTGCTCACGCTGGGTTGCCAAACCGGCAGCCGGGTAAACGGCAAGCGCGGCGTCGCGCACGTCTTTGGGAGCTGTGAATTTTTCGCTCTCGATGTGGCCGCGCATGGCGTCGGTGAACGGCGCCGGACCAGCCGAATGGCAACTGATACAGGCGGCAAGTCCCGCGCCAGCCCAGCGCGCCGCAGGCGTGTCGATGGCTGCCGGAACGGCTGGAACGCGCACCCCGTTGGGATCAAACACCGAATAGCCGAGAAAGCCGTTGGGCAGTGTGAACAATGCCCGAAGACCGTCGGCCCGGAACCGGTATCTCTCGGCCACTGTACGGATGTAACCAAGCGGCCGATCAAACACATCGCGCTCGCCCGATGCCTCGGCGGTATCGTATGCAAGCCACAGCCGTCGGTTCTCGGCCTGGAACCGTTCGATGACCCGGGGCCCTCTGGTGATCTGGCTTTGCCGGATCGCGGCACGCGGTGCCTTGGCCGTCCCGATCTCGCCTTCGCGATCGATGCCAAGAAGCCGCACCAGCTCTTCGAGCGTCGGCGGCAGGCCCAAGAGTTCGCCGTAAAGCGCGCTGTCGCGGATTGCGAACGCCAACCAGTCCGCTCGCACAGGCCGGTTGTCGGCAACGCGGCTGGAGAGCTTGCCGGCAAGGTCGAGCGCGATACCAGTTGGTTCGCGGGCAGCAATCGCCGCCCAATGCTCTGGGATCCAGCCGATATCAGCGAGCCGGAAAGCCAATATCGTGCCGCCCGGATCGATCCGCTTCAGCGCAACCGGCCTGAGCCCCCACGACAGGCTGTTCAGCAGCTTGCCAATGGCTTGGCGATAGCCCTCGAGTTCCCACTCGCCCATACAGTCATTGGAGAAGTGGGACAGCGTGATGAAGCGGAGATCGCGGCCGACGGTTTCGCCAGCGGCCGTCGTCGCAGCATCGATCGCAGCGGCAATGCCTTGCGCGGTGATCGGCGCATCGGCTTGTCCACAAGCGCGAGCTGGGGCGGCCGCTTGCTCGAGATACGTTCGAACCCGTTGGATATCCGAGCGGTCTGGCCACGGGGTCTCCGCCGACAGGTCCAGTGGCCGGTGCCGGTCGAGAAGCACATGATAGAGGCGCGAGGCATCGGGTTGCCCCGGCCGGACCAAGTGCGGCTCGGCGACGAGTTCCGATAACGAGAGAATGTTTGCCAAATCTCCGCCGGGCGCCGGCCCGCTGAGCTTGCCGGCCTGATGGCAGCCCGAACAGTTTGCGTCGAGGATGGCAAAGGCTTGGGCGGCGCGCGGATCGGAGGGTGGCGCGCCAGCGGGTGCAGCGAACGCCACATCTGAACAGAGCGACAAGGCCAGCAAAAAACATGCTGCGGCAGACCCAGCTGCGGACGTGATCACCAACCGCCGCCAACGGATGCCGCTGGTAGCCTCTGAATAGGCACGCACCAACTGCATTATGCCACCCCCGAACCCCATTACGCCGCACCATAACCACGCGAACTCGAGGTGCAAGTCCGACGCACAAGCTTTGGGCATTTCGACACTGGCATGCCGGTGCAGCAAAATTCGAAGCCCGAGTCCTGAAACGGGACAGGTTTTCAGCGTCTGGACACGTCCGTTAACGACGTCTTAACGCAGGGATATCATCGTTAACGCTGACTTGCGACGGTGTTAGACCGAAGCTCTAAAATTGGTTATGATCATGTCAACGAGAACGAGCCGACCCGAAATGAACTGGCCTTAGAAAATTGCTCCCGTCCTCGACAAAAGCGAGTTTCGTCATGGATCTCGACAGCGTAGGGCGACACGGCCGAGTGGCGTTCTGGGCCCGTTTTGGAATGCTCCTAAGTTTTGCGGTTGCCGCCGTTATCCTGGTCATAGCCGGTGCAAACCTTGACCCATCCAAGGCGCGAACCAGCGATGTGAAGACCGGAACGTCTCAATCGATCTGAGCCCGTTTCATACGACCCGTTTTTGGGCTCCGTCTAAGAGTTACTAGAGTTCACGTCCCGCTTAGCTCGACTTCCCAACAGCCTGCCCATCCGACAGAACCCTCCTGGCTCCCCGCCTGGAGGGTTTTGGCGTTATAGGGCCTGCGGGTGGCTCACACTGAGGTGGCTCATGAGTTGTATGCAAAGGTACTAATGCCGCAAGTTGGGCCGCTGGTCAGGCCTTATCGAAGCGGTTAATGCTCAAACGCCTACGGCGAGCGAGCGCGCTGCCAGTTCACCTCCGATCATCCCTGTGCCAACCCGCGAGAAGCCCATGCAAGACGCGCATCACGATCATGACGGCGTCACCGCCGCTGACGTCGTAGCCGCGATGTCGGCAAGCCTCGACCGCGCGCCAATGCACCCCGCGCCCTATCCGCATTGGTTTTTGACCAACTGCTTACCCGACGCTTGCGCCAACGCGGTCCGCAGTCTTCCGTTCGCCCCGCCAGCCATTGGTGGCGTCTCGGGCAAACGCGAATTGCACAATGCGACGCGTGTTTATTTCGACGCCGCCAACCGCGACGCGTTCCCGGTGGTCGAGGCGATCGCCGCCGGCTTCCAGAGCCCGGCCTTGACACACAAGATCCAAGACGTTTGCGGGACGTCGCTCGGTGGCAGCTATCTGCGGATCGAGTACGCGCAAGACACCGGTGGGTTCTGGCTCGAGCCCCACACCGATCTCGGCGTCAAAGTGTTCACCATGCTGCTATACATGTCGACCGATCCGCGCCATGACAGCCTCGGCACCGACATCTACGACAACGCCAAAATGCACGTCGCGCGGTCCCCGTTCGTACCCAATGGTGCGATGATCTTCGTGCCGAGTAACGACACGTTCCACGGGTTCGAGAGCCGCGATATTCCCGGCGTCCGCCAGTCGCTGATCATCAACTACGTGACCAACGAATGGCGCGCGCGAGAGCAACTTGCGTACCCCGACCAGCCGATCGGGGTCTGAACGCTCCGGGTTAACCGATCGCTTTTGCAGTCATTGCGACCGGCTCCGACGAAGCGCCATCCTTGATCAACTTGAAGTTGATAGCGTCGAGCAGCGCTTCGAAGCTCGCGTCGATGATGTTGGGCGACACGCCAACCGTAATCCAACGCGCGCCAGTTGCCGTGTCGTGGCTCTCGACCAGCACGCGCGTCACGGCCTCGGTACCACCCGTCAGGATGCGAACCTTGTAGTCGATGAGCTCGACGCCATCGATATGGCTCTGATAGCGGCCGAGATCGCGGCGCAAGGCTTGATCAAGCGCGTTGACAGGCCCGTTGCCTTCCCCGACCGACCACAATGGCTGATCTTCTCCAGCCACGTGAACTTTGACGATTGCCTCTGACACGGTAACCAACGCACCCAGTGCGTTGTGCCGACGTTCGACCATGACGCGGAAACTATCGACCGTGAAATATTGCGGGACGTTGGACAGCGTCCTGCGCGCGAGCAATTCGAGAGAGGCTTCGGCCGCCTCGTAGGCATAGCCCGATGCTTCGCGCGTTTTGATGGTGTCGAGCAGTGCGGCGACGCGAGGGTCTGCCGGATCTGCGGCGACCCCGAATCGAGCAAGAGCGGCGAGCAGATTCGATTTTCCCGCCTGACTGGAAACCAGCAGCCGGCGCTCGTTGCCAACGGTCTCTGGCGGCACGTGTTCGTAGGTTTCCGGCTCTTTCAACAGGGCCGACGCATGGATACCCGCTTTTGTCGCGAACGCGCTGTCGCCGACGTAGGCGGCGTGCCGGTTGGGGGCCCGGTTCAGTAGTTCGTCGAGCACGCGGCTGGCATGGGTCAGTGCCCGCAGGCACTCGGGCGTCACACCGGTTTCAAAGCGATTGGCGAACGCCGGCTTCAACAACAGCGTCGGGATGATCGACGTCAGGTTGGCGTTGCCGCAGCGCTCACCGATACCGTTCAATGTCCCCTGCACTTGGCGAACACCAGCGCGGATGGCGGCGAGAGAATTGGCAACCGCGTTCTCGGTATCATTGTGGGCATGGATTCCGAGATTGCCGCCTGGAACCACCGTGGCGACATCTGTAACGATCCGCTCGACCTCGTCGGGCAGCGTGCCACCGTTGGTATCGCACAGCACGACCCAGCGCGCGCCAGCCTCGAACGCGGTGCGTGCGACAGCCAGAGCGTAATCGCGGTTGGCTTTGTAGCCGTCGAAAAAGTGCTCGCAATCAACCATCGTTTCGCGGCCTGCCGCGACGCCGGCCCGAACCGACGCGTCGATGCCAGCGAGGTTGTCCGCGTTGGTCGATCCGAGGGCGACGCGGACATGGTAGTCCCACGCCTTGGCAACGAGGCAGATCGCCGGGCATCTGGCCGCCAGCGTTGCTTGTAAGCCGCTGTCGTTTTCAACCGACCGGCCAGCGCGCTTGATCATGCCGAATGCGGTCAGCCGCGCGCTCGTCAGAGGGGGCGGGGCATCGAACAGCTCGGTGTCGACGCTATTTGCGCCGGGAAACCCGCCCTCGATGTAATCGAGCCCAAGACCATCGAGAATGCCGATAATGCGCTGCTTGTCGGCCAGCGAAAAGTCGACCCCCGTCGTTTGTGCCCCATCGCGCAAGGTGGTGTCGAACAGATAGAGCCGTTCACGTGTCATGGCCGGAAATATCCTCATGCGCCGAAAGTCTGGCCCTGGTCCCATGCAGCGGGTCGGTGAGTAAAGACTTTGGCCTGCATCAGGCTGTCTACACTGGTTTGGTTGTCGGACCCTAAAGCCGAATGTGCCGCGTCGTTACCGTCACGACCGGACATCCCAAGTGGTGACGACATCGCCCGTCACGGGGTCCTTGCCATCTTGGATGACGACGCCCATCGCTTGCAATTCATCACGAATGCGGTCGCTTTCCTTGAAATCCTTAGCGCGGCGGGCGGCCAACCGGTCGGCAATGAGAGCACCAACCCGGGCGGCATCGATGGTGATCACCGGTTGCCCCTCGGCGAAGGCCTCGCGGGCCTCGCCAGCATAAACCCCGATCAATTCCAGCGATGCCCGCAAACGGGCTGCCGTATCGGCGTTGCCCTTTTTCGCCGACTTCGCCATGCCGTGGAGGATCGACATCGCCGACGGCGTGTTGAGATCGTCCGACACGGCGGCGAGAAACTCTGGATCTGGCGCAGCCGCAGCCTGGACGCGGTACACGATCTCGGCAAAATCCATCATCGTCTGCCGGGCATGCACGAGGCGATCGACCGTCCAGTCCATTGGCGAGCGGTAAGATGTGCCGAGCATCGCCAGGCGGCACACGCGGCCGGGCCAACGCTGGCCACCGAATGCATTCGTGGCGATCAACTGGTTGATGGTGATGAAGTTGCCGAGCGATTTCGACATCTTCTGCCCTTCGACTTGGACAAAGCCGTTGTGCATGAAAACCTTAGCCATGAACGGCGTATCGAAGCCGCAGCATGACTGCGCGATCTCGTTCTCGTGGTGGGGAAACACCAGGTCGACGCCTCCCCCGTGAATATCGAAGGTGTGGCCGAGGTGCTTGGCCGCCATTGCCGAGCATTCGATATGCCAGCCGGGGCGACCTTCGGCGGCAATGCCGCAAGGGCTCGGCCATCCCGGTTCGCCCGGTTTCGACGGCTTCCACAGCACGAAATCCATGGGGTCGCGCTTGTACGCAGCGATCTCGACACGCGCGCCTGCCTCCATCTCCTCCGTCGAGCGGCCCGACAGGGCGCCGAAATTCTCGATCGTGCCGACGGCAAAAAGAACGTGGTCCTCGGCGACGTAGGCATGCCCCTTCGCGACAAGCGCTTCGATCAGCGCGCGCATCTCAGGCATGTGCTCCGTTGCGCGCGGCTCGACCGTCGGGGGGAGCGCGCCGAGCGCGGCGCAATCGCCATGGTATTGGGCGGTCGTAAGTGTGGTCAGCGTCGTGATCGCAGTAGCGATGTCGAGGCCGGGGTAGTCGATCGCGGCGCGCGCGTTGATCTTGTCGTCGACGTCGGTGATGTTGCGGGCATACGTGACGTGATCTTCGCCATAAACGTGGCGCAACATGCGGAACAGCGTGTCGAACACGATCACCGGCCGCCCGTTGCCGATGTGCACAAAGTCGTAGACCGTCGGTCCACACACGTACATGCGCACGTTCGACGGATCGAGCGGCTCGAACGCGGACTTGTTCCGCGTCAGCGTATTATAAAGCTGCAAGGTCATTGGCGTTCCGGACATGGCGGGAGCCGCCTTATGGGAGCCACCCAAGGGTTGCGTCAAGCAAAGCCCATATCGACGGACCGATCACGGAGCCTCACGACGAGGCTTAGCAATGCGTGTCCACGGCCTGCCTCAATTTCAGTGCAACCAAAGCTTGACGGGCAGCCATGAAGCAGGACGATAGTGGTCACGACTCGGCCGTTGAAGGACACGCCTGCCAACCGGGGACGGAACGCTTGACGAACGCGACATCACCTCTGGCTAAGCAACAGTCGTCTGCGGTGGCGCAGCCCGGCGCCGCGCGCGCGTCGACATCCGTTAAGGGGCGCTTTCGGGCCGTCGGTGTTGCCATCGCGCTGACCGTGGCAGCCGTTGTCGCGCCGGTCCTGTTTACCGGCACCGCAACGCCCGTAATTGCCCAAGGGTTCAAGTGGCCATGGGATGAAGCGCCTCCACGGCCCCGCGAGCCGGTGGCGCGTCCGCCGGCGCCAATCCCAGGGCAATTTCCTGGTCAGTATCCGGGCGCCCCTCCCGCTGCACCTTTGGCACCGCAGTCCCCGGCTCAGGCGCCGCAAGGCGGACAATGGATGGCCCGCGCACCGATTTGCGTCCAGCTTGAACAGCGCCTTGGCCAAGAGAACCAGAAAGGCAACCAAGCACAAAGTCAGCTGCCGCGTCTCGAAGCCGAAATCCGCGAACTCGACCGCACGTATCAACAAGGCGAGAACGAGCTCGAACGCGCCGACTGTTACGACTTCTTCCTGTTTGCCAAGTCTCTGCGAAATACGCGCCGGTGCCGTGATCTCTCGCAGCAGATCGACAACGCCAAGCGCAAACTTGCAGACCTCGATGCCCAGCGACAGCAGATCATCGCATCCAGCGGCCGCAGCTACGCCGACGACATCCGGCGCGAGTTAGCTCGTAACAATTGCGGCGGGGTCTACCAGCAGGATGCGAGCCGAGGCCCAGCCGGTGGGAGCGGCTCGATTTGGCAGGACAGTGAGGGCGGCATCGGCGGCAGCGGCTGGGGCGGCGGCGCGTCCCAATACAACACCTATCGCACGGTCTGCGTGCGGCTGTGCGATGGCTACTACTTCCCGGTGAGCTTCGCGACGCTGCCACAACGCTTCGAGCAAGACTCTGGCGTCTGCGCGTCGAAGTGCGCGGCACCGTCAGAATTGTATTACCATCCAAACCCGGGTGGGGCGATGGAACAGGCCGTCGGCGCACGGTCGCAAGAACCCTACACTCAGCTCAAGACGGCGTTCCGCTACCGCTCGCAGCTGGTCGCTGGATGCTCGTGCAAGGAAGCTGAATACGTGCCGTCGGCAACCGACGCTCCGGCCCCCGGTGCCGCGCCAAAGCCGGCCGCCGTGCCAAACCGCCGCGCCGAGCGTCCGGTCGGAACCGCCGATCCCATCCCGAGATAATCGTAACTGGCGCCACGGACTTGGCCTGATGCCCGCCAGGACCACGCGAGCCAGGCACGACGCGCGGCGATCGGGGTGTGTCGCCAGCGCAAAACGGAAAGATGGCACGCCTGAAGCTCTGCGCATTTCGCGCACTGGTTAGACGCGGCCGCTGCTGCTAACCCGAACCATGCTCATCGACCACCACTGCCATCTCGATTTCCCCGACTTCGCCGCCGACCTCGACGGCGTGATCGGACGGGCCCACGCGGCAGACGTCGGCCAAATGGTCACGATCTCCACCCACGTCCGCAAGTTCGAACGCCTGCAAGCCATCGCCGAGCGCTACGACAGCGTTTACGCGTCGATCGGTACCCATCCCCACAACGCCGATGAAGAGCGCGGGATAACGGCTGCCGAACTGATCGCGATTTCACGCCACCCCAAGGTCGTAGCCATCGGCGAAGCGGGGCTCGACTATCATTACAAGAAGTCCTCGCCCGAAGCCCAGGCCGAGGGCTTTCGCGTGCATATCGAGGCTGCCCGCCAGACCGGCCTACCGCTCGAAATCCACACCCGCGACGCCGAGGCCGACACGCTGGCGATCCTGACATCCGAACACGCGCGGGGAGAATTCCCAGCCGTGCTGCACTGCTACACCGGCGGGCGCGAGTTGGCGTTGCGCGCCGTCGATTTCGGGCTCTACGTTTCGTTTTCCGGCGTCGTCACCTTCAAGACGGCCGAAGCCCTCCGCGCGATCGCAGCCGAGATCCCCCTCGACCGCATTCTGGTCGAGACCGATGCGCCGTTTCTCGCGCCGATCCCGTTTCGCGGCAAAACCAACGAGCCATCGTTCGTCGTCCACACCGCGCGCGCGATCGCGGCAGCTCGCAACATTCCCGAGGCCGAATTGAAATCGGCCACGACCGCCAATTTCTACCGGCTGTTCACGAAAGCTCGCCGTCCGGCGGCCAATGCCGCATGAGCTTGCGCGTCACCATTCTCGGCTGCGGATCGTCCGGCGGCGTGCCCCGCGTCGGCGGCGGCTGGGGCAAGTGCGACCCGGCCAACCCTAAAAATCGGCGGCGCCGGTGCGCCCTCCTGGTCGAGCGGCGCGGACCCGACGGCCGCACAGCCGTGTTGATCGATACCCCGCCAGACCTGCGCGAGCAGCTGCTCGACGTGCGCCTCTCCGCGCTCGATGCCGTGTTGTATACCCACGATCACGCCGACCACACCCATGGGATCGACGACCTGCGCATGGTCGCCTACGCCATGAAGCGGCGGGTGCCGTGCCACATGGACCCGGTGACCAAAGAGGCGCTCGTCCGCCGGTTCGCCTACTGCTTCCAAGCCGCGCCCGGGTCGAGCTATCCGCCGATCCTCGAGGCAGTCGAAATTCCCGCCGATGGGCGGATCGTGATCGACGGACCCGGCGGCGCGATCGTCTTCACCGCGATTGCCCAACAGCACGGCGACATCAACAGTCTCGGCTTCCGTTTCGGCGGCATTGGCTACTCGCCCGATATCTCGGCGTTCGTCGACGGCTCGGAACGGCACCTCAAAGGCCTCGATCTGTGGATCGTCGATGCGTTGCGTCCAGAGCCGCACCCGAGCCATTTCCATTTGAAGCGCGCGTTGCATTGGATCGAAAAGCTCGCGCCGAACCGCGCACTGCTTACGCATATGACCGCCGAACTCGACTACGATACCCTCCGCCGGACCCTGCCAGAGGGCGTCGAGCCGGCCTACGACGGCATGGTGCTGGAGTTCGCGCGAGGCTGAAGTCGGCGCGGCCCAATGTAAGTCACGTCAAGGACCGCTACTGCCACCGCCGTGCCGAGCTCGACTAGGCGCTTCCGGCAGAAACAGGCACATCGCCGACAGCTGCCGCGTGCAAAGCCGCGAACGCAAATGTCCGTCCGTTGACGTCTGATGTCGGGAGGATGAGTTCGACAATGGCAGGGGCAACATCGTCCGGCGCGGGCAGTAGCGCTGCGTCCTCGCCCGGAAAGGCCTTTGCCCGCATTGCAGTGCGGACCGGGCCCGGATTGAACAAGCAGGCCTGAACGGTTGTCGTTGCAATCTCGGCCGCGTATGTGTTGACGAGCGTCTCGAGGGCAGCCTTCGAGACGGCATAAGGTCCCCAATACGCGGTCGATTTGCGCGCGGCCCCCGACGTGACGAACACCACGCGGCCTGCGTCGGATCGTTTCAGCAACGGATCGAGCGTGCGGATAAGGCGAAAGTTTGCGCCGAGGTTCAAGTCCAGCGTGTAGTCCCACACGTCGTCGGTCACGTGCGCGAGCGGCGTCAGGTTACCGAGCGTCCCGGCATTGCCGATCAGGATATCGAGCTTGCCCCAGCGCTCGTAGAGCGCGGGCCCGAGCTGGTCGACCTTGTCGAGCCGCTTCATGTCGAGCGGCAGAATGGTCGCCCTGCCGCCAGCCTTGACGATCTCGTCGTCGACCTCTTCGAGCGCGCCAACGGTCCTGGCCGTAATTACGACGTGCGCGCCATCCCGTGCCAGCGCAATGGCAACGGCCCGGCCAAGGCCGCGAGACGCTCCCGTGACGAGGGCAATCCGGCCTGCAAGGCGCTTCAGCCCCGGCTCGATCGCGTCGGGCGTATCGTCAGCCAGAGCCATTAGCCCTCCGCGAGAAGGGACAGCTGCCGCGTCGGAGCCTCGCCCGTCTGGTCAGTCAGCGCGGTGGGGTAATCGCCGGTGAAACAGTGGTCGGAAAACTGCGGCGTGATCGGGTCACGATGGCCGTAGCCGACCGACCGGTAAACGCCCTCGACCGAGAGGAACGCGAGAGAGGTCGCACCCATGAACGCGCGCATACCCTCGACGTCGGTTTCGGCTGCCAGCAACTGCCCCTTGTCGGGCGTATCGATGCCGTAAAAATCCGGCCATTTGATCGGCGGGCAGGCGATCCGCATGTGCACCTCCCGCGCGCCCGCTTCATACATCAGCTCGACGATTTTCTTCGATGTGGTCCCGCGAACCACACTATCGTCGATGAGGACGATGCGTTTGTCGCGGATGACGGTGGCGTTGGCGGAATGCTTCAGCTTGACGCCGAACGCGCGGATGCGCTGGTCCGGCTGAATGAAGGTGCGTCCGACATAGTGGTTGCGAATGATGCCGAGTTCGAACGGGATGCCGGATACCTGCGAGTATCCGATCGCCGCCGGCACGCCCGAATCGGGGATCGGCACCACGACGTCGATATCGGCGGGCGACTCGCGGGCGAGTTCGGCCCCCATTGCCTTGCGCACGGTGTAGACCGTTCGCCCGCCGACCACGCTGTCGGGCCGGGCGAAGTAGATATACTCGAAGATGCACGGACGTGCCGGACGGCGCGGGAACGGCCGGTGGCTCTCGATGCCGCGGTCCGTGATGACGACGATCTCGCCGTTCTCGATTTCGCGCACGAACGTGGCGCCAACCATGTCGAGCGCGCAAGTTTCCGACGCCAGCACGTGGGCGTCGCCAAGCCGACCGAGGACCAGCGGGCGGATGCCGACCGGGTCGCGCGCGCCGATCAGCATGTCGTCGGTGAGGCAGGCAAGCGCGTACGCCCCCTCGATCTGCCGGAGCGCATCGACAAATCGCTCGACAATGCGCGGCCGGGTCGAACGCGCGACGAGATGCAGGATGATCTCGGTGTCGGACGTGGCGTGGAAGATCGCACCCGAATTGATCAGTTCCTGCCGCAGTGTCAGGGCGTTCGTCAGGTTGCCGTTGTGGGCGACGGCGAAGCCGCCTTTGTCGATATCGCAGAACAGCGGCTGGATATTACGGACCGTCGACGCCCCGGTGGTCGAATAGCGGTTGTGACCGACCGCCATCCGGCCGGTGAGATTGGCCAGCACATCGCGACGGTTGAAGTGGTCACCAACCAGGCCGCGCACCCGCTCGGAGTGGAATTGTTGGCCGTCGAACGTCGTGATACCGCACGCTTCCTGTCCGCGGTGCTGAAGCGCGTGGAGACCCAGTGCGGTCAGGGCCGCCGCCTCGGGATGGCCGAACACGGCGAAGACGCCGCATTCCTCGCGCAGCCGGTCGTCGCTGCCAGGATCGAACGTGTCCTCTGCCTCGAACAGGTCGGCAGCATCGGTCTTGGGGACGACGTGCGTCGGCAACGTGGCCGCAACAGGTCCCAGGCGATCGGGCTTACTCATGGGCGCCTCCAAGTCCTGGGTCCGCCACGCCTATACCCGCATGGGTGTCAAAGCGCGTGAAGCCCTCGCGAACGCGCGGCCACCGCAACAGTTCCGTTCAACATCTACATAAGCGGCAACGCGCGCCTTTTGCCAGCGGCATGCGGTCACTCTGGATGTTGAACGGTTGGTAACGCCAAGAACGTGAACCCGCCATGAAGCGTCACGACCAACCGAAGGCGTCGCGACCCGCATCAGCCCGGCTGGTCGCCCGGCTTCTTGTCGATCAGCGGCACGACGTTTTGCGTCAGCACACCTTTGATCCAGTTGCCCGGCCCGACGATGTAAGGCAGCGTCTTGGACTGCTGCACCCAGGCAAATTGCTGGACGAAATTCGGCGCGATGCCATCGACCAGCATGAAGCCTATGATCACGATCAGTGCGCCGCGCATAAAACCAAAAATGAAGCCCAATATGCGGTCGACCATGCCGACACTGGTGTCGAGGATCGCATCGGACAGCCGCGTCGTCAGAAGATGGACGACGATCAAGACCACAAGAAATACGCCGAGCGCGATGATCGCAGCGCCCACCAACGCGCCATTGGTACCGGCCAAACCGAGCTGCTTGCCGATCTCGATCCCGACTGATTCTTGGGCCCACTTGAACGCGAGGTAGGCTGCCCCAGCCGCAACGATCCACGACACGATCGACAACAACTCGCGCGTCAACCCGCGATACATCGCGAGAAGCGCCGAAATCAGGCCCATCGTCAGAAACGTCAGGTCGAGATAGCTCAGCGGTCCGATCATATCCGTCAATCCCTCGTGATGCGGAAGCGCAGGCTTCACCAAACTTTCAGTCGCACTGCCCGCACGCCTCCGCAAGCGTTTTGAGCGTCGCGAGCCGTTCAACTTTCAGCGTCACGGCTTTCTCGTCGATCTCACCGACCGCTGGAACAACGGCGCGCTTAAACCCGAGCTTTTGGGCTTCCTTCAGGCGCGACATCATGTGTCCGGACGCACGGATCGCGCCCGATAGCGAAATCTCGCCGAAATACACGTCGTCCGCTGGCAGTGGAACACCCGACCGGGACGACAGCAATGCCGCCGCTGCTGCGAGATCGGCCGCCGGATCGGCGATTTTGAGGCCGCCCGCCACGTTCAAATAGACGTCGTTTTCGGCGAATGACACGCCACAGCGCGCGTCGAGCACGGCGAGCAGCATCGCAAGCCGCGCACCATCCCAGCCGACCACCGCCCGACGCGGCGTGCCAAGCGAACTCGGTGCAACGAGCGCCTGGATTTCGACAAGGATCGGCCGCGTGCCTTCGATCCCGGCAAACACCGCCGATCCCGGGCTCGACGCCTGACGGTCGCCGAGGAACAACTCCGAGGGGTTGGCCACCTCGCGCAGGCCCGCCTGCACCATCTCGAACACGCCGATCTCGTCCGACGGTCCAAAGCGGTTCTTGACGGCCCGCAAGATCCGATACGCGTGCCCGCGGTCGCCTTCGAAATAGAGCACGGTATCGACCATGTGCTCGATCACCTTTGGCCCGGCGATCTGGCCTTCTTTGGTCACGTGGCCCACCAGCAGCAGCGACGCACCGGCGTGTTTGGCGTAGCGGATCAGCGTTTGTGTCGCCGCGCGAACCTGCGTCACGGTCCCCGGCGCACCGTCGAGTTCATCGGCCCACAGCGTCTGGATCGAATCGATGATCACGAGGTCCGGCCCGCGCTTCTTGCCTGCCGTCTCGGCGTCGAGCGTGGCAAGGATGTTCGACAGGTTGGTTTCGGCCGCCAGCGATACTGGCGCGTTCGACAGCCCCAACCGCTCGGCGCGCAAACGAACTTGCGCGGTTGCTTCTTCACCGGAAAAATAAAGCGTACGCCGTCCATCGCGCGCGAGGTTGGCCGCAAGTTGCAGCAGCAGCGTCGACTTGCCGATACCCGGCTCGCCTCCGATCAGCAACGCCGACCCCGGCACGATGCCACCGCCCGTGACGCGGTCGAGTTCGCCGAACCCCGTGCCGACGCGCGGCGCTTCCGCGCCCCCGCCCGACAGCCCTTCGAGCGCGACCGGCCGCCCCGAGCGTGACTTGCGCGAAATCCCGGAACCCGGCACGGCCGCCGCCGCGATCTGGACCTCTTCGACAAGCGTGTTCCACGCCCCGCAGCCGGGGCACTTGCCAACCCAGCGCGGCGAGGTCACCCCGCACGTCTGGCAAAGATACACGGCTCCCCGGTCAGCCTTGGCCATCAAACCCTGCCTCGTCGTCGATGTCCGACGCACCTGCGTTGGAACCGTTGTCCGACGGACCGTCGCGATAGACCCGTGTGGCCCTTTGCGACAGCCGCGTCAGCACCTCGTAGCCGAGGGTGCCCGCCGCCCGCGCGGCATCCGCCAACGTCACGGTCGGTCCGATCACCTCGACGAGATCGCCCCGGTTGGGCGCGCGGTCGCCGAGGTCCGTCACGTCGATCGTCACGAGATCCATCGAAACCCGGCCGATAACCGGCGCCAGCTGACCGCCAAACGCCACGGCCCCACGACCGGCATCGCCAATAGACGCACCCGCCCGCACGCCTCCCGGCTCGAGTCCACCCGACTGATCCCCTCCTGCCGAGCGCGCAAATCCGTCCGCATAACCGATCGCCAACGTCGCAATCCGCGACCGCCGCTGTGCCGTCCACATCGCGCCGTAGCCGACCCCCCCTCCCTGCTCGACATCGCGCACCGACAGCACCCGGGCCTCGACCGTCACCGCCGGTTCGACTGGCAAATGCGCGCCGACCGCCGAAGGCTGGGCTCCGTAAACGGCATACCCAGGCCGGACGAGATCGAAATAATACGCGCGGCCTAGCAGCATCCCGGCCGACGCGGCGAGGCTCAACGGCACAGCCTCGAAACCAGCAACGGCCTTGAACCTCTGCCCGGCAGCTAGAAACGCCGCCAACTGCTGCCCGTTGAGCGCGGCGGCCGGATCGTCGGCGCACGCGAGATGGCTCATCACGAATGCGGGCTCGAATGCGGCCAGCAGACCCGGCTCGGCGATCAGCGCGTCGAATTCGGCGGGCTCCAACCCGGTGCGGTTCATGCCGCTGTTGACTTGTAACGCGGCGCGATACCGTTTGCCGATCGCGCGGCAGGCCGCCGCCCACTCGCGCACCTCGGCCAATGACCCAAGCACCGGCGCCACGCCCGCTGCGATCAATCGCGCTGCGGTCCCCGGCAACAGGCCGTCGAGAACGAAGACGCCAAGCACGGTCGCACCGGGGCCGTTTGCACCCGACCCAATTGCGCCAGACCTATTGGCAACAGGCGTGTTTGCGTTGGCCGATAATGCAGCCGCTCGTACGGCCACCGCCTCGTCGAACGTCGCCACGAAAAACGTCCGGCATCCAGCCGCCGCAAGCGCTGGCACGACGCGCGCAGCCCCAAGCCCATAAGCGTCGGCTTTGACCACGGCGGCGCATGCAGCAGGCCGTGCGAGCGCCGCGAGCGCACGCCAATTGTCCGCAACCTGCGCGAGGTCGATCGTTACGACACGCGCCGCGGCGGTTGGTGGCGCCCGGCTCGACATGGCAACATTCGACACAGAAGAATCAGCAGAAGTCATTGCTGAGGCATACTGTCTGGGACGTTTTGGGCAACGTCTGATGTGTTTAAAGTCGAGCCTTTTGCAGACCGAGCGGCCCGCGCCGCCAACTGAGAGGCAAGGTCAGCCCCGATCGCGTCAGCCCCGCTCAAGGTCAGCCTCGATCGACCGTACGAATGCTGCCAACCCCGATTGCCGCGTGCGGCGGAGGCGTTCGGCCGCCACGATGGCCCTGAGCGAAGCAACGCTGGCCGACACATCATCGTTGACCACGACATAGTCATACTCGCCCCAGTGGCTGAGTTCGTCGACGGCGGCTGCCATGCGCTTCTCTACGACATCGGCGGGGTCTTGAGCGCGGCCCTGCAATCTCGTTTCGAGCGCCTTGCCCGATGGCGGCAAGATGAATACGCGCACGAGGTCGCAAGGCAAGGCTGCCTCGAGTTGCCGCGCGCCCTGCCAGTCGATATCGAACAGCACGTCGCGGCCAAGCGCCAAGGCGGCTTCGACCGGTTCGCGCGGCGTCCCATAGCGGTTGTGGAACACGTGAGCCCATTCGAGTAGGCGGCCCTCGGCGACCAAGGCCTCGAAGGAAGCGACGTCGGTAAAGTGATAATCGCGACCATCGACCTCGCCAGGCCGGGGCGCCCGCGTGGTCACCGACACCGACATTTCGAGGCCCCGCTCGGCATCGAGCAGCGCCCGCGACAGCGTTGTTTTGCCAGCGCCGGACGGTGACGAAAGAACCAACAGCATCCCGCGCCGCGCTATGGTCACGTGCTCGACTTGCATGCGCGTTTCGTCCTCATTCGAGGTTGGCGACCTGCTCGCGCATCTGGTCGATCACGACCTTCATGGCGAGGCCGGAGCGCGATGTATCGGGATCGTTGGCCTTGGAGCACAGCGTGTTGGCTTCACGGTTGAATTCCTGGGTCAAAAAGTCGAGTTGGCGTCCAGCGGGCATGCCGCCAGCCAATAGCTCGCGTGCGCTGGCGAGATGCATACGCAGGCGTTGCAGTTCCTCCTCGACGTCGGCTTTGGAAGCGAGAAGCACGGCTTCCTGGTGCAACCGCTGCGGGTCGACCGCCGCTGACGAGGCCGCTGTAAGCCGCTGAATTTGCTCTGCGAGGCGCCGCGATATGGCCTCCGGCTGCCTGGCCGGGGTAGCTTCGACCAAGCCGACGTGCCGCTCGATCTCGGCAAGATAGCCTTCGATGACGGCCGCGAGCCGGGCTCCCTCGCGCCCGCGCGCTTCGATCAGCCCGTCGAGCGCACGCTCGAAAGTTTCAACCATGGCCGCTTGTCGGGCCTCTTGAACCTCGACGCTTTCGGAGCGGTCCGCAATTTCAAGCACACCGCGAATGCCAAGCAAGCCCTCGACAGAAACTGGCGCGCCGCCGGTGAGACCACGCACCCGCTCTGCGGCCGCCATGACTTGCGAGAGGGCGGCTTCGTTCAAACGAATCTCCGGCAGCGCCAGCGTGCGCACGAGGTCGACGTTGACACTGACAGAGCCGCGAGCCAGCCGCTTCTGCGTAATATCGCGGGCGCGCGCCTCGAGACCATCATGACCCGGCGGAAGCCGGAACCGTAAATCCAGCCCTCGGCCGTTGACGGAGCGCAGCTCGAAGGCCCACGTCGCGCCGTCCGATTGCCCATCGGCGCGGGCAAAACCTGTCATGCTTTTTAGTGTGGTCACGCGGTCTACCTGTCGGGCTGCCATCGGCCTTCGCTGCCGTCTATAGCCGATGGCGCGCTAAGGCCAAGCTCGGCGTCACCGTTACCGTCCGCGATCATCGCGTATGGTTGGCGTCTGCGACGGCGGAGGGCAGCGCTGCAGCCAGGATGTCAAGGTCAGGGTCCGGGCCAGCCGAAATCCGAATGCAACGGTCGAGCGGTGCGGCGGACGGTTTTCGGGCAAACACGTCGCGGCTGAGAAGTCCGTCGAGTACGGCGGAGGCGAATGCGCCATCGCGCCCGCAATCGATGGCGACAAAGCCGGCCGCTGACGGCAACGGCTGCAGCCCTGCCGCGCGGGCGATATCGGCGATGCGCACCTTCGCACGCTCGATACGCGCGACGACGGTCGTAAGATAATCCTGATCGCCGATCGCAGCCAGTGCAACCAGTTGGCCAATATGGTTGATGCCATAATGGTTGCGCACCTTTTCGAAGGCCGCGACGAGTGACGGCGCCCCGATGCAGTAACCGATCCGTGCGCCAGCCAATCCGTAGGCTTTGGAAAACGTGCGGAACCGGATGACATCGGGTCGATCGGGATCGATGACCGGCCGCTCGGCCATCGGCAACGTGTCGATGTAGGCCTCTTCCAAGCACAACAGCGTGCCCGGTGGGACGCGCGCAGCCAGCGCCTCGATATCGGACTTCGGCCACCAACTGCCCATGGGATTGTCGGGGTTAGCCACATAAATGATTGCGGCGCCTTCTGCGCGCGCGGTGCCGACAAGGGCGTCGAGATCCTCGCGATCGGCCCGGTAGGGGACTTTGATAAGCCGCGCGCCGTGGTTGGCCGCATGGAAGTTGAACGTCGGGTAGGCGCCGTCCGATGTGACGATCACGGCTCCCGGGTCGGCCATCAGATGGACGGTCAACCCGAGCAGGCCGTCGATGCCCTCGCCGACCACGATATGTTCGGGCCGAACCCGCTCGCGTGCGGCGATGGCCGCGATCAGGTCGAAGTTCGTCGGGTCGGCGTAGCGCCAGATATGTGGTGCGGCCGCAACGATTGCCTCGAGCGCCCGCGGCGACGGGCCAAACCCGTTCTCGTTGGCACCAAGCCGCGCCCGGAACGGCCGCCCACCGCGCGCCCGCTGCAAAGTCTCTGGTCCGACGAACGGGATCGTCGTCGGCAACCCGTCGATGATCCCGCGCAGGCGGGGTGTGTTGGTTAAAAGCGGCGGCATGGTCAGCCCCCTTCTGCGATGGTCATGGCTTCGACGGCGCGCTTGATCAGCGGAGAAATTCCGATGACGACAGGCAGCATCGTCAGCCACGCCAAGCCCCACGTGAGACCCCAGGATGGCACGAAGCTCGCCGAGAAGCCCATGGCTTGATGGGTTGCGATTGCCGTGGCGACGCCCGTTGTTATGGCGGATTGGATAATGCCGTACGCGAATTGTGAATAGTGCCTGGGGAGCCAACGCATCTTCGGGAGCCAACGCATGCCGTGCCAGTCCGTGTTGTCGCTCTGAGATAAGCGATCATCTTGGCACGGCCACTTCAGATGACAAAGCGGCGCTAACAACAACCCGAGATCGGCAGGGCCGCAACGCAATGTGGCGGACGGGTTGGCGACGTCAACGATACCTCAGGCGCTCGCGACTGTTTGGGAGGTCGAGGCGTTTGACAGCAATACGTGTACGGGCGTGGGCGATCTGGCGCCGACCACACCTTGCCAGTAGTCTGGCCAACGCGTCAGGCGCAGCTTGTCTTTGAACTCCAGCATTGCCTTGCGTTCCGTTTCATCGAGGGAGCGCGTTTCGACGAGCCTATTGACCTTAGCCTCGATCATGTCACGCTTTTCGTCCAGGGCATCATTGAGGTCGAACAGGCTTTGCGGCGCATAGACCGGTGCCGAAGTCTTCATACGCTCGAAAACGGTTTCCGAAACAACGGCATGAAGCGGCAGTTTGCGCGGCCGGTAGTTATAGAGGTTGGAGAACCAATGCCGCACTTGGCCAAGCGGTTCGGGATCGACAGCCATCACGCCGTCACTCGTGAGGGCCGAAGCACCGTCGGTTTTGTCAGCTTTGATCGCGCTGAGATAAAGGCCCCAGCTCTCGTCGCCCGGTTGGGTCTTACCATCCGTCGCGTAACCGCTGCTGGTCCGGCTCAACAGGAAGTCGAGCGTGATGTCGGATAGTTTGTCGGTTGCCCAACCGCCACCGACGTTGGCGTGATCGCCAGCAAACCAGACCTCGACGATGCGCTCGAGCCGAATGGGATCGGGGTCCATCAACGTCGGTTCGAATTCGGCACGCTGCTCGTCGAGCGCCACCATGTGGTAGGCTTTGGCGACATTGTCGGGAATGGTCAGATCTTTGAACAGATTCAATTGCTGAAAGTTGATCCCGGCAATCGTTTTTGCCACGCCGAACGAAGCCACCGTGTCCCAACAGCCGAGAACCTCGATCGGCATCGGTGTCCTCCTTGACGAGGTCCACAGCGTTCGGTGCTTTCCAAACAACCGCATCGACCAGATCGAACGGGGCGCTCCGCGCGCGTCGATCGTCCGCGCCAGCAGACGGGTAATGGCAGCGCCACGGCTGAACCCGCAAATGAAGATGCGATCGCCCAGATTGTAGACTTTTACGATATCAAGATAGGCACGCTCGACGACGTCGTCGGCACCCCGGCCTGTCGCGAGCCCCAGAACCTGCCGGATCGGATCGTTGTCGTACTTGTTGCCAACGCCGGCATAATAGAAGGCAATTTGTTTGTCCGTGTATCGCTTGCACAGCGAAGCATCGAACTCCTTCGTCGGCACGAACATACCCTGCGTGTCGGCCTTCAGCATCCGAAACAGCTTGAACACGTTGGTATGGGCGATGAAACCCATCTCCATCTGATCGGGCGTATTGCTGGTCCCATCGAGGCAAACCACGATGTATTTCGGCGTGCGCGCTGTCCACGAAGCGGAGTTCCGCAGAAGGGTATAAACCAACGGCAGTCCGAGGAGGATGAACTCCCATTTGTAGATCCAGCCCGTAAAGCCGGAACCGAGAAATGCCCAAATCCAGCTTCGTGTCGCTCCTCCATCGACCGTCCGGGCAGCTTCCGGTGTTGTTGGAATTGCCGAGGGTGGCGCAGGCGCGGTGGCTGTCGCGGGCGCCGCATCGGCGGCTTCGGTCGTTGTCTTGGTCGGCGAGGCAGTTCCAGCCAGCTGATGCGTCTGTTCGGCCGTAACTTTCGCGGCACTCTGTCCAGCCGAGTAACCAGGACCCCACCCTTCAGCACACGCGAGGCCAATCAGCACCAGCACAGCCGCAAGCGCCCAATTGTGGAGGCGCGGAGACAACCACGTGATGGTTTTTGCCTGCCGGCGCAGGCGGAAGGCGAGCATCAAAACGACGACCTGCGAGGCGATGAAAAAGAAGATCGCCCCCGATCCGGGCAGAGGCTGGGCAGTTGTGAGCGACCCGAACACGCCAGAGGCGTTGATGGCCATCAGCACCGCGAACGCAATCAAAAACCAACCTGTAAAATTGCGGCGGTAGATCATGCCCGCCAGCCCGGGAATCAGCGCAAAAGCACCCAACTGGAAAACCGTCGTAACTAGACTTCTTGCGATAGCGGTAAAGTCCGTGAAAAGTTGGTCGAGGTAGGCTTTCAAGGCAGGGCGCCCGATCTTATCGAAGACGTCCCACGCGCTGAAGGACTTGATCGTCGACCACAACTTCTCCTGTGCTTCCTTGGACTCGAGTGATTTGGCCACTCTGTCAAGCGTCAATGGCTCGGTCGCAGAGTGGGTCAATCCCAAACTCGCCCCGAGTTGATCGATGCCGGATGGCAGCGCCTTCACGATGAACAGCACGATTGTCAAAAGCAGCAGCGCAATCGGCGCGGCGAGCTACCCCTTGCGGATGCTGAGCTGGATGGACGGTTCTTTTGGTGCGTTCGTTGAGCCTGGCACGACCATCCATCCTGACGCTGAACTGCAATAGTTGTTCTGGTGCAGTGCAAGCCGCGTCTGATCCTATGGCGGCCGCACCGTCATTTCGAAATACCGGGCTATCAAGAAATTTGAGTTTTTCTGAACCGTGATCGACAACAACAACTATGCGCAGTGTCGAAACTGCCACACCGTTTGCTTCGAAGACGGAGCATGTGCGACCGTAACCGCTCGATTACAACAGCCCGAGATCGGCGAGGTCGCGGCGCATCTTGGCGGACAAACTGGCGACGTCTTGGGCGGACGCAGTGGCGCTCATATCGGCAGGAGCGTCGGTGGCCGTCAAATAGCGCCACCCCTGGAACGGACGCCGTGGCACCGGGCGTACCGGCACGATCGCAGGATCGAGCAGGATCACGCAGCACGACGAGCCATCATCCTTGGTCCCGGTTTCGAACCCGACAATCCGCTGCCGCACGTCGATGACGCCTTTGATCACCCAAAAAAGCGAGCCGCCGTCGAGCAATTCATCCTGGCGCTTGGGCGTTTGGAAGGTCGCGTGGGCAAAGCACGCGATGCCGCGGCTCACCGAGCGCCCTATGCGCGGGGCCTGCCAATTCTTGAGGTCGTCGGCGGACGTGGCGCCAACGCAAAGTTTGACGAGATGAATGGTCATAGGGACATAAAGCCGGGTTCGAACGTGACCAGCAAGCCCAATGCCCGGCCCATACCCAGGTTTATCGCCAGTTAGGCGACGTACAATTCCTTCGATTGCTCCGGCGCGATCGCGTTTTCGACTAACGCCAAAGCCTGCTTGAGAACATCGGTGGTCGCGCCGGGTTTCTGGGCGTGGTCCGACAGATAGCGGCGGAACAGGCGACCGCGCGGCCTGCCATGATAGAGCCCCATAATATGCCGCGAGATATTCGATAGGCGGCCACCGTTCGCAATGTGCGTATCGCAATAGGGGATGAGCTGCTCGATGGCGCCAGCACGGCTGACCGGGGGATGCGCGTCGCCAAAAAGGCGCGCGTCGACCTCAGCGAGCAGGTAGGGCGTCTGGTAAGCGGCGCGCCCCAGCATCACGCCATCGAGGTGCGTACCGGCACTGCAGTCGGAAGCGTCCGGCGCATCCCGCGTCGTCTCGAACGGAGCCAGCAACCGCTCCGTGTCGCACAGCGAGCCGATGCCGCCATTGAGCACGATCGTCAGGTCAGGGCGCGCCGCCTTCAGGCGACGGACACGGTCGTAGTCGAGCGGAGGCACATCGCGGTTCTCCTTCGGCGACAGTCCAGAAAGCCAAGCCTTGCGCGCATGAACGATAAAGACGCTGCAACCCGCTGCCGCCACCGTCTCGACAAAACGCTGAAAGTCGGTTTCGGCATCCTGATCGTCGATACCGATCCGGCATTTGACAGTGACAGCAACGCGCGCTGGAACGGCGTCCCGCATGGCGGCGATACAGCTTGCGACCAACTCCGGCTCGGCCATCAGGCAGGCGCCGAACCGGCCGACCTGCACCCGGTCCGAGGGGCAGCCGATATTGAGATTGATCTCGTCATAGCCCCAGTCGACGCCGATCTGTGCGGCGCGGGCGAGCTTGGCGGGATCGGACCCGCCGAGTTGCAGCGCCAGCGGATGCTCGCGTGTGGAAAAGCCTATCAGGCGGTCCCGGTCGCCGTGGATGACAGCATCGGCGGTGACCATCTCGGAATAAAGCCGCGCCCGCTTCGACAGGATGCGATGGAACACCCGGCAATGCCGATCCGTCCAATCCATCATAGGTGCGATGCAAAATCTATGCGATTGATTTTGCATCGTTTTTCTAGTAGTCTCAGAGACTAAAGGGAGAACGTGCACACTCAAAAATCCTCTTTTGTTCTCATCTTTACGCACCTTTGCGCTGCATCCTTGTGCACGTTTTGTGCACCAAACCGTGGACAGATCGAGGTCGCCAGGATGGCCACGTCGACATTTGGCACGGGACAACCGGCCAGGAGAGGCCGTCGCCGATTTGGGGAAGTCGGACCTTCACGACTAAGTCGCATCTCTTCGGGAACCCGCGGCGGAGAAACGTGTTCTATTAGAGGTCGGAAGGCGATGGCCGCGTCGGCTAATCGTAGTCCATTTGTCTGCTAGGCATTGCTCAAGGTGTTTCTATGTCTCAAAAGGCTGGGGGAAGGCGCGCTTCGACCTTTTGGAACTGCGCGGCCGCCGCTTGCACTATCTTTGCCGTCACAGTCGACGGCATCGAACCCAGCGTTGTCGAGAGCGCCGAGTCGGCTTCGAATTCAACTCCCTATCTCACGACGGTTCGGGCAAACCAAGCTGCCCGCCCCAACTCGCCCGAAAAAAAGGTGTCGGATACCTCTCGCTGGGCGCTGGAGGAAGTCGCGGCGGCTCAGGCTGAGTGCATAAAACTGCTCGCACCGATCGTGACGATCATTCGAACGGTGCCTCCAATAAAATCCGGCGGTTGTGGTGCGCCATCGCCGCTGGTGCTCGAAAGCATCGGCAGCAGCCTCAAGGTCGCCTTTAAGCCTCCGGTGACCGTCACCTGCCCGATGATTGCTGCGCTGCACGACTGGTTGGAAACGATCGTGCAGCCAGCGGCGCAGGACGCTTTTAATGAACCCATTACATCTCTGACGGGTGTCTCTGCCTATCAATGCCGAGATCAGGTTGGTGGGGAAAAAGGCGAACTGAGCGAGCACGCGTTCGCTAAAGCCATCGATGTGTCTGGATTTACAACGCGCAGTGGTCTGAAAATAGATGTTCTGCGGACATGGGGGTCGACGGTTCGCGTGCCCGACGCAAAGTGTCAACGGCGGAGTCTTTTCCGGCCAGTGTGGCGGCGTAAAAGTAGGCCACTAACGGCGCCGGTGGTTGAAGCATGAAGGCCCCCCTCGAGGGGGGCCTTCATGCTTTTGTCAGCCTATCCCTTGGATCGTCAGATGGGGCTGGTGATCTCGCCGGTCTCCGGATCAACTGCCGATGGCTTATCCACGTCATCGGCGTCTGGGGCGACCTCTGCACGTGGCGTCTTGCGCCGCCGACTTTTCGACTGTTTGAGCCGGTAACTGTCACCGTTCATTTCGAGGATGTGCACGTGGTGCGTCAGCCGATCGAGCAAGGCCCCGGTCAGCCGCTCGGAGCTGAACACGCTCGTCCAGTCTTCGAACGGAAGGTTCGATGTCACGATCGTAGAACCGCGCTCATAGCGCTGCGAGAACACCTCGAACAGTAGCTCCGATCCCACCAGGGACAACGGCACATAACCCAGTTCGTCGACGATCAGGAGCTTCAGGCTCGCCAAATGGGCCTGCAGTTTGAGCAGCCGCTTTTCGTCGCGCGCTTCCATCAGCTGGTGCACGAGACCGGCCGCCGTGACGAAGCCGGTCGTGAAGCCGCGCTGACAAGCGGCAAGGCCGAGTGCGAGGGCGATGTGGCTCTTGCCGGTGCCACTCGGCCCGAGGGCGATGATGTTTTCACGGCGTTCGATATACGCGCCACGGGCCAGTTCCAGGACCAACATCTTGTTGAGCCCCGGGATCGCCGTGAAGTCGAAGCTGTCGAGCGTCTTGATGGCGGGGAACCTAGCCGCCCGGATCTGGCGGTCGATCATGCGCCGTTCACGGTCGATCAGTTCCAGCTCGGCAAGCCTAAGCAGATAGCGTGCATGATCGACGCCGTCACGGGCGCACTCCCCGGCGACCTTTTCGTATTGTGACAGGAATGTCGGAAGTCGCAGGGCTTTCAGATGATGATGCAGCAGAACCTGTGGCTTGGCCTGTCCCTTTTCCAGAGAGGACTTGTCGGCGGCGATGGTCGTCATGCGGCACTCTCCGTGAGAAGCGTCCCATAATCGGCGGCGCGCGTTGTCGCGACGGTTAGCTTGGGCAGGTAGGGATACGTCCTCGTATCGAGCCGGGGCGGACGATGCTCGACACGGGCAATGACCAGCTGTTTGACAGCATCGAAGCCTGGGGCGCCAAGCCGGATCGCGTCGCTCACAGCGGCGGCCACGATGGCCTCGGGGAACGTTTCCATCAACCGCAGAACCTGGATGAACTCGCGCTTGCCACGGGTCCCCATCCGGCTTTCCAGCATCCGGCGCAGGTCAATGAACGCTGGTGACAGTGGCCACCCCTGCAAGGCTGCCGCTTGGTCGAGTGCCCCGGGCTTTTGTTCAATGAGTGCCAGATAGTGGCGGGGATCGCAGATGAACTCGGCGCGCCCGTAGGATCGCTTGTGCCGCGCAATCTGCTCCGTGCCGCAGAAGATCACCACATCGTCGACGTAGCCCTTCACGATGACCTCGCGGTAGCCGTAGGCCATCGGGACCGAGTAATCGTTCATCCGGTAGCGCACCTGTAAGGTTGATGACACGCGCGATGTGCGTTTCTCACACGCCTCGAACGTCCCTTGAGGCAAGGCGCGGAACGCGGCCAGGTCTGCCATCAGGCGCTCGCCGATCGTCTCGGAATGCCGCCCAGCACGTCGATCCCATTCTTCCCGGCAGTGCGCTTCGAGCTTGGCATTCAACTCGTCATAGCTGGATGCAGACGGCACCGGCGTCAGGAACCGGCGGCGGCCATTCTTCACCAACCCTTCGACCTTGCCCTTGTCGTTGCCCTTCCCAGGACGGCCAAAGCGGTCGCGGAACAGGTAGTGACTGACGAGGCCCGTGAACGCCTGTGTCCGCGTGCGGGTCCCGTCGCCCAGAATGCGCGCCACGGCAAGCTTGGTGTTGTCGTACAGGACCGATTGCGGAACGCCTCCGAAGTAGGCGAATGCCGAGACATGACCGTCCAGGAACGCTTCCGTCGTCTCGGCTGGATAGGCCTTGATGAACGGCGCATCCGAGTACGGCAGATCCATGAAGAACACGTGCAGCTTCTGCCGCACACCGCCGATGACGCCGATCGCCTCCCCAAAATCGACCTGGGCGTGACCAGGCGGATGCACTAGCGGTACGAACGTCTCGCGCAACCGGCCTTTGGCGATCCGGACGTACTCCTTCACGACCGTATAGCCACCCGTATAGCCGTGCTCGTCCCTCAACCGCTCGAAGATCCGAAGTGCCGTATGCCGCTGCTTTGGCGGGGCTGACTTGTCCGCCTCCAGGATGGCGTCGATCACAGGGATCAGAAGGCCGAGCTTCGGCTTCTCTGGCGGCTTCGTACGCACATAGCCCGGAGGCTCAGAATAGCGGCACATCCGCGCCACCGTATCCCGGCTCAGCCCGAAAAACCGGGCAGCCTCTCTGCGGCTCTTGCCTTCAACGAATACAAATTGCCGAACCGCCGCGTATTTTTCCACGGCATGCATCCTCGCCAACCCCTCCGAATCGGAAAGAGATCAGCCTAACCAGTGGCCGGGTTTTACTCCGCCACGCGACAGCACTACGCCGCCGCTCCACTGGCCTTGTTTTGCACCGGCGCGCACAC
>Ga0247834_1001894_pt1 | contig 33583 bp, 24 predicted proteins | sample LaCruzMarch2015__8_FD_187118 | JGI IMG/M metagenome (GOLD analysis project Ga0247834, IMG submission 187118) | Freshwater microbial communities from meromictic Lake La Cruz, Castile-La Mancha, Spain - LaCruzMarch2015_12m | ecosystem: Environmental > Aquatic > Freshwater > Lake | place: Spain... | reverse complement strand
CATTGTTGATAAGATTTCCAGTATAGTTTCCGGCTCCGAGGCGGCCTGCCGCCCCGATTTGGAGCGTGCCGGTGCTGATGGTGGTGCTGAGAGCATAGGTGTTGTTGCCGTTGAGAATGAGCGTGCCATTACCGATTTTGAAAAAATTGTTTGTGCTGGTGGTGGCGACAACGCCGTTGATTTGAGTCCACGCGTTGTCAACTTGAATGTTACTAAGCAAACCACCGGTGGAGGCTGAATAATAGCCTCCCTGAATTGTTAAATTTCCAGTTCCGGCTGATCCAAATACAAGAGTGCCACCGCCGTTGTTAGTTCTTGTAATGCTATTGCCCAGTGTGCGATCCGTTGCATCGGAGCTGCGAATGGTAGCGGCAAGATTATCGCCCCCGGCGATAGTGCCGGTGCCAAAAGCATTGTCCGCACCAGCAATGAAAACGGCGCCGTTCGTGACACCGATACCGCCAGTCCAATTCGAGTTATTGCCAGAAAAGGTGAGCGTGCCGGCGGTGCTAATCCTGCTGGTCCCTGAAATATTTCCGCTAAAAGTGCTGCTTCCCATCGTGAGGTTGCCATTGAGGCGGAGGGCTCCTGAACCACTAATGGAGGCGATGGTATCCGCCGCTCCCACGGTGTAGTTGCCCCCGCTATTGATGGTGACATTGACGGTATCCGCCAAGAGTCCTGCTGATCCGGTGGCCAGTGTGCCTGCATTGATCACCACTGCGCCGGTGAAAGTATTTGTGGCGTTGAGCGTGAGTGTGCCCGTGCCGTTTTTCGTGAGCGCACCCGTGCCGCTGATGGCGCCGGCGTAAGTCAGGGCAGATGTTTGGTTGACGGTGAGGGTTTGGCTGGCGGCGATGGCGATGTTGCCGCCCAAGGTTCCGCCGCCGGAGAGGTTGCCGATCGTTTCGCTGGCATTGACATTCAAGACCGTGGAGGTGGCGTTGGCCATGACGACTGCCCCGGTATCTGCAATGGCGCTGCCGCCGCTGAGGGTGAGCGTGCCGGCGCTGATGGTGGTCGCTCCCGTGTAGGTGTTGTTGCCGGAGAGGACGAGCGTGCCGGTGCCGGCTTTGGTGAGGGCGTTATTCGCGCCGCCGGAGACGATGCCGCTCAAGGTGGTGCTGGCATTGTTGATGGTGAGCGTGCGCGTGACGGGGGAACCGTCCGAGCCGAGCGCGACAGTGCCGGAGATGGTCAGGTTGCCGGTGCCGCCGCTGGCTTGGCCAAAGATCACGGCGTTGTTGTAGATATTGAGATTGTTTGTCAAGGCACGCGCCGTGGCGTCGCTGGAGGCGAGGGTTTGGGTGGTGCTGGCGCCAAAGGAAAGCTCGATCGTGCCCGTGCCGAGGCCTTTGTCATGCCCGAGGAGCGTGGTGGAGTTTGCGCTCAGGAAGGATCCGCCGGAGAAGGTGTTGTTGCCTGAGAGGAGAAGACGGCCGGTGTTTTTGTTGTAAATGGCACCTGTGCCCGAGATGACACCGGTGGTGTTCATCGTGCCGCCGCTGGCGGTCTCAAGCACAACCCCGCTGTTGAGCGTGATGTTGCCGCTATAGGTGTTCGTGCCCGAGGTATTGAGCGTGCCGATGAAGCGGGTGTCGGTATTTCCCGTCTGCACGGTGATGTTGTTGGCTGCGGTGGTGCCGCCGTCCGCGTCGGAGATGAAGAGCTTCGAAACATTTGCGGGTTGCACCGAGGCTCCGACATCGATGGTGCCGGAAACCGTGGCGTTCTGCCCGATCCAGAACTCGCCCTCATCGATGTAGGTGTTGCCCGAGTAGGTGTGGGCGGCCGTGCTGATGACCTTGCTGTATTGTTTGACGACCAGACTTCCGCTGCCTGAGACGACACCATTTAAAAACAGGCCCTTCGAGTTGTCGCCGTAAACAAAGATCGCCGAGCCGTTGTTGTTGATCGTGCCGTTGAAGGTGAGGTCGCCGGAGGTGGGATTCAGCTCCAGCGGGTCGTTCGAATCTCCGGTGAGGTTGAGCGTGATGGTGTGGGAGCCGGTGGATAGGTTCTCAACCTTCGGATCCGCGCCGCCATAATCATTCATGCTGAGCGCATTTCCTCCGATGGTGCGGTTTGAGGTGTTCGATGCACCGAAAATGAGCTGATGCACGCTGTAGCCCGTGACATTATTTGTCATGGTGAGTTGGTGATTGTTATTGAAACTAAGAATGTTTCCGGAGGGTGGCTCGTCCCACAGCCCGCCGGTCCAGCGGGCTCCGCCGGCACCTTGTTTCCAGTTGCCATCCGGCGCAGTATCATACCAATCGTAGGTCGTCTGTGCGAGGGCCGTTCCATGGATCAATATCCCCAAGGCACCTGCCCGGAGAAATGGCGCAGAGCGGGGAAGGACGCAAGTAAACAGGCGCCTGCAGGGCGAGGGCTGAAGGGCTTGGGAGGAGGAATTTGGATGAGGGAAGTTCATGAGAGGGGGGCGGTGTGCGGTTTAAACTTCTAAGAAAAACAAGGAAGTGTCGGCGCGGCAGGGTGGGAGTTTAGAAGGGGGATGAGGGATGAGGGATGAGGGAGGAATTTAAATCAAAAAGAAATCAAGGGGGGCAGTTTTGAGTTACGCTACTGCGGTGCAACGGCTGGTTGGGGTCGATATTTTTCGCATTTGAGGCATTGAAGAATGAATTGAAGGATACGATAAGAGGAGATCTCATGTCGCAGGCTCGGGCCCAATGGTGAAGAATCTTGAGGTTTTTATTTAGGAGAGGGTCTCGATTACGAGTGACAAGCACTCCGGAACTAACTCCGCGATAATGGAAATCAGTAAGAACTTCAGCCGAACAGTGAATGTTGTGACGAAAGAAATCAAAAAAACTGGCCTGGTGTTTATTTTTTTGGTGCCTGATTGAATCAAGCCCTGCCCAGTGCAGGCGGGTTATTACCGCTTTTTTCGGAGCTGCGACACTGAAGATTGTGGTCGTGGTGGCGAGAGGGACTGAGGGGAGGGTCCATAAGGGAGGCGATCGATGGGTTGAAGTGTCAAGGGGGGAATGAGGAAGTGTGGAAGGCGCATCAAGGTGTTTTTTCTCAGGGAAGTGCGACCGGGCGTGTGCGGAAAGCAGAGCCAGAAGGGATGGCCTGAAGCGGCGATGGCTTGGTTTCAGGTCGGCAGGTGCTGGAGGGGTTGCAGTCCTTGGTGGGATTTGGCTCATGCAGGATTAGAGGGGGTGGAGTGGTTCGGTTAAGCTATCTTGATGCAGCTGGTTTCAAGGGAAATGTCGCGTCGATCACGACGCCTGATTGAAAATCATTCAACGAAGATCATGGTAGATCAAGCATTAATTGTTCAGTTTTTATTATCATGTCCAAGTTTCTAATAGGTGAGGGTGTCGGTAGAATGTCATCGCTTAAAGCGCTGAGCGGCCTCGTTTGTCAAAGCCTGTGCCAATTCTTACGAGTTCAATTACACAATATCCGCGCACAGTTACAGTCTGTCTCGATTTTTTTCTTTGAATAGTTCAAATACTCATTCTTGAGTTATTACTGCGGCATTGCTCATTTTATTTTGCAACATTAACTTTAACGAGTATTGTCGTGCGGTTCCTGACTCCTCTACAACCCCACAAATCTTGGAATCGCACTCCGGCATGAAAACCTACAAAGTTGGCAATTTGGTCTATACGAGTCGAGCGTTACTGACTGTGATGTTCTGGATGCTGCTGGGGGATTTGTGCCTGCAGATCATGGAGCAGTTGCCGACCTCGCTGGTGCCGTTGCAGCTGCGCTGGGCCTCTGCGTCGGATACGCTCATTGGTTTTATTTCTGGCAGCTTGCCTGCGGTGCTGGGGATTTTGTTGAATCCGGTGATTGGTGTTCAGAGCGATCGTCACAGGGGGAGGTTTGGGAGGCGGAGGCCGTTTCTGCTGGGTGCGACGCCGCTGGTGGTGGTGGCGCTGGTGGGTCTTGGTTTTGCGAAGCCGGTCGCAGGTTTTCTCGCCGGTGTGTTTGGTGTGGAGTCCCCCGCCGCAGTGGAAATCGGCTGGATCGGTGGCTGCATGGTCGTCTTTGTGGTGGCGAACACCTACATCATGCAGGTGTATCAGTTTCTCTTCGTGGATGTGATCCCCGCCGAAGTGATGGGCAAATTTGTGGGTTGTTACCGTGCGGTGGGCGCGCTGGGCGCGTTTGTTTTCCACCGCTACATGTTTGGGCAGGCTGAGACGCAAATGGCTTGGATCTATGTGATCTCGGCGCTGCTCTATGCGGCGTCATTTTTTCTCTTAATCTGGAAGGTGAAGGAAGGCGACTACCCTGAGCCGCCACCCAAGGAGAGCTTTGTGAAAACGACAAAAGCGTATTTTACCGAGTGCTTCAGTAGCTCTTTTTATCTCAAGACCTACTCGCTGGCGTTCTGTTTCTGGAGTGCGGTGGTGCCGCTTTGGACATTTCTGGTTTTTTTCGGAACGAAGCCCGGGCAGGACATGGGCTACGCGCCCACGCTGGGCCTGAGTCTGGACGCCTTCGGCCAAGCGCGCGGGTGGTGCTCACTGGTGCAGGTGCCGGTGTTTTTTCTGGTGGGGCCGCTTGTGGACCGTTTCCATCCGCTGCGGGTCGCCATGGTGGGCATGCTGCTCTCGAGCGCGACGTTTTTTGCGAACTTCTTTTTCGTCCACAGCGAGGGCACATTCACCTTCTGGCTGATTGTGAATTTCGTCGCGCAGGCGATCTACATGGGAGCCTACCTGGCGATCCTGCCCCGGCTCCTGCCTCGCTCGAAATACGGTCAGTTTTTCACGGCCAACCAGATTTTCGGCTTCGCGGGTGTGGCTCTGGCTCCCGTGTTGTGCGGTGGATTCCTCGAAAGTTTGAAGGACTACCGCTTCATCTATGTGTGGTGCGGGGGGTGCACCCTGGCGGGATTTGTCATGTGCTTGTTCCTTTACCGTCACTGGATGCGCCTCGGCGGGGATGAAGGATACAGGCCACCCGGCTTTGAAGAGGATTCAACGGCAAACACAACCACTTCCGCCCACTAAATTTTCATGCAAAAACGTCAAGCTGCCGTCGATACATTTGCCGCCATAGCCACCGAGTTGGTTTCCAACCGCCACGCCGGTTTGGAGGCTCCGAAGCCTGCACTCAAACAATCAAGGGATCTGCCCCTGCAAATTGGGCCGTCAAAAACGCGGCGTCCGCTGGCCCAAAAAATATCCACACCGGAGCAACTGCGCTCCGAACTCGCGGCCCTGCGCGAGCGGATGGCGCCATTCCTTGTGAATCTGGCTCCCGAATTGCCATGCCGCCGGCCGCTTCTGGAGGTGCGGAATTTCCAGTGGCGTGTGGAAACGCCGCAGGACCGCGCAGAGTTTGGAATGGTGCAGAACGGCGGTGGCGAGTGGCAGAGTGTGAACATTCCCCACTACGGCCCTCCGCTTGGGCCCGCAGCCACTCTTTACCGGCAAGAGATGGATTTGCCGGAGAAGATTTTTTCCCGCGAACGGCAACTGCTGTGCTTCGATGCGGTGGACTACCGCTGCCAAGTTTACTTGAACGGCGTCTGCCTTGGCGCGCACGAAGGCTTTTTTGAGGCGTTTGAATTCGATGTCACAGGGATCGCCCGCCGCAGCGGAAACATCCTGCTGGTGCGGGTGGAAAATGATTTCACCATGCTCGGCCAGGCGTTCTCGGATGGCGATACGGATGGCGATAAAATCTATGCTGCCACCGGCCTCGGCTACGACGATCCCGAGGAGGGTTGGCATCATTGCCCGCCGGGTATGGGAATTTGGCAAGGTGTGCGTTTCGAATCCCGCGCCAGGCTCGCCATCACGGACCTCTTCCTGCGTCCGCTCCCGACACTGGACGCCGTCGAAATCCATGTGGAGATTCAAAACTCCGCTTCCAATCCACCGGAGAGCGCCACGCTGGGGGTGTCCATACATGGCCGCAATTTCGAGTGCCGTGTTCACGAAAACCACATCCACAAGGCCAAAGGGCAGTGGGTGAGGGGATTTGGCGATCTCGACCACGGCACGCCTGACTCGGAGCCCGCCCTGATGGGGCCAGGAAAAAACTATCTTTCGCTCACGCTGCCTATCCCTGATGCCAAACTCTGGGATCTTGAGACGCCATGGCTCTATGAAGCCCAAATTTCGCTCTTGGACGCCGCCGGAACTTTGCTCGACTCGGCAGGCCGCCAATTCGGCATGCGCCGTTTCGAGCAGGATGAAACCTCCACACCCAAAGGAAAATTCCGCCTCAATGGTCGCGAAATCCGTCTCCGTGGAGCGAACACCATGGGAAATCTCGACCTGTGTGTTTTTCGTGGCGACTTCGATCAGCTGCACGACGACATCCTTCTCGCCAAGCTGACCAACCTAAATTTTTTGCGCCTCACCCAGCACCCCGTTCAACGCGAAGTCTACGAGGCTTGCGACCGTCTGGGGCTCATGCTCCAAACCGACCTTCCCCTTTTTGGTTCGATTCGCCGCAACCAATTCCACGAGTGCGTGCGCCAGTCCGCCGCGATGGAGCGCCTCGTGCGCTCACACCCCAGCAATGTGCTCGTTTCCTTCATCAACGAACCGTTCCCCGCCGCCCGCGCCAAGCCGCACCGGTTCATGCTCCGCGACGACATGGAGCTTTTTTTCGATATGGCCTCCAAGGCTGTGCGCCGTGAAAATCCGGACCGCGTCATCAAGTGTGTGGATGGCGACTACGACCCGCCAGTGCCAGAGGGCATGCAGGACAACCACTGCTACTGCGGTTGGTATATCGGCCACGGAATCGATCTGGGCCGCCTGCATCACGGCGGTTGGATGCCCGTGAAGCCGGGATGGCACTTCGGATGCGGCGAATTCGGTTCCGAGGGACTCGACTCCCTTGAAGTCATGGAGGCCCACTACCCGTCCGATTGGCTGCAAACGGGCAAGGAGGGGGCTTGGAGTCCTGCTGTGATTCCGAAGGCGCAGTCGATGAATTTTCACTACCTCTGGTATCCCACACCGCAAACACGCGACGGGTGGATCGAAGCCAGCCAGCGGCACCAGGAGTGGATTACCCGCCTCATGACGGAATCCTTCCGCCGTCTCCCGGGCATGAACACCTTTGCGATCCACCTCTTCATCGACGCCTGGCCGGCCGGCTGGATGAAGACGATCATGGATGTGAACCGCATTCCCAAAAAAGCTTGGTTCACTTTCCGAGATGTTTTGTCTCCTGTGGCCGTCTCGCTGCGCACGGATCGCCACGCGGGATTCGCGGGGGAATCCCTGCCGGTCGAGGTTTGGGTGGCAAATGATCTCGATCAACCGCTCGATGATTGCAGCTTGGTCTATGAAGTCACCCGCGAGGGCGAAGTCGTGGCGAGCGGCAATGCTCCGGCGCAAATGGCGTGCTGCAGCCCGTCATCACAGGGCGTAATCGCTGTTCATTTGCCGGATGTCCTATCCCGCACTTTGCTGAAGGTTTCGATGTCACTGCTCGACTCCGCAGGCACCGCCATTCACGATTCCGAGCTGACCTTGGAAGTGTTTCCCAAATTAAAAACCTCACCATCCAAAGTCTTCGTTTTTGGTGATGAAGCGCTTGGTGCTTGGATTCTGGAGGGATTGGGCATCGAAAGTTTTAAGGGGCCGATTGAGGAAGCCGAGGTCGTTCTCGTCACGGATTCCAGAGCTTATTTGGAAGCCCCTCAAAAAGTGGACGCCGCTGTGCGCAGAGGCGTAATGGCGGTGCTGCTTTCTCTCCCTGTCGGGGAACATGTGATCGGTTCGCAGGCGATCGGAGTCCGCCAGGCCGGCATGGGACCTCGGCATTTCGTATCCTGCGACTCGGGACATCCGCTCGTCGCTGGATTCCAGCGCGAGGATTTTAAATTCTGGTTCGACGAAAATCTGGGCTACGCCTCCCCGATACTCTCCACTGTTCTGGAGGCTGGGGACTGGTCTTCCATCCTTCTCAGCGGTGATGGCGGCTGGGGGCGTCCGTGGGGCCCCGTTCCCGTTGCCGTTGAACACGCCGAGGGAGTTGGTTGTTGGCGTATTTGCCAAGTCGAAATACACAGTCGGCTCCGCTCCAATCCTGTAGCGGCAATGTTTGCCCAAAGGCTTTTGTGTGGGAAGTTTTGACTCGCGCTGTCATCGAAGGAAACGCTTCCTCCCGATCGGGGGGCAAGGGTGCTTCACCTCATCGCAAAGCTTCCTGCGGGCGGAAATAATATTTAGCCGGCCCTGAAAAACCCTCACGCCGGAAGAGGCGAGTGGAAAGTCCGACATTCTCGCGCCCGATTTTGGATTGCTGAAACAAGTGCAAAAAGAACCTGCCTCATCCAGAGGCTCAGGTTCGAGGCTGCCGCGGCCAGAAGCAAGTTGATCGCATCACCGACTTGGCCTTTGAGGAAGTTGCGGCCCAATCGGAAGTCGCTTTTGAGATGCCCGATTCGTGGCTCAATCGCCGCCCGTATGCGAAATCGCGCTTTCGCCTTTCGTTGCTCGTAAGCGGTGGCGTTCTTCTTCGGCCTGTTGGGAGTAACAATCTCTGTTGTGCCACAGTGCGTTTTGCCTCGAAATCCTCTGTCACCGATGGCCACTGCTGGCCGGTATCCTGAGACCCTCTCAACTTGTGCAAGCGTTGGCTCCAATGCGTGTCCGTCGTAGTCGTTCTTCGGGAGACTGTAGGCTCCCAGGATCACGCCGCTGTTTTTTCCGACCACCAGCGAGGCCTTTGCTCCAAACTCATACTTTTTGTGCTCCTTGCTCTTGCTCATGCAATAACCCTCCGGTTCGTGCAGTGAGTAGATCTTGTAACCATCCTTGTGCTTTTGATTCAAAACACGCACGGCTGTTTCAAGCCAGCGCCGGTCTTTTGCTTCCGCAGGCAAGCCTGCATCGAGTTGTCGCACGAGCTGTCCGGCGATCGTCTTCAAGCGTCTCGCTGCCTTGCGTGCTGAAGCCGCTCCGCCCTTGGTGCGGCGCCCGCGTTGTGCCGCCAAAAGTTTCGGCACCGTGCGCTCGAAACTCTGACGCAATTTGACTCCGTGCTTTTTGGCCAGTTTCACTCCTCCTCGCACGATCTTGGCTGCCAGTTTCGTATCCGTCGGGAAGGTGATGTTCTTCTCCTGCACTGTGGTATCAACAACCACCTCCTTTTCCTTGGCCTTCTCGCCGTGCAAATCAATCGTGAAAGCCAATATCCGCTTCGCCCCGTCTGTGCCGATGCGATTGCGAAAATGAGTCAATTCGCTCGGAACGCATGGCAATCCCCAGCGCATTTCCCTTTCTCCGCAGAAATATTGCGCGTAGGCGCTTTCGCTCCAAAACTCCACCACCTCTTCGTCGCTGAGGTTCCTCAAACTTTTGAGCATGAGAAGTCCCACCATGCGCCGAATCGGTAAGGCCGAACGCCCTTCCGCGGAGTAAAGAGAACCAAAGGTCTTCTCAAAACCCTTCCACTCGATGGCCCGTGCCAAGCGGTAAAGCAGACGGCGCGGATCGAGCTGTTTTTCCAAATCGGGGAGCAAAAAGGACGTTTGAGCGGTGTCGGAATAGGTTGGTTTCATTGACGCGGATTGCAGGGATTTTGAGTGTGCAAGCAGGTTTTGCCTGCAATCCAACATAGCAAAATAATTCCTATTACATTTTACGAAAGATGTTTAAAATGTTTTTCAGGGCAGACTAAAGTAGTTTCCCCACATAATCGCTGACTGGTGCCGTGACTGGTGCCGTGACTGGTGCCGTGACTTGCCCTGTGAAATCGGACTGCGGTTGGCATTTTGTAACCGAATCCCCAGCGGCCTGCGAGCGAGGAAACTCGGTGATGAAGACGCCTGCGATTTCAGAGAAGCGGGCGTGGGGGGCCTTTTCAATAATCAGAGGGATGCCACGGCCCCATGCTTCGATGAGGTGGATTCGGCGGAGCAGGTCCGCGATAAGCGGATTGCGGCGGCGTGAGACTTTGGCGGTTTTGAGTGCCGCATGGAGTGAGGGGGCGGCGCTTTCCAGCGTGAGGAAAACGCCGACCGGCGCGGGCATTTTTCGGATGCTGGCTGCGACGGCTTTGAAATCTTCGAAGACGGTGAGCGGTTGTGGCCAGTAGGCTGTGGGGTCGGCCGCATTTTCCTTGGTGGAAAAAAAGTGGACGGGCAGGTGTGCTTCATTGGCGCGGTCGGTGAAGGCTCGGCCCCGCACATGGAGGGCCTCGAGAAACTCCGTGTGGGCATTGACCATGGCCATGGACTGGCAACCGGCCTCGCGAAGGTTTCGGAACGCCATGTCGCCGACTGCCACATCGTTCACCGTCACATGGTCAACAGAGGAAAGGGGATGTCTGGGAGTGAAGAGGTGCACGGAGGGGAGGAGGGCAGCAAGCCGGGCGATGCACTCGCGTCGCTGTGGGTGTCGTCCGGCCACCATGAGGATGGCCCCATCGACTTGCCGCGTCTCAACGCAGAGCGGAATCTGGTCTGGCGAAGACATCTGGTCGAGGAGGAGATTCATCTGGCGTTCACGGCAGGTTTTTTGAAGTTCCTCGATGATGTGGGCCATGATGGGCTCTTGAAAAAGATTTCGGGTTTCCCCGATGGCGATGAGTGCGATGGAACTCGTTTTCAGACGGGAGCCTGAGGCGGCGCGCGGCTTAGGTCCAGGGCGAACGGCGGGCCTCACATAGCCGAGGCGGGTAACAGTCTCTCGCACCAAGGCGGCTGTCTTTGCCTTCACCAGCGGACTTCCGTTCATAACCCTCGACACGGTGGCTCTGGAGACGCCTGACTCGCGGGCGATATCTGCAATGTTCAAATCATCCATAAATTTCAGCATAGCAAATGTGAGTTGCATTGTTCCAATACATTTCTGAATTTCTGCTTCGAAGAGAAATTTTGCTCTGTAAAGCTCAGTATAATGCTGCGTTCGGAGTGCTGCGTGACTTTCCCGATTACGAGTGGAGGTTTTTCGATACCCTGCGAGACACCTGCCCCACGGCCGAGAGGCCTCTTGCGAAGGTCCACTGTCTTTGGAGAATCTTGGTAGTGGCTTGGGGGAGGGGGTGTTTTTTTACGGGGGAGAAATGTATAGCGTGTGGATTTGCGAGCCTGTGCCATTCGCAAGGATTGCGGAATTTTTAAGCGTAAAGGTGCCAAGCAGGTCTGCTGTGCCGCTCATGAGGCCGGCGGGGAGGTTTCAATCTGCAAAGGATCCGGTCAGGTTGAGGGCGGGGGTGCGGTAGCTAAAGGAAGTTCCCGCGCGGGTGGTGCCAGTCGAGGCGCTTGTGATTTGTGGCAGCTTGGATGCAAGGGTGAGGGTTTGGTTGCCGAACCCGCCTGTCCAGAGACAATTACCAAACGGGAGCGACTTTCAGAGGGAGGAATCGCTGAGTTTTGCGCAGGAAACCTTGGAGGGAGGCGGGGCCGACTGGAGGGCGAACCAATCTACCCAGTCGACCCTTTGATTGACCAGCAAAGTTCGGCCAACGGCGAAGAGAGATATCAGATGATTCAGAGGCTCTCCCGGAAGGAAGATTCTCTTGTTTTTTTCGCGATCAGCTTCCTTGCTCTAATCCAGAATCCGGCTCCACATCAAATCCGCCTCATGACGGTGTCGCGCAGGAAGCGGATGTCGTCGCGGTTCGGGTAGTCGAGTGTGTAATGCAGACCACGACTTTCCTTGCGGCTCAAGGCGCAATCGACAACGAGGGAGGCCACCGTGACAAGGTTGCGAAGTTCCAAGAGGTCGGTGCTGACTTTGAAGTTCCAGTAGAACTCTTGGACTTCGGCATGAAGGTTTCTCAGGCGGGTCGCGGCGCGCTGCAGTCGTTTATCGGTGCGGACGATGCCGACGTAGTCCCACATGAGGCGTCGGATTTCTTCCCAGTTGTGAGAGATGACCACAAGCTCATCCACGTCTTGAACGCTGCCGGAGCGCCACTCGGGGAGTTCGATAGAAATGGGGTCGCGCTGTCGGCGTGTGGCTTTTTCAAAGGCGCTGTGGGCCATGACGACTCCTTCCAGAAGGGAGTTGCTGGCAAGTCGGTTTGCTCCGTGCAGGCCTGTGCAGGCTGCTTCGCCTATCGCGTGGAGCCCGCGAAGAGAGGTTTCTCCATGCAGGTCGGTCTTCACGCCTCCACACTGATAGTGTGCGGCGGGCACAACGGGGATCGCCTCGCGCGTGATGTCCAATCCGGCGCGGAGGCAGGTCTCATGGATCGAGGGGAAGCGGGATTTAATGAAGTCGGCGGGTTTGTGGGTAATGTCCAAATAAACGCATTTTGCACCGCTGCGTTTCATCTCGGCATCGATAGCCCGTGCCACGATGTCCCGGGGAGCGAGTTCCTTTTGGGGGTTGTGGTGCTCCATGAAACGACGGCCTCGTTCGTTTATGAGAATGCCCCCCTCCCCGCGCACCGCCTCCGAGATGAGAAAGGATTTGATAGACGGATGGTAGAGGCAGGTGGGATGGAATTGGATGAACTCCATATTCGCAATCACGGCACCTGCCCGCCACGCCATGGCCACCCCGTCACCTGTGGCGACGTCGGGATTTGTCGTGTAGAGATAAACCTTTCCGCAGCCTCCGGTCGCCAGGACAGTCACATCGCTCCGCAAAGTCTCCACCTCACCGGTTCCTTCATTAAGAACATAGACTCCCACACAGCTGTTCTCCATGGCGTAGCCGAGTTTGCCTGTGGTTATGAAATCGACCGCCATGTGGTTTTCCATGACTTCGATGCTTGGGTGGGCAGCGATCTGTGCGATGAGCGCGTTTTCGATTTCGCGCCCGGTGGTGTCCCTGAAATGGAGGATGCGGCGCTTGGAGTGTCCGCCTTCACGACCGAGGTCGAGTTCGTGATGTCCGTTGCCGTTTTCCCGCTGGTCGAACTGCACACCCAGATCCATGAGCTCCGCGATGCGTTCGGGGCCTTCGGTGATGATTTTTCGGACTGCATCCTCATGGCACAAGCCAGCTCCCGCATCGAGCGTGTCCCGGACGTGGAGTTCAAAAGAATCCTCATCGCTCATCACGCAAGCGACGCCTCCCTGTGCCCAAGAAGTGTTTGAATCGGAAAGCAGGCGTTTGGTGATGAGCGCCACGCGTCCTTTCTGAGCGGCCTTAAGCGCGAATGAAAGGCCAGCAATGCCGCTGCCCAGAACAATGAAATCGAACTCTCTCATGCGATGGAGGGTAGGGGAATATTATCGATGAGCCGTGCCTTGCCCAGAAAGATGGCTACGGCCAGGCGTCCTGGGTTCTTGCGGTTCGAGAGGGGTGCAAGCGTGCAGGCATCCACGGCTTCGATATAGTCGATTCGCGCGCCTGGTATTTTGTGGATCGCCGCAGTGCAGGATTTCAGAATGGCCTGTGGTTTTTTAAGATCTGCCGCCTTGGCCATGGCAGCATGAATAAGCGGAGCCAATGTGCGTTCCTGAGGAGTGAGGTAAGCGTTGCGGGAGCTCGCTGCAAGCCCATCTCTCTCTCGCACGGTGGGAAAAGACTCAATGGTGACGGGGAAATTCAGGTCGCGCCCCATGCGGCGAATGATGGCGAGTTGCTGCCAGTCTTTCTCTCCGAAAACGGCATGTGTGGGTTGAGACACAAGAAAAAGTTTGGCCACAATTGTGCAAACTCCATCGAAATGCCCTGCTCTGCTGCGTCCACAGAGTGTCGGCGAAAGCTTCAACTCACACACTGTCACGCTGGCATCGGCTGAATACATCTCGCAGGCGCTTGGAAGAAAAACGGCGTCCGCTCCCGCTCGTTTGCATGTCGCGAGATCCTTTGAAAGAGGGCGAGGGTATGCTTGGAAATCTTCTTTCGGCCCGAACTGCTTCGGATTCACAAAAATGGAAACCAACACAGCCCCCTTTGCTCCTGCAATCTTGCGGGCATTTTCTATCAGCGATTCGTGTCCGTGATGCAGAGCCCCCATGGTCGGAACAAGAACCACTTTGGATCTAAGATTTTTTCTCCATCGACGGGCACTTGCGATCGTGTGGAATAACTTCATGGGTGGAGCGTGAATGAGTCCAGCATCTGTGAATCCTTACAACGATAGCTTAAGTCCGACGACGGGCTTTTTACCCATGAGAGTCGGTTGGAACTGCCCGAGATGGACCGGATTAGTTGGAATTTGGAGCGGAAACCTCGGGTGAGGCCGTCGGTAGGGGCTGCGAATCGGAAGTAGTCGCTGGCTCTGCTGGCTCGACTGGTTTCTCTGGAGAAGGGGCAGCCTCCAAAACAGGAGGGCTCGCAGGCTCAAGAACAGCCTTTGGTGTGACCTCTGAAGCCTTTGAGTCTGACGCCGGTGCTGCATCTGGAGTGGCTGAGGTCACCGGTATGACCGAGCTCGGGGTGGTCAACGCAGCAGGAACTGGTGACTCCATGAGCTTCTTCTGAATGGCTGTTTTGCCAGAATTCGCTTTGGCCGTTAGGATGGAAAGTAGCAGGGTGATTGAGAAGAAGGCCACGCCCATCCATGTTGTGAACTTGGCAAGGACATTCGTCGTCTGGGAACCAAAGACATTGTCTGTGAGACCTCCACCAAAGGCTGATCCCAAGCCCTCGCTGCGGGGGCGCTGCATGAGGACTACCAAAATCATCAAGACACAAACCAAAACATGTAGGCCTATGAGTATGGGCAAGATTATTGACATATGAGAGTGCGGAAAGTTAGTCGGCGCGGAGATTTAGTAAAGATAAGAAATCACTGGTCAGTTGGCGGAACCAAGCCGGGTTCGCCGCGTGTGGCCGCTGATTGGGTAATCATCCTGTTAAACATGAAAGAAGCCGACTCCACGACTGCGGCTGGGCCGGTCATTTTCACGAAAACATCACCAGATTCCTCGTCAGTGAGAATGGCGCCAAGAAGGGCATAATTTGTCATGGGAGTAGTCGGACCGCCTGGCATGCCGCTTTGAAATGTCCCCGAAGCCTGCACATAAAAAATTCGGGTGCGGCCTTCCGTCACTTCATTTTTTGAAGTCGGTCCGCCTTGGAACTGACCGAACCAGCGGTCGATGTTCGCTTGCACCCCACCGCCTTGACCGGGTCCGAAGTGAAAAAATGTGATTTCTGCTTTCTCCTGATTGGTTCCAGGAGCCTCCAGTTGGGCCTTTCTCATCGTGCTCGCTGGTATAATCCACTTCCAATTGTCCGGTCGTGCGAAAGTGAACGCTCCGACTTGGAATTCCACGGGGCCAGCAGCAAAGAGGAGGTCACTTGCGGCAAGTAGTAAAACCAATAGACCAAGTTTCATCGAGGGCTTCTTATCTCCGGGGGTGTGGAAGTTGGAGTTGATTGCGGAGTTGGAGTTGCCGTTGGAACCGGTATTGGCGGTATGTCTGGAACTCTCGGTGGTGAGGGCCGAGTGGTGTTTGCTGCATCGTTTGATTGCTGGGCGCTGGCTTGAGCAGCATCGCCAACACCTTGTGCGTCGACCCCACCGACATTTTCAACAATCTGGCTAATGATTTGAGTGACTTGTTGAGGCTGTGCAGCTGCGACACTCTGGGCGATTTGCGCTGCGGATTCAGGAACGACTGTTGCAACAGTAACTGCGATTTGAGGGGCTAAAGTTGGCACCACAGACGCCACCGCACCAGCCACATCTGCTGCGGCTGCTGGCACGGCCTGTGCCACGCTGCTTGCGATATCGGGCGCTGAGGAAGGCACAATCATTGCCACGGAAGCTGCAATTTGCGGGGCCAAGGAAGGCGAAATCACAGCGACAACTGCTGCAATCTCTGCGGCAGCGTTCGGAGCGAGTTCTGCTGCCGCTGCAGCGATCTCAACTGCGGCGGTAGGTGCCTCGGTGCTGAGCAGTTGAACAGATTCGACCACTGCTTCATCACCTTTTGCTGCTGCCTCTTCCAGAGTTTTCTGTTGCTCGGGGGTCAGCGCAGACGGCGCGTTCTGACGGTTCTGCGCAGCAGCTGCCAATGCCTGGCCGAATGTAGCTTGCCCTGATGATCTCTGTGTTGCGACCGAGTTGAGGATTCCACTTCCCGCTTCGGCTGAAAGCGTGCTTGTAGTGGGCGGTGAAATTGTCCCCCCCTGCCCATTCTGTGATGGACTCACCGAAACGGTGCTGGACAATCCCGCTGTCACTGGCACCGCCTCGCTGCCTCCTGCAGAACGGACGCCCACTTCGCCAGTGGCCACGCTGACTGTGAAATCCTTGGGGCTGCCGTCTGAATTTTTCGAGGAGCTTGTTTTGAAATCCGTGCCGCGAATACCCGCACTGCCTATCGGTGTGCTAATATCCAATTGAGATTCAGGTTTAAGTTTTTTCACGCCTGTAATGATATCGCCATACTCGAGGAATCCGCTCGTCTTGGATTTGGAAGGCTCGGTTTTCATCTCTGCTAATTTTTCGGGAGATACATCCCAGGGGGCTTGTTGGAATTCCTGAATGGCGAATTTCGATGAGGATCCAACCTCCATGACAGCCCCGTTTTCAAAAGCCAGAGAAGCCTTTGAGTTTGGACCCGTGACGATGACATGGCCTTGTTTGAGAATCGCCCCTTTGGAAAGATTCAGGGTTTGACCGTTTGACGACAGCGAAATCTTCACATCACCCTCGTAGGCAGTAAGGACAATAATGCCTTGCTGTAATTTTGAGTCGATTGGCTGTTGGGCGTTCAGTGGCGCCATCACCGCCCCAAGAGCCATAGCAAACAAAATTTGGGGGAACAGGGCTTTCTGGCAAAATGAATATTTCATATAAAATTCTTTTCGAGAGAGATAAGTTCCACATCGCCGTGCCAGAAGGCAAATAAAATCTACTCTGTCACCCTGTATTTCTACGCGGGGGGACGTCACAAGTTTCGAAAAAAAGGTAAACCGGCGGCGGATGCGGCCACCCGTTTTTTGATTGGAAGCACGGGCTTGAGGAATTAGACATGGCAATTCATGAAAACTCCCATTCGCGTTGCTGTGACCGGTGCTGCCGGTCAGATATCCTACTCCCTTCTTCCTCGTATCGCCTCTGGCGCCATGTTCGGGGCGGACCAACCAGTGATTCTCCACTTGCTGGAAGTTCCCATGGAAAAAGCCCTGAAAGCTCTCGAAGGCGTGGCGATGGAGTTGGACGATTGTGCCTTTCCTCTCCTGAGTGGAATGGTGCTCACCGATGACGCCAATGTGGCGTTTAGTGACGCCAACTGGTGTTTGCTCGTGGGCGCCAAGCCGCGTGGTCCCGGAATGGAACGCGCCGATCTGCTCAAGGACAACGGCAGAATTTTTACCACCCAGGGAATGATCATCGACGAGGTCTCAGCGGTTGATGCCCGAGTGGCCGTGGTGGGTAATCCCGCAAACACAAATGCCATGATCGCGGCCAGCAAAGCCCGTCGACTCACGCCGGACCGCTTCACGGCCATGGTGCGCCTGGATCAGAATCGCGCCCAGACGATGCTCGCCAAGAAAGCGGGCGTCGCCACCACCGATGTCAGCGAGATTTTTATTTTCGGCAACCATAGTCCCACGATGTTCCCAGCCTTTGGCCATGCAAAAATCAGCGGTCGGCCCGTGGAATCTGTCGTAACCGACCGTGCGTGGTTGGAAGGCGAATTCTGCGAAAAAGTGGGCAAGCGCGGTGCGGCCATCATCGCTGCTCGCGGTGCATCCTCCGCAGCCTCCGCCGCCAATGCCCTCGTGGACCATGTCCGCTCACTGGTCACTCCCGGCCTTGTTCATTCCATAGCTGTGAAATCCGAGGGATACTACGGATTCGATGCTGATGTCTGGGCTGGCATGCCGGTCAGGACAACGACTCCTGGGGCCTACGAGGTTGTCACTGGCATACCGCTGGATGATTTTGCCAAGGCGAAGATCGCCTTCACCAACAAGGAACTTGCCGAGGAGCGAGCCATGGTCGCCGAAATGCTTGGGTAGGCGAATAAACTCCCCCCTCGCACTTTGGAAAAAGAGAGGCATCTTGATCTCAACATGCATCCCGAATCTGCGACTTCCCCATGAGTGATCCCATTCTTCCCACAGCGGAGCAAATGCAGCGACGGTTGCAGGAACTCCTTCGCGCCTCCTTCGCAACTCCTGCCCCGTCGCCAGAGGAACCTGAACACAAACCGGAAAACTCAGCCGCTGTTCCTGAGGTGATCCGAGACTTTCATCTCACGCCCAAGGATATTAAAAAACACCTTGACCGCTTTGTCATTCGTCAGGATGAAGCCAAGAAGGTCTTGGGGATCGCAGTCTGCGATCACTACAACAACGCTCGATCCATGGCATCCCACCCATCCGATGCCGCCCCGCTTGAGTATTCCAAACAAAATGTCCTTCTTGCGGGACCGACAGGGGTCGGAAAAACCTACCTCATCAAGCATGTCGCTGAACTCATAGGCGTCCCGTTTGTGAAGGCGGATGCCACGAAATTCAGCGAAACCGGCTATGTCGGTGGGGATGTCGACGATCTCGTGAGGGAACTTGTGCAGAAGGTCGATGGCAACTTGGCCCTCGCCCAATATGGGATCATCTACATCGATGAGATTGATAAAATCGCGACGCCCTCGGATGTCATAGGCCGCGATGTGAGTGGGCGAGGGGTGCAAACCACATTACTCAAACTCATGGAGGAGACCGATGTCGCCTTACGCGGCGGCAATGATCTTCCCTCCCAGATTCAGGCCGCCATGGAGTTCCAAAAGCGCGGTAAGGTTTCCAAGGAAACTCTCAACACCCGCCATATTCTCTTCATCGTTTCCGGCGCCTTTGAAAAACTCGGGAACATCGTTGCTCGCCGATTAAAAAAATCCGCCATGGGATTCGGTGCCGCACCAGTTGCAGCGGCCAATGATTCCGGAGAAATGCTGCGCCTTGCCGGAACGAGGGATTTTGTGGATTACGGCCTTGAACCCGAGTTCATCGGCAGACTGCCTGTGAGGGTCGTTTGCGACAGCCTTGGGGAGCAGGATCTCTTTGAAATTCTCCAGAAATCGGAAGGCAGCCTCATTCGTCAATATGAGCGGGCCTTTTCTGCCTACGGAATCGAAGCGGTTTTTTCGAGTGATGCCCTGCGTCACATAGCCGTATTGGCCGCACAGGAGGGCACCGGCGCTCGTGGTCTCATGACCGTCTGCGAGCGGCTCATGCGTGATTTCAAATACGAACTTCCCGGTGCCAGCGTGCATTCTCTCGAGATCAATCCAGCCGTTCTGCAGAATCCCGCAGAGAGCATTTCTGGCATGCTCATACTCGGCGAGGAGGCATCCCGTCGCACCCAGCGCCTCGTTATCGAACAATTCGCCGAACGCTTCGGGGGGCAGCACGGGTTTGCCATACGCTTCGATCCCCTCGCCGTCGATGCCATCCTGAGAATGGCCTTCGAAAAAAACATCCCAGCTCGCGACTTGTGCGAGAGCCTCTTCAAGGATTATCAATTCGGACTTGGGCTGATCGCCCGGAACAGCGGACAGTCGGAGTTTGTCATTCCCGTGGAGGCCGTGGAGGCTCCCGACCGTGTGCTGAGCCAGTGGGTGGTCGCTTCATACCGCACCAAAGAAGATCATGAGAAACCTTAAAGCCAGTGTTGTCATCGGCTCGATCAGTGTCGCTCTGGCATGGGTTTTGTTCGCTTCCGGCATCCCATCGTTCATCGATACTGCCCTTCTGAAATCTCTCGCCATCCCGCAGGATGGGCGCCCCCTCGCTGGCACTCCTTGGATGGCCATTCTCGTCTTTGCCTTTGGAATCGCTTGGGTCTGGGTGGATGTGACTCATTCGGTTCTGAAGACCATCTTGTCGGTGGCATCCATCGCGCTCCTCTGCACATGGGCTCCGGTGCTTGCTCTGTATGGGAAATTCTTTTCCCCAGTCATCCCGGTTTTTGCCGTTCTTTGCAGTAGCGGACTTGCGTTCGCGTGGGGGAAAACGCGTCAAGGACAGCGCAATCAAACCCTCGAGCGCCTCTTAGGTCTGCGCCTCCCCCAAGCAGCACTCAAATCTATCATGGCCTCAGATGTCTCGCCGGATTTCCCTGGCCGCGTCGTGAATGCCTCTGTGTTGGTCATAGCTGTCCAAAACCATGCCGAGCTTATGGAGCTTCTCCCACCGGAGAGCTATACAGCCATCACCAACCTCTACCTTAAAACAGCCTCCGATTATCTTGTAGATTGCGGCGCGTATTTGGATGAGTGCAATGGCGAATGCATCCGTGTGGTCTTCGGCGCGCCGCTACGCGACGACCGTCATGCTGTGCGCGCCTGCCGCGCCGCAGTGGACTTGGCGGTGCGCTTGGATGAGCTGAACAAGGAATGCGACACGCGGTGGCAGCGCCGTCTCGATGTGCGCATGGGCCTCGACACGGGGGATATCATTGCTGGAGTCTTCGGCGGGGGGCGCTTGGGGAGTTACAGTGTGGCTGGGCCCGCTGTGGATTTTGCGCGCCGCTTGTGTGCGGCAAGCTCGATCTATGGCGCGCGAATTCTCATAGGCCCCGATGCCTATACGCCTGCTTCCGAATCCGTCGAAGTGCGCCCTATTGAAATCCTGAAGGTGGCCGAGAAGCGCCGTCGTGTGGAAATCTACGAAATCCTCGCCCCCAAGCACAGCCTCTCGAGCGAGCGTGAACGGAGTCGTGATCACTTCTGGACCGGAGTCCTCCACTACCGAGAGAGGCAATGGGACAAGGCCGTCGACGAATTCACCAAGGCCCGCATCACCGGACTTCCCGACGAAGCTTTGGATTTCTACCTCCGTCGCATCGAACAAACGCGCCGCCAAAATGCCGACACCCACAAGGAATCCGTTCCCTCTTTCTCCCATGCCGCTTGATTTCCCCCGTCTCCTCACGCCAGAGGAAGCAAGGGAGCAGCGCAACCGAATGCACCAACAGGGGAAGTCACTCGTCTTCACAAATGGATGTTTTGACATCCTCCACCGTGGACACGCCGAGTATCTGGCTTTTGCCAGATCGCAGGGCGATGCCCTCATAGTGGGCCTCAATAGTGATGCATCCGTCCGCCGTGCTAAGGGACCCACCCGCCCCGTGAATTTTGAACGCGACCGTGCCTTCGTTCTTGGATCTCTCAGAGCTGTCGACTTTGTCGTTGTTTTCGACGAAGACGAACCCCGCGATCTCATTGCAAAAATCCTTCCTCATGTCCTCGTGAAGGGCAAAGACTGGGCCCACTATGTGAGTGGCCGCGACATCGTCGAAGCCCATGGTGGGAAAGTCGTCCTTGCCGATCTGGTCGAGGGAAAGTCCACCACTGCCACCATCGAGCGCTTGAAGGCCTGAGTATTCTTTCTGCGAAGCAGCGCCCTCAGCGCCGGGCTAATCCCCAAGCGGGTAAATACTCACATCCACCGGCTCAGCCACGAGCATCGAGGCCGGGGGATCGCTCGGCAACTCGAAGCCATTTTCACGGATCGATTCAGCACTCCACTCGGAGTTATCTGCCGACTCGATTTGATAAGGTGTGTGATGGACGCGGCCACAACGGATGTGTCCCGACCGGTCGGTCGCAAAAAGAAGGTAGCGTTCCACGAGAAACCACTCGAGTGAATGCTCCTGCGCGGGCTTTCCATCAACAGGCGGGCGGTAGCGAAAATAGGATTCCTCAGCGGCACCTCTGCGAAGGCTTCTGTAGTTGATTCCGCCCAAATCGCACTTGGCGCTCATACGGGCATGGTTGTAGGGCAGGTGAAAAAATCGGCGCGCCACCTCTACGGCGATGGGTTGGTTGCAATCCAGAGAAAAGAACCACACGCCGGGGCGTCCTTGATCATCATGCACGTAGGTTCTCACATTCAGCTCCAGAAACCATGAGATCCAAGGTAGGGGAGGGAGACCGACGGGATGCACGCGCTCCATGGAAAAAGGGACGACTCCGATCCATGCCTTCCCGCCATAGGTGTCCACATGGAGACCTTTCGGAAGGCGCGCGCGGATGCACGCTGGATCGATCGGCCAGTGCAGGAAGAGAAGGCTACTCCAACGCTGGCGCATGATGCACCGTCCCGCCGGCACTTCGCGGCAAGAGAGGCGCTGAAGAGGCGTAGGCGGGCTATGCGTGTTTTTTTCGGTTGGCATCAGGCACTAAAAATAGTCGTCCGATTTCACCTATGCGAACAATTAGCAGGGCGTGTTTTTCAGCAAGGAGCAACTTCCGCTCTTTTGTGCGGGGGTCTTTTCGCAGGACACTCAAACAGACTTGGGCGAATGCTTGTAAAACTCACACATCCGGCTAATCTCTCCGCTCCACTTTCAGGAACGACCACCTCTGGAACTCCACCTATGAAAATCTATATAGACGGCGAATTTTACGATAAAGAGCACGCAAAAATCTCGGTCTTCGATCACGGTCTGCTCTATGGGGACGGTGTCTTTGAGGGGATTCGTTTTTACAATGGCCGAGTGTTCCGTTTGGACGAGCACATCAACCGGCTCTTCGATTCCGCCCGCGCAATCTGCCTCAATATCGGCTTGGACAAAGCCGCCGTCACCAAGGCGACGCTGGAAACAATTCGCAGGAACGGGCTCCAGGATGGCTATGTCCGTCTGGTTGTCACTCGAGGTGTTGGCGACTTGGGATTGAATCCCGCGCTCTGCCCGAAGGCGTCTGTCGTAATTATCGCCTCAAAAATCACCCTTTATTCGTCGGAAAATTATAAACACGGGCTCGAGGTCGTCACCTGCGCGACACGCCGCATTCCGCATGGGGCATTGAGTCCCATGGTGAAATCCCTCAACTACCTGAATAATGTCCTCGCAAAAATCGAAGCCCAGAATGCCGGGGCGGGCGAGGGGCTCATGCTAAACGAGCAGGGCTTCGTAGCAGAGTGCACAGGCGACAATATTTTTATTGTTAAAAATGGTGTCATCACCACGCCTCCCATAGCCTCAGGAGCTCTCGCAGGCGTCACTCGTTCGGTAGTGTTTGATCTTGCCGGCGAGATCGGCATTTCAATCCATGAACCCATGATGACGCGCTACGACATCTACACCGCTGACGAATGTTTTCTCACCGGCACAGCGGCTGAGGTCATTCCTGCGGTGAAACTTGATACCCGCCCCATTGGAGATGGTCTGCCGGGTCCGATCACGAAAAAGCTCATCGCGCGCTTCCAAGAGTTGACAGCATCCACCGGCGAGCTGATCTATCATCCCTAAAATGCAGTGCGATGTTTGCCAATCCAAAGAAGCCACCGTTTTTCTGACGCAGATAGTTGATGGGAAAATGCAGAAAGTGAACCTTTGTGAAAATTGCTCAAAGGAAAAAGGTGTGAATGACCCCACAGGATTTGCTCTCACCGATTTGTTGTTGGGATTGGGTGCCTCTCAGGAAATTGAAAAATCCCCCTCTTCTGTGAAATGCCCGATTTGCGGCTTCACACAAGCTGACTTCAAAAAGACAGGCCGACTTGGCTGCAGCAATTGCTACATGGTTTTTACGGACGGTATCGGGCCGATGCTGAAAAATATGCACAAGGGCACACAGCACACAGGCAAAACGCCCGCTGCCTTTCACAAAATCCGAGAGCACAGCGAAAAAATTAAAACTCTGCAGGAAAATCTCACCAAGGCCATCGAGGCAGAGGAATTTGAACTTGCTGCAAACCTTCGCGACGAAATCCGCCAAGCGGAGGCCGCACTCGCTTCATGAAATTTTCGCGCATCATCGCCAACTCCGGCGAATGGCTCTCAGGAGACGGACCGAACCGCCACATCGTCGTTTCAAGTCGTGTGCGCCTCGCACGCAATCTGCGTGACAAGCCCTTCCCCGGTTGGGCTAAAAAATCCGAGCGCCTTGAGGTGATGAACTCCGTCAAGCAAGCAGTAGAATGCCTCCCAGAGATGGACGAATCGTATTCCGAAAATCTCGAGGCTCTCTCTCCGCTCGAAAAACAGGTGCTCGTCGAGCGACATCTTATCAGTCGCGAGCACGCCGCCAAAGGTGTCGGCAGCGCCGTCGTCATGAATGCCCCACAGTCGCTGAGCGTCATGATCAACGAAGAAGACCACCTCCGTATGCAAGCGATCCGCTGCGGTCTCCAGCTCGACAATGTTTTTAAAATGATCGATCGGGTGGATACCGAACTCGAAAGTAGTCTGGAGTTCGCCTACAGCGCGGAACTCGGCTATCTCACGGCCTGTCCCTCAAATGTCGGCACGGGCATGCGCGCCTCCGCCATGCTCCACCTGCCGGGCCTCGTCATGAGTGACCAGATCAACAAGATCATCAATTCTGTAAACAAAATCGGACTCGCCGTCCGCGGACTCCACGGCGAGGGCACCGAAGCCATGGGCAACCTCTTTCAGGTTTCCAACCAGACGACCCTTGGCGAAGCGGAGGAGGAGATTATCGGCAGGTTGAATCGCGTCATCGAGCAGGTCATCGAGCACGAGCAAAATGCCCGGGCCCTGCTTGCCCAGCGCAAGGCAATCACCCTTCACGATCAGATCGGCCGAGCCTACGGCCTCCTTTGCCACTCTTACTCCATCAGCTCCAAAGAGGCGCTGAACCTTCTTTCGATCATCAAACTCGGGATAGATCTCGCTGTCTTTCCCGATGCACACCGCTTTCCAGTGGATGAACTTTTTATCGAAACTCAACCTGCCCATCTCCAAAAGGACGCGCAGGTCGTAAAAATGTCATCCGAGGAAAGGGACGCCTTGCGCGCCACTCTTATTCGGGCCAAATTATCCCAGGTGCCGCAGCCAGACATAGCCCGTCTTCGCCTCGCCACCCCAGCCACTACTGAAAACCAATGATGAACAACTTCACTCCGCGCGCCCAACAGGTTCTTGCCCTTGCCCGCAAGGAAGCCGACCGCTTCAACCACAATTATGTCGGCACCGAGCACCTGCTTCTGGGTTTGATAAAACTTGGCCAAGGCGTTGCGGTGAACGTTCTTCAAAAAATGGGCCTCGATCTGGAGACCGTTCGTATGGAGGTCGAAAAACAAGTTGGTTCCGGCCCTGAAACGAAGATGGTGGGCAATATTCCCTACACTCCGCGTGTGAAAAAAGTCCTCGCGCTCGCTGGCAAGGAAGCCAAAAGCCTGCAGCACTCCTATGTCGGCACCGAGCACATCCTTCTCGGTTTGCTCCGCGAAGGCGAGGGCGTGGCCGCCCGGGTTTTGAAAAATCTCGAGGTCGACATCGAGCGCACACGCAACGAGATTCTTAAGGAACTCGATCCGAATTTCGCTCCGGATGAGGATTCCGACACCATCCCAGCAGAATCCGGAGGGGGTTCAAAAGCCTCCGGGAAGACTCCAGCGCTCAAAGCCTACGGCCGCGATCTCACCGAGCAGGCCCGCAAGGGCGAACTCGATCCTGTGATTGGCCGTGCCGACGAGATCGAGCGCATCGTTCAAATTCTCTGCCGCCGCACTAAGAACAACCCTGTTCTCATCGGCGAGGCCGGCGTTGGCAAGACCGCCATTGCCGAGGGGCTGGCGCAAGAGATCATCGCCGGAAATGTTCCCGAGATTCTTCGCGACAAACGCGTCATTACCCTCGACCTCGCCCTCATGGTTGCAGGCACCAAATATCGCGGACAGTTCGAGGAGCGCATCAAAGCCGTGATGGATGAGATTCGCAAAAATAAAAACATCATCCTCTTCATCGATGAGCTCCACACGCTCGTCGGCGCAGGTTCTGCCGAGGGAGCCATGGACGCCTCCAATATCATCAAACCCGCCCTCAGCCGCGGGGAGATGCAATGCATCGGCGCAACCACCCTTAACGAATATCGCAAATACATCGAAAAGGATTCTGCACTCGAGCGTCGCTTTCAACAGGTCAAGGTCGAGGCTCCCTCGGTCGATCAGACGATTCAAATTCTCCACGGCATCCGTCCCAAATACGAGGCGCACCACAAAGCCAAGTTCCTCGACGAGTCTCTTGAAGCCGCTGCCAAGCTCTCCGACCGCTACCTCACCGGCCGCTTCCTTCCCGACAAGGCGATCGACCTCATGGACGAAGCCGGCTCCCGCGCGCGCATCGCGGCGATGACCCGCCCTCCGAATGTGAAGGATATCGAGAAGGAAATTGAATCCATCCGCCTCGAAAAAGAGTCCTCGATCAAGTCCCAGGACTTTGAAAAAGCCGCATCCCTGCGCGATGTCGAGAAACAGGCGAAGGACAAGCTCGACGCCATCCTCTCCGAGTGGCGCGCCAACAAGGAGGAAAAGGAAGTGACTGTCACTGCAGATGAAATCATGCAGGTTCTCTCTAAGTGGACCGGTGTGCCACTCTCCCGCATGGAACAGCAGGAAACCGCCAAGCTTCTGGCCATGGAAGGCGAGCTTGAGGGCAAGGTCATCGGCCAAAACGAGGCCGTCGTCGCCATCAGCAAGGCCCTGCGCCGTTCACGCGCGGACTTGAAAGATCCCAAGCGTCCGATTGGATCCTTCATCTTCCTCGGCCCCACAGGGGTTGGAAAAACCTTCCTAGCCCACACCTTGGCCGAATTCATGTTCGGCTCGGCCGATTCTCTCATCCAGATCGACATGAGCGAATACATGGAGAAGTTCAGCGCCTCCCGACTCATCGGATCGCCTCCCGGCTACATCGGCTACGAAGAGGGCGGTCAACTCAGCGAAGCCGTCCGCCGCAAGCCCTACGCCGTCGTGCTCTTCGATGAAATTGAAAAAGCACACCCCGATGTCATGCACCTCCTCCTGCAAATTCTCGAGGAAGGCAAAATCACCGACTCCCTTGGCCGGAAAATCGATTTTCGCAATACGATTATCATCATGACCTCAAATGTCGGTGCGGAGCTGATTAAAAAGCAGACCACACTCGGCTTCGGCGCCCCGGCCGCAGGCAGCGAGAACTACGATGTCATGAAGGAAAAAATCCTCGGCGAGGCCAAGCGCGTCTTCAAGCCCGAGTTCATCAACCGCCTCGATGACCTCATTGTTTTTCACACTCTGGAAAAGCCGGATCTCATCAAGATCGTCGACCTCGAAATCAGCAAGGTCGTGCAGCGCATCAAGACGAAAAATATCCACCTCACGCTCGATTCCACCGCTCAAGAGTTTCTCATGGCCAAGGGCTACGACCCAACTTACGGGGCTCGCCCAATGCGCCGCGCTGTGGAGAAGTATGTCGAAGACCCCATGGCCGAGGAGGTCCTCAAAGGCAACATCAAGCCCGGCGACACAGTCACCGTCCAACGCGATGGCGAGAAACTCGGCTTTGTTGTTTCCCATCCGCTCGTGGAAGCAATACCAGAGATTTCCGCAAGCTAAGCCTCCACATTCCAAGATCAACAGCAATCCGTGGGTGATGGGATTTCTTTAACCACAAAGAAGACGAATTTTCACGAATGGTATCGCGCGAGAATAGCGAAAGCATTTTTGGACCACTGACGGCGACTGATGGCGAAGCAGGTGCGGCGCTGCCCCGCCGTTTTGTGGGGTGGGGATGACCTACCTCGTTCGTCCGGCACGGGTCTGCTGCGGCGGAGCCGGAGATTTTCAAATGCCGTTAGAATTCGCGCTCCCTCTCGAAATTTGTAGTTCAAATTTTCAGCGCTTGGCCATCCGTGCTGTGCTGGCCCATCTCTGAATCCTCCACTTCCACACTTGCTGCAAAGCGAAAAAGAGGACCTGGGGTCGTCATGACATGCACCATTCGCGAATGGCCGTGGTGTCCGTCTGGAGGGATCAAACGCAGTCGAGCGGCTGATCAATTTCGACCGCAGTAGATCAGGCTCAAGAAGCTGGTTTTTTCGGGCTTTCTTTTTGCCGCTCGCTTTTTAATCTCCACCACCTTGGACTCATCAAAAAAATCTTCTAAAAAACAAAGCGCTAAATCCCGCAGCGCGGCGGAAACGGACACCACACCGACTGCGACACCGCCCGAGCCAGCGCCAACGCCTCTCGCGCGAATCCTCTCCTGGAGCGGATTCTACGCCATTCTACTCATCTGCATGGGCTATGTTTTCTTCCACGCTTTCCTCATCGACAGCGTGACCGCGCGGCTCTGCCGCGAACTCGATGGCCCGAATGCCAAACCCACGGAAGTCCTCCCCGTGCCGCTTCTCGAGATCGCCTTCGACGGCTATGTATGGAACCGCCATGCGGAAAAACTCGGCGAGAATGGGGAATGGCGCGTCCGTTTTACCGACATGGACAACGCTCCCAATGGTCGCGAGGTGCACTGGAGTTCCGGCTTCGCGTTGTATCTGCGGGGCCTTGGCGAGATTCACCGCCACTTCACCGGCGATACCCTCCGGAATAGCATCTTTCGCGCATCCATCTGGGCGAATCCCCTGCTTCTTATTGTTGCGCTCGCACTTTTCGCGACTCTATCCGCCCGCCGTTTCGGTCCGCTCTGCGGATCTGTGCTGGCGATTGGCATGATCACCACCGCCTCGTTCTACGAGGGATTCCTGCCCGCCTACCCCGATCACCATGGTATTACGGCGTTTGCTCTCCTGGGGCTGATCTTCGGTATCGCCTGGGCCGGTGCTGGCTGGGTTCAAAAATCGGACGGGGATGCATTTATCATCCCGACTTCACTCAAGCAAGCCCGCCACGGTATGGTTTTCTCGGGCATCAGTGGTGCTGCTGCGCTCTGGATCAGTGGTTTCTCTGCGGCATTTGTTGCCGTAGGCGTTGGCATGGGGGCGATTATCACGGCATCTCTTTTCATCAAAAGGGCAACCAAGCAAGGCTGCCAATATCATCCCGAACTCTGGAGGCTCTGGGCAATAACGACATCTGCAGGAAGTTTGGGCTTTTACCTCTTAGAATACTTTCCAAACAACATGGGCATGCGCCTGGAGGTCAATCATCCTCTCTATGCGTTAGCCTGGCTGGGGGGAGGGTGGATCATTTTTGAGGTCACCAAATGGATCAATGGTCTTCAATCTGGAAAAATACCTTTCCCTTGGAAAAAACTGCTTCTGCCGCTCGGCGCATGCTCCATTCTGCCGATCGTTATTTTAACCCTTGGCCCTGCGGTTTATATTCCGGGAGACCCGTTCATGGGTGGTCTGTGGAAAAACATCGCCGAATTGCTCCCTCTCTTAACGCGAATTCAAATGGGCGCGATCACTTGGAAGGTGGCATTTGGCCTTTTTCCTTTGTTCCTTCTCGCCACGCTGATCATTGCATTCCTCAAAAATGTGAATTCAGCAACAAAAGGCGTCTTGGTTTTCTTGTGTGTGCCTATTTTGGCCATCACGGCGATGCAAATCTATCAGGTCCGCTGGGGAATGTTGAATGGTCCTCTCTACATTGCCTTGGCTGCTCTTGTGATTCCACAATTATGGCACATGGTGCCACGACTGCCTGCGTTTCGGGTTGGTGGTGCCATTGCTCTTTGCGGGGCGGCTTATCTCTTTTCCGTTGATACTGTGAACGGCATGCTCATGCCTTTCTGGAACCAATACACAAGCACACAGAATATGCAGGTTGGTTCAGGCCAGATCCTTGCTCTTCTGCACCGTGACATGGCAAAAGCCATCCTGCTGAATGCCAACGGGAAGCCCGTCGTGGTTCTCAGCAGTCCCAATAGTTCTTGCCTGCTTTCAACTCTTGGCGGTTTCAAAACCGTTGGAACACTCTATTGGGAAAATGTGGATGGTCTGAAATCAGCCGCCGAGATGCTCAATGCCCAGTCCGATGAGGAAGCGCTTGCAATGATCAAGAAGCACGGCATCACCCATGTCTCGCTGATGTCATGGGAAAACTTTATAGGCCCCTACTTCGGCATCCTTTACCCGAATCCCGTTCCAGGAAAATCCCTTGAGAACTCATTCGGACAGCGCGCTCTTTTTAAAAAAATGATCCCGCAGTGGGCTCGCCCGATCCCATATCCTAAAAATTTCCTTACGAACGCTCTTAAACAAGATGTCCTCCTGCTCGAAATCGTTCCGGATCAAACGAAAGAGGAGGCTGAATTCCACCTCGCCCGCTTCCTGCGCATCTCGGAAGGTAACCCCGTCGCGGCCGAGATCATGCTCAAGGGCATACTCGACCGCTCCCCCACCAGCAATGCCGTCAGAATGGAACTCGCCGATCTCTATGTGGATCAAAAACGCTTCAGCGATGCCCAAAACCAGTTCATCCTCTCCATGAACGGCGTTGCACCTGAAGTCCGCCGCCAAATCGCCCAGCGCGGCGCGCAGTTCCTCACCCAACGCGGTGCCAGAACCGAAGCCGAGGCCGTTTTGAAGGCGGGCGAAAGCGGAAATTAATCTCAAAATGGAAGTCACAATCCTCATGCCCTGCCTCAATGAGGCTGAGACACTGGCCGATTGCATTGCCGCAGCCCAAAGAGGGCTTTCAAATGCCGGCGTCGAGGGCGAAATCCTCATCGCCGACAATGGCAGCACCGACGGATCCCAAGACATAGCCCGCAAGCTCGGTGCCCGCGTTGTCGGTGTCCCCGAAAAAGGCTACGGCAATGCCCTCCGAACAGGCATGGAAGCCGCCTATGGACGATTCCTCATCATGGGCGACTCGGACCGCAGCTACGACTTTGCCGAGATCAAACCCTTCGTCGAGAAACTCCGCGCCGGCGCCGACCTCGTCATGGGCTGCCGTATGCCAAGGGGTGGGGGAAAGATCATCCCCGGTGCCATGCCCTGGAAACACCGTTGGATCGGCAACCCCGCCCTTACTTTCATCGGTCGCCTCCTTTTCCGCTGTCCCGCCCACGATTTTCATTGCGGCCTTCGTGCCCTCAGTAAGGAGGCATTCCTGAAGTTGGATCTCCGCACCACTGGCATGGAATTCGCCAGCGAGATGGTCATCAAAGCATCGCTCCGTGGTCTTCGTATTGAAGAAGTTCCCATCACGCTGCACAAGGATGGTCGCTCCCGCCCGCCGCACCTCCGTAGTTGGCGCGATGGTTGGCGCCACCTCCGCTTCATGCTCCTCTTCTCCCCACGCTGGTTGCTGCTCTACCCTGGTTTGCTGATGCTTCTCGCGGGAGGTGTATTTTTCGCCCGTTTAATGATAGGTCCAATCGCAGTCAAGGGAGTCAATTTCGATCTCAATACTCTGGAAATTGCCAGCTTGCTCGTGCAATTTGGCTACCAAATGGTTCTCCTTGCGGGTTTTGTCCGTATTTTCGCCTACACGCGCGGCTTTCTCCCGCCCAATCACATCCTCTCCAGGGCATTCAGTTTCTTCACTTTGGAAAAAGGTCTCCTCAGCGGTTTAGCCATCCTCCTTGTCGGGTTTGGGCTCATTTCGTTGACGCTTTTAGACTGGGCCACGGCAGGTTTTGGAAACTTAGACCCCCTCGCAAACACCCGCCCCGTCATTGCCGGTCGCACCCTGGTCTCCCTCGGACTCCAAACCCTTATTTTCAGCCTCGTCTTCAGCTACTTAGGAATCGACGAGAAACCATCGAAAAGAAGATAGGCTTCCCATACCAACGATGCTGGCCTGCAGGAGTCGCACTGAAATCCGTGGTTGGTGTTCCTCCGACCGCGCAGCGCCAGTTCGTTTCTGAACAATCATCTGACAAAATCACATGCATCTTGTCAAATTTTTTACCAAAAATGACCCATTACGATCACCTGCTTGAGTTGCATGAACTTGCAGTTCGCGAGGCTCAGCAGTCAGTGACAGCCCCTACAGGGGGCGCGTTTCCCAGTAGGCACCGTCGGACGCGCTTCTCGGTAGGAGTAGTTTAATAGGCCAACGGGGACATTGGCGCTCCCGACACTTTTCCTTACAAGCCTGCAGACGAACCCCATCGATAGATCGCCCTTGACACTTACTTCTCAATCAGATTAATTCTGACCAACAAGTCATGAAAACAATCAGTATTCACGAAGCCAAAGCCCATTTTTCCGAACTGTTGAGCACGGTTCAAGATGAAGGGGTTTCGATTATTTTGAGCCGCTATGGTCACCCGGTAGCTGAAATCAAGTCGTTAAGTTCGCGCGAACGCTGTATTCCGCACAAGCACTTATCCCGCGTCAGGATTCATGGCGATCCCACACAACCAACAACCGAAGAATGGGCCAATGTCTGAATCCGTCCTGCTTGATACATGCGGACTGCTCTGGCTCGCAACCGGTCATAGAAACCTCAGCGAGAATGCTAAAAAGCGCATTAACCAAGCCAATCTACTCACCGTTTCGGCGATAAGCGCTTGGGAAATCAGTCTCAAGGCCGCCAGAGGCGAGTTGGAGCTTCCAGAAGAGCCCGAGACTTGGTTTGAGCAGGTCGTCGCACACCATGACCTCCGGGTCCATGAAATTTCCACTCCTATCGCTTTTCAAGCCAACCGCCTCCCATGGCACCATCACAATCCCGCAGATCGGTTTATCATAGCCACTGCCTTGCTTCACCACATGCCAATCGTCACCTCTGATGGCAACTTCGCCCAATATGGAGTTGAAGTTTTTTGTTGAAAGCACACAAAAGATCAAATGAAGCAGCGCGAGAAAAACAGCTGAAGTCCGCTTCCTCCTTAGACTCTTAAATCACCCTAAAAATGATTTTGCTATCCATGATTTTGCCATCCATGTTTCTTCTAATTGAAAAGGTGGCTCAGGCTTTTTTCACGCTAAAGAAGCAAGATGGCTGGGCGACATGCCCGCTCACGGAAAACGCCTTCCTCCGCATCCTCGGCCATCCCAGTTATCCCAAAGGACCAGGCTCCCCATCGGCCGCCAGAACACTACTTCAAGAATTCATCTGCCAACCTGAAGTCGTGCATAGAGTTTCGTGGGCAAATGTGCCAGGCGAAAATACGGGAGACACGGAGTTTCCATTTGCTTCTGCATGGTAGAAACACCTTATCCTCCGTGTCACCTCGCTCCGTGAGAGCCCCTGAAAACTTTAGCTCCATGAAATATGGAGTTGCACAAGACATCCCATCCACTCTATTTTAGAAGAATGAGCAAAAGCTATTTGGATAGAATCACTATCGAACCCGGAAAGTGTGGCGGGCGTCCATGCATTCGCGGTTATCGTCTGCGGGTCAAGGATATTTTGGACTTGCTGGCCGCCGGCGCAACCGAGACCGAGATTCTCCAGGACTATGAATTCCTTATGCCCGAAGACATCAGGGCCTGTTACCAATACGCCTCGGCACAGGCAAACCACAGCATCCTCCGCCTACAAACAGCTTGATTTTTCTGGTTGATACCCAACTGCCCAAGGCATTGGCAATCCGATTGCGATCCGAAGGGTATAGCGCCCATCATGTTTCAGAGCTTGGCATGGGCCAAAGCTCGGACAATGATCTCTGGGTGCACGCGTCCATTCATGGTTGTGTGATCATTACGAAAGATGAAGATTTTGCACAATGGACTCTGGCATCCAGACCAGGCCCCCAAATTATTTGGCTAAGAATCGGCAACTGCAAAAACACAGAGCTTATCGATTGGTTGCTGCCAATGTGGCTACAAGTCATTTTCGCATTAGAACAAGGAGAACGCCTTATTGAAATTGACTGAAATCCTCCGTGCTCTCCGCGCCTCTGTGAGAACCCCTGAAAACTGAAAACTTCCCAAGCCTTTGTAAGAATTATAGAACCACTGATGGCAGGCATGTAGTCATGCAAGGACAAAAGTGGGATCGGAGCGATTTTTTTATGCTCCTGCCGGAGGCAGGGACTTTTGGTTCCCCCCGAACGCCTGCCGCGGCGAGCGGTGCGGGGTTTGGGGGCGCATAGCTCCCATCAG
>Ga0247834_1001888_pt1 | contig 33666 bp, 30 predicted proteins | sample LaCruzMarch2015__8_FD_187118 | JGI IMG/M metagenome (GOLD analysis project Ga0247834, IMG submission 187118) | Freshwater microbial communities from meromictic Lake La Cruz, Castile-La Mancha, Spain - LaCruzMarch2015_12m | ecosystem: Environmental > Aquatic > Freshwater > Lake | place: Spain... | reverse complement strand
CAAAGAGCGGCTCGAACCCCGCAGTGAGAAAGTGACGGTCGGTCGTTGCAGCCTCGCGGATTCCAAGATGCTTCATGCAGGCGAAGCTGGTGCAATCCGTGAACGAGAACGACTGGTCTTCATAGCGAAGCATCCATTCCTTGGCCTTGGCAAAAAGTTCGGGTCCGATCCAAGTGAAGTTCACGATCCTCGAGTGATCGATCAAATCGAAAAGCCGGCGACGCTGATGGGGGACTTTACGTGCCACAAAAAGAGAGCACGCTTCGTCCACAATGTAATCTGTCACTACCAACCGACACTTTTCCTGTGCAGGTAATGCGCACATGGCATCGTGCCATGGATCACTCTTATTGATCCAAGCATAGATCCCGGCCGTGTCCAGAAAGGCGACACGCTCAGCCATAAATGGCAGCGTCGATATCCGAGTTGCTGATGACCGGTAAATCTTCGGCGTCCTTGCCGAAATCCAACGCGGGATCACGCTTCGAGGTCAGCCGTTGCGGCGCGACGGGAGTCAGGCGCGCCAGAGGACGATTGCGGAAGGTGAGCAGCAGCTCTTCGCCGCGCTCTAGCGCACGCTTCACTTTGGCAAACTCAAAACGCACCTCTTGGATACTTACGGTAGTCATATAGTGACGGTAACAGTAATTATTACTTTGTCAAACAAACCGTATGAAGTCTTAACCGAGCCCGATCTCGCGGAAGGTTTTGCGGTTCCACGATTCGAGGAAGAAACCGCGGGCGTCTCCGAAGATCTTCGGCTTCAGCAGCCACGAATCGTGGATTTTGGTGGGGATTTTTTTCATGAACAGCGTGGAGATTGGAGCTTGGAGAAAGGAGCAAAACAGCGATCGGTGGCCCGATGTCACCGGTCGGCAAGAGCGGCCGACCAATTCTCCGCGAGGCCGAGTTGATTGACCCAGTCCGCGATGATTTCTCGGTCGACGGGCGTGCCGATCAGCATCCCGCGAATGTCTTCGAGATGTTTCTCCGAACCACCCTCGCGATGAAAAATGAGTTTGTGGACAATCACTGATTCAGGCGGGGCAAACCATGCTTCACTCGAACCCAAAGGCAGGCGTTGGCGGTGCGCCAATTCCCAGAGGGCTAACCCGCTCCGGCCGGGCAAATAGCAGTCCGCCCGCAGGGCACTGTGTTGGTGGATAATGTTGAAATGCCCACGTGCATCGCGCTGCAGTTCGGCTTGCAAGACTTCAGAAGGCGGAAGATAGAAATCCTCCGCGGGAAAAGCTTCGATAAGCTTGGCCAATTGGCTGGGATTGATCGCCAAAACCAAATCGGCATCGAGGGTGAGACGGGGGCGACCGTAGGCGATGGAAGCCAATCCACCGACAATGCAATAGTCGATGCCGGCTTTTTCGAGCCGACATGTTATTTCCTCAGGCCCCAGCATACCCGGTGACAAAAACACGCCGCAACTTGGCGAGAAGAAACTCTTCCGGCCAATCCGGATGCTGACGGCGCAACCCGGCCGCTTTGATTTGCCACGCCGTATCGTAGAGTTCGCGCGCCACCTCCAACCGCCGCCCGGGACTCATGGCCCGGAGAATTTCATCCTGCGCTTGCTGTGCTCTCTGCACATGAGGCTGTTCTGCATTGTTCATGACGACGTCAAATTTGAGTGCTACCGAAGTTAAAGCAAGGGCGGAGCCGAGCGCCGGAGGGTTGCAATCCCGAACTACACAGCGGGGGCCAGACGGCAGGCTGCTTTGGGAGCGGTGGCACGGGCACCATGCCTGTCTTTTTGTGCCAGAAAGACCAAGAGCGCGCGTCGAAAAGTCCGCGCGGCGGGTTGCGGAGAACCTTGGCGAAAATATCCTCACCGAAGCGGCGTCGCGCTTCGACCACATCGCCCCAACCGCCCATCACCATCACCCGGGCGGCGCATCGCTCCGGGGATATTTCTCCGGCATCCCGCCACCAAAAAAGCCGGTCTAATCGGCTAGCACTCATCTTTTAAGTCTATCTCAACTTGCCTTCAGGGCAATCTCACAGAGGCCCCATGCTTTGATGAGCGGCTGTGGTTGTCCTGCAGGAAATCAAGATCGAGCCCGATCTGGCGAAAAGTCTCGCGGTTCCACGATTCGAGGAAAAAGCCGCGGGCATCTCCGAAGATCCTCGGCTTCAGCAGCCACGCATCGTGGATTTTGGTTGGTAGCTTTTTCATACTTCCGGATAGATCAGGTCAACAAGTCGATTTGCATCTCATCCCAAGACTGCCGCCGCCTACGAGTTCCGGGAAACGGGGGAACACGCGGCTCACCTCTGCAGAGTGGCGGCCCGCCATGAAGTTCACCCCGATGAACCACAAAAGGTCGAAATTGTTGTTTTGCTCCGCTGCTGGCATGTTTTCGTCAAAGCTTTTCACACCTGATGGCCAAGGTTCCGTAAAGCTGCGAAGGCGGCTTCTCTAGCTCGGAAGTAGGCTTCGTGCAAAGCCTCTTGCCTCTGCGCCCTCTCGTTTGCATCCGCTGGAGTCCGAAAGATCGAAGTTGTTTTGGGAACGTATTCAAAGGAATTACCGAAGCCGTAACGCAGCCAAAGATTCCAATCTTCTAACTGGTCCAGCGAAGTGTCAAAGCCTCCCCTCTTCGCAAAAAGAGAGCGACTAAACAAAAGCGCCTGAATGGGAATAAAGTTATGATCTTTTAGGACTTCATAATCCCACGGCTGCTTGTGAAGTGGAGCCGTCTGAATTGAAGCCTCGCTGTAGCCTCGCTCGCCGAATTTTGTATGTACCTCAAAAGCCAGCGAATAAGCGGCGACGGCCCCTTTAGCCTGTACGGCGGCAAGGAGCGTTTCAACGTGGTCTGCGTAAAGCAAGTCGTCATCATCCAAAAAACAGGCAAATTCTCCAGAACTTCGCTCCAAGCCTAAATTCCCGGCAGCCGAGCGCCCCCCACCATCAGACACGATAAACAGTGCCTTTGCGGAGGGACGGTGACTCGCGAGCAATCCCTCAAGCACCGGTTTCCGGGTTTCCCCACCATCCTCGACCACAACCCACTCAACATTTTTGTATGTCTGGTTGAATACCGATGCACCGGCCTGCTTCAGCAATAGATCTCTGTTTCGACCCCCGTGAGTCCGGGTAATTATCGAAATCATAGGGCTTTCCCTAACCTCGACTGACCGCCAGCTTGCCCCTTCTCTCCGCAACTCGTAGTCAAAGAGCCGCAGAGGAAAGCCTGCATTTTCCGGGCCTCTACCTGAAAGGAAATGTTTCAAATTCGCAGCCACTTTGGCCGAGTCCCTGCGTAGAGTTTTTGCGGAGGAAGAAAGCCGTTCAGAAAAGGATAAATTTTGCAGCACGAGGAGACAACACCCCACGACCTTATCTCGGAGAGAGCCGTATCGCAGACGGACAATTGTGCTGCCTACTGCACTGCCAGCCAACTGAAGCGGTTTCCCCAGCTCCTTCGAGTCAACATAGGTATGGTGCGTTATAACTGATCGAGGACAATACCGCAGTCTATAACCCTGAGACCTGAGCCGGTAGGACAGTTCCACATCCTCAGCATACATGAAGATAAGGGGATCGTATCCACCGACGCTTTCGTAAGCGCTCCTGCGCAATAAAACGCAAGCATGTGCTTGCCAAGTGGTTTCGCGTGTTACCGGATCGTAATGTTTAGGGTGCTCAAAAGGAGCCTGCCGGGGCTCCCAGCCGGCAACCATGGCGTCATCATTCAGAGCCTCCGCGACAAGCTCCGTAAGCGTCTCAGGACGAAACTCGACATCGACATTGCTTATCAGCAACAACGGGTGCTGGGTTGATCTGATGGCACGATCGTGTCCGCGGCCGTAGCCTATGTTGTCTTGTCGTATAATAGTAAAGCCGTTGAATGATTCAGAAAAAGAGCCGCGGAAGTTCTCTAATACAGCAAGCGAAGCGTCTGTAGATCCATGATCGACAAATGTGATGTTCAAATTCCTTACTGGATAATCCTGCGACCTCAGGGAATGAAGCAGGGGCCCAAGCCATCGCGCACTGTTGAATGTTACAAAACTAATATCGATAAATGGCCAAGCGCGAATCTCGCGAGATCGAGGCGAATAACGAGCCCGACTGTCAACCATGCGATCAAGCGCTAATTGGTTCGCCTTTGAGTCTGCAGGCCTTAAGAGTTTACCTGCCAATCCAACACGCAATTGGTCCAATAACTTTTTTACCGCGCGAGCCTGAGGGCATGCTTGATATACTCTGCGCGCCAAAGAGACATCCTCAGCGTTACGAACGGCAGCGCCTTGCTTTGTAATTCCGCGCTTGAGCCAACGCAGCGGTCTCGTTATGCGCCACGAGAGAGAGTGCGTCATTTCTTCAATAGTGTCGTCTGCAAGGCGGAGTGCTGCTTCCGCTTTTTCCAATTGACTGGCGGTCATCTTGGTAGCGAAGGCAGTTCTCTTGAAACTATGATCAGTTTGCGCGCGGTGACCTGCGGGCAAGTAGTATCTTGCATCCATCCAATCGTGAATCCAGCGGCCAACGGCATCCGGGTTTCTCCGGATGAAGAGATTCCTGCCTTCTAACAGTCTCGCTTCATCGTTCTGCCTGCGATGGGTTTCGTCGACAGCTAGCTTCTCATCGTAATTCGGATGGCAATGCGTAAGAACGATATCTCTGGCATCGATAACAACTCCCGCCTCATAAGCCCGGAAGCTGAACTCGTCATCCGAGTAAACCCCGAAATATTCCGGGGACAGAAAGTCACTTCCTATCTCCTCCAACCAAGGCCGAGTGAAAATCGCCATGCATAGGAGATCGTCGACTCGTCGGCCATCACTGATTCTGAGAACGCCAGGCTTCGATAGGTCTCGAAATCTATCACAAACAATCCGGTCCCAATGTGGGATTGGCAACCAGTCGTCGGATAATTGAATAAGGATATGTCCTTTGCTGGCTCGAGTCGCAAGATTCCAGGCCGCTACACAGCCCTTTTCCTGCTCTTCAACGATTACGTGCCGATATGCGTCAAGCCCAGCCACCGATTCCGCATCGTCCCGATCGAAGGCAAAAATATGCTCGATCCGCTCCGGAAATTCGGCGGCCTGCACCCAGCGATCCCTCGCGGCTATCGCCCCCGAGACCCTTCCGCGCGTGGCGTGCAGTAGGCTTATTCTCACTTGATTTGCGGGAAGCACTTGTCGTTTGGGCTCAATATTTTCTCAGGAAATGACGGGAGCATCTCATTAAAGACCGCACTTTGGACCACCATAGTTGTACAGGCGAGGGACTGATCCGCAGTTTTCTTTCGCACTCCAGCATGGCTGCGTTCAGCTCCAAGCGGGACCTGTTTGCTTTACCGGAGTTGCCAGGTCCCCGCAGCTTGGTCGGAGGGGTAGCCAACAAGTCCTCAAACAGTGAAGTGTAAGCTCGAGCTTGGATCCCACTGCCAAACTTTGCTTCACAAATCTCTCGTGATCGTCGGCCCATCTGTTTCAGGTCGGTTGTCTTATCGAGCATCCGCTGCACGGAGCGCGCCAAGCTGACTGGGTCCCCAGGATTAACGAGGCAACCATTTGTCCCATTCTCAACCATATCCGGGATGCCGCCGACGTTGGTTCCAATAACTGGCAAACCGCATGCCATGGCTTCCATAACACTGTTCGGCAAGTTGTCCTCCAAGCTTGGACAGACAAACAAGTCGGCGATTTGAAGCAACCTTGCCATGTCATCTTCATTTGTTTTGACTCCCAAATGGTGGACACGAAAGCCTGCCGAATTAAGCTCTGCTTCGCCTCGTCCGAACGCCGCAAACACCAGATCTCCCCGCTCATATCTGGAGCAAATGTCTGGCTGTTGCAGAATGCACCGGATTGCTTCGATAACTATGGCCATTCCTTTGCGACGCTCTGTGAGGAATGAACCGCCGAAGAGAACAACAACCGCCTCTTCGCTCCAGCCGAGTTTTCGTCTTAGCGCGCGGCTTCTTGCGGGCCGAAATACATCAAGGTCGACGCCATAAGGTATGACTTCAGTGCGTAGACCAGAGAAAAGCTTACTCCTCTGCGCTTCCGAGTTGAGCCATCTGCTCGGCGTTGCGATCGTCAGGTTTGTAAAGTTACCCAGTAAATTTATATCACGCAAGTGGCTTGCTCTAACGACATCTTGAAAGGAAGGCCGCACTTGCGGACAATTCATGCAGAGGCTTTTAAAACGTTCGCAACCACCAGCATAGTGGCATCCTCCAGTAAATGGCTTGGCATCATGAAGCGTCCAAACCACCGGCTTACCAAGACTCAAGAGATCTGCGACATCCTCTGTAGAGATAAAATCCGCAACCCAGTGTAGGTTGATAACATCAGCCTGCTGCACGAGATCATGTGTAACTATCCCCGTGGCCGGGTTAGGAGGCGAGAACCATGTGCCCTCAGGACTGGTAAGAGCTTCTGCTCGGAAGTGACTGTTAAAGAGTTCGCTCTTCCCCCGACACTCCTTGTTGACCTCCGCGACAACCACACCCTCGTGGTCCCCATGACGACTTCCGGCGAGCATCGAGACATTATGTCCAAGCTTTTTTAGGCCCCTCTGCAAGCGATAACAGGCTTGGGCGGCTCCGCCGAAGACGCCGTGCGAATTTATTAGGAGGATTTTCAGCTTTAGAGAGAGGGCTTTAGTGCTTCCATGAAAAGCGAGTCGGGCTTTCGGACGAATCCACACTCGTCTGTATCGAGGTTGTAGTCCGAAAAACTCGCTATGCTAGACTCTTTTGCGCCACAGACGCGCACATCTTGGAAGCCGGATTCCTGCAACAACCGGCCTAATGAAACGCGGTCATACATCCAACGGTGATTTTCACCTGTTTGCCGGAAACGACGCGCCTCTTTATCAGCGGGTTCCTGCAAAGTATAAATCTCAGAGGGCTGTATGCGCCGCTCGAGTGACCCGCCGTCTGCATCGGCAAGGTCAATCCACTTTCTGCCATCAAGTCCAACCCTTTTTTCAATAAAGGCCCTATGCGGGAGCGGCCTGCTCCACATCGTTCGCAACATAAAACCACCCGAGAAAGACCTCGTTATCTGGTCGATAAGCTCGAGCGTCATCCACTCATGCCTTCTTACCGCAGCTGGATCCCCGGTCACAGCCGACTCCAATTCCGCAAGATACACTCTAGCAATGATCTCCAAATCAGGGACAACGAGACGAATCACGCCGCCTGGCTTAAGCGTAACAAACATCTCAGAGAGCAGCTGGGGAACCCGCTGTCGCGGAAGATGCTCCAAAACGTGCGACATATAGCACACCTCGTATGAGGCTTCGGGAAAAGGAAGAGGGCGGCCTAGATCAATTGGCTTTACGCCGCTATCTACCGGAGCAAAGTCGTAATTTTCCCATGCCGAATCTCTCATGGTGCCGCACCCGAGGTTCAACAATCGCAAACCACCGTTGCCCGCCAACGAAACGGACCGCCTTCGCTTAAGCAACGACTTTAGGAGTGAGAGCATTGCGTATTTTGTCCCGCCAACTTAAGAGCGTGTTACCGGCCACATTGGAAAAGCATAACGCTTACCGGTGAAATAATCTTTAAGGCGCGCCGCAAGAGACCACCCAAAATGCTTTGACACCTCCTGTAAGCATTGTCGGTTTGCTTCCCCGAGAATTAGACGTGACCATTCTTTCTGCAGCTGGGCTTCAGACGGTGACTTGTACAACTGAGGATATAGCGTTCGGGCCTGATCAGAATTTTGCCATTCGACAGCTTTTTCCACGATTTCCCAATTGCTGATTGACCAGGCATCCCCAGCATAGCCTTTCAAGTCAACTGTTGGCTTTGGGCCAAAGACACTTACGCGGCATCCGCAAAATCCGGCATATGGGATGTGCGATCCGAGGTTGGGGGACGTCACTACTTCAACGGAGTCGAAAAGATACCGTATGCGCTTAAGGGCTGCCTTGTCTTCCACGGTGGCCCCAAGAATGAAGGGGTAGCCCAAGCGGCCGAGATTCTCTATCCACGACCCTGACTCGGCATCGTGCGGATGTATGCAGAAGAGCACATGTTCAAAAGCGTCAAGCGCTTCAGATAATGCTTCAAGATAGACCAACTCATCGAAATGCTGGTGAGTAGTTCTCGTGCAATGCGGCGGCATTACAAGCACACTGTTGGCAATTCTTGTCGCTTTCGATTTCGGAACATAAGTGAATGGTGCTCCAATAGCGTAGGTGTAAGGGTAGCCGCGTTCTTGAAGAAACGTCGCTTGCTCGGTTGTGTGGACAAGGTTGATGTCGCGTTTTTCACCCCAAAACAAAATTTCGCGCACATACTCGATCGGCTTGTAAATCCAGCCATGGAGCCATGACTTTGGCGCATAAGGCACCGCAGATGTTATCCCGCATTGCTCGGCCAACACGTAAACAGCGCCGTAGAACTCGGGTTCGTTAGATGGCGATATTGTCTGGGGCTCGGGCAAGCTTTCTATAAGCCTTAGAATTTCCTGCGACATCGACAACGTGGTCACATTGTATGTTTTGTCGCACTCCTGCGTACCAGCCGGGTTTGGGCGACTTTGGCGAGATAGTCCCTTACACTGCGGAATTGCAGGTCGTGCTTTTCGGCAACATTTAGGACGCTTGTGTCTCCGTCGAGATACCTTAAAAGGCAGTCTCCCAAATACCCCCATTTTTCGTTGTCTTGCGTCAACGATTTGTCAACGGCGGGGTCGGGTCTCTCGATATAGAGATTGTACTCAGGGTTAGAAAGGCATGGGAGACCTTCGAAGCATCTCTTATAAACAGCATCTTCCTCCAATATGTCGATTGCCTCCAGAACGCATCGAGTAAAGCTATCGACTTGCTTCCAGCTCACATTCTCCAATGTGTCGTCACTTGTGTGATATTCGCGAAAGGGATTGAAGGTGTCGCCGCAGCGGCTAAATTCGACAAAGGGGATTTCGTAGCCGGGCGCTTCCCAAACGGTCTCGTCGTTGCCGGCTCCGCGCCTCCAAGGAACAAACTCATATGAGTCCCCGCTGTGTTTCACAGCATGCCTGAGAGCTCGATCGACAAGCTTCTCTCCGAGAAACGAAGAAGCCACTTTAAGAGAGTGCTCGGTCCCCGGCATCTCAAGAAAATATCCCCCAATGAACTTCTCTCGTTCTTTCTTTGAGAGGCTGGATAGAAAAAAAACGGTTCCTAGATGTTCGGGTCCGAGAATAAGGCGGTAGGTGTATTTGTTCTTTTGCTTGGCGAGTTGCTTGAAGATCTCGATACACACAGCCGCACCGACGATGTCGTCATTGGCTTGGCGCGGGTGGCAGGTGTGGGCATTGAAGACGATCGTTTCGGAAAGTCTTCCGGGAATGACACAATCGGCAACCAGCATGACGCCGGGTTTTTCCTCAGTTACCAACTCGACCTGGTATTTGCCGGTCTTCGGCCATTTTTTGAACTGCTGGTTAGGGACGCAAAGGCACCAGTCTCTTTCCCAGGGCCGGTATTGCCACATGCAATGATAGCCATGCGCACGCGGTCTATCGGGACGGGTGTGGACGTGTTTGGAAAGTTCAGACCAAGACATCGTTCCGGAAAAACTCTTGGAAAGTGCCGCCACGCCGAGCGGATGCGTTGTTGCATCGAACAGGAGTTTCCCGCTGCGACGAATTTCAGCCTTCTTGACGCACCATGAATTCGGCACGATCCAACCGTTGAACTCCGCACCCGATTTGTAGCGATGGAGTTTTGCGGGAAGGTGCTTTCCGATCTCTTGAAAGAGTTGGGTGTTACCCGGTGTCACCACGCCGCAGTTGTGAGGAAATAAAGCCTCAGCGGTGCGACGAATGTTTTGGAGTCCTACTGTCATCAGACCTTATGCGTGATCAAGTGGCACCAAGGCTGCGACAATACTCCTCGAAAAGGCAACAACCGGCCCTCGTCGGTGGCTACGGTATAGGTCACAAGCTCACCGTCATTTCTCAACGGCAGATCGATGGGCAGAACAAACGGCCGGTAGCCCGGATCGGAGAATCCCGCTTCGGCGAGGATGCGGTTGACCATGTCCATCGGACGGAAAACCAATCGGAGTCCGTCCGGGTGGCTGCGGGATTTCTCAATAATGGAGAGGTGCTGGTTGAAAGGATGGAAGAAATCGAAAACGATCATCCGTCCTCCGCTGGTAAGGCAGTTGGCCAGATTCCGGATGGATTGCTCGAATTGCTCGTCTTCCATCATATAAAGGACGGCGTTGACGATCACGATGTCGCAGATTTCCGCCGGAAGGTTCAAAAGATCCAAGACCTTGAATTCAATCCCGCTGAGTTCGGGGTTGGCGCGACATTGTTCCAGCGAGGACAAGGCCAAGTCGCCCCCGGTAAGTTCCAGGTCCGGGAAAATACGTTTGATGTGCAAGAGAAGGTTCCCGGTAGAGCAACCGACGTCCAAGAGACGCAGACGCCGCGCCGCACCACTAAGATCTGAAACCGCTTCCCGAATCAGATTGATAACGACCTTGTCGCTTTCGCGCATCTGCTTGGCGTATTTGGCTTGATAGGAATTGTAGTCCGATAGGAATTTTTCATCGTTGACATAGTCCTGATAGGAGAATTTCTGGCTCATGGGATTTTGGATTGTTCGGGTTGTGATTTGCGCTGGGAACGGATGGCTTGGAAAGTTTCGTGGAACAGAAAGCACCGACGCAAAAGCGCGTCGGAAGGTGTTTGATCACCACCAATAATTCGATGACGCAGGGCTTCCCAAGCGAAATCGGACAAAGCATCGCCGCTGTCGCTTCGCCAGGAATGTTTTTCACTGTTCGCGTTGAGGAGACATTCGATCACGGAGTTATCCGTTCCTCCAGATGCCACCGGCTGATAAGGCGTGAAATTCATCTCGGGCCCGCAAAGAAAATCTACGGTCGCTAGCATTTCCGGCGAGATGCTGTTCATCCATTGATCCACAGATCCTCGATAGACATTCTTCTCCTGGTGCTCATAGCCGCTGTTCCCATTCCAACCGTCTTTCGCAAGAGCAAGCATCTCGGGATCGAATTCCAGATGGAGAAAGTCACACAATTTTCGCGCCCCGTGTTCCGGATCAACGACCAAATCCTCGTAACGAACAAGCAATACCCGCGACGTGAGTTCCGGGTCGGCGAGGTAGCGACGTGTCAGCGCCACTCCTTTGCGCCAATGTCGCATGTAGGATGGCGTGTGAGCCGCTTGGCTGGAATCGTGTTTCGTAACAGCCAGCAAGGAAGCCACCAAAGCCCTGGGATCCCGCTCGATACAGAGAAATCGGCATTCCGGAAGAGAGCGCGCCAGCACCGGAATAAAATCCTCGATCCAAACTTCTTTGCACCCCGCCCAAACGGTATCCGGTGCCGAATCGGCGATGATTGAAAAAAGGGATTGAAAAATTTCGGTGTAGGTTCGCCCACTTAATTCCGCCATGGATTCTGACATCACACCCGATTCCAAAGAAGCCCGGGCAGCACAGTCTTCACGCAAGCGCGAGACTTCGTCGGAGTTCAGGGGCATAACCGCGTCCGCTGACAAAACCGCATCGAGCAAGCTGTGGCCCAGCGGCTCAAAGTAGTAATCCTGAAAGGGACATCCGGCGGGGAATCGCTCGCTCAAACGCCGATCTTTTTTCTTGGCCACGATGGCATCGCGCATGGAGCGGAAGACTGGCATGGCCGGATCCAGCGCGACTCGAATTTCTCGATGATTGTCGAGCAGTCGCGCGAGTAGATTTGTGCCTGATCTTGCCGACCCAATGATGAAAAGCGGCCGCACCATCGAACTAATTTTCGATGGGAACGGCGGCGACGATGATGTCGTCGCACTGGCGACCGAGATCCACGGACTCCTGTAATTTTGGAATGAGCTCAGCCATGGATTCCAAAATAGAAGCACTATTCACTCGAACGGCGGCTTGCACCAAGGCCTCGTAAACATCCATGCCGAAATACCACACCGCGACGGGCTGAAATCTGGCCTTGAACAACAAGGTCATCAAAGATTCGTCACTGAACGCTTGGATGTGGCTGGTGGGGTCCATGTGCCGACCGACCACGGCATCCGGCAAACTTTGAACCGCTGTGCCCAGCGCATCGGCCCGGGGAACCTCTACCACCAACATTCCGTCGGGATGGAGAATTTCACGGGCTTTTTCTAAAAATGGCGCGGGGTCGCTTACATATTCCAGCAAGCCCCAGAATGTCACGAGATCGACCGGGGCCAAATCCGTCGTAAGAAAATCGCCGTCGTTCAAAGAGAGGCCGAAATTTTGACGCGCAAACGCCCTTGAGGATTTGGAAAGCTCGAAACCCTCGACGGACATTCCCGACCGTGCCGCCACCGAGAGGAAGTGCCCTCCGCCGGCACCGACATCGACCAAAGATGAGGGCCGCTTCCCGGTGTGAAGATTGGAAAATTGTTCTACGCACCATTCCAACTTGGGAACTACGACCTGCCGCAACCGCAACTCCAAAGCGTCCTTGTCCACATAGGTGGCCGAGTGCGACTCGGACTCGGAAAACAATTTTTGATGGGCCTCAAGCGTAGGCTGCTCTTGCACAAAAACATGACCGCATTGGCGACAGCGAAAATAATCAATTCCGAAAACAGTGAGTGCCTTTTTGTTGAAATGGCCCGTTTCAGCTCCACAGCACGGGCAATGGGCGATTTTTCGCAATGGCGAACCGGCACCATAAAGTTGCCGAGCCGTTTTTTGGAGAAACTCCGCGTAGCCACGCAATTCCGCCAAATCCAGTCCTTTCAGCGCTACGACATCGAGTGACTTTCCCGAGCGCACATTCACATCGAAGTCAAAAACGGCTCCGTCTTCACGCTGACACTGCCATTTTTCCTGCCGCTGCGTCTCGTGATCAGCAGAAAAAGGGGTCGTTCGAAACCACTTCATTTTGGGAATTTCCACGGAGGGAAAGGGCTCGTGAAGAGACAGGCCGGTTTATTCCGGAATTTTCCGAAACACCGCCCACATGTGTGCAGAGAGACTGTGGGCGGCAACAAACTGCTGAAACGGCCAACCCAGCGTGTCCCATTCCTCGATCAGAACCCGGTGCAAAAACGGTTGTTTGGACAGGTCGCAACGACCGCCAAGGGCGGCTGTGCGCACAAATTCAGCGTCAAGGCGCCCCGGAGTCGAAACCTCGAGGCACTGGAGACTACACTTATCGCCGAGCAATCGGATAGATTCGGGATTGAGCAAATTCACATGCTCGGCATCGATGGCGAGGGATTCCGCGCCTAGTGTTGCGATATCGAATCCCAATCCATTGGGGCACGAGACGACAAGGATGCCACCGGGGGCCAAGAGGCGGCTGGCCTGCTTAAAAAAAACGGCTGGCTCGAAAAGATGTTCAACCACTTCGAATGCCACAACGACGTCCGCCGGCCGCACTTCGCTTCCCACATTTTCGATTCCCTTTTCGACAACATGAACTCCCCTCTCGCGGCAGGCCTGCGCCATCTCGGGTGTAGGCTCGATCGCGGTAACGGATTGGAACGCCTTCTCTGTATTGACCAAGGCAGCGAATGTTCCGAAGCCCGATCCAATTTCCACGAGATGATCGCGCGCAACGCCGTGCCTTGCGCAAATCTCAAGAATTCTTTGCAACCAAGGTCTGTTGATTTTCTCCCGCCGCGCGGACTCGGAGGCCGGGAAAATATACTCCGCCCAATAGCGGTAATTTTCTGAGTTCGAGTAATATCCGGCCATCACTTCAGGCGATGGACGCGGGCTCATGTAAATCGTGCGGCACTCGGGACACTGAAGGTAATCGAAACCGAACTTTGAAAAAATCGATGGTGAATGTTTGTGGCCGCAAGCTGGACAATCCACAGCGACGAACTCATTTCTTTTGGATTGCAACCTCGCGATGTCTCTCGCGAAAGCGGCCTCCTGCCCGGCCAGCAGAGCGTCCGGGCACAATTCTTGTTCACTCAGTTTTTCGTTATTATCGGTCATCATATCGCCACCTTTCCATAGCTTCGCTCGACTCCATCCACGTCGAGTTTCACCCACTGCCCATCGCGAATCATCCAGACCCTTGGATCACGAAAGGTGTCCGCGATCCGGTCGAAATCATTCTCCGGCATGCCCGCGTAGCTATGCCACCTCTCCAAATCACCGGGTTTGATGTGGTCGTAGCGTAGAATGAGTTCAATGCCTTCCTCGCGGTTCATCAAGCCGGCACGGATGTCCTTGGCAACATGGTCGGAACAACGCCCGTAACCGAATTTGATGAACTTCAGATAATCGTGCGCCCCGTTCTCGTGCATGTCGTCGAGGTTCGACATTTTGCGATAAGTGCGGTCGAAACTTTTTTCCGAGGAACGAAAACCATACTCCCGTTGGACCATGGGACCGTGCTCGTTGGCCTCCCAATAAACATAATTACCCAGAAAGAGCCCTTTCAGATCGAGATCGTAGATTTCGTCATCTGTCGGGTAACGGTAGGGTATCATGTCCTGCGCGGTGATTCCGTCGATGCCGTCAAAGAAATTCCATTCATAGCCACGCGCGAAATGCTCCAACCGGTCGCGGAAGGAGACTTCTGGAAAATCGTTCATCGAAAATTGGCCTCCCAAGTCCAAATACCCGTGTTCCCCGTAAAAAACGAGCGGGATACGATATAGAGCCGCAACCCTCATAGGCAGGGACATGATTCCCACGTGGGCGTGCCAGTTCATGTCGCCCATGACAATCACTCCGAGCCGGTTCAGTTTTTTAAGCAAATCCACCGAGGGAGAATAAAATACGTGGTCCACGCCGAAGACCTCCTTCATGCGGTGGACATTGTGCCAACCCTCCTCGGTCCAATTGTTGCCGTTGTAGGTGACAAGCAGTGGGCGAAGACCGAGCACCCGGGTGATGTAGTGGGCTTGGAAGTAGCTGTCTTTGCCGCCACTGACCGGAATCACGCAATCGTAGGTCGAACCATCGCGCGAACGCGCGCGGTCGACAATGTCGCGCAGCAAATCATGGCGGCGCGTCCATTCGCTCGAGGGAATGGCTTTTTTCGCATCGGCCATCAGGCACCCGGTGCAGACTCCATGTTCATCAAACTCGAGTGGCGTCGCACTCATACTCGGATAAAGGCAGCGCTTGCACCAATGAATGTCTTTTCGCAGATGGCCGTCGTATCGCGAAAGATCAATCAACCGGTTGACGCGCTCCAAGCGAGGAGAGCGATCATGCTGCGAATACGAGGGCTCGCGGGGCGACCATTTGCTGGAAGGCGGGCAACGACGCAGGTTAAGTCCGGCAGTCAGGCATGACCTCCGCGCGATCGGGTAACTGAGTTCGAAGAAGTGAAAAATATTCGCCGCCGCCGCGGCGCTGGCACCACCCTCGGTGATCGCAGCAGGAAAATGTTCGTAGGCCCCCACGCCGCCACAAGCCACAACCGGGATGCCGACCGCCGAGGTCACGGACCTGATCAGATCGACGTCATAACCGCTGGCCATCCCATCCCGATCGATCGAATTGAGAAAAATCTCGCCCGCGCCGAGTTCCTCGACCCTTTTCGCCCAGGCCGCTGGGTCCAGTTCGTGCCGGGTTTTCCCGCCGTGGCTCCAGACACTCCAACTCCCTCCGGATTCCGAGCGGGCGTCGATATTGACCACAATGCACTGCGATCCGAAACGCGTTGCCGCGTCCGGAATAAAATCGGGTGATGAGAGGGCACCTGTGTTGATAACTACCTTGTCGGCGCCGGCGCCAAGCCGCTGCTCGATGTCCTCGAGAGTTCTGATTCGGCCGCCGAATGCAAGCGGGACAAGACAAACTTTTGATACCTCCGAGAGAACATCCAGAGCGGAGTTTCCCGCATATCCCTGCTGAAGGTCGTCCCGCCGCAGATCGTGGTAATCGTTCGTGCTGATATCGAGCAACACAAGCTCATCCACATTCCAGTTGGAAAGCCGGTGCACCGTGCTCATGGGATTACCGATCGCTTGGTGCAGGCGAAACTGTTGGCTTCTGACCAGAAGGCCGTGCTTCAAAAGAAGGACTGGAATGAGCCTCGGCTTCGTCATGGAAGTGCGGCGAAACGCTCCAACAACGCCAGTCCCGCGTCCTGGCTTTTTTCTGGGTGAAACTGGACTCCGCTCAAATTTCCGCGCTCGACCGCGGCCGCGACGGAATATCCGAAATCGATTGTGGCCGCCACATCGGCCGGATTTTGGCACTCACAATGAAAACTATGAATGAAATAAAAATCCTGCGGCCCAGCCACGAAAAGCGAACATCCGTTCGCGGCAGGAGTCACCTCGCACCAGCCCATGTTGGGAATCCGGGCGCCCGACATTGTTTTTTTCAACTTCACAACCCGGCCTGAAAAAATTCCGAGGCCTTTGTGTTTTCCGTGCTCCTCGCTCTCCTCAAAGAGAAGCTGCATCCCGAGACAAATACCGAGAAGTTTTTTTCCAGCCTGCGCGTGGCGTTGAATGGACTCGGCGAGGCCTAGTCGGTGGATCGCGGCCATGCCGTCACCAAAAGAGCCAACACCCGGCAGAACAAGGGCTCTGCTTTGCGCAACCGCATTCGCGTCCTCAACAATCTCGCAGGAAACCCCGATGCGGCGGAAGGCCTCGATGAGAGAGCCCAGGTTGCAGATTCCCAAGTTGACGACCGAAATCTTCATCGCCCGATCCATGCGTTGAGATTTGCCAATTGCCAAAGCAACATCATGTGATTTTCGCGCATTTGACCGCTGGACACGATTTCACGGTGCTCGAGGACGAGCCTCTCAATCTCCACGAGATTGAGCTTGCCCTCTTTGCCGAGTTTTCCCGCCTTGAGTTCGTCGAGCAATCGATCCGCCTCGCTCCCGGAAAACCAGACGTGCGCCGGGGCATTCCATCCCGTCTTTTTGATACGGGTGCGGGTTTGTTCCGGCAAAACTCCGCGCATGGCTTCGCGCAGCAGATGTTTGGTGACCCCCGAACGGATCTTGGCCGTTCCAGGGACCTGAAAAAGAAATTCGACAAGCCGGCGGTCATAGAAGGGATTGAGGTGGGCAAGGCCAAAAGCGAAGCCGTGGCGGTCTTGCGCCCGCAAACAGCACGGTGCGGTTTCGCGAAAAATATCCTGATAAGTCCGGTTCTTCAAATAGCTCGAAAAAACGCGATCCATCTCGGGCTCAAAAGATCCAAGATCGAAAAACTCGTGAGCCAAAACCGAAGAGTATTTCCCGATACGCTCGCGGTCAGGCAGACAGCGGCCTGGAATATCCAGATCGGCCACTCTGGAGACCATGCGAGCGGCAACTTCGGCATTCTTTGTGTAGATAGGATGGTCGTGGTGGCGAACCCATCCGCGGATTTCCTCGTCAAGCAGGGAATATTTCCCGACAGCTCGGAGATCGGCGAAGAAAAAGAAAAAGTGCTCATATTCCCCGGCATTCAACTCATCACCGCCGAGGCCGGTGAAGACTGCCGGAAATCCTGAAGCCCCGAGTTCGCCGCAAAGCTGGAAATGGCTCAGCCATGTTGCCGTGGCAATTGGCTCGTCATTGATTTGAACCATTTTGCCGATGAAATCGTGCACGTCGGGCTTTGAGACATCGACGCGAATCCACTTCGAGACGGTCTCGTCCAGTATCGTCCGGATATCCTCGGATTCATCGTAGGTGGCATCATCGTAAACCGTCGAGGCGGCGACTTGCTTGGAACCCTCGAGCGAGACCGCTGCAGAGAGAACGCTCGACGAGTCCATTCCCCCGGAAAGAGTGAAGGCGCGCCGCGGAGTGCACCTTAGGCGCTTGCGAACGGCCTCGAAGAGCAACTCGCGGTAGCGGTCGGCCATTTCCTTTTCAGGCATCGACGAGTCACCGCTATCCTTGAGTTCCCAATAGCGGCCTTGCGTGCGATTCCCGTCTTTCCATCGCAACCAATGTCCTGCCGGGAGCTGCGCAACACGCGCGTAAGGCGACTCCCAAGGTCGATTGTCGAAAGTCCGGTAGTGCGATGCAGCGAACAGGGCAACGAAGCGGTCATTAGTTTCGCGCCCCACCCACGGCAGCGAAGCAAGGGCTGCTGGTTGGGATGAAAAAGCAAATTTTCCGGAGCCCTCGGCAAAATAGAGCGGACGAACCCCGAAACAATCCCGACCGAGCCAGACTTCATCGCTCTGGCGATCGACCACACCGACGGCAAAGTCCCCATCCAATTCCTCCAAAGAGCGGACAAATCCTTTTTTTCGAAAAGCCTGAAGAAACACTTCCGCCGGCGAGGTGCCGGGATGTTCGAAGAATACTCCATCTACCGCCGCCTCAAAGCGCGCGTCCTCCGACGCAGCCAATGAATTGGCATGCGTGGAACCGACACAGGACAACCAACGAACATCTCCCTTTACGCGCCGATTCCAATGTCCCGACAATTCACCCAAGTCGGGATTGGCCGGATTGCCATCGACGCATCCCCAGATTCTGGAAATGAGCGCGGTCATGCCTCCCTCCTGAAAACAAAAAACGACCAGTGGTGGGGATGATCGATCACCATCTCTGGTTGACCCTTTGTCCGTTCATCCACGCGGTGTTCGGCAAGGAACCCGCGTTGACGCCCAAATTCTAGAATCTCGGCGATGCAATACGTGTTCACATGCACATGAAGTTCATGACCCTCGTCCAGGAAACGGTCCGCCACATAAGAATATTGGGCGAGCCGATCCCAAGCGGATTCACGGAGGATCACGCTGCGACGCGCCCCGGAAAGCAAGCGCTCGAGAGGGCGATGAAAGTTGTCGATATTTGAAAGCACGTTCAGGCAAACAGCATGGTCGCAGGAGAATTCGGTATCCTCGATGCGAGCGCAGTGAAGCCTCGAAGGGTCCAGACCGAAGGAAGGAAGTTCCTCGCGTCCAATCCCGATCAAGCGCGGCGAGGCATCCACGCCAAAATAGGAGAGGCCCAAAGGGCGGACGGAATGGTAGAAGTATCCGCTGCCGCACCCCGCATCAAAGATTGTGTCCCGAGGGCGGGAAAAATCGCCGAGAATGGCTGCCGCCTGCTTTGCCGAGTCCATTTCCGGATCCTCCAGACGGCAGCGGCGCCGGTAGAGTTCGGCCACAGTCGAGCTGTGCTCCCAAATGTTGTAACGATGGTAGGAGTCGGTGGTGACCATCAGCAAGCAATGCCGGACAAGACAAACGCCGAAGCCATGAAGTGCCCGCGCCAATCCTCGGGGTTTTCCATCGCGAGGCTCCTCCTCCGGTAGAATCGCGGAGCGGCCGCCTCCATCATCGGTGGCAGGCAATGGTAGTGATAAAATAAGACCCTGACATCACGGAATCCGGCTTCTTGGAGCTGCTTCCGTGCGACAAAGGGGTTGTGGACTCGCGACAAAACTTCGTCATAGCCTGGCTCGCCCGCCTTGCCCTTCCGCACAGGCGGCAGGTCCATGCGGAAAAGTTTCTGATATTCATCCAGAGCTTTCCGCAACGCCTTTTTTTCGGAGGTCGAAGCCCCCGACATCGAAGTCGCCTTGGCGAGTGTTCCGGTGATGAATTCGTAGGTGTAACGGTTCGAGGTGAAGAGCGAGAAAAGCTCGTTGCGGGCTTCGACAAGCACCATGCCACCTTTGCGAACGGATCGTCTCAGGTTGGCGAAAACCACCGGGTCGCTCTCCTCCGCGATGTGGGGCAAGACTCCGAAACAGACTGCGGCATCAAAAGTCCTGGAACGCTTTCCGCCGACAGGTTGTTTGTAACTGCCCGCCTCAAGAACACTGCCCTCCCAGACCTGGGAGGGATCCACGCCTTGCCCTGCAAGGACGCTTTTCGCCTCTTGGACCATCTCGGGTGTGAGGTCGAATCCATAGCGTTCCGCACCAAGAAAACGCAGCAGCCGGAGCATCGAGGCCGGACCGCAGCCCGCATCAAGAACATTTGCGGCTGCATGGCTTTTGAGTTCTCTCTCCACCAAGGAAACATGCACCGGGGGGTAGGCTTTGGGAGAGCGGTAGTAATCTTTGAAATAGGTTTTCCCCCAAGTGGAGTAGCAGTGAGCCACCTGCTTCTCGACCCGTCGGGGAGAATTATTTCCGGAAAGTTTTTTTTTCATTTCGGGGCCGAAATCAAAAAGGCGGCAAGCGTGAATTTTCCGCTCGGTTCTTTGAGACGTTCCAAACTCAAAATACAAAATCCCGATTTCACAGCCAGCAAACAAAGGCTGGCGGCACTGAATACATGAAGATGCTCGATATAAAATTCCTCCCGCTCCGGTCCGCCGCTTGCCGCCGCCTCCGCATCGGGCACTTCGACGTAGAGAAAGCCCGGGGCGCCCAGCAAACCGCTTGCGCGCTCTGCCATGGCCACCGGATCGGGAACGTGCTCCAAGACTTTATTCAAAGTGATGACCGGATACTTTCCGTCAAGGCTCCCGCTCATAAAGTCGGCACAAATGGACTCCACATCCGCGGTGGCCCGCGCGTGCTCGGCGGCACGGGGATCAGGATCCAATGCGGTGCAGCTCCAACCGCATTGTTTCATGGCATAGGGAAAGACAGCTAGGCCTGATCCAATATCCAGCAACCTGCGCTCCTGACTACGGTCGAAAAATTCGTCGGCAAAGTTGCAAAGGCGTTGCACCCGGGCTGCATTGTCCGACTTCGAGGCGGGTAGACCGATGATTCTCTCGAAGTTCCGGCGAACGCCATCGGCATCGGCATAGGTCGCATTGACATACTCGCCGGAATACATGCCGGAAACATCCATCGAGCAGACTGACTCGCAATGGCCGCACACGCCACAACGCTGGATCTGACGCCGGTAGGCCTGTTTCTCAATCGAGAGGAATCTCGTTTCCCCTTCGGGTCGCTTGCGCAGATCATAGAGAACCTCTTTGTCCAACGAGCCGCAAAATCGACACGCCTCCATAATCATGTCTGGAGATCGCGCACCAAAGCTTCAGCTTGATCGTCGGTATCCAACCAAGCCACGAGTTGCATCTTCTCCTCGCCGAGATAGCGATCGAAAAGGGGTTCCTTGCCGCGTTCCACAAGGAGAACAAAAAGTTGTCCGAGACGATTGCGGGCGATGGCAGTGCGCAGACCGAACCGGGCCAGACGGCCGTTGGTTGAGGGAGTGGCGTAGAATCCGAAATCTTTCTTGGTCACATCGTATTCGGCACCGCAGTCGGCAAGAAACGTGATTTGCTCGTCAGCCTCAAGTTGCACCCGGGCGCAGTCGCGGATGGTTCGTTTGATATCAAATCCGCACTGATACTCACGCGGCGGATCAACAGTTGTGATTTTCATTGCCACCTCCAGTCGTCGACCAAAAAGCCCGGTATCTTCCAAACACCGCAATCCTTGCTCCAGACCGCGGAATTACGAAAGGATTCTGCCACGCGCTTGAAGTCCTGAAGCGAAACTCCTAGCCATTGGCAAAAACTTGCGATGTCTTCATGCGGGGCTTCATCCCCGCGGCGGCGAATCCAATCCACCGCTTGTTCGCGGCTCATGCGCTCATGACGGATCTCGAGCGACAGGTTATCGAAGCTTCGCGTGAACCCGAACTTCAACCATTTAATCCAGTGGTGGACAGAAATGAAATCGTCGTCGATGTCAACATAGTCATAGATACCTGTGCGAACTTGACCCGCGTTGGCGCGGAATCCGTGCTCTTCGGCAACACGGCGACTGGTTTCCACATCCCACTCGAAGTAATAACCGAGGAACACTGCTTTCGTGCCGGCACGCTCGACTTTTTCCAGATCGGGGGCCGCGTATGGTGCGAGGTCTTTCCCAGTCAAGCCGCCCCAACCAATCCAATCACCTGCAACCGTGCCGTGGGTGACGCCGTATTTCCGCAACCAGTTGGCATCGATTTTTGCACCACACACCGCATCTTCCGCATTTCCGTATTCAAACGCCGAATTCTCCCCGTAAATGATCAGGGGAATTCCCATGTCTACCGCCAAACGAAGCGGCGTGCTGTAGATCCCCATGTGCATCGGAATCGCATGGCTGCCGAAGCGCTTGAATGCTTCCCAAGTAAACTTTTTTTCCACAGCTGGGGAAACAGTCAGATCAATGTGGTCAACCCCCAGACGCACGAGGTTCTCCAAGTTTTGCCGTCCAATCTCCGTCCGACCGGGCGGTCGCCATGTGTAGGCCAGCACTCTCAAACCGTAGTCGAGACATATGACGACCTGCCAAGTGCTGTCCTTTCCGCCGCTCACCGGAATAAGGCAGTCGTATCCGGCACCTCTTTTTTTCACTCCGTCGAGAAGTGCCCGGAATTCGGCCTCGCGCCGCTTCCAGTCGATTTGCGGTTTGGTGGCGAAATTCCGGCAGGCGCTGCACACACCCTCGGAGTCGATCCGAACATTCGGCCGGGTATCCGGCGTGATACATTGGCGGCAGTATTTCACGCGTTTTGCGCCAGGAAAATCCGCGCGTTGACAAGGTTGAAAAGAAACTTGGCGTAGTGGTTCGGTGCCGGGTCGAGATCAAGCAAAGGGCGGACTTTTTTCATATCGATCACTTCAGCCAAGGCCGAGGACGGATCCAGAAGCCACGCGCGTATCGATTCGTTCTTCAGGTCGACAACGCTGTTGATGGAAGCATTGAAGCCGCGCTTGCGGCGATCGAGCCGGACAGAGTCATTGAGAATTCCCCTCACAGCCTCGCGCAAAACGAATTTGGCATAACCATCGCGAATGAGATGCCGCGCAGGAATGGAATGGGCGAAGGAAAACAGCCGTGAATCAAGGTAGGGACTGCGGTTTTCAACTGAGTAAAACATCGAGTTCAGATCGTCCTCGTGAAGGATCACCGGCGTGGCCTCATGCAGAAGCTCGTTCAGCATCCGGTTTCTCAGCAATGAAGCGCAGTAATGCGACTCTTCGAATACTTCGGGACGCCAGTCTTTCAAGAAACCCTCGAATTCCGCGCTATTGTCGTAGATATGCTCGCGAAACCCGGGGTTCTCGGTGTAAAGTCGCGGGTTTTGCAGGATGGGATTGCGGACAAAGTTCCGCGTGTGTTCCTGCCAATTTTTCAGGGCGGACGCGTGGTCGTCCGAACCAGACAATTCCGCGAGGTGGAGCAAAAAATGGTCGTAATACCCTGTGAACAGTTCGTCGGCCGAGGTGCCCGAAAAGACAACGCGGAAGCCATCCCTCGCAACTTTTTCGCTGATCAGCGAATGCACATAGTAGGTAATCGTCGCGACAGGAGCATCGTGGTAGGCAATGAGCTTTTCCAAGCGCGGCAGCGCCTCGTCACGGGGAATCTCCAAGGTATGCGCCTCGACTCCCGTGTCCTCTACCGTTGCGCGGATGTTATCCCACTCGTTGTAACGGGGATCTTTGTCGATGATCGAAAAAGTGGCGGCGCGGCACCCGAATACCTTGGCCGCGATGGAAACGAGGGCCGCAGAATCCACCCCGCCACTCAGACAAAAGGCCAGTGGCACGTCTGAGCGAAGACGAATCCTGACGCTCTCCAGCAATCGTTCCCGGGTTCCCTCGATGGCCTGCTCAAGCGTCATGTCGGGATCTGGTTGAAAGTCCGGAGACCAAAAGCGTGAAGACGTCTTTTTGCCGTCCCTGCCGACGGTCAGAGTTGTTCCGGCAGGAACTTCGGTGACGCCTTCGAAGAATGTTTCACCGCGCTTGTAGAGTGCCTTGTAACCTTGGGCCAAATACCGCACGAGCTGCCGGCGATTCACTTCAGGATGCCAACCGGCCAAGCATTTCAAGATGGATGTCTCCGAAGCGAAGTAAAAACCATCAGGTCGCGCCGCGAAGTAAAGCGGCTTTTCGCCGAAACGGTCCCGCGAAAGGACAAGCTGGCCGACGCGCGCGTCCCAAATAGCGAAAGCCCACATGCCTTCGAAATTGCGGACGCAATTCTTGCCGTATTGCAGGTAGCTACGGAGCAAAACCTCCGTATCGGATGCTGTCTTGAAAGCATGTCCCTGCTTCTCCAACGCAGATCTCAACTCCACGTAGTTGTAGATCTCTCCGTTGAAAACAAGCGTGCATCCACCTTCGCTGAATGGTTGATTGGACCTCGGATCGAGATCCAGAATGGAAAGCCGCGAATGCAACAGCGTGACATGTCCACTATCCAAGCGCGCGAAGTTCTGCACATCGGGTCCCCGGTTGCGCATGCGCCCGAGCGCTGCCCTGATTCTCGAATCATCGGGTGGAGCTGACCCGATGTAGCCGGCGATTCCGCACATCAGATAAAGTATTCTTCCAAAAAAAGGTGCCCTGCGGCGACCGGGTAGGTCAGTCTTTTACCCACAATTTCCGACTCGTGCCCGACAGGAATCCCGGTGCCGGGCCGCAGCCAAGTGATATCGGAGAGGCTTACAACGTGATCCACTGCAAGATCAGTGGTGGCAGCAAGCGAGCGACGAGCCGATGCCGGTGCCGCCTGCTCGCACGGACGCACCGAGAGTTCACCACGTCCAAGCAGTTTCTCAGCCGCCCTAATGCCTTGGACCATGCGCCTGAGATCGGCGGGATCGGCCGAAAGTTGATGGTCGCGGAAAGACGTTTGTCCTTTATCCAAAGTAAAATGCTTTTCGACAATGCGGGCCCCGATGCCAACCGAGAGAATTGCCGCCTCGATTCCCAGCGTGTGATCTGAGTATCCGGGGACGATTCCGTCAAGAGACGCCAATTCCCGGATGGCCAAAAGCTCTGCTTCTTCCGGCGGCGTGGGATAACTCACCACACAGTGCAAGAAAGACAGTCCGGGGTGAGTGATACCATGCTTCCTCCAGGCACTTTCGAGGGTCGAACGTGACGAGGACAGTGATTCTGACCCGGACATGCCAGTCGACATCATCACCGGCTTGCCCGTGGATGCGACTCGCTCAAGTAGGGCAGTGAAGTTGTTGTCGCCGGAAGCGATTTTGAATGCCGGAACCAGTTCGGCGAGCCAATCGACACAGTCGCAATCGAACGGAGTGGAGAGGAAAAGCACACTCTCTTTGTCCGCGCGCTTCTTGAGGGCCTCGAACTGGCCGCGATCGAATCTGAACCTGCCGAGTTGTTCGCGACGCGCAGGCTCGCTGGCAGCAACAAGCTTGGCAGGATCGATCGTCTGGAACTTTACGGCATCGGCTCCGGCTGCTGCAGCCTCCGCAATCATCCGCTCGGCGGTCTCGAAAGACCCTTCATGGTTGTTGCCTATTTCGGCAACAACCAACACCTGCTTTGTTGTCTCTATGTTGCCGATTTTCACGCGTGGTAATGGAACACGTAAGCCGAGGAAGCCAAACGTAATCCCTGCGACTCGTAAAAACGCACGGAGCCTATGTTTGCCGCCTGCGTTCCTGCGGCCACAAGAGTTTGCGGCGGATAGCAGGAGGCCAAACCTTGAACCAGGTCCGCCGCGATACCTTGCCTTTGAAAGCGCGGAGAAACCGCGATCAAGTCGATCACCACGCAATCGTCCTTGGTCAAGGCGAGCACAAAGCCGGCGAGCTCTCCCGAGGGACCTTCTGCGACAAGCATTCGGTCGCCCCGAATCCCTTTGAAAAAGTTGCCGATCCAAGAAGCTTTCAGATCACGGGCTACCGGGACGGGAATCATTGGATCCAGATGGAAACGGGAATAGCGGTATGAATCCCTGGCAATTTCGGCCGATTCTTGCGCGTCGCGCGGCTCCGCATTTCTGATTCGGTTGCTGCAGTGGGGATCGGGGAAGATTCCAGAAAAAGTAAGCGTGGTATCGACCAAGCGAAATCCGCTTCGCTGCAGCAGTAAAACACCGGCTGTTTCTTGCGTCGGAACCCTGGTGAAGACAAAAGCGTTGGCGGGTAGAACCGCCAGTCGCGCTGAAAGACTCTCAGTGAATGGCGGCTGACAGGCGAACGCCGGCCGGCCGAGTTGGCCGGAAAGCCAACTATCTTGCTCAAGGTCAGACAAATGAGATCTACTCGTTGATTTGCGGCGCGCCGGCCACGTGCGGAGTCGACTTCACACGGTCGAAAAGTTCCCGATACCATTGGATATAGCGCGAGTAACCTTCCGCCAAGGGAAACTGGGATTTATAGCCGACCAATTTCGCGGCCTTGCTGGTGTCCAAAGTCCCACGTTCCGGCATAAGGGCATCTCGGTCGATATGGCGCACATTGATCCCGGGGAAGTGCTCTTGGATAATGGTCGCCATTTCATTGAGGGATCGACCCTGCCCACATGTCAGGTTGAACACCTGATTCCGTGCTTCCGGTCTTTCGATGCAAAGGCGGATGCCTTCAACAAGGTCGCCGATGTAGGTGAAATCGAGTTTCTCCTCGCCATCGCCCTTGATCACGATGTCCTGCCCGCGCATGGCGTTTTCGATGAAAACCTGTCCGACCCGACGGCTCACACACCGTTCGCCGTAAAGGGCCGAGGGACGGACGATAGTGTAGGGCAGACCAAAGACCTGATTGTAGGCGATGACGAGTTTCTCGCCGCCGAACTTAAGAGCTCCGTAAATGCCCAAAGGATTGCAGGCCGCCTCTTCGGTAACTGACTCTGTTTCGAAGTTCCCGTAGACCATGCTCGAGGAGAAGTAGATGAAGTGCTCGACATTCCCTCGAGAAATATCGAGGGCATTTTCGAGGGTCCTAAAACTATGATCGAAGGTGTGATAAGGGTCCTTGTTGGACCGGCTGGCGTGCGACACCGCCGCGAGAAGAACGACAACCTCGGGCTTGATCTTATTCATAAGTAAGCTCAGCCGCGCGTAGTCGCGCGCGTCTTCCACGTAGATAGGAACATCGGATCCCCGAAGCAGATCCATCCGTTCGTTGATCATCGAGATATAAAGATCGCGCTCGAGATTGCTGTAGCTGGAGCAATAAAGAGCAAGCAGGTTATTGACCTGCAGGCCGTCGATGACGGAGACATCCGCACCTTGACGCTTGAGCTCAAGCGCAAGATTGTGGCCGATGAATCCGGCGCCTCCGATAAGGGCAATTTTTTTGTTTTTCATGTTCATGTCAGTTATTTGCTTGGCAAGCCGAGACGAGGGCATCCGCAATGCGATCCATCTGGGGCACGGTCAAATGCGGGCCAACCGGCAGCGCGATCGATGCATCGCTGATTTTCTCGGCTTCGGGACACGAAGCAGCATCGTAGCCGTATTTCTGGCGATAATAGGACATTCGCGGGACGGGCTGCGGATAGTAGACGCTGGTGCCGACGTTCTCCGACTTCATGTGCAGGATGATTGCGTCGCGCTTCGGGCGGAGCTCCTCCGGCAAAACAACCGTGAGGCAATAGTGGGTCTGGGTCGCGGAAGGGTGCTGGCTCTCGAGAACGTGGAAGCCGGGCAGCTCGCGCAGCCTGGCTGCAAGCCGACCAAAGTTGGCTCCGCGCTTGGCGAGAATCTCGGGTATGCGGCGGATCTGGCAGCGGCCCAAAGCGGCACTCAGTTCGCTCATGCGGTAATTCAGACCGAGCATGGTAACATCATAGACGCCCGGTATCTTCCTTTCCGCAATCGAGCGATCGACTCCGAAACCGCGACGGCGGACAGCGGAATCGGCAAGGGATTTGTGGCGCGTGATCAACATTCCCCCCTCGCCTGTCGTGATGTGCTTGGCGGGGTAAAACGAAAACGCGCCGGCATCGCCAAGCAGGCCGACATGCGTTCCATTCCACCGCGTGCCGATGGCCAGCGCGCAATCCTCCAAAATTTTCAGGCCATACTCAGCCGCGAGGGCAAGAATCCCGTCCATCTCACAAGGCATTCCAAGGAAATGAACAAGAACTATTCCTTTGGTCTTAGGGGTGATGGCCCCGCGCAAAGCTTCCGGTGTCATGTTTCCAGTCAGGGGATCGCAGTCGATAAACACGGGCCTGGCGCCCATCAACTCGACGGCATGCACGGTGGCGGTATGCGTTTGCGCCGGCACCAGAACATCGTCACCAGGCCCGAAGCCCAATTCCCAGCAGGCCAGATGCAGGGCTCCCATGCAACTGCTCGTGGCGATGGCATGTCCGCCGCCGGCAAAACCGGCAAACTCTTCTTCAAAAGCGTGGGTCTCAGGTCCATGGGTCAAAACCGGACTTTGCAAAACGGCTGCGACTGCAGCTTTTTCTTCTTCGCCGATCCACGGCTGCCCGAACGGTATTGGATCTTTATTCATAAGCTATCTCCACGAGTTCCCCGCCCGCTCGAGCCGAATCATCCGAGGCCAAACACATCGACATGGTTGCAAGATGGCTATCCATGGCATCTTTCCAATCGGAGGGCTTCTTTCCCAACAAGTCGAGAAACTCCGGGAGCAAGGCACCCTTGCCGGAAGGCAGGGCGGGGAACTCAGCGAGGGGCCGCGCGTTTCCATCGCGGCCGGTAATCAACCGCGGACCCGCCTCGTCGCTGATAAAAGTGGCTTTGGTGCCAAAGACCCTCACCACATGCTGGTGCCGCACGACACTTCCAAAGTTGGCCGTGATGCGTCCGAGGAGGCCCGACGGGAAGAGAAAAGTGGCTGACTGCATATCGTGATAGCGAAACAGAGTTCCCGCCGTGCAGACTTTATTGCCATGGGTCTGCACGGACGCCGGTTTTTCTCCGATACACCAGTGCATGAGGTCAATCAGATGGACGCCGCCGCCCTGCATCACGGAGTAAAAGGGTATTTGTCCCCGCCATCCCTCCGTGATTTTCGCGAGACGCCCGTAGAGATAATCGCCGTCGAACGCATACACTTGTCCAAGCTCTCCGTCCGCAATCCGACGGCGAAGCTCCTTGAAAGCCGGCGCTGCCCGCAGGACCAGATTGGTAAGAAGCAGTTTCTTATTCGCCTCGATGGATCTGCGGACAGCACGAAGCTCCTCACGGGTTTGGCACAAAGGTTTTTCAGCAAAGACATGCCATCCTTTCTCCAGGGCGGAGACAATCTGATCGGAATGAACGTTCTCGGGGCTCGCTATAGACAGGATGTCCAGCTGATCGTAATCGAGAAGATTTTCCCACGCATTGAAGGTGGCCGCGCCGGGAAAGCGCGAGCTGACGTCCCGCAATTTCGCAGGATCGACGTCTAGCAACGAAGTCAGGCGGCAGCGCGCATCCTGCCGATAGGCCAACGCGTGTTGCTCCCCCACTCCCAACCCTGAGACACCGCAGCGCCAAACTTCACTCATTAATTTCAGACAGTCTGTGCTTCGAGATCATCCCAAGGCATGGCGGCAAGGAGTTCCCCGGCCGAGTCTTCAATCCTCGCCAAGTCGTCGGGATCGTCCACGGCATATTCCAAAGCGGAGTGGTTGTGGGAGCGGAGCCATACGTTGCAGATACGAAACTTCTCAGGATGCCGGTGAAAATAGGCTGTCACGTGTTCTCTATCCGCATCCGACAAGTCGCCGTCTTCCAAAGCGCGAGTCAAAGCGCCCACTGTGAAGGCTTCGATATTCATTCCCTTTGGAAGGGTCCGACGGTGTGTGGTGGTAACAAGGTCCCAAGCCGATTCGTCCAGAAGTGGTGCGACAAACCTCATCAACTCGACAGGAACCAACGGGCTGTCGGCAGTCAGACGGACGATCCACTTGCCGCCATGTCTCACAGCGGCGCCGGCAAACCTGCCGAGGACATCATCCAATGGACCCCTGAAACATCCGAGCGCATGTTCCCGACAATAGGCTTCGATTGCATCGTCCGAGGGATGCGCACTCGTGAGAACAACCACATGCTGCGCATCGCAAATACCGGCTTCGACAGCGCGGTCGTAAACGAGCCCGAGCAAGGGCTGGCCGCGAAAAGGCACCAGAACTTTACCGGGAAAACGGCGCGAACTCATGCGCGCTTGGATGAATATCCGAAGATCTTTCAAGCGCGATAATACTTACGATTACGCTTTGACACGCAGTTTCGAGTGTCGATCACCGGAATGGTAAACGTCGAGAAGTCCATCACCTTGTATTCATCGTGCGCCGTGCAGAGAACAACAGCGTCATGAGCTTCCGTTACGGCGACGCTCTGGCGGCCGGCCAGAGCATCGTGGCGGCGCGTATGCTTAATCATGGGAATATGCGGGTCGTTGTAAGAGACCTTTGCTCCCTTTTGCTCCAAAAGCTCCATAATAACATACGATGGCGACTCGCGGTCGTCTTCGATGTTCGGTTTGTAAGCCAGGCCGAGGAGGAGAATTTTACTGCCTTTGAGGGGTTTGCCCTCGGTGTTAAGCGCATCGACAATCTTCTCGACCACATATTCCGGCATGGCCGTGTTGATCTCGCCGGCCAGTTCGATGAATCTGGTGTGCAGACCGAACTCCCTCGCTTTCCACGTCAAATAAAAAGGATCGATCGGAATGCAGTGTCCTCCGAGACCCGGCCCGGGATAGAATGCCATGAAGCCGAAGGGTTTTGTCTTTGCCGCCTCAATGACTTCCCAGATATCGATACCCATGCGCTCGTAAATGATCTTGAGCTCATTCACCAGAGCTATGTTGACCGAACGGAATATGTTCTCGGTGAGCTTGGCTGCTTCGGCCACCGCGCATGACGAGACAGGGACAATGTTTTCAATGGCTAGAGCGTAAATCTTCCTGGCAGCTTCGAGACACGCAGGTGTCAAGCCGCCGACCACTTTCGGTATGCGCGCGACTTTGCTGTCAGGGTTACCCGGATCTTCACGTTCCGGCGAATAGGCCAGGTGGAAGTCTAATCCCGCTGCAAGGCCCGAGCCTCGCTCCAACACCTCTCGAAGTTCACCTTGGGTTGTGCCCGGATAAGTTGTGGACTCCAGAATAACCACAGCGCCCTTCCGGATATGTGGGGCAATGGCCTTACCTGTCTCGATAACGTACGAAAGGTCAGGCTCTCGGAATCTGTTGAGGGGTGTGGGTACGCAAATGATGCTCGCGCTTGTCTCTTTAATCCGCGCGAAGTCAGTAGTAGCCTCGAACAATCCCGCCGAGCACATCGCGGCAATGTCACGGTCGGAGACATGTTTTATGTAAGACTGGCCCTGATTAAGTAACTCGGTCTTCGTTAGATCGATGTCGAACCCGAGCACTGGAAAACCGGATCTGGCAAATTGTAAGGATAATGGCAACCCAACGTAGCCCAAACCTACTACCGCTATAGGGAGATATGGTGTCACGAGAAAGTCTTGGCAGTGCCAGGATTCGAAGCCCTGCGAACATCCCACCGCAGAACAGTGCTGAGGTAGCCTCCTCTATTGTTGCCCCTGTTCGTATTGGGATCTGTTACAGCAAACGACAAAATGGCGCCGGGATCATCTACTATAAAACCGCTAGAAGATTGCGCGCTTGCGAAACTTATGCTCACCGAATATTGGGCGGGAGCAAGCAAGCGTTGAGGTATCTCGATATGAATTACGTGTAGGCCGATCCCAAGCCCGTCGAGATCGTTCTTCCCGCTGTCTTTGCTGTCCCCTTCAAAAACCAAGGATCCATCTTGTCTCATGATTCCGAGGTAACCGTATAAGCCTTTGATAGGCGAAGATACACTCACAACAAACCTCAAAGTAATATTTTGGTCGCATGTAAAATGTTCACAGCGTTCGCCGCGGGAATCCACAACCTCGGCTGACAGGGTCTGAAATTCTTTGCCCGTCTCTGGCACCGAGGAGAAATAGCTCCGGTTTGTAAGTTTGCCTCCTTTCCAAAGATAAGCGTCTACAACGTTGCTCGTTTCGCCTTGAAGAGTTATGCAACCGTCATGAATCAGGGCAACTCGACTGCATAATTGTCGCACGGATGCCATCACGTGGCTTACGAATAATACAGTTCTTCCCTGCGAAGAGACACTTTGCATTTTTCCAAGGCATTTCTTTTGGAAATCAGCATCTCCAACCGCAAGGACCTCATCAATAATCAGTATCTCCGGGTCCAAGTGCGCAGCTACAGCGAAAGCCAAGCGCACATACATTCCGCTTGAATAACGTTTTACCGGAGTCTCGATAAATTCCGCAATATCAGCAAAAGCGACGATCTCGTCGAACTTTGAGGTAACCTCCTTGCGCGTCATGCCCAGAATGGCTCCGTTAAGGTAAACATTTTCCCGCCCTGTCAGCTCGGGGTGGAACCCGGTGCCAACCTCAAGCAAGCTGGCAATCCGGCCTTTGACTTTGATTTTGCCCTCAGTGGGTGCGGTGATCTGGCTGAGAATCTTCAATAGCGTGGACTTGCCGGCGCCGTTGCGGCCGATGATGCCGAGGATTTCGCCTTCTTTGACTTCCAGATCGACATTCCTCAGCGCCCAGAATTCGTCCCCGTGCTCCAAGCGTTTGTCGTGCTTGAAGCCAATCGGGGCATTGGGATCCTCTTTGCCGCGGAACTTGGCCCAGCGGCTCTGCAGATCTTTGTAAAGCATGTCGCGATTGATCACCCCGAGGCGATACCGCTTGCTGAGATTTTCAACTTTGATGACGGTGGACATGGGAGCGGCCACAGGCCGCAGTGGGCAGTTGCCAGTGTTCAGTTTTCAGCCGGAACAAGCCAAGTCTGAAACTTGAGCCGGAGTCGTAGACGGAGACAGGCTGAGGGGTGAGGCCGGAGACTTGAAACTTGAGCGGGGTTAGAGGCCGAAGGCCGCGGTAAAAAGTAAAAGGTGGGAAAGTGGGAGCCGAGCGTAGCGAGACAGCGTGAGGCGTCGCCGAGGGCAACGTGAGACCAAAAGACTAAGAGACGAAGAGACTAAAAGACGGGCGGCCAAAGGCCGCAGTAACGGGTAGCTAGTGCGGGTTAAGGGTTAGAGACTAGAGGCCGTAGGTCAACCAGAGTCTGCCGCAGCGGACGTAGATAGGTTGCCGCGGCAACCAAATGTCGGAGAGTAAAGTGACAACTCAGCGGCGCAATTGGGCTCACTTCGCATCCCGCACGTGGAATCCAATGCTCTTGTTCGGCGGATCCGGCGGGGGAAGCAAAAGCGGCCGGATTTTCTTGATCACGTCACGCAGAGCAATGTCGTGACCGACCAGCGTTTTTTCGATCGAGGCAAGGCGCTTTTCCAGCAACACGTTGGCCGCAACTTCTTCGCGAAGGCGGACAAAGGCACGGATAACATACACGCTCATGGCGACGGCATGCGGGCTGTTGAGGATGTTGGCGGCCTGAAGCGCGCCATGCTCCGTGAAGACCCATGGGAGGGTTCTACGGCCACCGCGACCTGAGGGGGTCTTTGGTATCGCAGTTTGCGATGTCAAAGCCTCGGTCTCCTCTTTGCTCAATTGGAAACGGAAGTCCTCCGGAAAACGCGCCTGATTGCGTTTCACTGCCTCGTTGAAGCGGAAAGTCTGCACTCCGTAAATACGCGCCAAGTCCGCGTCGAGAATGACGCGCTGACCACGCAGGTGGTGGATGACACTATCGACGGGCGGCAGAAGTTTCCCTGGATTTTTCATGGAAGGTAGCTGTAGAGGCCGAAGGCCGCGGTGGCGGGTAACTGGCTAAATGTGTGCCGAGGGCACAAAGTTGGAAAGTGGGAGCCGAGCGTAGCGAGACAGCGTGAGGCGTAGCCGAGGGCAACGTGAGACTAAAAGCCGAAGAGACGAGAGCGTAAAAGGTTACAGGTGAAAAGTGGAAGGTTGGGAAGCGCCTAAGGGTCTAAGAGCTTAAGATACCAAAAGACGAACAGACTAAAAGACGAGCGCGGGAGGTCGGATTATCAGGGAACGCGTGACGGTCGCCTCACACGCGATCTACTGGCCGTTAGTGCCAGGCTCTTCCCGCACAACGGAACCCAGCGCAGAACGGTC
>Ga0247834_1001883_pt1 | contig 33758 bp, 35 predicted proteins | sample LaCruzMarch2015__8_FD_187118 | JGI IMG/M metagenome (GOLD analysis project Ga0247834, IMG submission 187118) | Freshwater microbial communities from meromictic Lake La Cruz, Castile-La Mancha, Spain - LaCruzMarch2015_12m | ecosystem: Environmental > Aquatic > Freshwater > Lake | place: Spain... | reverse complement strand
AGAGTTCTCTGAGAACTCTTAGAGCAGGTGATGTTTATATTACAGGCGGACATCTTTATAAGAATAAAGTTGATGAATTCGATGATGATCCTGAAGATAGTGGTACTGAAGGCGCAGTACTTGCTTTGACTGATGTAAATAATCTCACAACCGCCAAAGTTAATAGAAAAGTACATGGCAATATTTATTTAGGTTCAATAACTGGTGATAGCTTCGGTAATAATTTTGACTATGTAAGGAGAACTGGTTCAATTTATGCTGGCTATGATTCTAGCGGACCTGCAGGTGGCGTTGGTATCTGGAATCAAGATGCTGACGGTGGTGCACCTATTGGTAATGCAACATTTAATGTATCAGGATTTTCAGACGTGCCTAATGATATTCAAGGTGCTTATGATGAAAGAAATGGTAAAGCTATTAATATACAGTATGGTGATATTGTTACTAAAAATCAGAACGCTGGCTGGATAGAAGTTAATTTGAAAAATGAACCAGGCACTTTTAAAATTCTTGATAAATCAGGAATAATAGGAATAACAAGTGATGTACCTGCTGAATCATTGTACCCTGTTGCTAAGCTCTATTATAAAGTTATTGGCTACACTGTTTTCTGGAAACTTACAGCACATGGTATTAAATTTACATCAAATGCAGGAAACAATGTTTATAGAAATGAAATAAGTTTTAAATTACCATCTTCTTTACCTGTTCCTAAGAATTATCCAATCGTTGTTGAAAATAGTAGCACAGGCGTTTATAGATCTACTAATGTAGCTAATAACAACGGCAGTGTAGCTTCTGCTTATAATACTTCAGGTCTTGGACGTGATGCAAACTATAATTTTAGCGGACATGGTCATGTTATATTAAGAAATGGTAGCGATGGCTTTCCTACCCGTGGGACTATTTTGCCTGAGTATGCTCAAATTCCAGCGTATTCTGCATCCTTTAATGCATCATTTAATCAAGATGGTGGATTTAATACTATAAAAATATATCAATGTGGACCTAAACTTATACATAATGTATATGCTGATTTTAAATCACCTGGTAATTTTAATGATTATATAATAGGTATATCAAATGCTCAAAATTATGAACTTGGCGCTCTTGGATTTGGTGGATTCTTCCCTGAAAGTATAAATACAGCTTCAAGTTCAGGTAAATTGTGGTGGTCAAGTACAGGCTACTATACTATCAACAACAGAGTCTATTATGTTGACATATCAATGTCAGGTCAATACGAACTAGATCCAGATCAGTGGTTTTAATACTTAATAATATGCAATTAGAATTAGAAGAACAAATACAAGTAACAGATCTTATGAATAATTATAGATCTATTCATGGTCAAATATGTGAAGTTGAAGACCAGTTAAAACAATTAACAAGCAGACAGCAGGATCTTTGTCAAAAACTTGAGCAAGCAAGAGCTCTTGAACGTGAATTTGGTGAACAAATAAAACAAAAATATGGTCAGGGTAAATTAAATGCCTTGACTCTTGAATATACGGTTGAATAATGGCATCTACATCTAAATACATAAGACTTAATGATCAGATTTTATTAGAGTACATCTATCAAGATCCTTCTAATCCAACAATTATTGATGCTGATACCAATGGCGCCCGTGTCATGGTATTACAAGATACTTATACCGGCGGTAATTTTCTATTTACAGAAGATAATCCCTATGTTGGTACTGGTAATTATAGAACTTATAGTTCAATACCTATTAATAGTACAAAGACTCGTTATGCATATTTAACAACAAATATGCCTCTTAATTATTTAGACTATGATACTAATTTACCAAGTGTTAGTAGTTTATTAGCTCAGCTTACAGGTCCTCCTAATATCCCAACAGAATCAATACAATACGATACTTTACGTATCCACCTGGTTTCAGGTTTTAGTTTTGCTGCACAGGGAGATGGCTTTATTTTTGAAATACAAATTACTGATAAAAACGGAGGAAAGCATAATTTAACTTCTATAACTTACTTAAATAGTGACAGTTATGAAATACTTAATCCTGATGAGTTTATAGTTGGCGAAAGACTTTATTCGAGTTACATTGAATTAAAAATACCTGCACTAAGCTACTTAAATACTGTTACAACACTTTCACCTTTAGATACTAATAGTCTTTCATATATCTTAACTAATGGTATCGGCATCATGCCTAATAGCATGATTGATATCAGTCTTAAGAATATTACTGTTACGCAGGTTGTTAATAGTTATAAATATTTTATACCAGGTGAACAGATCAGTACAAGTATTAGCATGACCGATGAGTACTCTGGCCTTTCAGCAGTAGTACAAGAATCTCTTGATGGTGATTATTTTGAAATATATGGTGAGTATAATGGCATCATCTATGAAGATTTCATAGCCGTTTTAGACGGTCAGCCGAATACTAAAATTATTGTTTTTCATGATGTTAAAGTAATTGAACAAGTTGGTCAGAACTTTTTTACAACAAGTGAAAATAGTTTCATGCAGTCTAATGACTTTGGAGTACCTTACAGATATAGACCAATTGTTTATAATTCTGCTAATGCTACATCATATAGCATAGAATATACACTTCGTATCTTTAATAAATACGATAATTCTCAAATTATAAGACAGGCCCAGTATACAACATTTGATGTTAAGAAATACGGCCGAAGAATGAGAAAGATTAATCTCGGAGTTGAACCTAATATTGCTAAAGTCTATAATACATTACCAACTAATAAAACTGTAGTTAATTTAACGTCTTATAATAGAATGAATATAACACAGGGTAGTTCTACATCTACAGTAGTACAGACAGAATTTGTAACCAGTTTTGTAGATAGAAATAGAATTAGTGCAAGTGTTAGTACAGTTAAAATAGTACCAGCAATAAGACAACAGGGAGATATAATACCTACAGCAATGGGGCAGTCAACTGGTTTTGCAGATATCCCATTAAGACTTGAACAGATAAGTAGTACTGACAAGGTATATCAACAAGGCGAAGGCCCTATTTCAATTACACCATTTGATAATTTCTACTTATTTATAATTTACAATAATGCAAAATCTACAGCAGTCGGATTAGGAGAGCCTCAATTAGTAGATTTAACAAATGTTGGTACAATTTATATTAATTTTTACGATAAACCAACAGGACTTAAAATTAAGCTTAAAAGCTATAATAACATAAAAGAAATTAATCCAGCAAACGGAGAAGTTGTTTTTAAGATACCTGCTGAAGACGCTAATAAGATATTAGGTATATCTGATACTTCATTCTACATATCAACTGTGCTTGAAACAGGCGGCGGCACAAGTGAAGAAACACTTTTATACACTGGCGTCTGGTATAATGCTAAAGGTAAATATGATAAAGTTGCTTCAGATACTATAGTTGATTTACAAACTTCATATAATAATTTAATCACAAGTACAACGGCTTCTAATAATGTTTATACTGCTCAGATTAATAGTCTTAAGTCTGAAATAAGTTATAACCAGCAATATATTAAAAGTTTAGAAAATAAAATATCTGAACTCGGAGGAGACATTAATAATTTACAGAATTCTTTATCACAGTCACAGGATGCTGTAGCCCAGGCGCAGTTATCTTATGCTCAAGCTGTAGCGCAGGTTAATAGTATAAACAGTGCAGCTACATCTGATGCAATATTAGATGTTTCTATACAAAATGGAATATCATTAACTAACAGTGATCCTACTATTGATGACGTGACTAAAAACGGATTTGAAACACCTAGCAAGCAAACATCTTATGAAAATATAAAAGGTATAAGTAGTTCAAAAATGATTATAAATAAATAATGATATTAAATTCCAGGGCTAATCTATTTCAATTTTCTTTTACAAGAAAATTTATACCACAGCATATAGTTGATAAGTATAAACCTTATCTTAATAGAATACCGGGTAATTTAATTGAAGAGCCTATTGATTTTATTAATTATACTATACAGTCATTAAATTTACCGGGCGTAAGCTTTGAACCTGTTCAACAATCACAATACCCGGGTCGCCAGATATTATTTAGAAATAGCTTGCCTGTTATGGAATTATTCCAAAAGGAAATGACAATTTCATTTCAGTTAGTTGATGGCTATGTAAATTATTGGATTCTTTTAGAAACACTTTTACACTATTATAATTTTAGCACTGAAGCGCCTTATATCGAAGACCAGAATATTAATATCCTAGATGCAGAAGGTAATTTAATGACAACTATAAGTTTACAAAAACCTATTATTAAGTCAATAAGTGATTTGCAAGTTAGTTTTGCTACAAACGTGGCTGAATTCAAAACATTCGACTTAACAATACTCTATAATCAGCTAGATATCAGACTGTTTCAAGATTAATATATAATACATGCAAACATTTAATCAATACATAGATAACGGTAAAATTAGCAGCTACGAATTACAGTCTCTTAATGAGAATTTAATATCTGAGTTGACCCCTGAACAAGAAGCTGAAATAGATAAAGCTATTGATAGATTCGCTACTGAATATTTAAACCAAGGTAAAACAGTAACAGATTTACAAGAAGATTTAATGACCGAGGGTTTTATTGGTTCAATAATAGGCGGCTTAACAGGATTTGCTCTTGGTAGTACAGTTGGTAAAATAGTTGCCAGAGTACTTGGTGTACAAAGCGGTGTTTTATACGACATGCTTACCAGTCGTTTAGTTGGAGCGGCTCTAGGTGCTGCATTAGGGCGCCGGATTTAAGTATTTACACTTTTTAAATTTATTTCATGATAAAAATTTTACCGAATTCTTTCTTTATTGGAATTGACTTTTCAATTAATTCACCGGGCATTTGCATTATAAAAGATTCAGAACCCTTTTGGATAAGCAGAAGCGTTAATCCAAAATCGAAAGCAGAACATCGTTTTACAGAACGTATTGTAGTATGTAAAGATGTTGACTATTTAAACTTCGCCTCTAATAATACTGAACATGAAAATATTGATACTTATAGTAATAATGAATATCAAAAGATTATCAGATATATCGATCGTGCTAATCTTATAGCAGAATCAATTGAAAACAGACTTAATAGACAAGGCTATGTTAAAGGTGTTGATACTTTACATTTTGCGTTTGAAGGGTTCTCTTACGGTTCAAATACTAATAATATTATAGATATAGCAATTGCTACTGGCTTTTTAAAGGCTAAACTAATTGAAACCTATGACAAACTGACACTTGATGTTATGGCACCAGGTACTATTAAAAAGCAAGCAGGTTCAGGTCGATATAAAAAGAAGGAAATGTACGAGGTCTTTGTTGAAAATAGACACGATGACCCAGTCCTTATCAATTCTGAGTTTTGGTCTCTTTGCCAAGAACAGAGAGGGAATAACAAGTTAATTAAGCCTACTGATGACTTAATTGATGCTTACTTTATAGCTTGGTCGTTACAGGCGAGATATTCTGAAAGAGAAAACACTGAGAGAGAAATACCTAAAAGTTCTAAGCGGCCTAGAGGTCAGGGCCGGTTAAAGGTCTAGATACCATCCACACCTTTGAAATAACCCTGTTAATTATTCTACACACCTTTTAAGGATTTGTTTCAAGACCTACTGTATTTACGGCAAAGAATATTTTTATATAATAAATATGAAACAATATTCTATATGTACAATATATAAATCATACTGATAACAATTTTACTGGCCAGTTACAATGTATATTCAGGCAAATTAAAAGGCAAATTTAAAATTTAATAAAATGGCAAAAAAACAAATCGAAGATTTTGATATCTTCTCAACAAGCGTCGGCGACATCGACCTTTACAAAAGAGATAAAAAGGACAGCGTGTTCTATTCTCCAAAAGCAAAAGATGGTACAGATGGTACCTACAAGGCATTGATCAGATTCATGCCTAACATCAAAAATCCAAAACAACCTATTATTCGTAAATTTACTTACTGGCTTGAAAGCCCAGATGGTAAAGGTCAAAATTTTGACAGCCCATCTACAGTAGGTGAAAAATGCCCTATTCAACAGACGTTCTATCGCTTAAAGAATAGTGAATCTGCAGTTGATCGTAAAATGGCTGAAAAGCTAAAAAGACGTGAACAATTTTACTCCTTAATTAAGGTTATTAAAGATCCGCAGAAACCAGAGAATGAAGGTCGTTATTTCATTTTAAAGTATGGTACTAAATTAAAGCAAAAAATTGATGATGAAATGTCACCAAGCTTTGATGAACCTACACAAATCTTCAACCCTCTTACAGGTAAAAACTTTGAACTTATTGTTACAAAGCAAGGAGAATATAATAACTATGATACTTCTAAATTCCAAAGCAAGAAGACAGCGATTATCGTAAATGGCGAACCAGTTGATAATAGTGAAGAATCTAGAAAAGCTATTATAGAAGAATTGCAAAATGCACCAGACTTGTCAACATTTGAATATCAATCATGGAATGATGAAGATCGCTCAACGGTTGAAAGGTTTCTTTCTTATTATTCTCAGAGAGGAGCAACTATTGATAATGTAGTAAATGCTAAACCGAAAAACACATCAACATTTGAATCAGAAAGTGATGATGAATTTGAAACACCTGCGCCTGTTGCTAAGAAGCCAGCTGCATCTTCTAAAGCTAAGCCAGCATCTTCAGATACTGAAGATCTCAATGATTTCCTTGACGGACTAGGAATTTAGTATTAATTTAATCTACAAGGGGAGTCTAAGACTCCCCTTTTTTATTCTTTATGTTGACTGAAATAGATTCTATAAAAATAGACGACGGTTTCAAATCTAAAGTTTTAGATCTTGTACAAACTATATTAATTTCTAGACACGGAGCAGGGCCGAAGTCAAGAGTTAAAAAAATGCATAATAGATTAAATTTTGCATGCCCTTATTGCGGAGATAGCAGTACAGACTCTTTGAAAAAAAGAGGTAATTTATTCTGGGATAGCCTACACTATCATTGTTATAATTACGGGTGCGCTAGTCACAAAAACCTAAATGAGTTTATAAATGACTTTATACCAAACGGTTTAAGTACTGGTGAAAGAATAGCAGTCTCAGACTTCATTAAGAGTAATACACATCATAAAACTCAAAACAATTTTTACAATGAAGCGTTTGAACAAATACAAAACCTGGCTTTACCTCTATCTTTATTTTATGAAAGAACAGGTACTAAGCCTATTCAAGAAAAACTAGAAATTTACGACTATTTAAAAGAAAGACTATTAATTAAAACACTACATAATTTTAGTTACGGCAATGGTAAATTATATGTTTTAAACCTGACAGCTGATAAAAAATCTGTGATCGGTTTTCAAATACGTAATATGAAAAGAGCATCAGCAAAATATCTTACATATAATCTTGAAAAGATGTATTACTTTTGCGGTGTTGAAATACCAAAAATAGAAAACATTGAAAAGATAAATGAAGTTTCAACCCTGTTTGGCATTATGAAAGTTGATTATTCTATTCCTGTTACTATACTCGAGGGGCCTATAGACTCTTTCTTTATTAATAATAGCATAGCATACTGCACTGTCGGTCGAACTGTCAGTGCATTTGAAGATTTAGAAAACATTCGCTATATGTTTGATAACGATAAATCAGGCCGTGATTCCATGTTATCATTGCTAAAAACTGGTAAGCAAATATTCCTGTGGTCAAAATTTATAAAAGACTTTAATTTGTCAGATTTTAAAATTAAAGACCTGAATGATTTAATTAAGACTTGTTTCATACATAAACTAAGCGCACATAAATATATTAGCAACTATTTTTCATCAAACTCTTTAGATGCAATCTATGTATAAAAATAATGAAGCGTACATGGAACAACTCGATAAATTTAACCAAGATTACGAAAAGTATAAAAAAAGGTATAAACTCTTATTAGACGAATTGCCGACTGCTAATTATGATTATAATGGCAAAACAATTTCAGATTTTCCTATAGAATCAAAAAAGCGTAAAGTTTTTATTTATAAAAAGGATATTAACAGTAAATTATTTTAAAATGGAAGAAACTATAATACAAGCTGAGTTTGATAAATTAAACGAGCTTGAGCGATATCTTGAAAAACAAAGATCAGAATGGGGTGATAGAATTATGGAGGTTATTGAAATGATACGCGATCTTGATAAATTAATTGAAGCACAGGTTACTATGTTAAGTTATCGCCACATGGTAATTGACCAGGTTGCACGAATTAACATAACCTTAAAAAAGCGTGAATCAAGTTATAACATTCAATACAAAAATAAATTTATTGAGTATTTTAACTATGACTATAAGCTTAACGATAAACAAAAGGTAAACATGGTTGAAGCAGATCTTGCCAGTTTAAATAAGCAGATAGGCTTTTTAAGCACCCAGATAGATTTTTTTAGAGAGTGTGTTAAAACTCTTGATAATATTGGATGGGCTATTAAAAATAGACTCAACATAAATGAGATATCTTAATGAAACTTGAGTTAAGTCAAGATAATAAATATTTAATAATTAATGACGCAACTGAGCTGGAAATGGATCAGTTGCGCATTTCTCTTACACGTAAGATAAACGGCTGGCGTTTTCATCCTCTTGTAAAGAACGGTCACTGGGACGGTAATGTTTCCTACTTACTTAAAGATAAGTATATTCCAGCCGGAATTTGGAAAGAAGTTATAGATATTTGCAAGAAGTTTAATTACGAGATTGAAATTGCAAATATTAGAAATTTATTCGATAACACAATTAAGTTTGAAGATTTCGAAAGCTGGGTTAATAAATATTTCCAGGGGTTCAACATGGAAATAAGACCCTATCAAATTGATGCATGCTATAAAATACTTAAAAATAGATGTTGTGTAGCAGAGCTTGCAACATCTGCAGGCAAGACCCTTATTTCCTATATCGCTGTAGCTTATTTACTTGAAAAAAAACTAGCAGAAAGAATTTTATTTATAGTACCAAGTGTAAGCTTAGTGACACAGGGAGTTTCAGATTTTAAAACATACGCAAGATTTGTTGAAAATCCTGTAAAAATAAAATATCAAGAAATTTATGCCGGGCAAGAAATAAGACCTGATGCAAACTTTGTAATAGGTACTTATCAATCACTTTCTAAAAAGGACAAGGAATATTTCGAACAATATGATGCAGTAATAGTAGATGAGGTGCATAAGGTAAAAACACAGTCTATTAAACAGATACTTGAGAAATGTACCAATACTGTTTATAGATTTGGCCTTTCTGGTACAATACCAAAACCAGAAACACTTGACAGACTTACGCTAATGAGCTATACTGGACCTTTAATTACAGAAGTTAGCGCTAACTATTTAGCAGCCGAAGGATTTGTTACCAAATGTAAAGTACAAGTTATTGAAATGGATTATGCAAATGAACTTACTAAAACCTCTTTTGCAAATCTAAGTAGAACTCCATCTAGAAAAGAATTATATCAAATGGAGCAGGACTATATTATCAACAGTAATGAGCGTTTAAATTTTATTGCTTCTGTAATTGGCCATTCAACTAAAAATAGTCTTGTACTTTTCCATAGAATCGAACATGGTCAAAAGCTTTACAAACTTCTCAGAGAACAACATGCAAGACCTATTTATTACGTAGACGGCAGCACTGATGCTGAAATCAGAGACGTGTACAAAGATAAAATGGAAAACAGAGAGGGGGTTATTTTAATAGCCAGCTTTGGTACATTCAGTACAGGTATTAGTATTAAAAATATCCACAATATTTTCTTTACAGAATCTTTTAAGTCAGAAGTTATAGTAAGACAAAGTATTGGTCGAGGTTTACGTTTACATAAAGATAAAGACATTCTTACAATTGTTGATTTTGTCGATAATTTCAGCTATGACGGCTGGGAGAATTATCTATATAAGCATGCTAAAGAAAGGCAACGTATCTATAAAGAGCAAAAATTTTCATTCAATATACGACAAGTTAAATTCTGATATATATATTAAAAATTAGAGTTATGTCATTTAAGAAATATTCAGAAATAAAAGAAGCTCTTTCTTTAGTACCCAAGCATATTAATGACCTATCAAACGAACAGAAGATGGCAATAGACCAACTGCGTTCAATTATTATGGATTCCAGTCAATTAATAACTCTTATTGCAAATGATGGCAAAGATCTTCCAGCATTTATGCAAAGTAAAATCACACTGTCTGAAGATTATATTTCTAAATCACGAAAATATATGTCAAATAGATTAAATGACAAAAGCAACAATGGTGAAACAGAAGAAATAGGAAAATAACAATATAAAATGAAAAACTTACTATCTTTCACAAGCTTTACTGACCATGTTAAAGTACAGGAAGTGAATAAAACAAACGAAGAAACAAAGAAATACAGAAATAAATTATCTGAAGCTTTCAAAAATTTACTTGAAGAAATGGGTATTTCTAAACTTTCAGAACTAGACGAAGATAAAAAGAAAAAAATAATTGAAACTATTTTTAACGAATCAGAAATGGCACGTTTATCAGATATAACAATTAACGAAGAAGAATAATGAAATTACATACATTTGAAAGTTTTATTAAAAAAGTAGGTGCTAACACAAAAATGGTAGCAGAAGGTGGTGCATACGGTCATTTAAGTCATCCGTTTGAGGACATGGACTTGACAATGGGCGACCTGGAAGATATGATTAAAGCAACAGTTGAAGGCGCATTTAGTGCTGAAAACTTTGTACAAGAAAAGTGCCTATCGCCAGGTACTATTATAAATCTCAAAGATAATGGAAATAAAACTATTAAAGAAATAGTAGATAATAAAATTTCTGACTTTGCTTTAAGTTTTAATGAAGTTACAAATACTGTTGAATATGCAGAAATACTTAATTGGGTTAAAAATGAAAGTAGCAGTGAGTGGCTTGAAATAGAATTAGAAAACGGCGAAACAATAACAGTAACACCTAATCATAGGATATTTACACATGCCAAAGGCGATGTAAAGGCAGAAAGTTTAACCAACGGAGATTTATTAATTACTGTTTTTCGTAATGTATAGTTTTTCATGGAATATGATATAACGTGTTATATCTTTGGGAGTCAAATATAAATAAAATGTCTGATGATGAAATCTTACAATATATCAAAAATCAAATCAATTAAAAAAATTAATAAAAGTCAAGATTGTTATGATCTTACTATAGATAATTTTTCACGCTATTTTGCTAATAATATACTTGTACATAATACAGATGGGCAGCAACTTTCTATATCATGGAAAGATGGAAAGCTTATTGCAGCACGTAATAAATCACATTTAAAAAACACAGGTGAAGCAGCACTTGATATAAAAGGCGTAGCTGACCTATTTAAAGACAGAGGAGCTATTGAAATCGCATTTAATGCTGCAATGAAAGACATGTCAGCCTCAATAGGAGGTTTATCAAGTGAAGATAAGCTAAAATATTTTAACAATGGTAAAAAGTTTGCTTCAATTGAAATTATAACACCAGTTACACAAAACACTGTACCTTATGGTTTAAATATGTTAGTTTTCCATGGTGTACTTGAGTATGATGAAAATGCAAATGTAATTGACGAAGATAAGCAAGCAGCAAGAGAACTTGGTCAAATAATAAAAGATGCAAATCTTGCAGCACAAGAAACATTTTATGTAAGAGGTCCTCAGGATATGGAAGTTAAACCTTTTCCAAAAACTAAAGAACGTGCAAAATATTATCAAGAAAAACTTAAAAAGATAATGTCTGACAGCAGTCTTACTTCTAAGTCTACTGTGTTTGATTATGCACTTAATTCAGCGAAGAACATTATTAGCAATGAAGCAAAGAAAGCTAAGGTAACATTATCAGACGAAGCATTAACAGGTCTTGCAAAAAGAATTGCAGACATTGATAAATCATATAGCGTTTCTCAAATTAAAAAAGACCTGGGTTCAGATGCCGAGTGGTATTTAGAGCTTGAAAAATCAAAAGCCAAGCAATTAAAATCTCAGGTGTATGAACCTCTAGAATCTTTATTTTTGGAAGTAGGAACAGAGTTTATGAAAAATATGTCCACTTTCCTTTCTGCTAATCCTACAGAAGCTTCTGAAAAAATGAGAAAAGAAATAGACAGAGTCATAGACGAAATTAGAAAAGCAGGAGACGAAGGCGATCTTGAAAAACTTGAAAAGCAATTAAAAAGAGTAACAGCAGCAGGAGGTTTAGAATCAATAGTACCAACTGAAGGCATAACCTTTGTATATAAAGGTAAGCTCTATAAGTACACTGGAATTTTTGCACCACTAAATCAGGTTAGGGCTATTTTAGCGTATAAGAAATAACAAGAAAACATACCTGAGTAATGATATATATAAAAACTCAGGTATCATGGTAGTATATAAAACAACAAACTTAATAAACGGGAAAATATACATAGGCAAAGACACAAAAAACAATTCAGAATATTTTGGTTCAGGATTGCTTTTAAATAAAGCAATTAAAAAATATGGAAAGGAGAATTTTGTTAAAGAAATTCTTGAAGAGTGTAAAGATCAAATTATATTGGCTGAGCGAGAAATGCATTGGATTGCAAAATACAAATCTACAAACAGAGAGACTGGGTACAACATTACCGAAGGCGGTTTAGGAGGCGATACTTTTAGTAACAACCCTAATAAAGAAATTATTAGAAAAAACCATAGAGAAGCAACAAGAAAAAATATGTTAGAAAGAGGCGGATATTTAAAAGATAAAGAAAAACAAATAGAAGCTTGTAAAAAAGGTAATGCTGTAAGAACTGCTAATGGATATAGGCATTCAGAGGAAACAAAAAATAAGCTGTCTGAAACTCTTACAGGCAGAGTGATTACAAATGAATGGAAGAAAAACATATCTGAAGCAACAAAGGTTGCCATGTCAAATCTTAATCAAAAAGAGCTGCAATTAAAAGCTTTGGAAGGGCGAAAGAAGGCTTGGGCTAAGAGAGATGAAGATCGAAAGAAGAAGCTAGAGGAAATACTTAAACTAGGTCTTAAAGCTTCAGAAAACATTATTTTGCTAGGAGTTTCTATACCAACATATTACAAAACTCTTAGAATGATACAAAAAATAAAAATAGAATATGAATCACTTTAAGACATTCGAACAATTTATATTTGAAGCAGAATTTAACGGTGAACGTGTTTGTATATTTCCAGGACGCTTTATGCCATTTCATAATGGTCATATAGCTTCTCTGAAAAAGACATCTGAAATCTTTGGTATGCCAGTTATTCCATTGCAAATATTATCTAAGTCAGATAAGTCTCCATTCAGCGAAGAATTACTTAAAGAAATTGGAGAATCAATTAGCTCAGAATTTAGCGACTGGATGGCAGCGTATTTTCTTTATCCACAAGATAGAAAAACAGTTATTCCACAAATGGTTAAATTTTTAAGAGAACAGGGATTTGAACCTATTGGTATGGGATGCGGTAGTGATAGATTAAAGGCTTATGAACCTCAGATTAAATATATAAACTCAGAAAAGAGTGATGTTCCTGTTTCAGAACCCTTTAAACTGGAAATGGTTGATGAGCGAGGCGAAGGCGGACCTTCTGGAACAAAGGTAAGAGAAGCTATTAAGAATGATGACGAAGCTACTTTTAAAAAGATGACACCTGAATCTATGCACGAATATTATGATGAATTAAAAAAACAATTAGATGGCTCTAACTAATCTCAAAGAAATATACAAAGATAAAGGCAGGACTTTTGTCGAAAGTCTTTTTACAAAGTACGTTATAGTAAGTGAACAAATTGATGGTTCACGTATTACTATTAATCGTGACTTAAATAATCGTTTATGTTATTGTAAAAAAGATGGTAGTCCTATTAATTTCATAGACAGAACCATGATGGTTTTCTATGAAACTGCATTTGCACATTTTGAAGCCTTTTCAATGGAAACTCTATTGAAAATGCCAGAAAATTGGATATTTGGCTTTCAGTATTTTCCGTCAAACGCGCCAGCTAATATTACCTATGATAGAACGCCAGAAAACGGCCTAATCTTAACAGACATACAAATAGTTAATCAAGATGGCAGAATAGTTAAGACGATAAGCGATCCTCGTGTACTTGCAGACTGGTCTAATATATTACATGTTGAAAAACCGCCAGTTATATTTAACGGTTACTTAACAGGCCTCCAAAAAGAAAAAATACTGGAATATCTCAGTACTCCTGAAAAAGACCTGGAGAATATATTCAACAGTCAATCTTTTACCAGATATATTATTAGTATACTTAATCCCGACCTCAGGACCAGTGCATTAATGAATGACATTGATAAGCCAATTGAGGGTATAGTTTTTAAATTTATTACACCTGGTGAAAATGAAGTTTATTCAGCCAGGCTTATAGATCCTATATTTCAAGCGCATGCTTCAGGTGTACAGCAGCCTATACAGCGTCGTTCAAACGACATATATCAAATTGCAATGCTTGATATTATTGAATATGTAGAAATGTTAAAACTTGATGATATAAGTTTACAAGCTGAAACACCCGATGAGCGTTACATTGAATTGATTTGCCAAATCTTTAATGACTATATAAAAGAAAATGGTCATAAATATATTGGAGTTGATTTTGAAACACCTGATTTTGCAAAAAAACCAGAATTTGAAATTAACATGTCTAGTATTCCAAACGAAAGAACAAAGGAAATATTAAGAAATCAAAAATTAAACGACCTGTTTAAAATAATAGTTAGTTCATTTAGAAAGTATAGAAAAAATGTAACACCTATATTAACACAGAATATTGTTGATGTACTTAATAAAAAAATAACCGAAATACAAAAAAAGATTGAAATTATACCAGAAGAAAACGAAGTTTTAGATTTTAATAATTATTTAAAGCGTAATCAAATAGAGGGAATGGCTTCAATATTCGAGAAGTTAACATCAGACGAATATTCAGTAATGTCTTATGATAAATTCATGATAACAGAATCGCAAGTAATTAATGAAGCACAAGAAAAATATCCAACCTCATTGGTATCACTTTTAAAATCTGCAGGTAAATTAGAAATGTTTTACCAGTATATAGACAGTTTACCAAAAGGTAAAGCAAGGGTTGAATTTAAGCAATTTTTTGAAAGACTTGCCAGTGACAAAACAGGAAAATCTTACTTTCCTGTAATGGTTGAGCAATTTAAGTCTCTTAAAAAAATGGAGTCTATTTTAAAAATAGACCTTACACAGAGTTATTATAAAGAAATGTGGCCTATAAAACTAGAGGGCACAGGTCCTGGTGAAATTTTAATAACATGGCTGGTTAAAGACGCTGTTACACAGGGAGGAGGTGAATCGTTCGATATTAAATATAAAGACCAGAAATGGGAAGTTAAGTCACTTATTTCATCTAAAGATGGTAAAATAGGTCCTACTCCTGATTCAATCGATGGTGCTAAATATTCAGATACTACAAATTACGCTTTAACTTCTGAACTGCAATCTTTTTACAAAGACGTTTTAGATATTTACTATGATAACGATCATAGAGGCACAGTGCTGTCATTGACTGATGATGAAAGTGAAAAGAAGGCAATTACTGAAATTTTAGATGCACTTGAATCCATACCTAGAACTACTGCAGATGGTAGTAAAAATCTTTCACAACAAATGACAGAACTTGTTCCGTCTATTTTCGATAAATTCTATAATGGTATAGTTAAGATTAATAGAAACTTAAAAAAGGTTCAGAATCTACAAGGCAGTTCTAGAATAGCTGTAAAATCTAAAACAACTGATTCTCAATATTGGTTAGACCCAGAAGCTGTCGATAAAATAACTACTGCAGCAGGCACGGACAAAGATGTAAATATAAAAGTAGGTACTGAGATTACAGATGAAAATAAAGATGCTAAGATTTGGTTTTCTAAATTAATATCTAATAACTTCGTTAAAAATCCTAAAACTTTTACAAAACAACTTAAGAGTATGTTAGATGGATTCCTGGAAGGAAAAGACGGTTTAATATATTTGACACCTCCTGGTAAATTTAATATAGCTTATGACATGGGCGATTTCCATGTTAACAAGATAACGAGAGGTAAATACAGATTCATGCTTGACGGCTTTAGAAAAGGCGGAGACTATGAATATGCAAAAGGACAAAAATAATTTTTAAACATGCCAACACCTGTTGTAAAATCAATGTCAAAAGAAGCCGGGGTATCAGTTAAAACTGGAGAAAAGCGCTGGCAAGAAGCCAAGAAAAAAACACCACCCGGGGTCGATGATAACTGGGCTTATACTATGGGTGTTTTCAAACGTATGATGGGTCAGCATGAGTCAACTAAATTAGTAGGTAGCTATAATGATTTTATACAAGAGTCAATTGATGAGGGCTATATGAGTGAGTTAGATATTGTAAGACAAGAATCTTCTTCCCTACAGGAGTTTATCAAAAAAGCTAAAGTAGAATTTCCTAAAATTGCCAATATGAAAGATGCTGATGAATTTCTAGAAGAGATTTGGAATATTTCAACATCGCTTGACGAGTCTGTTAATAAAGTATCTTTAAAGAACACGAAGTATATAAAAACATTTGAAAATTTCATCAGCGAAGATTATGCCAGAGTTCATCCAAATCCTGGCATGAATGTCGGTGGAATGGGTCCTATTGTGATACCAGAAGTCGGTGTTTATAATTCTACTGGTTCTGGTGATATGCCAGCACCTTATTCTACATCAGATAGAAAATTGAAAAAACAAATGAAAAAGGGCGTTATGCCTGTCTCACGAATGTCTAATAAAGACGAACGTAAAAAAGACTAATTCCTTAAACTACTAGACTCTTACTAATATAAAATCATAAAAAGTTATGAAGATTTTAAAAGTAAGAGAAGTTAAAACACCTAGCAGGGCACATTCAAATGATGCTGGAATAGATCTTTTTATACCAGAAGATTTCTTAAGCCAGGTTCTTAACCCTGGACAGTCAGTATTAATACCTTCGGGCATTAAAGCCCGTGTACCAGAAGGTTATGCACTTATTGCATTTAACAAGTCGGGTATTGCAGCCAAGAAAAATTTAATAGTTGGAGCTTGTGTAATTGACGAATCATATCAGGGTGAAATTCACATTGATATTAAGAATGTTGGAACATTTCCCCAAGTTGTTAATCCAGGAGATAAGATTATTCAGCTACTTTGTGTACCAATGAACTATGTTCCTGTAGAACTAGTAGATAATGAAGATGAACTATTTGCTGACATGCTTTCAAATAGAGGTGATGGGGGTTTTGGTTCAACCGGTACAAAATAAAATTTATGTTATTAGATATAGAATTACTCGATGAGTCTGTAACTTTTAGTTACTTTAACGAAAAGGGAGACATTGAACTTAAAACTTATGATACTACTCAATTTCCAGTATGGTATGCATGCGGAGAAGATGATCGTAAAAAAAGTAAGCACTATACAAATTGGGACGGTAAACCTATTAAACCTCAGTTTGGAAAAAAACTTTCCAAGCATGGTATAATTGAATTCATTGAAAGCTTACCCAAAGAAGATAGTGATAAAATATTTGGATATAATTTTCCAAAAACATTTTTCTTTGATATTGAAGTAGAAGTTAAAGATGGTTTCCCTGAAGCAGATCGAGCAGATTCTAAAATATTAACTATTTCTGTTGTTGCACCAGGTGGTAAAGTAATTGTATTGGGTCTCAAAGATTTTACTACTTCGCAACAACAGGAAGTTAAGAATAGCGTCAATAAGTATTTTGAAAAATTTGGAATAGACTGGGAGTTTAAATATATTAAATTTAATACTGAATATGACCTTGTCTATACATTTATCACAACTTTCATGAGAAAGTTTCCAATGTTAAGCGGATGGAACTGTATCAAGTTTGATTGGAAGTATATAGTAAACAGATGTAAGCGCCTTCAAATTGATGTATCTGAAGCATCGCCAACAGGTGCCCTAACAAGAGATGGCCTGCCCTATCATATAGGTATTGTTGACTACATGGATCTTTATTCTAATTGGGATAGATCAGTTGCAGTAAAAGAAAACAATCAGTTAAATACTGCAGCAATGCAAACCATCGGTATCGGTAAGATAAAATATGACGGAGGCTTTCAACAACTTTATGATGATGACTTCCAGAAGTATATTTATTATAATGCAGTCGATAGTGCACTTGTATACCTAATGGATCAAAAGCTAAAAACTTTACAAGTAGTTCTAACACTTTCAAATATTTGTAAGATTAGTATTTATAAAGCTGGTTCACCCGTTGCCATAACAGAATCTCTTATTTCTAGAAATTTGTTATTGGACAATAAAATTATGGCTGTTAAGCAATATCAAAAAGATAAAGAAAAAGATGAACAATACACTGGTGCATTCGTTAAAGCCCCAGTAGTTGGTAAACATAGAGCAGTTGCATGTTTTGACTTTGCTTCTCTATATCCATCAATTATGCGCCAATTTAATATTTCACCTGACTCATTTGTTGAAAAATCAAAAAACTCAACCGAGTATGATCTTTGTAACTACAATGTAACTTCAACCGGTGCCGTTTATGAAAAACAACCATCAATTCTAAAAAAGGTCCTAACTGACTTATATGCTAAAAGACGTGAGTATAAGAAGAAAATGTTTGAGCATAAAATTGAACTTGAAAAGATTTCGGAAAAACTGAAACAATAGTCTTAAGTCAGACAAAATCTACATATATACATTACTTAAATTTTTAAAAAAAGACAGAATTTTTATGGAAATCTCAAATCAAATCCTGAGCGACATCACCGTTTATATGAAATATTCGCGCTATATCCCTGAGCTCGAACGACGTGAAACCTGGGACGAACTTGTAACCAGAAACATGGAAATGCATATTAAAAAATATCCAAGTCTGGAAGAAGAAATACGTGTTAAGTATAAAAAGATCTATGATAAAATGATTTTACCTTCAATGCGTTCACTTCAATTCGGAGGTAAACCAATTGATATATCACCTAATCGTATTTATAATTGTGCATATCTACCAATAGATGATTGGAGAGCCTTTGGTGAAGTAATGTTCTTATTATTAGGTGGAACTGGTGTTGGCTATTCAGTACAGAAACACCATGTTGATGAATTACCTGAAATTAATAAGCCTAATCCTAATAGAAAAAGAAGATACTTAATCGCAGATAGCATTGAAGGCTGGGCAGATTCAATTAAACTATTAATGAAGTCTTATTTTCAAGGCGGTTCAACTCTTGATTTTGATTTTAGAGATATTCGTCCAAAGGGTGCAAGACTTATTACATCTGGCGGTAAAGCACCAGGACCTCAGCCTCTAAAAGAGTGTTTAATAAAGATTGAAGGTATACTTTCACAGAAGCAAAATAATGAAAAGCTTACTACAATTGAAGTTCACGATATTATTTGTCATATTGCAGATGCAGTATTAGCAGGAGGTATTAGAAGAGCTGCTCTGATTAGTCTTTTTAGTGCCGATGATGAAGATATGATTGCTTGTAAATCAGGACCGTGGTGGGAATTAAACCCACAAAGAGGTAGAGCTAATAATTCTGCAGCACTTTTACGTAATAAAATTACAAAAGAATTTTTTTTAGATCTTTGGAAAAAGATAGAAGCATCTGGTTCAGGTGAACCAGGTATATATTTTACAAATGATAAAGATTGGGGTACTAATCCATGTTGTGAAATCGCTTTACGACCTTTTCAATTCTGTAATTTAACTGAAGTAAATGTGTCTGATGTTATATCACAGGAAGACTTAAATGAGCGTGTTACTAATGCAGCGTTTGTTGGAACTTTGCAGGCTGGTTATACTGATTTTCATTATCTTCGCCCAATATGGCAAAGAACGACTGAGAAAGATGCATTAGTTGGAATTGGTTTAACAGGAATAGGTAGCGGCAAAGCACAAAAATTCGATCTTAAGGAAGCAGCTGAATGTGCCAAGGCTGAAAATGAAAGAGTTGCTGGTCTTTTAGGTATTAATTCAGCAGCGCGTGTTACTACCATTAAGCCAGCTGGAACTAGTTCACTGGCACTAGGTTGCTCGTCTGGTATACATGCATGGCATAATGATTATTATATTCGCAGAATTAGAGTTGGTAAAAATGAAGCAATATACACATATCTTTCCATTAATCATCCTGAACTGGTTGAAGATGAATATTTCCGTCCTCATGATACTGCAGTAATATCCATACCTCAAAAATCGCCAGAAGGATCTTTACTAAGACATGAATCAGCTTTTGATCTTTTAGAAAGAGTAAAATGGTTCTATAATAATTGGATAAAACCAGGCCATCGTACAGGACAAAATACACATAATATTTCTGCAACAGTTTCAATTAAGCAAGATGAATGGCAAGGAGTAGGCGAATGGATGTGGGATAACAGAAATTGTTATAATGGTCTTTCAGTATTACCATACGACGGTGGTACATACATTCAAGCACCATTTGAAGATTGTACAAAAGAAAAGTATGAAGAAATGATGCATCACTTGCAAAAAGTTGATCTTTCTAAAATCATAGAAATAGAAGATAACACGGATCAAAAAGGTGAGCTTGCCTGTGCAGGTGGAAACTGTACAATAGTATAAGAAGTGAATTCGGATATATTATGCTAAATTAATAATTCCTGAAACATTTTTTCATAACTGCATATATTAACTAAATTTATAATAAATAAGATGGAAACATTTAATCAAATCAAATCTCTGATTGAAAGTCTTGAAAAAGACGCTACTTCTTTTTTCGAAAAGAGTAATAAATCAGCTGGTACCAGAGTTCGTACCGGAATGCAAGACCTTAAAAAATTGGCTCAAACACTTCGTGTAGAAGTACAAGATGCTAAGAATGCCGAAAAGAAAGCTTAATCGCTGTTAGGTCTTTAGTTAATTTAAGCCTCGATTTTCTGATCGAGGCTTTTTTATGGTTGAAACTATTGTATTAAAATTAGTATAATTATAAAAAATAATATGGAAATTAAAATAACAAGATTAGACATCGCGTCAATTACTCAGTTTATTTCCAAACTGACTTCAATAGACAAGGTAGTATATCTTAAAATCAATGGAGATAACCTGATATCAAGTGTTTATCTACCAGAAAGAGATGCTGTAAAATTACAAGAAGTTTCAGTTGATGAAATTATGAGCTTTAAAAAAGGACCTGATAAAGTGTTAAAGATGTCTTTTTTTAATGGTTCTAAAGTAATTGAAGCACTTAAGAATTTCGGCAATACCGATATTTCAGAAATTACAGGTGCTATTGAATGTACTGAACTTGATGGTGATTTAGTTGCAACATGCATTAAAGTATCAAGCCCAGATTTGACTTTAAAGATTAGTTGTACTGATCCGGTATTAGGTTTCATGGACTTATCAAGTGAACAGATTAAATCTATTTTTAGTAAAAATGACGTTATGTTTGATTTTGACCTTGAAGTTTTTATGCAGTCTAAAATTACATCGCTTTTTAATCTAGATAAAGACGTTGATACATTTAAAATAGTCTACGAAGATGATAATATTAGAATAAAGAGTGAAAGCTATGATGCTAAAATTACTCAGACTGATAGATCGTCTGTAAGCACAGGAACAGAAGTTATGATATACAAAAAATACTTTAATTTACTAGATAAAGAAGCGTATACAGTATCAGTATGCCCAAATAAATTAATTTTCAAATCTAAAGATAGCAATACTTTATTAACAGTAGCAGTTTGTTCAAATGAATAATTTAGACGATTTAACTAAAGAGGAATTACAACAGCTATATAAAGAAACTGAGGATAAAGTAAACCAGTATTATAACCAAGAACAATCTGTTAAGCGAATACTTAACTCCATATACGGCGCTTTTGGTAATGCATACTTTTACTTTTTCAATATAGATATTGCTGAAAGTATTACACTACAGGGTCAGAATGCAATTCTGTATACTGAGAAGATGATTAATCTTTACTTTACTGATTTTTGGCATAAAGACAAAGAGCTGCATGAGAAAATGGGTATTGAAGTTAAAGGCCAGGTTATTAAACCTGTTGTTATTTATATTGATACCGATAGTTGCTATCTATCATTTGAAGAGTCAATTATAAAATCTAATTGGTCTTCTACTGAAAAGGACTTTATTCTTAAAATATATGAATATCGTCTTAGTAGTTATATCAAAAGAGTTTTGCAAAAATATGCTGATGGTTATAAGACTGAAAACTTTTTAGACTTTGAATTAGAGTCAATTGCTAAAAACGCAATCTGGCTTGCTAAAAAGAAATACATACAGAATCTGGTATGGGCTGATCCAGGTAATAACTATGAGTCTCTTAGTAAAATTAAAACCAAGGGCTTTGAAATTATACAATCATCTACACCTCTTTTTGCAAGAAAGAAACTCAATGATGCTATAAAAATGATATTGGGTAAAGATGATATCAAAATTTCAGAAATCGTTAAGTTTTTAAAAGACTGTAAGAAAGAATTTAAAATAGCTAACATCGAGGATATTTGTTTTAATATTAAAATGAATAATTACGAAAAGTATATCGTCAGCGATGTACAACGCTTTGAATTCGCATCAGGATGCCCAATGACAGTTAGAGCTGCAGGCTATTATAACTTTCTACTTAACAGTTCAAAGCATAAAAATAAATATCAACTACTTGGCAATGCAGAGAAGATGAAGATGTATGAGACAACAGATCCTAGTTGCAATGTGTTTGCATTCAGAGCAGGTTCACATCCTTATGAATTTGCACCCAATATAGACTATGAGGCACAGTTTGAAAAATGCATGATCGATCCTCTGAATAGAGTATTGTCAGCAATTGGCATGAAAACATTAGACAGAAATCTTATATACAGTCCAAATCTTTTTTAAATAAAATATTAACATGGCAAAAGCAACAAAATCAAAAGGCGAATTTAGTTTCGAAGACTTAAACAAAGAGTTGGCAAAGACCAGCTCACTGGGCTCAGTAATGGAATTGAGTGAATTTAGTGAAATTGACCAATATGTACATAGTGGTAACTATCATCTTAATGCCTGCTTAACAGGATCTCTTTTTAAAGGCTATCCTAATAATCGTTCAATTGCGATAGCAGGCCCTTCAGGTACAGGTAAAACTTACTTAATTTTAAATGCTGTTAAGAAATTTCAAGAACAGGGATATTATGTAATATATGTTGACTCTGAAAACGCAGTTGACAGAGAACTTATGGAGCGTTTTAAGATTGATACATCTCGTGTTCGTTATGAACCTATTGGTACAGTCGAGGAGTTTAGAACTATAGTAACAACAACATGTCAAACTCTTATTGATGCAAAGCGCGGCGGCTATGAAATACCAAGAATTCTATTTATTTTAGATTCAGCAGGTAATCTGGCTTCCAAGAAAGAGGTTGATGATGCATTATCAGGCTCCGATAAAGCCGATATGACGCGTTCTAAAAAGATGAAGTCAATCTTCCGTATCATCATGAATAAAATGGCTGAAATTAAAGCCACTTTTATTTTCAGTAACCATGTCTATATGACACAGGACTTTATACCTGAGGCAAAGGCAGGAGGTGGTTGCCTTGTCCCAGGCTCCAAGGTAATAATGGGAGATGGTACTTTAAAAAACATAGAAGATATAAATGAAGGTGAGTTTGTTAGTACCCTAGACGGCCCAATGGCAGTATTAAATACATGGGAATTTGAAAAGCCTGTATATGAAATTGAGTTCGAAGACGGTAGTATAATAAAATGCTCAGAAGACCATAGATTTTTTACAGGCGGAGATTATCTTAATGATGATAATTGGATAACTGCTAAGAATATTATCGGAGGAGAAGATGTGATTAAAATTAAATAGAGTTAGGCCTGTTCCGCCTCCCGTTCATTTCAATATATATAAAATAAAACAAACAATGGACAATCTAGCAGAACAGTTAAATTCTCTTTTTAATATTAATCCCAATAACACGGAATACTTTGAAAAATTCAAAGAGTATTATGAAATCAACAAAATAACCGAAAGCAAAAAAGAATTAAAAAGAATATTTAGATCTTATTTAAAACATTTAGGTTGCGAGAGTTTTTCTATATTTAATAAAAATTATTATATACATCTAGGACATTCAGAAGAAGATGCTACAGTAATTGTTAAAACCCTACAATCTAAAAATTCTAAAAAAAGATATCTAAAATATACAAAGTCTGAAATTTCAAAACAGTCAGCGTGGTCTATCGATTATTGGTTAAATAAAGGATTAAGTAAAGAAGAAGCTGAACATGAAATTCTTAAAATAAATTACTCTTCTAGTATAGGTTATAGTAAAAAAGATTACATTGATATTTTAGACAACATATCACGAAAAACAAAAAATGCACACAAAAGAGGAGACTATATAAACTCTTATAATAAAGTATCTAAAGAAGAAATAGATTTTTTTAAAAAGATATCTTCTTTTTTAGAAGTAAAGCATTCTACTTTATTTATAAATGTAAAAAATTCTACATTAACCAATAACGCAGGATATTCAATAGCCGGTTACATAAATACCGAATCAGGAATAATCGGTATTGAATATGACGGTTTATATTGGCATAATATAGAAAGAGATAATATAAGAGATATTGAAATATTCAACTGTAGGCCTGATATCATAGGTATAATAAGAGTCTCTAGTAGATTTTTTAAAAATGAAAATATTAATAAACTTAAAAAAGATATACTAAATGGAATTAATGAAATTAAAAATCAAAAGCGTAAAAAAATTAGATACTACTAAGGTACACGATCTAACTGTTGCTGATACGCAACATTACATTACCGAGAACGGTGTTGTCAATCATAACACCGGTCCAGAATATGCCGCATCTATTATTCTTTATCTTACTAAAGCGAAAATGAAAGAGGTTAAGAAAGTTGATGGTAAGAAAGTTACAGAACAGACTGGTATTATAGTAACAGCAAGGCCTAATAAGAATAGGTTTGCAAAACCGACTACAATCAAATTTCAAATACCATTTAACAAACCTGCCAATCAATTTGTCGGTCTTGAAAATTATATTTCATGGGACACATGTGGTATACAAAAGGGATATCTGTATACAGAAAAGGAGTTTAATAAACTCAAAGACAAAGAGAAGGAAGGAGTTTTACCATTTGTATATACAGACACTGAAACAGGCGAAGTTATTACAAAATATTTTGAGCCTTCAGATAGTTCTAATAAAATTGTAGCAAGACATCTAGGACGAGTTGTTGAACCAAATGAGTTTTTTACAGGTCTTGTTTTTAATGAAGATGTGTTGAAATCTATTGACGAGTATATTAGTCCTATATTTAATTATGGTATAGAAGATACAAGTGTTGAAGACTTTGATATCGAAGCAATAGAAACTGAAGAAACTGAAGACTAATGAATTTTAATCAAGACAAGATAAAGCTGAAGTATATACTGGGCATACATAAAGACATGCCCGGTTATCCTACAGGTGAAGATATATTGTATTATGTAATCAAGCGCCATCATGAAAAGGGTAAAGAGGGCAGTGTAACATTTACTGACAATCTTTTAATTAAAAAGCTAGGCGCAGAGTATAGTGATATTATTACGGAATCACTAAATAAGCTAGTACATGACGATTATGTGTCAATACAGAGAGAAACAAATGAAAGTATTACCTATAAAGTACTTAAAAACGATTATATAAATGCAATTTAATTCTAATTACGAAAAACTATTTTTTATATACTGTCTTAAGGAAACTAAATATCTCAGTATTATCAGAGATGGTTTTTTTACAAACCAGGACATTGATTCACTTGCATTTCTTGCTAAAAAATTCTATGACAAATTTAATGAAGCTCCAACTTTAGCACAAATGAAACTGTTGGTTCAGAATTCAAGTAGAACCAAAGATAAAATAACAGATAGCATGGTTGAAGCTGTGTTCGATATTACATTAACGGATTACGACGAAGACTGGCTTGAAACAACATCTGAAAGTTGGATTAAATGGAGAAATTTCGATAAAAGTTTAATAGATGGTATAGAATATGTCAAGACTGCAAATGTTACACCCGAAAAGGTAGAGAGTATTATTAGTAAATTTAGGGATCTTATTAATGAAAGAAATAAATTAAACTTCGATAAAGATCTGGGTTTAGACTTCTTTAATCCTGAACATCATGTTCAACATACATCTGATAAAATATCATCAGGTTATTCTTTTATAGATAGAGTAACTTCAGGAGGTTACGATCCATGTTCACTTATAGTTTATGCTGGAGAACAAAACGTGGGTAAGAGCATTTGGCTTGCAAATGATGCAGCTAATTTTACCAGAATGGGTTATAATACAGCTTTTATTACAGCCGAAATGGCCGGTCATAAGGTAATCAAAAGAGTTGGCGCTAATTTATTAAATGTGTCAATGTCAGACTATGATAACAAAGCAAAGGACCCTGTTTTCCTAAAAAGAAAATTAGAAAATGTAGGCGACGGTCTTATGCCTCCTGGTAAATTATTTGTAAGGAAGTTTCCAACCAGTCAAGCGACTGTACCTGATATAGAAAACTATTTACTAGAACTTGAGGAAACAACTGGAATAAAATTAAAAGCAATTGTTATAGACTACATTAACATTCTTTCTAATTACAGGAATCCGAATAGTGAAAATACATACCTTAAAATAAAACAAATAGCTGAAGACTTGAGAGCCATGTCAGATAGGAATAAATGGCTTATAGTGACTGCAACTCAAATCAAAAGAAGTGCATATAACTCAACTGATGTGGGAATGGAAGATATTTCTGAATCAGCCGGTCTATCACATACTGCAGACATGATGTATGCTATTATTCAAGATGAATTAATGCATGCTGAACATGAATACTGGCTTAAGATCTTAAAGATAAGAGACGGAGAAGGAAAAAACTTAAAGTGTAAATTTAGTATAAACTACGATTACATGCGCTTGACAGAAACTAACGAAACGTCAAGCTCAGGATTATAAAACTATAAAATGCGTACAAAAAGAGATAAGATTTTCGATAATAAATTTGATGAAATTGAACAGAGTTCAACTTCAATAAATTTTGAAATAGATTCAAGCTATAACAGTGAGCAAAATATTGATGAAAATTTACATAATGAAATGTTGTTTACAATAATAGAAGATCTATTAATAAATAGCAAATTCAAAGAATATACGGTATTCGATGCTAATAAAGATGATACAATAAGCAAGCCGTTAATTAATGAAGTCTATTCATTTGTTACTTCAAAAATATCAGGTTATTCTAATATTGAAGTCTTTTCAATGCTTTCAGACTACTTAGATGTAGCACCTACTAAATTCTATAACTCATTAAATAACAAAGCTAAGGACGACCTAATATTAGAGCTTGATAAAAAGACAAATGTATTAGAACGCAAGGGCGTTAAAAAATTATTCTAATGGCAAATCGCGCATTCATATTAGGTGATATTCACTTCGGTGTACGTGCAAATAGCATGGAGTGGTTTGAAATAACCAGAAGTTACTTTGAAGATTTTTTTATACCCATGCTCAAGGAGAATTACAGAAGCGGTGATATTTTTATACAACTCGGCGATGTATTCGATAACAGACAATCGGTAAATTTAAAATTCAATAACTATGCTGTAGATCTTTTTTATAAAATAGGTCAAATCATTGAAACCCATGTTATTGTGGGAAACCATGATATTTACTTTAAAAATAGCAATTCTGTTTCATCACTAGATGCTTTTAAATTCATACCAAACATTCACATTTATAAAGAACCAACGGTCATAGATTTTGGTAAAGCAAAATGTCTGATGCTACCATGGTGTTCAAGTCCTGAAATGGAAGTTGAATATCTAAGTAATTTTAATAAAAGGGCTGACTATGTATTTTCACATAGTGAAATGAGAGGCCTGATGTTAAATAGAAAAGTTAAACAGGAGCATGGTACAGATATTGATGAATTTTCATCATATAAAAAAGTATACTCAGGCCATATACATTATTCACAGATTAAAAATAATATCATCATGGCTGGTAACGCTTATCAAATGACCAGGTCTGATTGTGATAACAAAAAGGGCGTGTATATTCTTGATTTTGAAACAAATAAACATGAATTTATTGAAAACACACATTCACCTAAATTCGTAAAGCTTAATCTGAGTAACATCTTAGATATGCCTATTGGCGAAATTAAAAAGATGATGCATAATAACTTTGTCGATCTGTATATTGCATCAGACATACCTATAAAATATAATCTTTCAGGTTTTATGGCACAAGTTCAAAGTGAAGCCAGAAAAATAGAACCTAACATCTATGACGAGAAGACATATATTGATATCGAGAATATCAATGAAGAAATACAGAACGGCTATAAAAATTTTAATATAATTAACCTGTGCTCTAAGTTTGTTGAAGGCATGAATGTTGACTCAGGTATTAAAGATAAACTGAATAAACAAATCATGCAACTTTATAACGAGTGCATCAATAATTACAAGACAAATGAAAATTGAGGAAGTATCATTTAAGAATTTTGCATCCTACGGTAATCAAATCCAGACTTTACAATTTGAAGATAGTAAAAGTTCACTATACCTTGTATTAGGCGGTAATGGGTTTGGTAAAAGCACTATTGCAAATTCTATAATTTTTGGACTGTACGGAAAGCTAGAGGATTTTAGTCTATCAGATTTACCCAATAGAATCAATAAAAATCTCTGGGTCAGAATCAAATTAAAATGCGGTAATAGAAACGTAATTGTAGAAAGAGGTATTGCACCTAAATTTTTTAAAGTTGAAATAGACGGTGTCGAATTAGACCAGGCCGGTGTTTCAAACATACAAGACTATCTTGAAAATGAAATTTATGAAATACCATATCACGTATTTAAAAATATCATAATACTTTCAGTCAATGATTTTAAGTCTTTTTTGACAATGAGCCCCAAAGACAAGAGGAATATTGTAGATAAGCTATTTGGCTTTTCTGTAATTAACGACATGTTTAACAGGGTAAAAGAAATTAAGAAAGACGTTAAAGATTCTCTTAAAGCTATAGAAGATGAATTGAGAACAATTGAAGACTCGATTGCATCTGCAACCAGAAAGATAGAGGAACTTGAAAAAATATCTGCTGATGAAAGCAGGGAAAAAATAGAAGAATTGAAGAATGAAGTTCTATTATTGTCTGAAGATAAAAAGAAACTAGATGTTGCCAGTAGTAAATTAGTCAAAATGCATGACAACATTGAAGCAAACATCAATTCTAAAAACAAAGAATTAAATATACAAAATGAAGTTTTAAATAATGCCAAACGTAAACTTAAATTATACGAAAATAAAAAATGCCCAACATGTGAATCATCACTTGAAGAGGGCATACATTTAGGCATTAAGAAACAAAATGAGGAAATTGTAGTAGCAATACCTCAGATCATTTCAGAAATAGATTCACAGATTAATGAAATGAAATCTCAGTTCTTAGAAAATAGAAAAAAGCAAAGTTCTGTTTCCAATAGAATATGGGAGCTTAATTCCAGAATAGATCAAATTAAAAATGAATTGATTAAGATGTCAAAGGGTGTTAATGCATCGGGTCAGTTTTCTCAAATTAATAGTTTGATACAGGAGTTTAGCGAAAGAAAAGACGACAGAGTATCAGTACGTTCTAATAAGTTAAGCGATGAACAGTTTATGTCTCTTATAGAAATGGTATTAGGTGAAGATGGCGTTAAGAATATGGCAATCAAAACAATATTGCCTGGGTTAAATACTACTATAGCACAAATGGTCTCTGAAATGCATTTAAGCTTCCATATCAGATTTGACGATAAGTTTGACTGTATCATTAATCATTTAGGTGAAGATGTTAATCCGAAAACGTTAAGTACCGGTGAACGAAAGAAAGCAGATTTTATTATAGTTATTGCCATTATTAAATTATTGAAGCTTAGATTTCCGCAACTTAACATATTATTCCTCGATGAAATATTTAGCTCAGTCGATGCAGATGGTGTATATAGCATTCTCAAGATTTTAAACAAGGTCATCAAAGAAAATAACTTAAATACGTTTGTGATAAATCATACAGTTTTGCCACAGGAGATTTTCGATAAAAAGATTGAAATATACAAAGACAATGGCTTCAGTAAGTTTACTGTAGAGTCAATTGGCTAAGATATATAAATCATGGCTACGTATCAATTAAAGTGGAATAAAGACGACTCTGTAATCAGACATGTTATTGTCGGTTTATTAGCTGATCTTAATAATAAAATTTTTTATTATATACAGCGTGATAATGAGGTCAGAGACTTAATAAAAATACCATTTCATTATGCTATTACTGGCAGTGAAGAATTTCTCTATGATAATTTTCTACAAGACAGTCTATTAGATCCAGAAAACAAGGTAGCCATGGGTAATTACAATAAACTGCCTATAGGTATTCTTAATATGACCAGTATGAGTATTGACTCAGCATCACTGGTAAACAAGTATATAAGAGGTACTTATGTTAAGGAAATGCCCGATCAGACAGTAAGATCTTTTGTTTCACAGTTTCAAATGATACCAGTAAACATGAGCTTTGACTGTACAGTCAAGGTTGATAGTTTATTAGACCAGTTTAAAATTTCAGAATCATTAATTAAAAATTTATACAAGAACAATCAATTTAATATTGATGCAGGTTCTCTTCAAGATGGCACATTTAGATTGGCTTCTTATTATAAAATGCCAGAGGATTCGCAAATGGAAAAGCCTATAGAATTTTCATTTAACGATCAAAAACAATATACTATTACATTCAGCATTGAAATGCTTTCATTTATACCTTCATTTGAAAAGAGCGATGAACAGTTTAATGGTAACAGAATGTTTAACATGGAGAACAATACTTATGCCATGGACAATATTACCAGAGATGAAAACTCAATAATACCCGGAGGAGACGGCGCTTTCAATCAAACTAACTCGTAAAAAGCAATATATAAATAAAATTAAAGTACAGCAATGTCTAATACAACCAATGAACAATTAGTACTAAATTACAGTAACCCTGCCATGAACTTTGGTTCAAATAATTTAAGGGATCTTATTTTAGTTCTACAAGAGTCTGGAAAAGACCAGGAGACCATATACAATGTTCTCAATTTGATAGGCGTTCCTAAACAAAGGGCCTATGATGCAATCGAAGAGTACACAACTAAAAAAACCAAAGATAAAGTAAAAGAAATGGGACTTCAAGAAAAAATAAATTTATCTAAAAAGGTTCTAACAGACTTAGAACAACTTTCAACAGAAGATGGATCTCTTAAAGACGTGGTAAAAAGCATGTCTGAAAATATTACCATGATGATAAGTAAAGAATCTGCTAAGAAAAAGAAAGATAAGAGTAAAGGTGCAAATGATAAATTAAGCATTGGCAAGAAAATTTCAGGCTTAAAAGCAATGACCGAAACTCTTGGAGCTGGTTTTACCACATCTTCAATTAAATCAATCATTGAAAAATATGAGAAGATCTACGCATCTCAATCTTATACACATTCAGTAATTGCTACAGGTCTTGTAAATGAATTAAGAGATTATATGTGGATTGAAGCAGTTGCTGAAATTACAAATAACATAGCTTCTATTCTTAATGAAAATACTTTCTCTATACAAGTTGAAAACACTTATAGTAAATTGAAAAATTCTAATCAGAATGCATATTTCAGCGGAGTTTTTCCAGTACTTGAAGATTTAATGGGCATGGAAGAATCAGAAATTATTGAAAATGCTTCTTATATGTTACATCCACATACATGGGTGCCTGAAGTTAAAACAATAGTTGAACGAGTTAATCTTTTAAATAAGAATGCTAACGAAACAGCAGACCATATTATCAATAAGAAATATTCACCTGTAGTTGAGCACAACGGTAACTATGTTTTCAATCTTGATGGCGTTTCATATATTATGAAAAACGGCAAGTTGGAAAAAATAGACCAGAATTTACTAGGTGCTGCGTATCTAACAATGTTAGCAGTTGAAGAAAGTGCTAAGTTTTCAGAAAACGCTATTACCTTCTATAAAGGAAAACATGTTTACGAGATTAAATTAAATGAAGGAGGTAAAATATTTACAGTTGATGGTCGTGAACTTCTTTTCGGAGAAAAGGCCCAGTTGAAAAATTTATTGGTTTCAACATGTCATTTCAATGTAAATGAAAACTATAACATCGATATCTTAACGGCTGCTTACGAACATGCTGAAAGTTTTCTTGAACTTGATTTTGTACAAAGTATTAGCCCAAGACACTTGAAAGGTATTACATTAAACGTAATCAGAGTTAATGAAAACATTTATCTTAACAAGATTAATAATTCAATGAAAATGAATGAAATGATTAAAGCCGAAAGCGCAGAAAAGGCCATTCAGATAGTTAAAGAATTTATTAATTACGATATTACTCCTCTAGTTAAAGATTCATTGGAAGCAGGTGCTAAAAAGAGGCTTGCTATACAAGAAAAGCGTACTCAAGTTTTAGATAAAATAGATTTTCTAAATGAAAAGAAAGCTGAACTTAGCTTACAAGATTTGAAAAATGAATTTATTAATGAAGCTTATAAAATTATAGACGAGGAAATTGCGCGTTTTAAATCTGAATTAAATAAAATAAAATAAAATGAAACACATATTAAATTTTAATCAATTTATAAACGAAAGCGTCGTTTATGAAGGAATGGCTCCTAAAATAACTAAAAGTACTGTAAAATTAGTACACATCGAAATACCTAATAGAGAATCTAGAAGTTCTTTCGATAAAACATTAAAGCTTAATATCGAAGAGGATGATTTAGAGGTAATTAAAAGTACTTTAAAAACATGGGTAGAAGGTGAAGAAGAAGACGCTAGTGGTAAATTTAAAGACGGTGGATATATTAATATTACTGGCATCAATAAAAAGAACGAGGCAAGAATACAAATTCAATCTCAGTATTTTTCAGCTTCTCCAAGAATGACAGATACTGATATTGAATTTCTTTTATATGTGCTCGAAGGAGATAGTGTACAAACTGCTATTAAAAAGGCTAAAGAAGGTGAAGAAGATGCTGACAAAGATAAATCTAGTAATTCAAAGTCAGATAAGCCGGCTATGCCACCTCTGCCGCCAGGTATAGGTCCGCGTGTCGCACCATCTAAGAATTAGATTTTATATTGTTAATCAAAGAAAACACAGAAGTCTTTAGCTTCTGTGATGAATTTGAACTTAAACATTAACCTTGTGTTAAAATATATTGTTTAATGGTGTTTGGATTTGCTTCTCCAATAGAACAAACGAAATAACCATCTGACCAAAAGGTCTTTTCTTTCCAAAATTGAGTATGTAAATAATTTCTATGAACTGAACGCCATATATGGTATGTGCTTTCTTGTTTTAACTTACGGACAATTGAAGCAATAGATAATTTAGGTAAATATCTGATTAAGAAATGTATATGGTCTAAATCACTTTCAAAAACTTCTATTTCAAAATCTGAATTTGAAGTAATATTTAATAATAGATGCTTCATATCATCTTTTAATTGACCAACAAGTAATTTCTTTCTGTACTTACACACAAAGATTAAATGACATTTTAAATAATGTTTTGAACGATTTGTTGAACGATAATTTGAATTTTTAGACATAGTAAGTAAATTATTTTGTAAATGTTT
>Ga0247834_1001880_pt1 | contig 33816 bp, 22 predicted proteins | sample LaCruzMarch2015__8_FD_187118 | JGI IMG/M metagenome (GOLD analysis project Ga0247834, IMG submission 187118) | Freshwater microbial communities from meromictic Lake La Cruz, Castile-La Mancha, Spain - LaCruzMarch2015_12m | ecosystem: Environmental > Aquatic > Freshwater > Lake | place: Spain... | reverse complement strand
GATGCCGCAACTGGTGAATGCACTTCGAGCCAGAGACGCCTCCACCACTATTGCTGCCAAGGCCGTAAATGCGTAGGATTTCACCGGGTCGCCGCGTCGAGTTTCAACAACGAACGGGACAATGCCGGCAACCCTGGCGGCGCCAACATGGGTGCTCCCACCGTAGTACTGGCCAATCACTCGGTCGAAAACCGAGGTCGGCGTGCCGAGGTGAAAGTTCGCGTTCTCGTCGTATTGGCTGCGCACCACGAGGCGTTCACCCACCACGTCGAAATCGTTGGCATAGACCTCGGTCATGTTGTCGATCACCGCCGAGCGAAGGCGACGAATTTCCATAACCGCCTGGATTGGCTGATTCTGCAGGCCGGCTCTGTCGAGTCTGTTCACATGGGACGTGAAGTGCTCGACGAGAGACAGGCGATTGCTCGTGCGTTGCCAACTGTAGACATATCGAACATCGCGACGCGCCTCCGTGGCACCCGCAACTGTGCCGCGTCGGCTCGCCGAGGTCAGGAACCACTCGCCGGTATGGACGGTCGTTGTGTCCAAGCGGGACCGGTAGCCTTCGATCATGCTGTCGTCAGGGCTGGCATAAGTGAAGGTCAACGAAACAGCACCGGCTGATGGCCCAGTGACACTGGCGAGAAGCCCGGCATTTGGCTCGGTCCACGGAACATAGGTGAAGTTCAGTGACCTCCCCAGATGGTCACGAACCTTGGTCAGTCTCCGGCGTTGGCCACCGTCAACAGGCGTATCTGGCATGTGGACATGGTTGCTCTGACGCATGTCGAAGTAGCTCGGTGTACAATAGTCGGCCTGGCAGTAGCCGGCGATGTAGGCGGGTGACAGGAGTGCAGCGACGTCCAGCCGCTCGAAGACGGCGCTCTCGGCGTTGTTCATCGTGAACGTTGACGGCGCCGTTCGGTCGGCCATGTCAACGTCGGTGACCATTGGCGTTCGTTCACCAAGGGCGACATGGAGCGTGTCGCAGACGCGGCGGGCGAAGCCTGCTGCGACGGGATAGGTGTCGTCGTGTCGACAGAGGCGGTCCCAGGCGTTGTCGAGTTCCGTCGACGTGTATTCGTACATGAGCTGGTTGAGAAATCGATCAATGGCCCAGAAGACGTATCCGGAGTCGTCGAACAACATTTTCGCGCCATCAGGGAAGCTGAGGGTCGCAAGGGACGGACGGCCCGAGACCACCTCATGGGCGACGTGAATCATCGACCCGTCGCCATTGAATGATGCGTAGAACGAGGAGCCTGGTGGCCTCAAGTAGATGCTATCGACCCCTTCACGACGAAGAACGACACATGTGTCGTCCACCGTTCCGCAGGCGCCCGGCAGCGAGGCCTTGACGGCACCGCGCCCCCACAAAACCCGGATGTCGTGGTTGTGAAACCAGTTGCTACCGAGCGACGAGCGCAGATCAGAGCGAGAGCGATACGTCCGGTGGAACTCCAAGCTGGCAATCCCGGGCCCAAGGAGATGAAGGTCCGTTTCTGCATGGATGAGTTCGCCCGTCGCGAGAATCACGGGATCGGCGACTGTTGGTGCGCTAGCGTCGGGCGACGGTTCATCCCGATCGAGGTCGACCGGCCCGCTAATGGCTGCGCCGCTGACAGCTGCCGTGGGCGGCGCCCCTTGATAGCCAGTATTGACCCAGGTGCCCGGTGGCGGGACCGAGTCTTCTGCCGTCCCGCCGCCGTCATCATAGAGATCCGGTTCATCGTCATAGTCTGCGGCGTCAGGCTCGGCAGAGCTTCCCGCAGACGAAGATATGAATACACAGATCGCGGTGGCCGCAAATCTCACACTTGTCTGTTTCGTCATCCTGCTCCCCCAATGCTTCGTGCCCCGCGTGTCATATTCCTGGCCCACACGCAAGCATGATCGTCACCGGGGCGCCCAAGGCCTCGCTCTCTCTGCTGGCGTTGTGGCGGCTATTCCTCGGCTTGATCGGCGTCGATGTCGACGCCGCCGGTGATGGTCTTCACTGCGCCCACCAGGGCCGGGTTGCAGGCCTTGATGCTCTCCAGGGAGAGCTCGGCGTCGGCGCGGGTGATGGCGGGCCAGGCGAGCACCACCTGACCGTCCCCCAGCTTGTCGGCGGAGGTCTGGTCGAGGACGAGGAAGGTGTCGGCGCAGGGGGCGGCCTGCATGGTGCGGGCGGCGGCGATGGTCTTGAACATGCCGATGACGCCGCCTTTGACGGCGGGGCGCAGGTCGTTGCGGGCCACCATTTTGCTGACGTCGGCGCGCCAGGAATAAATCTGCATCTCGAAACGATCGGCCTGCTCCTCGTCGGGCGTCGTCGACGTGAAGAACACCAGCTCATTGCCGCCGTCGTGGTCGATGTCGACGGCGTCCATCGACGACCAGGTGCGGGCGCCCCGCCCTTCCTGGGCCGTGAAGGCGTGGACCAGCTTGTTCTTTCTGGCGAGAAACACATCGTAGCGACGACGAACCCGGTCGCCGCGGCGCTCCTCCTGGGACACGAGCAGGCCGTCGACACCAGACTTCAGGTTGACGTTGCCGACGGTGACGGGGGTCCAGCGGACCACGAGCTTCTGCTCCTCGTCGTCGGGGTTTTCGACGGCGAAGCTGTTGTCGTTGGGCTTGGTCAACGGGCCGGCTTTGGCCTGCCACTCGAGCTTGTGCTTGCCGGTGCCGCCGCGCTTGAGCTGCACGAACACACCGCAATCCGCCGCCGCCGTCTTGGGGGTACCCTTGGGTTTGGCGCAGGCGCCGACGCCGACGGTGAAGGTGGGCCCCTTTTTCGGGTCTCCAGACGTTATCTCGGCCTGAACAGCGATGGCCGCTGTTGGCAGGGGACCCGTGGCCGCCGGCAAGGAGAGGGCACCGCTGACGAGAATGAGGGCGAACATGCCCACACCATCGCCCACGGCGGCCGTCTCTGCCAGTCTCTGCCCATGCCCACCCATCCCGTTGGCCTCGTGGACGCCCTTGGCCTGTCACCGCTGCCCCTCGCCGTTCGCCAGGCGAAGCGCGCGATCTTCGGCGACGGCCAGACCCCGAAGAGCCGCTTCGACCTGACGAGTCTGCACATTTTCACGCCGTCGTTGTCGGTGTCGACGTGGCGTGGGCGCATGCGACCCGACCGCAAAGTCCCCATCATGAACTTCGTCAACCGCACGCCGACTCCCGTCGAGGAGGGCTGGTCCGTTCGCGTCCGCCAGGTCCGCGATTGGCGGGGCGGGCGCCTCACCTACGACAGCCACAACGGCACCGACTTCGTGGTGCCGCCAGGCCTCCCCGTCGTCGCTGCCGCCCCCGGGCAGGTGGTGGCCATTCGTCGGGAGTTCAATCGCGGCGGCCTCAAGCTCTACCTCGACCATGGCGGGACCCTCGTCACCACCAGCAACCACTTGTCGCGGATCCTCGTCACCGTGGGCCAGCAGGTGGCCCGCGGCGAGGTGGTGGCGTGGTCGGGCTACTCGGGCCTCGACGGCGTCGTGGGCTTTCCCTGGGTGGCGCCCCACGTCCACTACAACGTCTGGTACGGGGGCATCGCCGCCGACCCCTATGCCGCCGACGACGACGAGATCTCACTCTGGCGTCGACGCAACGATCCCGTGCCCCTGCAGCCCGGTGAACGCACCGACGACGGTCCGTGGTCGTCGTCGTTTTCGGCGGACGGCGTGGCGCGCTGTCTGGAGGCCTGCGCCGACGACGGCGTCCGCGCGACCGTCAACGCCCTCGGCAGCGTGCAGGCCCGGGGGGCCGAGCTGCTCATCGAGTCCATCACCTACCCGACCCGCTTCGCCGTGAAAGAAGCGGGCCGCCTGCTGTTTGACGACATCGCTGAGCGCCGCCCGATCCTCGATCTGCCGTTTGCCGCCGACGATGTCAGCGGCACCGTGGCCATCGATCGCTGACTATTTGAGGCCCACCACCCGACGACGGCCGTCGGGGCCCTGCTCGATGTCGATGTGCCAGGCCTGGGGCTCCTTGGGCAGCCCGGGCATGGTGACGATGCTGCCGCACAGGGCGACGACGAAGCCGGCGCCAGCACTCAGGCGCAGGCCCGTGACCTTGAGGGTGAACGGGGGCGGCTGTCCCTTGACGCTGGCGATGTCGGAGATGCTCAGGTGGGTCTTGGCGAGACACACGGGGAAGCCGGCGGCGCCTGACGGGGCCTTCACCTGGGCGATGAGCCCCTCGACGAGGGCGAGGTCGGCGCGGGCCTTGTCGGTGAGTTCGATGCCGCTGGCCCCAAGGACCACCTTGGCCGTCGCCGCGATCTTGTCGGTGATGCTGGCCCCGAGCTCGTAGGGGGCGCGGTAGCCGGGGCTGTCGTCGCGGTCCCGCTCCAGCCGGGCCATGACGGCGTCGGCGAGGTCGGTGGCGCCGGCGCCGCCGTCGGAGAAGTAGCGGCCCTCGACGACGGTGACCCCGAGGGGGGCCAGGCGGGCGTGGACGGCTGCAATCTCCGCCGGGTCGTCGTCGGGGAAGCGGTTGAGGGAGAAGATCGGGGGCGGCAGGCCCAGGCGAATCATGCTGTCGACGTGGGCGCAGACGTTGTCGAGGCCGCGGACCACGGCGTCGGTGTCGACGACGGCGTAGTCGGCCTTGCCGCCGTGAAAGCGCAGGGCCCGCACGGTGCCCACCAGCACGATGGCCGCTGGCTTGAAGCCGCCCGCCCGGCACTTGATGTCGAGGAACTTGAAGCCCCCGAGGTCAAACGCGAAGCCGGCTTCGGTGACGACGACGTCAGCGACGCGACGGGCCAGCTTGGTCTGGATGAGGGTCGACGTGCCCTGGGCGACGTTGGCGAAGGGACCGCCGTGGACAAAGACCGGGGTCCCCTCGAGGGTTTGCACGAGGTTCGGGCGGGCGGCGTCGAGGAGGACGGCGGCCATGGCGCCGGCGGCGCGGACGTCTTTGGCGGTGACCACGCGGCCGTCGTCGCTCTTGCCGACCACGATGTGATCGAGGCGCTGGCGCAGGTCGTCGATGTCGGTGCTCATGCACAGCACGGCCATCACTTCGCTGGCGGCCGTGATGTCGAAGCGGCTCGTGTAGGGGTGCTTGTTGGCGGCGCCGACCTCGACGGTGCGCAGGCCCCGATCGTTCATGTCGAGGGCGCGGCCCCAGGTGATGGTGTTGAGGGGCGGGCTGTGGCCGACGACGGCGTGGTTCTCGGCGACGGCGGTCAGCAGGTTGTGGGCGGAGGTGACCGCGTGGAGGTCCCCCGTGAAGTGCAGGTTGATGGCGTCGTCGGGCGTGATGCGGGCCTTGCCGCCGCCGACGGCACCGCCCTTGAGACCAAAGAGGGGCCCGAGGCTCGGCTCCCGCAGGGCTCCGACGGCGCGGACGCCGCGCAGCCGCAGCCCGTCGACGAGGCCGATGGTGGTGGTGGTCTTGCCCTCACCCGCTGGCGTCGGCGTCATGGCGGTGACGAGGACGACGCGCCCCCGTTCCTGGCCGGGCACGAGGTCGGGATCGATCTTGAGGATCCCCCGGCCCCGGGCTTCGGTGGCGTTGTCGGGAATGCCAAGGTCGCGGGCGAGGGAGACGATGTCAGCCATGGCGGTCCCATAGCACGCCGTCCTGTTTGATCACCTTCACCATGGGACCCCGCAACGGCGACCCGGTGGACCAAGCCGTTGACGGCGACGTGCGAGGGCTGCCCACCGCCTCCGGCCCCACCGTCCCGGTCGCCGACCTCTGATCGGGACGACGGCTGCGTGTGAGGCTCTAAAAATCACGTTGAATCAGGCACTTCCAGATGGGATGTCAATGACGCGTTGCGTTGCGTGTCCCGGTTCAACACCGTCGACAGACCAGGGCATCAGTCCGGGACATCGGGCACGGCGGTGCCGACCCTGTAGAGTCCCCCCGTGCTGTTGGACCCTGGACTCCTCTCTCGCCTCATCGGTCGTGCCCTCCAATTCGGCGGCGACTTCGCCGAGGTCTACGTCCAACGACGCAAGAGCCTCGGCTTCTCTCTCGACGACGGCATCGTCCGCGACGCCAGCTCGGGCCGCGACTACGGCGTCGGCGTGCGGGTGCTCCGCGGCGCCCACATGACCTACGCCTGGTCCGACGACACCAGCGATGAGGCCCTCTTGGCGTGTGCCGACGCCGCCAGCCGCGTCGACGGTGGCCAGGGGTCGGTGACGGTGGTGGCGCGGCCTTTGTCCCAACGCCATCGGGGCACCCATGCCGACCCCTCCCGTCCCCCCGCCGACGTGCCCCTCGACCGTCGGGCCACCCTGGTCCGTCGCCTCGACGACGCCGCCCGCGCCGCCCTCGCCCGTGAGGGGGCGAGTGCCGTCCAGGTCGCCTGCAGCTACGCCGACGTCGACGAAGACATCCTGATTGCCAACTCCGAAGGCCTCGTCGTCACCGACCGTCGGGCCCTGGTGCGGGTCAGCGTCGAGGTCGTCATCGACGATCACGGCCACCGACGCTCGGGAACCGGCGGCGGCGGCTCGCGGATCGGGCTTGATCACTTCGACGCTCCCGCCAACTCCCCCGAGGCTTGCGCCGAGGAGGCCGTGCGCATGGCGTGCGCCCAGCGCGGGGCCCGTCCGGCACCCCGGGGCGAAGGCATCGTGGTCCTCGGGCCGTCGTCGTCGGGGGTGCTGCTGCACGAGGCCGTCGGCCACGGCCTGGAAGCGGATTTCATTCGCAAAAAGACGTCGCTGTTTGCCGGTCGCCTCGGTGACAAGGTGGCCAGCGAGCTGTGCACGGTCATCGACGACGGCACCCTGCCGGGCATGCGCGGCAGTCTCAACATCGACGACGAAGGCCACGCCACCTCGCGCACGGTGCTCATCGATCGGGGGGTGCTGACGGGCTACATCAGCGATCGCCTGAACGCGTCGCTGCTGGGCGTTGAGCGCACGGGCAATGGACGTCGCCAGAGCTTTCGGCACCCGCCCCTGCCGCGCATGACCAACACCTTCATGGGCAAGGGCACCGACGACCCCGAGGACATCGTGAAGTCCGTCAAGCAGGGCCTCTATTGCCGCGCCTTTGGCGGCGGTCAGGTCGACATCGCCAACGGCAGCTTCGTCTTCGAGGTCAAAGAGGGCTACCTCATCGAAGATGGCAAGCTCACGGCCCCCGTCCGTGGGGCCACCCTCGTCGGCAACGGCCCCGAGACCCTGCAGCGGGTGACCCGCGTGGGTCACGACGCCGAGCTCGACAAGGGCGTCTACACCTGTGGCAAAGAAGGCCAGAGCGTGCCGGTGGGCGTGGGCTTGCCGACCGTGCGCATCGACGGCATCACCATCGGGGGGACCGGATGAGCAGACTGCCCACACCAACCGACGATCGCCTCGCCGCCGAAGAGCTCGCCGTGGCCCTGGTGGAAGCCGCCCGGCGCGCCGGAGCCGCCGCCTGCGACGCCACCGTCGGCTTGTCCGCCAGCCTGTCGGCGTCCGCCCGCGACTTCGCCGTCGAAGACATCACCCGCAGCCAGAGCCGCGCCGCCGCCATCCGCGTGGTCGTCGACGGCAAGCTCGGCTTCGCCACGTCGTCGGATGCCCCCCGCAGCGCCGACGAGATCGACGAACTGGCGCGCACCGCCGTGGGGCTGGCCCGGCTGGCGTCGGAGTCCGCCCACAACGTGATCCTTCAAGGCGCCCACCTCAGCGCCGACGAGGCCCGCGCCGCCGGCGACGGCCTGCAGCTGTGGGACGACGAGACCGCCCTGCTCGATCCGGGCTGGGCCACGACCCAGGCCCTGGCGATGGAGCGCGTGGTCCGTGGCCACGACGGCGTCATCGGCGTCCGCGACGTCGCTGTTGGCCTGCGCCGCGGCCTGTTTGCCCTGGCGACGTCAACGGGCTTTGTGGGCTCCACGCGGGGGACCACGGCGTCGCTGTCCTGCTCCGCCGTCGTCAAAGATGGCGAGGCGGGCAAGCTGCAGGTGGAGAGCTGGTGGGCGGCGGCGCGGGCCCTGGCCTCGCTGCCCGACCCGGCGGTGGTAGCCGACGAAGCCGCCCGCCGGGCCCTGGCTCGTCGAGGAGCCCGGGCGGTTTCCTCGGGCACCATGCCCGTCATCTTCGATGCCGCCATGGCCCGCGGCTTCTTCGCCGGCGTCATCGGCGCGCTGTCGGGCAGCGCCGTGGCCCGTCGACAATCGTGGCTCGCCGATGGCCTCGGCGAGGTGATCATGCCGGCGGGCACGGTCCTGTATGATGACCCCCTGCTCAGCGGTGGCTTTGCCAGCCGGGTGTTTGACGGCGAGGGGCAGGCCTCGCGGCGGCAGGTCATCGTCGACGACAGCGGCCGCCTGCTGACGTTCCTCCTCGACGCCCAGTCCGGGGCCCGCCTGGGCCGGCCAAGCACCGGCCACGCCGCTCGCGGCGCCACCAGCCTGCCCCATCCGTCGTCAACCAACACCACCATGTCCGGTGGCCGGGGAGACCTGGCCTCGATCATCGCCGAGACCAAGCGCGGGCTGCTGGTGACCCGCCTTCTTGGCCGCGGTGCCGACGCCACCACGGGGGACCTTTCCCGGGGGGCCGCCGGTTTCGTGATCGAAGATGGCGAGATTGGTCACCCCGTCGAAGGGGTCACCATCGCCGGCAACGCGCGGGACATGCTGAAGGCCATCGATCGCGTGGGCGCCGACGTCGACGAACGCAGCGCCTTGCGGCTTCCCACCATTCGCTTCGCGGCCCTGAGCGTGGGTGGCACGACGTGACGCGTTTGCCCCGACGGGCCTGGCAGCTGGTCGTGACTGCGGGAGTCGCCGTGATCGGTGCCATGGCCTGCGCCGCGACGTCCTCGTCGTCGTCGTCGTCGTCGTCGTCGTTGTCGTCGTCGTCGTCGTCGTCGTCGCTCGGGCCGTTGGCCACGTCCACCGGCGTGCGTGACCCCGCGATGTCGGGCCTGGGCTCCGACGTCAGCGAATTGCCCCGCCTCTACCCAAACGGCGAATGGTTGCCCATCGAGGCGCCACTGTTGTCGATGCAGCTCATCGTCAACGTCAGCGTCAACGGGCAGGTGGTGCCCGCGGTCCTCGACACCGGTGCCATGGGCACCACGATGTCGGAACCCGTCGCTGTGCGCCTGGGCGTGCTGTCGGACAGTACCCCCAAGGGCATGCCCGTTCGCGCCGTCGACGCCCACGGCGACGTGATCTTCGGTGAGAAGGTGCAGCTGGGCTCCCTCGAACTCGGCCACCGGCGCTTCAACGCCGTCAACGTCACGGTCCTTGGCAACTCACCGGACCTGTTTCTCATTGGTGCCGACGTCCTCGCCGCCGTCGACCTGTTCATCGCTGCCGACGAGGGCATCGTGGGCATCTTCCCCGCTGGCAGCGCACCCCGCCGCACCGGCGACATCGTGGTGCCCCTCAAGGCCGGTGATCGGCAGTTGGTGGTGGCCGGGGCCGCCGTCGGCAGGGAGAAGGCCCGCTTTGAATTCCTCATCGACACCGGCGCCTGGAATACCTCGGTCCCCGCCGTCGTCGGCGTCAACGCTGGCATCCCCGCCGACCTGGCCTATTCGTCGATCACTGTCGGCGTGGCGGGAGAGCAGGAAGCCCGCGGCCGCTTCGTGATGGCGCCCCTGCTGCTGGGTGCTGGCGAGGTCCCGGTGGGGCGGGTGCTGGCGGTGAGCTCCACCATCGACAACGGCGAGGGCTTCGGCCTCCTCGGCAACGACGTCCTCATGCGGTTTCACTCGATCATTTCGTTTCGGTCGGCGGAGCTGCGGCTGCGGCCCTTGCCCGAACGACGCCACGAGCGCGCTGCGGGTCCCGACGGTGCCCGCTGCCTCCGTGACGGCGCCAACGTGCCCTGCGTGTCGGTGAAGCTCGCACCGTCGACGGTGCCCCCCGCCGACGACGACTGGCCGGGGGTCTGCCTGCAGGTCGACGTGGACCCCGTCTATGCGCGCCAGACCATCGAGCTGGCCATCACCGCCGAAGACGCCGCGCATATTTCGCTGTTCAACGGCGGCGCCATCCGCGCCTACGTCTCCGCCGACGCCACCGGCGCCCACCATTGCTTTCCCCTGTGGCCCCAGCTGCAGCGCCTGGGGCTCACCAAGGACAGCCGGCTGACCCTGCGCTGGGTGCGGACCGAGGGGGTCCGCTGGCCCTGTGACCCCATGAAGACCCGCTGTGTCAGCTTCACCGGTCCCCTGGCCAAGCTCGCCGTTCGCTAGCGAGATCGGTGTCGTCGGGCTTGCTGTGGCCACCCCGACGGACTAAGCGGGGGGAGTTTCCGACGGGAGTCGGGCAAGGAGGACCACATGGGCAAGGGCGACCTGCGTTCGCGCAAAGGCAAGATCTACCGCGGCACCAATGGCAAGACGCGGCCACAGAACGGCAAAAAGCGCGATCACGCCGCTGAGGCCAAGTCCGAGAAGACCTGAATCGTCGTCGTCGTCGGACGGCACACCGGATCAGGAGCGTGCAGGCGTCGGTTCTCCGGCGCCTGTTTGCGTTGTGGGGCTCGTGCTATTCCGTGGGCATGACGGTCCATGTTGCGAACAGCCGCCCCGAGCGTGTCGTCGTCTTTGGCAACGGTGCCCTGATCAGTCGCCGCGTCGACGTCCCCGCCGGGGCCTCGCGCATCGCCATCGTCGGCCTGCCCCTGCGCCTGACGGACGACTCCTTGCGGGTGCGGCCGGTGGTGGCCAGCGGTGCCGGCGCCGTGCAGGTGGGCCTCGTCGAGGAACGCTGCCAGGTGCAGGTGACCGCCGGCGGAGCCCTCGTCGACGAAGCCGCCCTGCTCGAGGCCCGGCTCGCCATCATGGCCATTGGCCAGCGTCGGCAGAGCCTGCACACCCTGCGGGCCCTCGACGGCGTCACCGTCGAGCTGCCCCCCACCGACATCCCCTCGCCCCTGACCCTGGAGCCCCTGCTGCAGGCGTTGTCGTTGTCGACCACCCGGGCCACCAGCCTGGCGGCCCTCGAGGCCGCCCTCGACGACGAAGAGCGGCGCCATCAGCGCACCCTGCGGGACCTCGAGCGCCAGGGGGTCGTCGACGATGCCCCACCCCGGGTGCTGCGCGGCCTGGAAGCCTCGGTGGTTGCCCCCGACGGCGGGCAACTGGAGCTCGAGTACTTCGTCGCCGCCGCCCGCTGGGTGCCGAGCTATGCGTTGCACCTGCGCCGCACCGACGGCGGCAGCACCGCCCGCGTCCAGGCCCGCCTGATCCTCGGGGCCCTCGTCGCCCAGGCCACCGGCGAGGACTGGCACGACGTGGACCTCAGCGTGTCGACGTCGACCCTGAACCGCGCCTGCACCCTGCCGATTGTCCACTCCTGGCGCCTGGGGCGGGCCCAGCCCGCGCGCTTGAAGGGCTACCGTCCGCTGCCGTCGGACCTCCCCCAGCTGTTTTCGGGGTGGGATAAGTTCCCACATGTCCCACCTGCCGTCACGGTTCCACGGCCACCCAAGGGGTCCGCGCGGCGCGACGAGCCATCAGCCAAGCCCGCCCCGCCGGTCAACATGCCGCCGCCGCCGCCGCCGGCGCCCATGATGCCCCCGGGGATGCCCATGCCCATGACGCTGTCGGCGTCGATGGCGCCGCCGGCCGCCGCCCCCATGCCCCAACGGTCGGCCGCCCCGATGCCGAGCCGTAAGGCCGAGATGTCCAAGGAGGTGTCGCGCTCCAGAATGTCCCGCCTGCAGGAGTCCGTCGACGAAGACAGCGCCGACGGCATGTCGATGTCGTTTGGCGCCATGGGGGGCGGTGGCTTCCCCGAGAGCGATGCCGCACCCCCCGAGCCCGAACCTGTCGTCGACGAACTGCCGCCCCGGCTGCGGACCACCGGCATGCGCATGGTCTACGCCGACGCCGGTGCCGAACGTGGGCAGCTCATGCCCATGAACCTGCGTGAGCGGCTGGCGTGGCTGCTCGACACGGCGGACGTCGACGACGACACCGGCAGCGTGCGCCGGGCCGAGGTCCACCGCGCCCTCGACGCCCTCGAGGCTGCCGAGTCCCGCTTGCGGAACCGGCCGTTGCCCCCGGGCACCCAGCACGTCGGCGGCGCCCGGGCCCGCACCTTCACCAGCGCCGGTCGCGCCACCATCGCCAGCGACGGACACGAGCACCGCGTCGAGGTCCATCGTGAGGAGGGGCCGGCGGAGATCGTCCACCAGGCTGTTGCCCGTGAAGCCCTGGATGTCTGGCGGGTGTGCCGCTTCTCGCCGACGGGCGCCCTGCCGAGCGGTCCCGTGCAGGTCTACGAAGACGACGCCTTCGTCGTGGCCGGCCGCGTCGACGGCAGCGCCGGCGCCACCATGACCTTCAACCTCGGCATCGATCCCGATGTGCGGATCGAGTCGCGCACGCCCCACATCAACCAGGCCGAAAAGGGCTTGATGAGCGGCACCAGCACCGTGACCCACCAGGTGATCACCATGGTGCGCTCCACCAGGCCCACGCCGGTGCGGCTGACGATCTTCGATCGCTTGCCCCGCGCCGACGACGACGCCAAGGACGTGGTGGTGGCCCTGGTCGGAAGCACCCCGCCCCTGCAACAGACCGACCGGGGGCCCGATGGCTTCCTGTTGCGTGGCGGTGTCGCCGTCACCGTGACCCTCATGCCCGGCGAGGCCATGCGCCTCGAGCACACCTACACCCTCACCCTGCCGGCCAAGCTTGAAGTGGTCGGCGGCAATCGACGGGAGTGATCATGACCACCGCCACCGTCACCACAGCCGCCAGCGAAGGCGCCACCGACGGCGTCATCGTCGCCGACGCCACTGTCAGCCATGTCACCGTCTACGAAGACCGCGCCGAGGTCACCCGCAAGGCCACCGTCCGGGTCCCCGCCGGGGCCAGCGCCGTGGTCTTTCGCGGCCTCTCGCCCCTCATCGACGAGGGGCGGGTCATCGCCCGCTTCGAAGGCAGCGCCGCCGAGGCCGGCCACGTCGACGACGTCGTGGTGGCCCGTCGCCATGCCGTTGATGGCGGTGACGCCATCGAGCGCCGCCGGCTGCAACGGGCCGAAGCCCAGGCCCGCCTCGACGCCGAGCACACGCCCCTGGTGGCGGCCCTGGCGGTCGCCGAGCAGCAGCGGCGGGCCATTGAGGCCCTGGCCAAGCTGTCGTCGACGGCGCGGGCCCGCCGCTTCGGACGCGGTGAGGTCGACGTCGTCGCCGCCAGCGCCGAACTCAACCGTCTCCAGCAGGCCCTGGCCGACGCCGACGAAGCCGTCATTCAGGGTCGCATGGCCGTGCAGCGCAGCGAGCTGCGGATGGCGTCGTTGTCGTCGACGCCGCTGGACGCCGGCCAGCGCACCCGTCGGGTCTGTGACGTGACCCTGCGGGTGTCGGCGACGCAGGCCGCCGACGTGACCCTGGTGGTGTCGACGGTGGTGCCCTGTGCTGCCTGGCGCCCGTCCCACGAGGCAGCCCTGCATCGCGACGGCGACGACGCCACCGCCGGCCTGGTCCGCTTTGTCGGCCACGCCGCTGTCTGGAACCGCACCGGCGAAGACTGGCGCGGGGCCTCGTTGACGTTGTCGACGGCGCGACCCTCCCAGGGGGCCGAGCTGCCCACCCTCATCGAAGACCGCCTGCGCCTGCGCACAAAGACCGCCGAGGAGAAAAAGACCATCGTCGTCGAGCACCGCACCGAGGCGGTCCCCAAGAGTGCCACCAAAGGCGGCGCTCCCGGCGTCGACGACGGCGGCGAGGTGCGAGCCTTCACCGTCCCCCACGCCGTCATCCCCGACGACGGCCGTCCCCACCGGGTCGAGCTGTTCCGCTTCGAGGCGCCCTGCGCGGTGGTGCGCCTGGCAGTCCCCGAGAAGGCCGAGCAGGTCTTTGTGCGGGCCAGCTTCAAGAACGCGGGCACGGCGCCGTTGTTGGCGGGCCCCGTCAGCCTGAGCGATCGCGGCGCCTTCCTCGGCACCGGCGACATCCTCTACACCGGGGTGGGCGAAGACCTCGACCTCGCCTTCGGCTCCGACGACGGCCTGCGGGTGGTGCTCGCCCGCAAGCACGTCGAAGAGAAGAAGCTCATCGGCAAAAACGTGCAGCATTGGGTGCAGGAGGCCACCATCACGTCGACGCGTTCGTCGTCGGCGTCGGTGCAGGTGATGCTGCGCTTGCCGGTATCGGAGTTGGCCCAGGTCAAGGTCGTGCACTCGACCGCCCACAGCACCGTGCCCGAGCCAAAGACCGACGCCCATGGCCTGGTGAAGCTCCCCGTCACCATCGAAGGCGGCCACGACAAGACCGTCGCCCTCGCCTTCTTCTTCGACCTCTCTGGCGACGTGCGCTTGCCCGATCCCTGGTGATGGCCACGCGCTGAAACAGCGCCATCTGCAGCAGCACATTGGATGATTGCCCATGGATTTCGCTCCCTCTCCTCGCGCCCTTGAGCTGGCCGCCCGCACCCGCGCCTTCATGGACGAGGTGGTGCTGCCTCGCGAAGGGGAGGTCATGCGCCACGGCTTTCAGGCGGCGCTGCCGACGTTGTTGCCCTTGCGGGACGAGGCCCGGCGCCGGGGGCTGTGGGCGCCCCAGGTGTCGACGTCACTGGGCGGACTCGGCCTCAGCCTGGTGGAGCTGGCCTTTGTCGGCGAAGCCCTCGGTGAGAGTCCCCTGGGCCATTGGTCGGCGAACTTCCAGGCTCCCGACGCCGGCAACATGGAGCTCCTGCACCTCGTGGGGACCCCCGCCCAGCAGGCCCGCTTCCTCGAACCCCTGGTCCGTGGCGAGCTTCGCTCCTGCTTCGCCATGACCGAACCCGATCGCCCGGGCAGCAACCCCACCTGGATGGAGACCACGGCGACGAAAGACGGCGGTGACTGGGTCATCAACGGCCACAAATGGTTCACCACGGGGGCCGACGGCGCCGCCTTCGCCATCGTGATGGCGGTGACCCGCGAGGACGGCAAACCCCACGAGCGGGCGTCGATGTTTCTGGTGCCGATGGACACCCCCGGTGTTGTCTTTGTGCGCAACTTGCCCGTGATGGGCGAGGCCGGCGGCGATTGGGCCAGCCACGCTGAACTCCGCTTCGAAAACGTGCGGGTGCCTGCCGCCAACATTCTCGGCGAAGAGGGCCGGGGCTTCGCCCTCGCCCAGGAGCGCCTTGGTCCCGGTCGCATCCACCACTGCATGCGCTGGCTGGGCATCTGTCGTCGAGCCCAGGCCCTCCTCATCAAGCGCGCCGTCGAGCGTCCCCTGCAGCCCTTTCGGGCCCTGGGTCATCAGCAGGTGGTGCAGCACTGGATCGCCGAAAACGCGATCCAGATCGAGGCCGCCCGCCTGATGGTGCTGAAGGCCGCCTGGACCATCGATGGCCAGGGCCAGAAGGCCGCCCGTGACGACGTCGCCATGATCAAGGTCCTGGTGGCCCGCACCCTCGGCGACGTGCTTGACCGGGCCCTGCAGGCCCACGGCGGCTACGGCCTCATCGACGATCTGCCCCTCGCCTGGTTCTACCGGCACGAGCGCGCCGCCCGCATCTACGACGGCCCCGACGAGGTGCACCTCACCTCCATCGCCCGCCGCCTGCTGTCGGCGAAGGGCCTGCCGGGCTGATCGTCCGGCTGCTGTCAGCCGGCGGGCTTGAAGACGAACGGGTAGGTGACGACGACGACACCCCCGCCCCTGGGCATGGGGAACACCCAGGTCTTGATGCGTGATGCCAGGCAGGCGTCGAGCGCGGCGTTGCCGGTCTGGTTGTCGCCGGCGCCGGCTTGCATGACCCGGCCCGCATCGTTGATGACCCAGCGCATGACGACCTTGCCTGTCAGCCCCGGGCTCATGGCGAGCTGGGACTCGTAGCAGTAGCGAACCTGGCCGGCGTGGTCGCGGACGACGCGGCGGATGAGGTCGGGGTCGAGGGTGCCGGTGGTGTGGATCGGGCCCTGGATCATCCCGATGGTGCGGTCGACCTTGTCGCCGATGTCGCCGCCTTCGATGCCGTAATCGACCTCGCCACTGCTGCGACCACGGGCGCTGTTGCGGTTGGTGCCCAGGGTGCCCGTCGCTGCCCCACCCCCACCTGGAGCCCCCCCGCGCGGCCCGAGACCGGCACTGCCACGGCCGGCCACCCGGTTGCCATCGATGGTTCCCAAGGCGGCGTTGAGGGCCCCGCCGGCGATGTCGCCGTTGAAGACCGAGGCCATGCCGCTGGCCCCGCTGTCGCCGAACAGCTTCGCCAGGGTCCCTTGCACCACGGCTTCGTCGCTGGGGGCCTTTGGAGCCACGGTGGCCATCCTGCCCTTGTCCTGCGTTGGTTTGGCCGTTGGTGCGCCTGTGCTGCCTTCTGGCTTCGCTGCAGAGGGTGGTTTGCTGGCCGGGGCGGTCAGGCGATCGAGAAAGGCGTTGTTCCTGGGAGGCGGCTTCAGGATCATGGTCTGGAAGCGGGTCGGATTGGTCAGCAGCTCGTCGTCGAGGTCGTCCATGCCGACGGGAAACAGCACCGTCGCCGCGATGAGGGCCGACGCCGCAAACATGGTCAGGGTGGCGGCGTTGGCCCACAGGCTGTCGAAGAAGGCCACCACCGGCACGACCCGCGATTTCGGCACCGCCCGCACCTCGAGGGTGTGTTCGCCGACCACCAGGCAGACGGTGACGTCGTCGCTGAGGGGCAGGGCCATGGCGTCGCCGTCCAGGCGGGCCCCGAGGTCTGCCGCCCGCGCCAGGGGCAGGGCCTCGCCACGCCAGGTCACCGTCCCCGCCATGCCCTCCCTGAACCGGACGTTCCACGCCCCGCCCGGCAGGCGTTTCACGACGTCGAACGAGCCGCCGACGACGGGTGCCACCAGGTCGTTGCCCCCGCCATTGCCCACCGTCAGGGGGCCGCCATTGACGCGCTTGACGTCGGTGACGCGCCCCCGCCAGCGCATGGTCACCTCGATGAAGCGGTTGTCGGCCGTGATGCGGTCGTCGCCCCACAAACGCGCCGCCGTGTCGGTGGCAAGGGCCATGTCGTCGTCGAGAAACGCTGACGCCCGGTGAACGCTGATGCCCGCGGCCATGATGTCCTCCATCGCTGTGCGACGGTGGACCGCAGGCCAGGGCGACAAGTTCCAGGCAGGAACGTGATCCCGCTGACGATGATGACGACGACAGCGACGACCACGAATGCCCGAAAAGAACATGGGCGCCGTGTGGCGCCCATGTCGTTCGTCGTCGATGTGTTCACCAGCCGTGGCCGGTGACCATGCCCATTAGCCGGACTGCTTGAAGACGAAGGGATAGTTCACGATGACGATGCCGCCACCCTTGGGCTTGGGGAACACCCAGGTCTTGATGCGCGACGCCAGGCAGTTCTCGACGTTGGCGTTCTTCATCTGGCTCTCGGCGGGGGTCGCTTGCATGACCTTGCCCTCGCCGTTGATGACCCACTTCATCACGATCTTGCCGTAGAGGCCCGGGGTCCTCGTGAGCTCGGACTCGTAGCAGTAGCGGATCTGGCCGGCGTGCTCGCGCACGATGCGACGGATGATCTCGGGGTCCAGTGAACCCAGGATCACAGGGGTACCCGTCGTCATGCTGATGTCGCGGTCGCCCTTCTTGCCCAGGCCGCCTTCGCCGCTGCCGTAGCCGGCCTCGCCGCTGCCACGACCACGGGTGCCGATCTTGCCCGTGCCGAGGGTGCCGACGCCGACGCCGCCGCCGCCGGGGCCGCCGCCGCGCAGACCGAGGCCGCCGGCGCCGTAGCCGGCCGCGACCTTGGCGCCGTCGATGCCGCCGAGGGCTGCCTCGAGGGCGCCGCCCTTGGCGTCACCGCCGAAGAGGGCCGCCATGCCTTCGCTGCCCTTGTCGCCGAAGAGGGCGTTCATCTTGCTGGCGACGACCTGCTCGTCGGTGGGCTTCTCCTTGGCCTTGGTGGCCATCTTGCCCTGGTCCTTCTTGGGGTCGGCCTTCTTGTCGCCCGCTTTGCCGGCGTCCTTCGCCGCGGCCTGCTTCTGCTCCTTGGGACCCTTCAGCTTGTTGAGGAAGGCGTTGTCCTTCGGCGGCGGCTTCAAGATCATCGTCTGGAAGCGCGTGGGGTTCGTCAGCAGGTCGTCGTCGAGGTTGTCCATGCCCACGGGGTAGAACACCGTCGTGGCAATCATGGCCGACGCCGCAAACAACGTGACGAGGGCAGCGTTTGCCCACAGGGCGTCGAAGAACGGGATGATCGGCACGATGCGGGACTTCGGCACCGCCCGCACTTCCAGCGTGTGGTAGCCGATGCCGATGGACACGACGGTGTCGTCCGTCAGCGGAACCGACATGGCGTCGCCGTCGGGGACGGCCCCCGACTGGGACAGGGGCACGGACTGCTCGCCACGGCTGACGTTGCCCGACATGCCGTCCTTGAAGCGGACCTTCCAGCCCTGACCCTGTTGCGAGGTCAGGAGGTTGAAGGAGCCACCGTCGACGGGGACGAAGAGGTTGTCGCCCTTCTCCTTGCCCACCGAAAACGCCGGCATCGCCTTGATGCGTTTGACGTCGGTGACGGTGCCACCCCAGCGGAGGGTGACCTCAATGAAGCGGTTCTCCGGGGTGATGGAGTCTTCAGCGATGGGCGGCAGCGGCGGCAGCAGCGATTGCTGCGGCATCGGGGGCGGGGCCCGCTTCGGCGGCGGGGCCTTCATCGGCGGCGCCTTCATGACCGGCGGCACTGTTGGGGCGGGGCCAGCAGCCATCGGTGGTGCCGAAGCTGACGGCGTCGCTGCTGGCACAGGCGGCATTGACGGGCTGGCGACCGCCGGCTGGGGGCCGAGGGACTCCAGGGCCACGTCGAGGCCAATGGCGTTGAAGACGTCGGTGGCCGGCGGTGGCACCGAGGCCTGCAACTCGGCGCGCAGGGCGGCGACGTCAGTCTCGCCCGACTGGAACACGCCACCATTGGTGGGGGCCGGTGATGCTGCGCCGAGGGCCGCGAGCCCGCGGGTGACGTCGGTGACGCTCGGGTCGGCGGCGACCGCAGGGGCTGCCCCCCCCGTCAGCGCCGCGAGTTCGACGTCGTCGAGGACGACAACGAGTCTCGAGTCACCCAGGCCGATTTCGTCGCCGTGCTTGAGACGCACCCGGCTGACCTTTTCACCATTGACCCTGGTGCCCTCGGCGGACCCCATGTCGATGATGGCGGCTTCTTTGTTGTCGGCGACCTCGATGACCGCGTGGATGCGCGACACCTTGGGGTCCTCCAGGCGCAGGTGCGCCGAGGCCAGTCGACCGATCTTGATGATGTCCCGCTCAAACACTTGCGTGTCGAGGAGCTCTGAGCCCCGGTGGATGCGGATGCCAATTGGCCGTGCCATTCGGTACTCCCTGTTCCTTCCTCTGACCGCGGCGCTGCTCGCCGGGTTCCCACTGATCGCCCGGGCGATCCAGACGGTCCTGCCACCCTGTGTGGAGGCCGTCATCCGTCAGCTGTCGGTCTACAGGTCGGCCACCGAGGCCAGGACTTCGCGTCGGAAGTCCATCCGGATGCGAATCAAGCTCTTGTGGCGGACCTTCTTGCGGCCTTCCACGTAGGCGCCGTCGGGGACCTTGAGGTCACCCTCGATGGTGTCGTCCTCGAAATTGATCACCGTCTTGCGCTGGTAGGAGACGCCGCCTTCGTTGTTGGCGCCTTCTTCCTGGGCCACGGCGGCAGTCGCTCCAAGGGACAGGGCCAAAACAAACAACTGAACACGACGCATGGAAACCTCCGAACCTGTGCACCCTATCACTCTCCCTCCAGCGTCGCGCGATCGCCACCCTGGAGGTGAGACATGTGGGGGGATGTAATTCTCTGGCGCCAGCCAAAGAGGGGCATCAAGACCACTCCGGGTCAATCGTAGAAGTTGTCGTCCTTGGCGGGCCCGTCAGTCTTCTTGGTTTTGGTCTTCTTCTTCTTCTTCTTCTTGACGGGTTTGTCGCCGGCGGGAGGCTCGGGCTCGGGGGCTGGAGCCGCCTCGGGTGGCGGAGGCGTCGCTTCCGGGGTGGCCTCGGCAGCAGCGTCCGGTGGCGCTGCGGGGTCGGCCGCCGTCGTCGCCGCCGCCGCAGCGTCCGCCGGGGCCGGGTTCGCCGCCGCCGCCTTGGCGTCTTCTTCGGCCTTCTTGCGCATTTCCTCTTCCATGCGGGCTTGTTCAGCGAGCATGCGCTTCTCGTCGGCACGGGACTCGATGAGGGTTCTCGCCTCCTCCACCAGTTCGGTGGCCTCCTTGACCGGCGACGACGCCTTCTCGGTGTAGGCGTTGAGGGCCACCAGGGCGGCGTCGGGATTCAGGATGTGGCGCAGCTCAAGGATCCCCAGATTCAGGGATGCCTCGGCGAAGGTTGGCGAGACCTCGATGGCCTTGTTGTAGGCCACCTTGGCGTCGTCAAAGCGGCCATAGCCCTTGTAGGCGAGGCCCAGGTTGTTCCAGATGCTCGCGTTCTTCGGGTCAAGCTTGGCGAGGGCTTCCAGCTGGAGCGACGCGGTTTTCCAATCCCGGTTGGAGAGGGCCATGTTCGCGAGGGCGACCCGGGCGTCGGTGTGATCGGGGTCCTTCTCGATGACCCGGGACAGCAGGGATCGGGCGCTGACGATGTCCTTCTCGTTGGCCGCCACCAGGGCCAGGGCGTAGTTCAGCTCGGGATCGTCCGGGGCGAGCTTGGCGCCGCGGACGGCGATCAGGCGAGCCAGTTGGGGGCGTTTCTCCTCGGCGTACACCCGGGCCAACAGCCGATAGGCGGCCAGCGACGACGCATCGAACTGCAGGGCCTCACGAGCCAGGCGCGAGGAAGTCTTTGGATCGCCGTCGGCGCGGGCGAGGGTTGCCAGACGAAGGCGGGCCGCAACGGCCTCGGGATTCTTCTCGATGATCTCGCCGTACAAGGTCCTGGCCGCGTCGACTTGCCCCGAACGTTCGAGCAACAAGCCCAGATTGTTGGTGGCCAGTTCCATGGTGGGATCGATGTCGATGGCCTCGCGATAGAGGCGCTTGGCGTCGTCGAGCTTGCCCTCCTGCTCCGACAGCACGCCGGCGTTGTAGCGGGCGAGGGCGAAGGTCGGGTCGGCTTTGGCGGCGGCCTCGAAGCCACTGCGGGCCGACGCGATGTCCTTGCCCCCCGAACTCTTGTAGGCCTCGGCGGCCCGGGCAAACGACACCCGCGCTTCAGCGGTGGCGACAGACTCGCCGGTGGCAGGGTCGACGCCGGTGGCAGCGGCCTTTTCAACGGTGGCGTCCGTCGTGGCACAGCCAACGCCAGCAACGCTGACGATGAGACCGAGGAGCAGGGAGCGACAACGGCGCATGGGGCCTCCGGATCATGATCAATCGCGCCAGCGGTTGATCCAACACAACATCACACCATCACCGCATCACAGCACCGGGTGCTTCTCACCGCCTGGCGGCGGCCCTGACCGGACACTCGTCGGTGCCCCCTCCTGCGGCCCGTGCCCAAGAAGGTCGGGAACTCACATCAATCAGAGATCACTGGCGGAGAGCTCCATGCTCTCGGTGGACTTGGCCGGGGCCAGCAGGGGGGCTGCCGGTGGCTCCGAGCCAGGCGCCGGCTTTGGCTGCTCGCCAGGCTTGGGGAGGTCGACGACGACCCCGAGGCCCCGCTCGCCGCGATCGCGAACGATCTGCAGGGGCGTGCGCTGTTCGATGGTGTTCTTCGGATACTGGTTGGGGCGGTTTTCCTCGAGGTAGGACAGGCAGCGCTTGGTCCAATCGTTGAAAACAGCCAGGGCGGCAGATTTGTCGAGGCACAAAACCATGGTGTTGGCGGCGTTGTCCTCGATGGGCAGCGTCATTTCCTCGAGCTTGTCCTTGAACAGTTGGCCCTGCTCCTCGGTCAGCCCCTTGGGGGCCGGGACGTCTTTGATCACCTTCACCAGATTCGCGCCGGCCTCGCCGATGCGAAACAGCGATGCCACCGCCCAATCCGGCGAGCGCAATTCAACAACCTTCGTGTAGGCGGCGTCGACGGCGTCTTTGGCGTCGCGCTTCTGTTGGAGGGTCTTTTTGAATTCGCCGGGATTGTCGGCCTTGGTGATCTTGAGGGATTTGTACTTCTCCAGGACGACGTCGGCGTCGCGGAAGGCCACCAGGGCCAGGGGATCGCCGACCTCGTCGACGGGCTTGCCCGACTTCTGATAGGCGCGGGCCTGCTGCTCAAGGTCCTTGTAGGCCTTCTCGAGGTCACGCTTGGGAGCCCTGGCTTTCTCAAGGAGCTGGTACGCCTTGTACTGGGCGTTGAGGGCACGCACCGGGTTCTTTTTGCGCCAGGCGTCGGCGAAGTCGCCGTAGGCCGCGACGGCGTTCTTCAGATTGCCCGCCTCCTCCCAGGCCGTGGCGATGGAGTAGTGGACGTCCTCGACGTCGGCGGCGTCTTTGAAGGCCTTCAGGTAGACCTCGCGGTCTTCGACGGCCTTCTTGGTGTCGTTGGTGCCATGGCGGTAGATGGACGCGTTGAAGAGCGCGTCCTTGGCCCGCGAGTCTTTCGGGTACGCGTCGTAGAAGCGTTCCAGCCAGGCAGCAGCGTCTTTGTAGGCCACGATCTGTTCATACGCAGCGGCCACGGCGAAGATCTGATCCGGCACGAGCGGGGAGTCCTTGTAGGCGGCCACGAGCTTCTGGCGGACCTTGATCGCCCGATCGAGCTGCCCCGCCCGGGTGAACATGGCGGCTGCGTTGGCGAGGCCCTTGTCGGCGAGGGTCGACTTCGGGAACTCCTCCGAAAACGCCAGGTACCGCTTGCCGGCCTCTTCCCACTGCCGCTTCTTCTCGAAGTCGGAGATGAGCTTGAAGGTCGACTCTTCGAGGACCTTCAGGAGCACATCGCGGAAACCCGCCGACTTCATCAACACGTTGTTCTTTGAGAACTGCCGGGCAGCCGCATTGAGGCCAGCCCAGTCTTCAAGAAGGTTGTAGGTGTCGAGGACCAGGTTGGCGGCCTGCTCGGCACGCGGGTGGTCGGCATGGGACTCCGTGAGCTCCAGGAAGCGCTGGGTGGAATCCTTGAAGTAGTTGTAATCGTAGAGGGTGCGGGCGACCTTGTATTCAGCCTCGACGACGAGCTTGCCCTTTGGGTAATTCTGGAAATAGATATTGCAGGCCGCAATATATTTCTTCTTCACGTCGGGGATGGGCTTTTCCTTGAGGGCCTCACCCGGGGCGACGGCGGCCTGGGTCTTGCCCTTGTTGGCCCGGTCGTAGTCTTTGATGACGTCGTCGTAGGACCGAACGGCTTCCTCCGCGGACGCCTCGGCCCATTTGCCCTTGGGGTCCTGGGAGTAGACCTTGACGTATTGCTCACCAGCGAGTTCGAACTTCTCCAGCGTGTAGAGCAGTTCGGCGTAGAAGAAGCGCATCTCGTAGGCTTCTTTCCGCTCGGGGAAGAGCTCGAGGTAGTCGCCGTACAACTCATACGAATACTCAAAGGTCGAGTTGTCGAGGGTCTTCTTGGCCTCGTTGTGCCAGGTCGTCGCCAGGAAGCGCAGGATGTTGTCGCTGATGTCGTCGGCATTCTGGAGATCGGAGCCGATTTCCTCCCGCTTGGGGTCGCCGGCTTTGGTGCCCGTGAACAAGGCCCGGACGCGCTTGTACTCGTCGACGAGTTTGCGGGCCTGACCAACGACCTGCTTCTTCTCGCCGATGCGGCTGGCGAGTTTGACCACCTTGCCCTGGTACATCGGGTTCTTGGTGCTCTCGGGGCTCATCTTCATGAGCGTCTGGTAGGTGATGATGGCTTCGCGATCCTTGCCGTCGCCGTAGTAGATGTCCGCCAGGCGCTCGAGCATCGAGCGGTGTTCGGCGCCTTCGGCGATGGTCTTGAACTCGGCGGGGGCGTTGTTGGCGGCGCCAAACTGGGCGTAGGCGAGGACGTAGTCCTTGCGGGCTTCCTTGGCGAGACCGATGCGGCGCTCGCCGAGAATGGCGCTGTTGACCTGGCTGTACAGAACCACCTCTTTGAACTTGCTGGCGGCCTTGTCGTGGCGCGACAGGTTGTAGTGGCACCAGCCTTGTTTGTAGGTCGCATAGCCAAAGACGGCGGATTCCTGGTTGGACGCGGCCTTCACATAGGCGTCGAGGGCCTTGTTGACGTCGCGGTCCTCCTCGGGGCCGACCTGGAAATAGTACTCACCGAAGGCCAGCCAGGCGTCTGACAGGTACTGGGTCTTTGGGTGGTCTTTGATGAGTTTGCGGTAGACGGCGAGGGCCTGCTTGAGGTCGCCGCGATCCCAATAGGCCTGGCCCATCATGTAGAGCACGTCGGGGAGGCGCTCGAACTTCTTGTACTTCTTCTCGATCTCTTCGAAGATATTGATGGCGTCGTCGCCCCACTTCTTCTGTTTGACGAGGAGCTGGTCCTTCTTCTCGCTGGCGGCCATCATCTTGGCGTCGTCGCCCGCTGACAGCGCCGCCGCGATTTGGTCATCAAGTCGATTGGCTTCGAAAAACCAGTATTGGGCTTCTTCGAGAAAGAGCTCGGCCTTCTGGAAGAGCAGGTCTGGTCGCTCCTCGTCGGGCGGGTTCTGTTTGAGGATCTCGTCGAGGTAGCGGATGAGCTCCTGGCGCTTGGAAGCCACCTTGACTTCCGCCTGACGACGGTAGCTCTGGTAGTCGAGGGTGGGTTCGGTCACCGCCTCGACCTTGTCGCGAGCCTTTTCTTCGACGACGGTCGGCACGCGGGATTCGCGCTCCTTGCGCGCCCGTTCAGCTTCGGCCTGGGCAGCTGCTTCACCCTTCGCGGGGGGCGCTTGTGCCTCCGCAGCGGCGGAGACGAACGTGACCATCAAGGCCAGGGCAATCGAGGTCTGGTGTTTCATGGTCGGTCCTTGCGCTCATCGACGACGCAGATGCGTCATTCGCCGGTGACGGTCGTCTCCGAAGGCGGACGACAGCCCTTCGTCAGGGTGTATTGATACGTCCCCAGCTCGTCACGCCAATACTCTCCCTCGAAGGGCCAGAAGAGGCGTTCGTCGTCGGTGGCCGTCGTGAAGTTGTACTCGCCCAACGACACTGTCTGGCTCTGGTTCGAGAGGGTGGCCTCGAGGGTTTCCTTCTCGCGCTTGATGATCTGGAACTGGATGCGGAACAGCTTCGACTTGAGTTCGGTCAGGAACTGGCGCTCGGCCTCCAGCTTGTCCCGCAAAAGCGTGCCCGCCAGCGTGATGAGTTCGGCACGCCGACCGTCGAGGGCTGTGGTCAGCTCGACGGCGATGGGGCCGCCATTGAAGGTCCCCTGCATGGTGGCCAGGCGAGCCTTTTCTTCGTCGATCTCGGCAATGGCGTTGCGGAAGCCCGCCACCCGCTTGTCAGAAAGGGCGAGGCGCAGCAGGCGGGCCGTCAAGGCGATGGAACTGGCGGCGTCATCCTTGCCGTCGTTGACCTTGCGCTCCAGGGCGGTCAGCTCCTCAAAGAGCTGCTCGGCGGTGCGCGTTTCGGCCTTCTCAGCACCTTCGGCGGCTTCTCCCTTGGCGGGGGCTGCGGCGCCAACGAGGCGGTCGAGTTCCTGCAAAACCCCACCATAATTCTGATTGAACTCTGCCAGAAAGGCCCGGGCCTCGGGGTAGCGGCAGTTCTCGTAGAACGTGATGGCCTTGAGGATCGACGACTCGGGGTAATACTCGCCGGCAAAGAACGGCGACTGCAGCGTGACGAGGTTGCCGAGGGATTTCTCGTACTCACCGAGACGGAAATGGGCCCACGACGACTCAAAGACCGCTTCAAGCCAGGTCTCCGAATCGCGGCTGATCCGGTCATAGTAGAAGATGGCGTAGCGAAACTGCTCGAATTGATAGTGGATTCGTGCCAGCGAAAAGAACGCCATTTCGCGGAGTTTGGCGTTGGCGACGGCCTCTTCGCCGTCCTTGGCCGCCCGCGGATTTGTCATGCGGACGACCTCGCGGAACGCCTTGACGGCAGGCTCGAACTCACCGCGGGCAAAATGGACCAGCCCCTTGAGATAGCGGGCCTGGGGATACAGCGAGAACTTGTCGTCGACGCGGTTGACGGCGCCGAGGGCCGCCTCGAGGGAGGCTTCAGCCGACTGCGGCGTCGTGTTGATGTGGGTGCTTTTGGCCGGTGCCCTGGGCGTGGGCGGAGCCTTGACTGGCTCCGCGGCCTTGGCCTCCGGCTCAACCTTCGGTTCCGTCTTGGCTTTTCCCTTGGGCTTGGCTCCTTTGGCGGGCTTCTTGGCAGGCTTCTTCTTGGACGAGCTTTCGGCGCCGGAGAAATCGAAGCCAAAGCCGTCGTCGTCGCCGCCGCCGAGGTCGTCGGAGGAGAAGTTGAAGCCGTCGTCGGTGGTGTCGGCGGGCTTGGTTTCTGGCTCGGGGGCAGGCGTGGGTTCAGGCGCCGGCTCGGGGCTCGTGTCTTCGTCAGAAGACTGCTCAACTTCAACGCCTTTGGCGCCCTGGTTGAGGGCCATCAAGAAATAGAAGCGGGCCAGGGCGTAGGACAGTTCGCTCTGCTGTTCGGCAGGAATGTCTTCGGCCTTCGTATACGTCGACACCATCTGCAAGGCGGCGAGTTCGTCCTTGATCTTGCGCGAGATGAAGAACAGCCAGTTGCGGCTCTGGGCGAAAAACTCGTGCTTCGGTCCCGCGTCGAGGATCTTCTGGAAGCGGAACAGCGCCATATGGAAGGCGCCCATCCGGAAGAACGTCTTGGCGATGTCGTATTCAACGGCGGGGTGAAAGCGGGCCAGGGTCTTGTCGCCAAGGATTTCCTCCATGACGCCAAGGGCTTCGTCGTAGCGCTCATCGGCGAGCAGGTCCTTCGCCTTGTCCAGGCGGGCCCGGTCCGTGTCCTGGGCGGCCTCCTCGACGATGTCGAATGAGAAGCCGTCTTCTTCGGCGCGAGCGCCGCTGGCGTAGCCGCCAGGACCAATGCACAGCAGGGCTGCCAACGTCGCCGCCCCGAGGCGCTGGGGCAGCGGTCGAGGGGTCGGGGTGAGGTGAGAAGGCGTCGTGCTGCGCATCGCTCAACCGTTCTTGTTCACGCGCGCGGCTTCGAATTGGTATTCGAAATCGAGCGGAAAGTAGAAGCCCAGGCCCACGCTGACGAACAGCAGGTTCTGGAGGGTGGAAATTCCCGCCTTTTCCTGGGGGTAGACGTAGTCGCGCAGGTCGCCGCGCACCACGAGCCACCGGGTCAGAAAGACCCGCGCACCAGCGCCGATGTTCATGGTGGGATGAACGAGATCGACACCGTTGTCGAAGGTGGCGCCAACACCCGCCGAGAGAAACCCGTCAAACTGGATGATGCCATCGCCGAGGACGGCAACCTTGCCGTACAGGGGCGAAAAGGTCAGCCCGACATCGGCGAGGGCGAAGACCTTGTTGTCGGCATTGATGAGGGCCAGCTGCTCGCGGAGCAGGTCGACGGGCTCAAGCTTCTGCACGAAAAACGGCGGGATGTAGGCGCCACCAACTTCGAGGGCAAAGGCCTCGTTGAGGTGCCAACTCACCCGGCCCGCTGCCGCAAAGCTCCGGAAAAACGCGTCGTTGACGGTCACCATCATGCTGGGCTGGAGCTCAAAGCGTCCGGTCTTCACGAAGGTCTTGCGCGCCACGGCCTTGATGCGGTCCTGCAGGGTGAGGTCGATGCCCTCGTCGGTGGCGGTCTTGACGAGTTCACCCTCCTCGGGGGCGGGTTCCTCGGCGGTGGCCGCGGCGTCTTCGATGGCCTTGACCTGCTCGAGGTCCTCCAGGGTGAATTCCGAGGCATCGGCTGCCGGCGGCGCCTCGGCGGCAGCGGGCTCCTCCTGGCTCCAGGCGGGCAAGGCGCCGGCGGCGACGACCATCAGCGCGAACAGCGCAGCGTTGTGACCGGAGTGACGTCGGCACATGGCTCAGTCCTTCGCGCCGAGGGTTTCGGCTGAGTAGTCGAAGTCGAGGGGGAAATAGATGGCGAGGCCGAAATTCAGCAACAGCAGGTTGCCAAACGCCAACTGGCCGCCGCTGTTGGCGGGGTACAGGTAGTTCCGGACGTCGACCCGTGCCGCCAGGAACCGCGACAGGTAGACCCGCGAACCGAGCCCGATTTCCACACCGGGGTGAACGATCTCGGGGGACGTGTCGATCACGGCAGCGAGGCCCGTTGAGACGAAGACGTCGAAGTGGCCGACGAATTCCGAGGCCAGGGCCACCTTGCCGTAGAAGGGCGAAAAGGTCACGCCGACGTCGGCGTAGCCCAGCAGCGACGTGGTCGACAGACCGGCCTTGATCTCGGCAGCAATGTCCTCAGGTTCGACGTTGAGCGCCCGAAAGATGTCTTGTTGCTCCTGGAAGACGGCGCCAGCACCGCCGAAGTCCAGGGCGAACTCCTCGCTGAAGTGGTAGGCGCCCCGGGCACCCACCGTCCACGAGCGGAAGAACGGGTCGTTGGTCGAAAAGCCGAACCCGGGGGTCAGCTCGAAGCGCCCCGACTTCAAGAAAGAGCGACGGCTGACAGCGCGGATGCGCTCCTGCAGCGTCTTGCCCGTGCCGGCGTCGACGTTCTCGCTCCTGGAAGCCGTTTCGGCCTCCTTGGCGAGGTCGGCGTCGGCGTCGGCTGCCATCCCGGCGTTGGCCAGGGTCATGGCTATCGCTATCACGTGCCAGCGCATCGATTTCCTGCCTCCGACGGGGACCACCCGGCCTGTGCAGCCGAGATAGCACCTTCATTGCAGCGCAAACAAGCGCCGCGTCGTCGGGCCGGCGGCCAGGCGGCGCCCATCCTCCTGCTGACCGATGCTGCTGACGCCCGAGGGCAGGCCAGGGGCCTGCACGGCGCAGTTTCCCGTGCTACAAAGGTCCCATGCGTTTCATTCCGTTCGTCGTCGCCGCGACCGGCATCGTGTTGTCTCTTGGGTGCGAGCCGGAGGTCGGGGCTCCATGTGACCCGGTCCTCGAGAAGGTTCTCGACCGCGTCAAGGTGCAGGTCGGCACCAACGATCTGGTCCGCGACGTGGCTCTTGACAGCTGCTCGGCAGCCTTGTGCGCGAGCACCGACGGTAGCCGACCCTACTGCACCAAGCAGTGTGAGGCCGACGTCGAGTGCGCCGAAGCCGGTGAGGGCTTCACCTGCCAGGCCATCGTCTCGTTTGGCGAGCTGGCCTGTGTCGACTTCACTCCCGTCGACGCCTGCGACGCCGACGGCAACGGCGATGGCTTCCCCTGCGATTGCATCGACGCTGACGGGCAGCCCTCGGCCCTCGTGAAGAAGTACTGTGCTGCTTCGGCGGCCACCATCGACGCTCGCGACGCCGAATTCGGCCGCGAGAAGTTCGTCGCCCCCTGACCTCGCTGCTGTCCCTCGACACCGTCGCCCGTCGGGCCATTCAACCACTGTGGAATGCCCTCGACGAAGTCAGATCAGCCTCTGACCGGGGTGTCCTGCTCGCTGTGTCGGGGGGCCCCGACTCCCGGGCCCTCCTTGAGGCCTGGGCCCGCTACCGGCACCGAAGCCCGTCCTTGGTCTGCGTCGTCGACCACGGCCGTCGTCCGTCGTCGTCAGCCGAGGCGGCGCGCGTGTGCGCCCGGGCGCGCGACCTTGGTCTTCCTGGCGAGGTGGCCACCCTGGCCCTCGAGCACGGTGACGAAGCCACCATGCGGGCGGCCCGGTATGACGCACTGCAGCACGTGGCCCGCCGCCACGGTCTTGGCGGCCTTCTGCTGGGGCACCACCGTGGCGACGTCGCCGAGGGTCTGCTGCTGCACTTGATTGGCCAGGGGGGCGGCCGGGGCGGACGATCTCCTCGACTCGTCGAGGACCATGATTCTGGCATCACGCGGATCCGGCCCTTTCTGGGCCTCCCGAAATCGACGCTGCAGGCCTGCCTCGACAGCATCGGGGTCGACGACGTGGTCATCGACGAGGACGACGCTGCCGGCCACAACGCCCGGGGCCGTTTGCGGCTGACGGTCCTTGGGCCACTGGCGTCGTCGCGGCCCGCCATCGAGGCGGCGCTGGCCCGTCATGCCCGGCTGCTGCGCGAGGATGATGATCTCCTTGAGGGTCTCGTGCCCGATGCGGTGACGGTGCCGACCACGCTGCCTCCGCCGTTGCTGCGCCGCTGGCTGCGACGCCGGATTCAGGACATCGCCCCCGATCCTCGCACGGGCGCCGAGGCCATCGACACGGCCTTGCGCCTGGCGGCGGCGGCCGAGGTGGGCCAGGTTTCTGTGCGCGGGGGGACTGTCCAGATCCGCCGCACAGCCACGGGCCTTGAGGTTGCCGTCGAGGCCGGTGCGGGGCAGAGTCCAAAAAAGCGGTGACTTTCCGGCGCAACCGGAGTGGTTAAGCTGCATCAAGTTCATCTCGTGCCTTCGTTTTTTTGTTCTGGCTCCCGGCGGTGTGTGTGAAGCAGCAACACAAGACCCTCCTCATCTGGTTGGCGTTTCTCCTGGTGATTGTCGTCATCTGGACCGCCTTCGCCCGCACCGCCGAGAAGCACGATGAGGCGACCTTTGGCGCCCTCGTCGCCGCCGTCGAGAAGGGCGAGGTCAAGGAACTGAAGATCAAGGAGACTGGGCGGGGCATTGAGCTGTCGGGCGCCTACACCAGCGGGGCGAAGTTCGTCTCCCTGGGCGTCGTCAGCGAAGAGCTGTTGAAGAAGCTCGACGTGGCCCAAAAGACCCACGGCACCAACTACACCATCGAGCCCAAGGACGACGGCACCATCTGGATGGTGCTGGCCCAGTGGCTCCCCATGGTCCTCATCGTCGTGCTGTTCTTGTTCTTCATCCGCCAGGTCCAGTCCGGCGGCGGCAAGGCCATGAGCTTTGGCAAGAGCAAGGCCCGGCTGATGAACGAAAGCCAGAACAAGGTGACCTTTGCCGACGTCGCCGGCGCCGACGAGAGCAAGTTCGAACTCGAAGAGATCGTTCACTTCCTCAAAGACCCCAAGAAGTTCACTCGCCTCGGCGGACGCATCCCCAAGGGCGTGTTGCTGATGGGGCCCCCCGGCACCGGCAAGACGCTGTTGGCCCGCGCCGTCGCTGGCGAAGCCGGCGTGCCGTTCTTCTCCATCGCGGGTTCGGACTTCGTCGAGATGTTCGTCGGCGTGGGCGCCAGCCGCGTGCGTGACCTGTTCGAGCAGGGCAAGAAGAACGCCCCCTGCATCATCTTCATCGACGAGATTGACGCCGTCGGTCGCCATCGCGGCGCCGGTATGGGCGGCGGTCACGACGAGCGCGAGCAGACCCTGAACCAGCTGCTGGTGGAGATGGACGGCTTTGAGTCCTCCGAGGGGGTGATCATCATCGCCGCCACCAACCGGCCCGACGTCCTTGACCCTGCCATTCTGCGGCCCGGTCGCTTCGACCGCCGCATCGTGGTCCCTCGACCCGAGGTCACCGGTCGCGAGGCCATCTTCCGGGTCCATACCCGCAAGGTGCCGCTGGCTGCCGACGTCGACATCGAAGTGCTGGCCCGCATGACCCCCGGCATGGCCGGCGCCGACATCGAAAACCTCGTCAACGAGGCCGCCCTCATCGCGGCCCGTCGCGACGGCAACAAGGTGGTGATGGCCGACTTCGAGGCCGCCCGTGACAAGATCATCATGGGCAACGAGCGCCGCTCGATGGTCATGACGGCCAAAGAGGTCGAGGCCACCGCCTACCACGAAGCCGGCCATGCCCTCGTGGGGCTGCTGCTGGGCGAGGACGAAAAGGGCCGTTCAGGGGACTTCCTGCCCCTGCACAAGGTCACGATCATCCCCCGCGGCGTCGCCCTCGGCGTCACGAGCTTCATGCCCGACGACCGCAAGAGCATGACCAAGCGCTTTGCCGAGAACCGCATCGCCATGGCCATGGGCGGCCGCATCGCCGAAGAGCTGCTGTTTGGCGACCTCAACTCCGGGGCCGCCTCGGACATCGACTCGGCCACCGACCTTGCCAAGGCGATGGTCACGGAGTGGGGCATGTCCGACAAGCTCGGTCCCCTGAGCTTCGGGGCCAAACAGGGTGAAGTGTTTCTCGGGAGGGACCTTGGCCAGCAGGCCAACTACTCCGAAGAAACCGCCCAGACCATCGACGCCGAGGTCCACACCATCGTCATGGCCCAATACCAGCGGGCCCGGGTGCTGCTCGAGAAGAACCTCGACAGGCTGACGGCCATCGCCAAGGCCCTGCTGGAATACGAGACCCTCGACGGTGCCGACCTCAAGGTCCTGATGGTGGGCGGCACGATCTCCCGCACCAGGCCCAGCATCCGCATCAAGACCCGCGAGCAGCTCGACGACGAGCGCGGCCACCGCGACGTGCCTGCGGCCCCCGGGCTTGGGCTTGGCGGCCCGACCCCAGAACCGGCGACGTGAAGCCTGTCGCCTCTGGCGCGAGCCAAGGAGCACGGGAACTCTGTCCAGAAAAAGCGCGCCGCCCGGCGCGCTTCTTTTTGGCGACTGCTGGAAGCGTCGAGTCTGGCAGGTGCGCAGGCCGAGACGTTCGGGGTGTTCGTTGGCGGTGACGGCGACGAGCGTGGCAACCTCCGCTTGATGCTGCGAATCTTCTTCATCAGCCTGCCGATGGCGCTCCTGAGCGGGTGCACCTGGCTCGTGCTGCACGATGCGTCGACGACGACGTGTGTTGGCGACGACGAATGCGGGGCCGGTTTCCAGTGCGAAAGCGGGGCCTGCGTGGCGGTGGGCGCCGACGCCCCGCCCGGCGTTGGCACCGTCGTCGACAACGGTGGCGGTGTCGTCGCCGGGGCCGACGGCGTCACCCTGACGATTCCGCCCCTCGCCGTCGCCGCCGCCACTGCGTTTGTCATCGCGCGGGAGACGGCGACCCTCCCCCACGACAACTTCATCGCCAGCGGCGGCTTCATCAAGGTGACCCCTGCCGTGTCCTTCACCGTGCCCGCCAGCCTGCTGCTGACAGGGGAGGGCAGCCTCTTCCAGCGGCCCGCTGATGACGGCGCCACCTGGATCCCCATCGACGGTGCCGGTGACGAGGTCGAGATCACCAGCACCGGTACCTTCGCGCGTGGTGCGCTCCTGGAGGCGCCATGAGCCGTGCCATTCGCCTTGGCGTTGTCGCGTTGCTCTTGACGGGGGCATCGACGGCGGCCTGCGACATCAGCCTCGACACCCCGCCGCCGCTGCCGCTGCCTCCACGGATGGAGGCCCCCGAGAGTCCGACGGCGGCTGATGTCGTCCTGCTTCGCGGGGCCCGTCAGAGAAACACCGCTTTGCTCCTCGACGACGTCGAGGTGGTGCCACGGGATGGCACGGGAGCCTTCCAACTTGAGGTCCCCCTGGCCGTCGGCCAGAACACCTTTGCGCTCATCGCCATCGACGCCGCCGGACGTCGCTCGCCACCGGCGGCGGTGACGGTGGTGCGCGATGGCGACGCGCCGGGGCCCGTGATTGTTGATGCACCGGCCCGCACGGCCCAGGCGGAACTTGGCCTGCGACTCCTGAAGCCGCAGGACTGCAGCGTCGTCCTCGACGGCGTACGCCTCGACATCGGGCCGTCATTGGCGTCGGGCCTCGTCGCGTTGCCCTTGCGCCTGGGAGCCCAGCAGCACCGCTTCGCCTGCGTCGACGCCGCCGGCAACGAGGGCCCGGTGACCACTCTGAGCATCGAGCGCTTTGAGCTCGCCGAGATTCCGTTTGTCATCAATGCGCCGGCAACGGTGGCCGCATCGCCGCTTGTCTTGACGGCGGTCTGTCCCGATGACGTCGTGGCCCGGCTGGGCGGCGAGGTGTCGGCTTGCGATGAGGGTGTGTTCAGCCGTGAGGTGCCCCTGGTGCCGGGGCCCAACCGATTCGAGTTCGAGGTCGCCTTCGTTGGCGAAATCGACATCGCGGCCACCCTTCGCACGGTGGAGGTTGAGTTCGTCCCCGGTGGCGAGGGCGAAGGCGAGGGCGAGGGCGAGGGCGAGGGCGAGGGCGAGGGCGAGGGCGAGGGCGAGGGCGAGGGCGAAGGCGAAGGCGAAGGCGAAGGCGA
>Ga0247834_1001873_pt1 | contig 33901 bp, 42 predicted proteins | sample LaCruzMarch2015__8_FD_187118 | JGI IMG/M metagenome (GOLD analysis project Ga0247834, IMG submission 187118) | Freshwater microbial communities from meromictic Lake La Cruz, Castile-La Mancha, Spain - LaCruzMarch2015_12m | ecosystem: Environmental > Aquatic > Freshwater > Lake | place: Spain... | reverse complement strand
CGAGGAGGTGCCCCTCTCGGCCGATGGCACCTTCCGGGTGCAGGTGCCCTTCCGGGATGGCCAGCAGCTCTATCCGATCGAGGCCGTGGCGGCCGATGGCGAGCAGAAGCGCAGCATCACCATGGAGTTCCGCCGCTCCACGCCGGAAGCCAACGTCAACAGCCGCGAAGCTGCGGTCGCCGAGTGGTTCTAGGGCTCAGGCCGGGGTTCCGGCCGTCCCTGCCAAGCGTTCCGCCACGGCGGCGATGAGGTCCTGGGGCGTGATCGGCGCCCCAACCTCCAGGCAACGGTCCCGTTCCTGCCCATCCGGTGGCTCCACGGCCCTGAGCTGGGTTTCCAGCACGGCCCCGTCCGCATCGGAGGGGTCGCCGCCAAGGGCCTGGCGTTCCACGAGGTGTCGCCTGGCCTGCTCCGGTGAACTGAGGCAGGCCAGGATCAGGTAAGGGACACCGCGCTTGCGGGCCAGGGCCTCCATCCGCTGCCGCTGGTCGCGATGCAGGAAGGTGGCATCCACCACCACCGAGAACCCCGCCGCAAGAATCCGATCCGCCTGCTCCGGCAGATGCTGGTCGTAGAGCATGGTGCTCACCTCCGGGCGGTAGGGGTCTCCCTGTAGCGGTGGGGCCAGCCCCTGGCCCCAGCGGCCGAAGAGGCGCTTGCGCTCCACGTCGGAACGCAGCTGGATCCAGCCCTGCCGCCGGCAGAGCTGGCGGGCCCGGTGGCTCTTGCCGCTGCCGGAGACTCCATGGGTGATCACCAGGGCGGGGGTTGGGCTGGCGGTGGCACGGCTGGCGCCAAGCAGATAGCGCTCCAGGTCCTGCTGCAGCAGATTCGAGGCTTCGGCGTCGAGGCTCTGCTGGCCCAGGCGCAGGGCGCAGACCTTGGCCCGCACCAGCGATCGGTACACCAGGTACCAGCGCCAGGTGAGCAGGCCGGCGTATTCACCGCAGTGACCCAGCCAGCGGTTGAGCAGCACCGCCCCGAGGTCCGGCCGGTGGCGGTGCTCCAGATCCATCGCCAGGAAGGCCAGGTCGCTGATCACGTCGATCCAGCGCAACTGGGGACTGAATTCCAGGCAGTCGAAGACCCTGAGGCGTTCCCCTTCCAGCAGCATGTTGCCCAGGTGCAGATCTCCGTGGCACTCGCGGATGCGGCCCTGGCTTCGGCGTCCCGTGAAGATCGGCCGCAGCCGCTCGAATTGGTCGTCGGTCCAGTGCCGCAGGGCAAGCACATCCCGCTTGGGGACCAGGCCGCACGCGTCCAGCACCTCCAGGTTGGCCACGGCCGGCGCCTTCACCATCTCCGGTGCCCCATAGGGGTCGTCGGGGCCGGCCACCGCGGCCGCGGCATGGAACGCCGCCAGGTCATCCGCCAACCCTTCGAGCTGGGCGTCGGTGAGGCCATGGCGTTCGAGCACGGCACCCAGCAGGGCGCTCTGGGGAAACTGGCGCATGCGCACGGCCAGCTCGAGCGACGGCCCCGAGCCGTGAAACGTGGCTCGCTCGGGGGGGCCATGGATGGGGCTGAGCCCCAGGTAGAGGTCCGGAGCCAGGCGCCGGTTGAGCCGGAGTTCCTCCCGGCAGAACCAGCGGCGCCGCTCCGGCGTCGAGAAATCGACGAAGCCCAGATTCACCGGCTTCTTGATCTTGTAGGCGAGGGTTCCGGTGAGCAGGATCCAGGAAATGTGGGTTTCCAGGCAGTCGACCCGTTCCACCGGATGGTCATAGGCGGCGGGATCCAGCAGGGCGGCGATCATTGGGTCCACGGCCGCTCCGGTGCGGTTTGCGGTTCAATCCAATCATCTGGACGTCGTTAATGGCTTCCGCCGGGGTCCACACGAGGACAGGGACGAGCAGCCATGCCGCCAGGGGCGAGGTGGGCCGCACGATCAGGGCCAGGATCAGGGTCAACGTCCAGCTCAGCAGCCAGAAGGGAAGACCGGCGGCCAGGTTGCGCAGGCGGCAGGCCAGCCATTGCTGGCTGCGCAACAGGACCAGCAGAGCCATGTAGGTGGCCACCCAGCGCCAATCGCCGTTGGCACGCCAGAAGGCGAGCGTCGAGAAATAGAAGCTGACGGTGATCACGAACCACGCGGCCGGGACCCATGGGTCGATGCCCATGCTGCCGGGCCGTTTGAGGGCGCGGTACCAAGTGAAATCCCGCTCAGAGGGGTTGATGACCAGCGTTACCAACAGAAGCGGGATCAGGATCAGGAGCCAGGGAGGCACGGGCATCTGCAGACCTGCGCATTATTGGTCGCTGCCGGGGGCCCGTCCACGGATGGGATGTCGGTTCGTCGCGCCGGCGGACCAGAGCGCCCGACGTCCCTACGGTTGAAGGGTCCCACGAGCTTGATGGAGGCCCCATGCATACCCACGACCTCGAGAACCACGACAACCTCTACGCCGACGAAGGCACGATGGTGATCGGCGAAACCAGAGCAGACGCCCAGGGCCATGCCTACTGGGCCGTGGGCGCCATCGCCTTGATGGTGCTGGGACTGGGTGTGGCCCTTGTCGTCTCCTGATCCCTCAGGACGCGCTCCTGGAGGCCGATGAGGGGGACGGGTTCCCAGAGCCGGATCCAGTCCCCGCTTTCCCTGTGCCGGCGCCAGGCGGAGAGGCGCAGCGGATGGGAGGCTCCCCAGCGGCAGATCAGCAGGTAACGATGCCCCCAGCTCGGGGGCCAGGCCATGGCGGCCCCCCTGGCCCAGGGCCAGTGGTCAGGATCCAGGGGCTCGAGATCGCGATGGCGGCGCAGCAGGGTGGGTAGCAGGAGGCCGGCGGGGATCGACGGCTCCCAGGGGTCGTCATCCGCTGCCCCGGGCTCCGCCAGGCAGAGGTGCAGGCGCCGGGCCAGGGCGGGCGGATCGCCCCGGCTGGGGAGAATCAGGTGCAATCCTCCCCAGCCGGGAAAGCCCAGACAGGAGAGAAGGGCGCCGGAAGCTGGTCCGGAAGTGGTGCCGGGAGCCATGCGGAGACGGGACGTTGCCATCCCTTCGGTGCCACCGCCCGTCACGAAGCGGCCGCTGGGGCGGCCGCACTGGCAGGATCGGCGGGAAGGACATCACTCCCTTGCCGCCATGTTCGAGAACCGCGAGCGGCCCGCCTGGGTCAACTGGCTGATCCTGGCGATCTTCCTGTTGTCGTCGTGGCAGCTGGCCGGGTTCTGGTTTCAGCAGCTGCACCACTGAGTCTGCGGCCGCGTCAGGAGGGTCGTCGGGGCCTGGCGGTGAGTCCCCGCACCAGCCGGACGCCGCCGCCCACCAGCAGCAACAGGGCCATCAGCGCCAGCAGGGCCACCACGATCACGCTGCCCAGCTGCAGGATGCCCATGCTGAGTCGGCCCAGCCCGCCGATCAGGTTGGCGATGGCATTGCTGACCAGGAGCAGGGCGTCGAGCCGCTCCGGCAACTGCATCAGCCCGACAAGGATCAGCGCTCCAGCCACGATCAGCATCAGGCCTGCCAGCACCTGGCGCCATCGGGAGGATGGACGGCGGCGGCGGCGGCGCAACTCCAGCCCCTTTGCCGGCGTCGGTCCCCTCGGTGTCGGCAGGTGCAGCGGGTAGGGGGTGTGGGGCATGGCTGGGGGGGTCAGGGCTCCAGCGGATAGCCGGCGCCCCGCATCCACCGCTCGAATTCCATCAGCACCAACTCGTTGGGGCAATCGATCAGGGACAGGTCGTTGACCGTGCAGTCACCCTGCCCGCCATGGTGGAGTGTGAGATGGAACTGGGTACCGCTCAGGCCGCAGACCTCCGGATCGCTGCGCACCACCACATCCAGGGCCGCTCCGAGCCGTGCGACCCGGCGGCGCAGTTCCGACCAGGTCATGCCCATCGCATGGCAGTGGAAAAGAGAGGATGTCGTTCCAGTGTGACCAGAGCGGGGCCGAAGTCAACAGGGCACGGGCCGGTGGCTCAGGGGCGGGGGGCTTCCGGAGCGGCCTGGGGGGCTGGGGCCTGGGGCGTTGGCGGCACGGCGGGTGGGGGCAGCAGCAGCACCAGGGCCGCTGAGACGGCCAGGGCAGCTGCCCCGCCCAGGGGGGCCGTCAGCCGGCGATGCAGGGGGATCCGCTCCAGCAGTTCCCTGGGGCCGAGGGGCTCCGGCTCCGGCAGATCCAGGGGGAGCTGGATGCGGGGATCGAGGCGCAACAGATCCAGAACCCGCACCAGATCCGCCAGTTCCGCATCATCGAGATGCATCTCCAGCGGGGGGGTGTCGGGTTGGCTGCTGCGCAACAGAAGCCGGTGGCCACCCTCGGGGTGGGGGCCGATGTCGACGGGTTCACCAGCGATGCTGAAGTCGCGGCGCACGCCGCTGATCAGGTGGCGGGCGTAGGGCAGCACCACCTGCATCAGCGCCTGCAGGTGTTCACGCCGCCCCTCCAGCAGGGGGCGGCCCACCCACTGCAGGCTCCAGCCGGTGATGATGCCGAGGGCAGCACCGCTCTGGCCGATGGAGACGTCGGGGAGCCCTTCCACCTGCAGGCGGCAGCTGAGCTGATCGAAGACGAGGCTCTGCTTCATCACGGAACTCTGAACCATGGGGGTCTCAGGGGGGGGCTCAGGCCACCGCGTCCATCAGGCTGGCCTTGATGCGCTCGAAGCCGCCGTGGCCGGCACAGAGGCTGAGGCCCTGAACCAGCTGCAGCCGCTGGGCGGCCCCATCGGTGGGATCGAGCAATTTCTGCACGCCGCTGCGGCGGGGATTCATGCGTTCCTGCACCAGTTCCAGCAGACGCCCCTGGAACAGCGCCCAGCGTTCGCTTGCCACCGCCTCCGGCTCGCTGCTGGAGAGCAGGGAGCGCAGCATCGGATACAGGCGATCGGCCATGACGCAGAGGATGCGGATCAGGGCATCGGTTTCGTCGACGGGAACCTCGCCGCGCCGGCAGGTGCGCCGCAGTGGGTTGTGGCAGCGCCGCTTCCACAGCTCCACCCGGTTGGGGAAGAGCCCGCCATAGCCCAGCTGCTCGCTCATCCAGACCATCGCCTCGCCGCCGTTGAGGTCGAGCGCCTCCATGCAGAGCAGCATCAGATCAAGCCGCTCCAGTCCCCTGCGGGGCAGGGGGCTGGAGGGGCGGTCCGGGTTTGCCGCTTCCGAAGTGTCCTTGGCCATAACTGCGATGATGCCAGCGGCGCCGTCCATCCGTCACGTCGCCGGTACCGGTCCCTTCACCAGCACGATGCCCAGCAGCCCTTCATCGATCGATCTGCGCACCTGGGTCAGGGACATTCCCGACTTTCCGAAGCCGGGAATTCTCTTCCGTGACCTCACCCCCCTGATGCGGGATCCCGAGGGCTGGGGCGAGGCCATCCGCCTGCTGGGCCTGCTCTGCGAGCGGGTGCAGCCTGACCTGATCGTGGGCATCGAATCCCGCGGCTTCATCGTCGGCACCGCTCTGGCCACCGTCGTCGGCGTCGGCTTCGTGCCGGTGCGCAAGCCCGGCAAGCTGCCCGGCGAGGTGATCGGGGTCGACTACAGCCTCGAGTACGGCACCGACCGGCTGGAGATGCACAGCGATGCCCTTGGCGAGGGCTCGCGGGTGCTGATCGTCGATGATCTGCTGGCCACCGGCGGCACCGCCGCGGCCTGCACCGAGCTGGTGCTGAAGGCCGGTGGGGAGCTGTGCGGCTTTGGCTTTCTGGCTGAACTGGCGGCCCTGGAGGGTCGCAACCGGCTGCCGCAGGAGCATCCGATCGAGTCGCTGATCATCTACAGCTGAGCCTCAGCCCTGCTGGTCCTGCCAGGTCAGGACGGTGTCGAACTGTTCGAGGCTGATCAGGCCGAACCGCCAGAGCACCGCCGGCAGCGGCGCCTGCTCCAGCTGGGATTGCTTGATGCCCAGCTGCAGGGCGTTCTCACTCAGGCCGAGCTGATGGCGCAGGAAGCGCACCATGGCCGGAGAGGGCAGGGGCTGGGGAGTGCTGCTGATCACCATCGCCCCATGCTGGGAGTGCCTGGCGCAGGCGGCAAGGCCCCTGGGTCATGGCCCGCAGGGCCAGGCCCCGGCTCCAGCCGAACCGCGACAGGACCCCGAAGGCCAGGCTGCGCAGGGGCAGCAGCAGGGGCTGACGGTTGGAGAAGAGCCGCACCAGAAGGTCGGTGGCCAGCAGGGTGAGCAACAGATCGGGCCAGCGGCGGCGCCCATAGGCCGCAGCCAGGCGACGCGGGGAGAGCGTTCCCCGGGCGGCCTGTTCGGCGAGCTGGTGCAGCACCGCCACATCCCGCCAGCAGAGATTCAACCCCTGACCGCCCACCGGATGGCAGCGGTGGGCGCTTTCGCCCACCAGCACCGTGCGGCCGCGATGCAGGCGGCGGGCCAGCTGCAGGGCCACCGGAAAACGGCGAGGCGCCGCCAGCAGGGACTCGGGCTGGAGATCGTCCGGCAGGGCCCCCGCCAGCCGATCGAGGAAGGCAGGGCCGCCCAGGGCTTCGAGCTGCTGGCAGCGGGCCGTGGGCGCACTCCAGACCAGCTGGAAGCGGCGCTCGCCGAGGGGAAGCACCGCAAAGGGCCCTTCAGGCCGCAGCAGCTCCCAGGCTTCGTCGTCGGCGCCGCCACCCATCTGCACCTGCACGGTGAGGCAGGCCTGGGCGTAGGTGTGGCACCACTGACCGATCCCCAGGGCCCGCCTGGTGGGGGAGTCGGGTCCGTCGGCGGCCACGAGCAGGTCGGGTTCGCTGGCGGCGATCGGCGTCGCCGTCCCCAGCGCCAGCTCAATGGCGGGGTGCTGGCCCAGGCGCCGCAGCAGCAGCGCCATCAGGGGCCGGTGCGAGCCGATCCAGCCCACCGCGCCGGCGTGCCCCAGGTCGGTGGGATCGAAGCTGACGCGGCGAGCCGTCGCACCGTCCTGGAGCCGCAGGCGGCGGAAGGGAACTAGCTGGTGCTGCAGCTCGCCCCAGAGGCCAAGCCGCTCCAGCAGGTCACGGCTGGAATGGGTGAAGGCATAGGCCCGCTCCCGGCCCTGCAGCGCCTCGGGGGAGAGGGGATCGTGGAGGCTCACGTGCCAGCCGGCCTGCGCCAGGGCCAGGGCCGTCAGGGCGCCGGTGGGGCCGGCTCCGTTGATCCGGGCGAGGAGCGAAGGGCGCATGGCCACAAAAAAGCCGCAACAGAAAGTCTGCTGCGGTGAAGGGGGCCGCCGTGATCGGCGGCCTGAAGGGGGTGCCGGATTCAGCCGATGCCGAGCAGACCGCGGGTGAAGGCCTCGCCGCCCAGGGCGAATTCGGTGGCGAGCAGGGCGATGAAGCCGAGCATGGCCATGCGGCCGTTGAGCTTCTCGGCGCGCTCGTGGAAGCCCCAGCCGCTCTCGGCGCTCACCACTTCCATGCGGGGCTCGGTGGCGAAGGCGTTGAGGCGGCCGCCGTCTTCGGTGGTGACGGTGGCGCCGCGGATGGCGGAACGATCGAGGGCGGTGGGGGTGGCGGTCATGGGAGAACTCCTTGAGAAGTGTTACGCGAATTGTAACGCAATGTTTCGGTTCCGTCCAGCTTCCCTCACCCCAGGCGCCTGAGGCAGAGCTCCTCGAAGGCCGGCCGCAGCAGGTAGGGGTATTCCCCCACCCACTGCTTCAACTGGGGCAGCCAGCCATCGGAGAGGGCGCCGATGCGGGAGAAGTCCTTGCGCTCGCTCAGCACCAGGCAGCGGATCACCATTCCCGGTCGGATCAGCTCGTGCTTCTTCTCCAGGGGGAAGCGGATCTGGCCCAGGTAGCCCTCCTCGTCCTCCAGCTCCAGGCACAGCCAGGTGCGCCGGTTCTCCACCAGCTCAAGCCGCCCCTGGCGGTTGGCCTGTTCCCGCCGGTTCTCCACCACCTCCCGCCGGAACAGGTCGGCCACCACCCCCTCGAAGATCGCGGCCGCCGGGTAACGCCGCAGCAGGGCGTTGCGGCGGCCCGCCTCCAGGATCGGCCCCCACAGCACATACAGAAGGAACACGAAGCCCACCACCAGGAACACCGGGCCGGCCTGGCTGCGGAACAGGAGCACCTGGCTGATCAGCAGCGCGATCACCCCGCCGATCACCGAAATCAGCACCCGCTGCAGCAGTTTGCGCGGGTCGCCGCTGCTGGCGCTGAACTGGGAGCCCGTGGCCACCGCCGGGATCAGGCGTACCAGTTCGCCGGGTTTGAGGGGGATCAGCATCGACTCTTGGGGGGGCAGCTCACAGGAGCCTCTCCAGTCCATAGACAAGGCCGCCCAGGCTGCGCACCTTGCGGACCGTGAGCAACACCCCGGGCATGTAGGCACTGCGGTCGATCGTGTCGTGGCGCAGGGTGTAGGTCTCGCCTGGGGAGCCGAACATCACCTCCTGGTGGGCCACCAGCCCGGGCAGCCGCACCGAATGCAGCCGCAGGCCGCTGTCCCGCTGTCCGCCCCGGCAGCCGGCCAGGCTCTCGTGCTCCTCCACCTGGGGGGGATTGAACGGTTTGCCGAGTTCCTCCATCAGTTCGGCGGTCTTGAGGCAGGTGCCGCTGGGGGCATCGGCCTTGCGGTTGTGGTGCAGCTCGGTGAGCTCGGCGTAGTCGTAGAAGCGGGCCGCCGCCGCCGCCGCCTGCTGCAGCAGCACCATGCCCACGCAGAAGTTCGGCACCACGGCGCCCCCCATCGAGGCCTTGTCGGCAAAGCGGGCCAGGTCCGCCAGCTGGTCGGGACGCAGGCCGGTGGTGCCGATCACCGGATGGACGCCATAGGCGAAGGCGCCGCGGCAGTGCTCGAAGACGACGCTGGGATGGGTGAAGTCGACCAGCACCGCACCGCCGCCCGGCCCGGCCTGGCGCACTGCCTGGCTCGCCTGGCAGAGGGTGCCTTCGAAATCGGCGCTCAACGCCACCTCCAGCTCCCCGAGACCCAGGGCCAGCCCCACATCCTCCCCTTCATGGCCCGGGGTGGTGTCGATGGCTCCCACCAGGGCGCAGTCGGGGGCCGCCACCACGGCCTTGATCACCTCGGCCCCCATGCGGCCCAGGGCCCCGGCCACCACCACCGGGATCGGCGCCGGCTCTGCTGGGGACGGGGAGGTCGCGGTCATGGGCGCTCAGCACTCCAGGCGAGCCTATGTGGCCCGGCCCGCCGCCAGGGCGTGGGCCTGTAACGCTGCGCTGCAACCGATCGCGTCCCCGGCGCGGCCTCCGTAGGCTGCTTCACATTGCTCAACGCTTCCGCCGCATGTTCACGCAGGTCCGTTCCGCCAGCCGCCGGGTCAGCCCTGCCCCCACCGATGGCGCCAACGACCGGGTGGTGATGAAGGCCGTGTATGTGGTGCTCGAGCCCCAGTACCAGAACGCCCTCACCACTGCCGCCACCGGCCTCAACGACCAGAACGGTCCCCTGGCGGTGGAGCTGAGCGGCTACCTGATCGAGGAGCTGCGCGACCCGGCCAACTACGCCGACTTCTGCGCCGACGTGGCGGCGGCCGATGTCTTCATCGCCTCGCTGATCTTCATCGAGGATCTGGCCCAGAAGGTGGTGGAGGCCGTGGCCCCCCACCGCGACCGGCTCAAGGCGGTGGTGGTGTTCCCGTCGATGCCGGAGGTGATGCGCCTCAACAAGCTGGGCACCTTCTCGATGGCCCAGCTGGGCCAGAGCAAGAGCGCCATCGCCCAGTTCATGCGCAAGCGCAAGGAAGCCAATGGGGCCGGCTTCCAGGACGCCATGCTCAAGCTGCTGAACACCCTGCCGACGGTGCTCAAGTACCTGCCGGTGGAGAAGGCCCAGGACGCCCGTTCCTTCATGCTCAGCTTCCAGTACTGGCTGGGGGGAACGCCGGACAACCTGCGTAACTTCCTGCTGATGCTGGCCGACCGCTACGTCTTCGGCAAAGCGGAGCTGGGACGGCCCCAGCTGACGGTGGCCGACCCGGTGGTGTTCCCGGACCTGGGCATCTGGCACCCGATGGCCCCGGGCATGTTCGAGGACCTCAAGGAATACCTCAACTGGAGCGCCAGCCGCGCCGATCTCAGCGAGAAGGCCCGCCGGGGCCCGGTGATCGGCCTGGTGCTGCAGCGCAGCCACATCGTCACCGGCGATGACGCCCACTACGTAGCCATCATTCAGGAGCTGGAGTACCGGGGCGCCACGGTGATCCCCGTGTTCTGCGGCGGTCTGGATTTCTCCAGGCCCGTCTCCTCTTTCTTCTACGACCCCCTCAACCCTGAGCAGCCCCTGGTGGACGGGGTGGTGAGCCTCACCGGCTTCGCCCTGGTGGGCGGCCCGGCCCGCCAGGATCACCCCAAGGCCATCGAGACCCTCAAGCGGCTCAACCGCCCCTACATGGTGGCCCTGCCCCTGGTCTTCCAGACCACCCAGGAGTGGGAAGAGAGCGATCTGGGGCTGCACCCGGTGCAGGTGGCCCTGCAGATCGCCATCCCCGAGCTCGACGGCGCCATCGAACCGATCGTGCTTTCGGGGCGCGACGACGCCACCGGCAAGGCCCACACCCTGCAGGACCGGGTGGATGCCATCGCCGAGCGGGCCATCCGCTGGGCGTCGCTGCGAATCAAGCCCCGCTCCGAAAAGAAACTGGCCATCACGGTGTTCAGCTTCCCCCCCGACAAGGGCAACGTGGGCACCGCGGCCTACCTCGATGTGTTCGGCTCCATCCATCGGGTGCTGGAGGAGATGAAGGCCAAGGGCTATGACGTGCAGGACCTGCCGCGCGATTCCAAGGCCCTGATGGAGGCGGTGATCAACGATCCCGAGGCGCTGCAGGGCGCTCCGGAGCTGTCGATCGCCCACCGCATGAGCGTGGAGGAATACGAGCGGCTCACCCCCTATTCCGAGCGCCTGGAAGAGAACTGGGGCAAGCCCCCGGGCAGCCTCAACTCCGACGGCACCAACCTGCTCATCTACGGCCGCCACTTCGGCAACGTGTTCGTGGGGGTGCAGCCCACCTTCGGCTACGAGGGCGATCCGATGCGCCTGCTCTATTCCCGCAGCGCCAGCCCCCACCACGGCTTCGCCGCCTACTACACCTATCTGGAGAAGGTGTGGGGCGCCGATGCGGTGCTTCACTTCGGCACCCATGGCTCCCTGGAGTTCATGCCCGGCAAGCAGATGGGCATGAGCGAAACCTGCTACCCCGATTCCCTCATCGGCGCCCTGCCCAACCTCTACTACTACGCCGCCAACAACCCATCGGAGGCCACCATCGCCAAGCGGCGCGGTTACGCCTCCACGATCAGCTACCTCACCCCTCCGGCCGAGAACGCCGGCCTCTATAAGGGGCTCAAGGAGCTGGGTGAGCTGGTGGGGTCCTACCAGCAGCTGCGCGAGAGCTCCCGGGGTGTGCAGATCGTCAACGCGATCATCGAAACCGCCCGCCAGTGCAACCTCGACAAGGACGTGGTCCTGCCCGAGGGTGAGGCCGACGCGGCGGCCCTCGACCTCGACGGCCGGGATGGGGTGGTGGGAGCCGTGTACCGCCAGCTGATGGAGATCGAGAGCCGGCTGCTCCCCTGCGGGCTGCACACCATCGGCAAGCCGCCCACCGCCGAGGAGGCGGTCGCCACCCTGGTGAGCATTGCCGCCCTGGAGCGGGAGGAGGAGGGACTGCGTTCGCTGCCGGGGCTGCTGGCCGAGAGCCGGGGGCGCACGATCGCGGAGGTGTACCGGGGCAACGATGAAGGCGTGCTGGCGGATGTGGAGCTCAACCGGGTGATCACCGAGGCCTGCCGTTCGGCGGTGGGGGCCATGGTGCGCCAGGTCACCGGCAGCGATGGCCGGGTCAGCCTGCAGCGCCGCTTCGTCTGGTTCTTCGATCTGCTGGAGCGCTTCGGCTACCGCCTGCCCTCCCCCTGGCTGAGCGCCTGCCGCCAGGCGGGCTTTGCCGATGTGGACGTCACCGAGCTGGATCGCCAGTTCGCCTATTTGCGCTTCTGCCTGGAGCAGATCTGCGCCGATATGGAGATGGAGAGCCTGCTGCGGGCCCTCGATGGCGAGTATGTGCTGCCGGGGCCTGGTGGCGATCCGATCCGCAATCCCGGCGTGCTGCCCAGCGGCAAGAACATCCACGCCCTCGATCCCCAATCGATTCCCACCCGGGCGGCGATCGCCGCCGCCAAGGTGGTGGTGGACCGGCTGATCGAGCGCCAGAAGGCGGAGCAGGGCAGCTGGCCGGAAACGATCGCCTGCGTGCTCTGGGGCACCGACAACATCAAGACCTACGGCGAATCGCTGGCCCAGATCCTCTGGTTCATCGGCGTGCGGCCGGTGGCCGATTCCCTCGGCCGGGTGAACAAGCTGGAGCTGATCTCGCTCGAAGAGCTGGGCCGGCCTCGCATCGATGTGGTGGTGAACTGCTCGGGCGTGTTCCGCGACCTGTTCATCAACCAGATGGGCCTGATCGACCAGGGGGTGAAGATGGCCGCCGAGGCCGAGGAGCCCCTGGAGATGAACTTTGTGCGCAAGCACAGCCAGGAGCAGGCCGCCGAGCAGGGCATCTCGCTGCGGGACGCCGCCACCCGCGTGTTTTCGAACGCCAGCGGTAGCTACTCCTCCAATGTGAACCTGGCGGTGGAGAACAGCACCTGGGAGGAGGAGGGCGAACTGCAGGAGATGTATCTCTCCCGCAAAACCTTTGCTTTTAATGCCGACAACCCCGGCGAGATGAATCAAAACCGTGAAGTGTTTGAAGCGGCGATGAAAACTGCTGATGTTACCTTCCAAAACCTCGATTCCGCCGAGATCTCGCTCACCGATGTGAGCCACTACTTCGACTCCGACCCCACCAAGCTGATCGCGGGATTGCGGGCCGACGGCAAGGCCCCCACCAGCTACATCGCCGACACTACCACGGCCAACGCCCAGGTGCGGAGCTTGAGCGAAACGATCCGGCTCGATTCCCGCACCAAGCTGCTCAACCCCAAGTGGTACGAGGGCATGCTCAACTCGGGCTACGAAGGGGTGCGCGAGGTGGCCAAACGGCTCAACTTCACCCTGGGTTGGAGCGCCACCAGCGGTGCCGTGGATAATTTCGTGTATGAAGAGGCCAACGACACCTTCATCAACGATGCCGAGATGCGTCAGCGGCTGCTGGAGCTCAACCCCCACAGCTTCCGCCGCATTGTGGGCACCCTGCTGGAGGTGAACGGCCGCGGCTACTGGCAAACCTCAGCTGAGAACATCGCCCAGTTGCAGGAGATCTATCAGGAGATTGAGGATCGGATTGAGGGGGTGAGCAGCTGATCAGCAGCGGTTGGTTGATCAATCAACCCGCTGGCGTGGGCCATTAGTACAGGCGGTAGAGCCTTGAAGCAAGCAGCTGGCCGCAGGCACTGAGGAGAACCATGGCATCGCCAGCAGCAGCGCAGCTCCAGGTAAATAGAAGGATTAATGTACAAAAAACCTCCCTTGCGGGAGGCTTTGAGCATACGGTCTAAGAAATCACGCTGCAGAACGGATGCGAGAACGAAGCTTACGTGACAGACCAAAAGCCGTGGCTGCGCCCAGCAAGGGAAGTGGGCCTGGTACTCCTGGTACTGGGTTTGCACTAGCAGTCCATGAACCAACAACAGCGTTGAGAGAAGCACTCAATGTTGTAGGATTAAAGGTAAAAGATTGTGTAAAGGTCTGCGAAGTTAGCTGTGGCTGGAATGACCCTGTTGTTGCACTTGCGAAACTTCCCGTTCTTGTAAAAGTAGCTGGGCTGGTAAGACCAGGAGCAGAAAGTGTAACGGTAGCGGCATTGGTACCACTAAAACTGTTGACACCACCTCCGGTAAAGGCTTCATCGAAAGTATAATTAAAAAGCGGAGTGGGAATTAAGGTGACTGTATAGTTAATAGAAGCATTTAGTGATATTTGGTTCGCACGAGACGGATTGAATAGGAGGTTGACTTCACCACCACGATTCGAAAACCCGGCAATCTGGAGACTATCACTTAAGCCAGGAGTAAATCCTGTGAACGTAAAACCTGAAAACTGAACACCATTTTCGGTAACGTTGCAAGCTGACAAATTACTAAAGAAGCAGGTTGCAGCATGGGCAGAACCAGATAAACATGCTGGTGTCAGCAACAATGGCAAGAAAAATTTAAAATTGGCGCGCATGTGAAAAGTTCTTTTGTTTGGATCTACAGGTCACACACACGAGGCGTCAATGCGACCTAAGTGTTGATTTGATGACACACCCAAGGCTCTGTTTGGCGGTTGGCTCATGCCCCGACCATTTGCATCAACCCCCAACCATAGCGATCCATCGCCGCGAGCTGGGGCTCTTGGCTGTGGCCCGTTGGCTGGAGGTCAGAGCGCCGCAGCGGTTTTGCTGGCGGAGGGTGAGGGCGGAGGCGGTGATCCCACCCATGGCGCAGATCTCGGCAGCGGTGCGGCCGCTGAAGCTGGAGGGGCTCAGCCGGCGTAGCGACTCAGCCAGGTATTGAGGTCGTCAGGCCCCTGGAAGTCGAGCAGGGCAACCGAGAGGGTCTCAAGCGCACTGAGCGGGAGCGCTTGGATGCTGGCCCGTTGGCTGGGGGTCAGAGCGCCGCAGCGGTGCTCAAGCAGGCGGATGGTGATGGCAGCGGCTTCGGTCTGGCGGCCTTTTTCCTGGCCCTCCTGAAGGCCTGCCTGCCGGCCCTTTTGAAGACCGGCTTGCCGGCCCTCTTGAAGGCCGGCTTGCCGGCCCTTTTGCTCGCCTTGCTGGTGGCCCAGCCCAAAAATCTCGCGGTAGGCCACGCTGCTGGTGAAGTCGTAGGCGGTGAGGCCACCCATGGCGCAGATCTCAGGAATGGTGCGGCCGTTGAAGCGTGAGGGGCTCAACCGGCGTGGCGGCTGAGCCAAGCGTTTAGGTCGTCAGTCCCCTGGAAGTCGAGCAGGGCAACCGAGAGGGTCTCAAGCGCAGTGAGCGAGAGCGCTTGGATGCGGGCCTGTTGGCTGGGGGTCAAGGCGCCGCAGCGGTGCTCAAGCAGGCGGAGGGTGAGGGCGATGGCTTCGACTTGGCGGCCTTGTTCCTGGCCCTCTTGAAGGCCGGCTTGCCGGCCCTTTTGCTCACCTTGCTGGTGGCCCAGCCCAAAGATCTCGCGGTAGGCCACGCTGCTGGTGAAGTCGTCGACGGTGATTCCACCCATGGCGCAGATCTCAGGAACAGTGCGGCCGCTGAAGCGTGTCAATAGGATAGCGGCGATTACATCATCGAGCTCGACTTCAAGACTTGTGCCCGCGACCTTCGAGCGGATCTGTTCCGAACAGGCGGGCAGCTGCTGCAACCGTGGCAGGTCAACTCCCTCAAACGCCAGGTGAAGGCACCGAAGGGCTACTTCCGCGATAGCGGTTTGCTGTATCAACTGCTGCAGATTCCCAGCCAGGACGCCCTGCTGCAGCACCCCCGTCTGGGGGCCGCCTGGGAGGGATTCGTGATCAAGCAACTGCTGGTGATCACCCCCGCTGAGCGCAGCTACCGACTCCATGAACGGGCACAGGTGCTGCAGCAGCGGGGTTGAGGAGCCGGGCTCATCCGGAGCCCGTGAGCCGCTGATCCAGGCGAAAGGGAACCTGATCGAGCAACGCCACCGTGGTGATGGCGGGATGGAGTGGGTTGAGCATCAGGTTGCGGGCCTGCGGCACCACCACCGAGGGCAGCACCAGAGCCAGCTGACCAGCTTCGCGGAGCCAGCGGCCACCGAAGGCTGCGCTGGAGCGGCTGTGGGGAATGGCATCCCAGCCCGGCGGGAGATCGCTGGGATCGGGGCCGCCATGCCTTGATCACACCGGAGTACCCTGCTCCATCGCCTGCAGGAGCCGCCGCACCTGGGCGGCCCCGATCGCCGTGCGGCAGTGCTGCAACGGAGACACCTGATGCAGCAACGGATGGGGCACCTTGAGCCAGGTTTCGGTGGTGAGGGGATCCTCGAACACGCCGTGCGCGAGGCCGATTGCCTCCAGCAGGCGATCCAGGCGCTCCGAAACCGCGGGTTCCAGGGGGCCTTCCTGGCGCACACGCCGCGCCAGCGTTGCCTCCGACATCGCCAGCAGCGATTCGAGCTCGGCAAGCCGCAGATGCAGGTGTTCCCGCAGGGCGACCAACCAGCGGCTGCTCCATCCCTGCTCAATGGCCTCGAGGCGCTGCTGCTCGCTCAGCGCAGCCTGATCAACGGCGCACTGCCAGAAGGCCCCGGCACGGTCGGCGGGATCCAAGCCAACAGGGGAAGCGATCACCACATCAGGGCATGCCGGGAAAGCATGAGTGATCATCTGAAGCCACTTTAGCTACAGAGGATGGCAGCCCTCTCAAAGCCCAGGCCAGCGCCCCGCCACAAGAAACTGCTCCCTTGTGAACTGGGCCGTGAGGCCGCCAGCAAAGCAGATGCCGATCACACCATCGGCGCTGATCTCCAGGGACCAATCCAGGAGATCGAAGGGCGTGCTGCTGAAGGCATAGGGAGTGAGGACCCCGACGACGGGAGCTGTCTCCGGTGAGCGGGCCGAAGGGGCGACCGGGATCCGCACCAGGGGAGCCTCCATCAGGGTGCACGTGAGGGGGCAAAAGACATCATATTGTTTCAGGGAACCAGCAGTTCTTCGTAGCCACCGGTATTGATCAAGGCAATCGTGGCCTGGGCGCGTTCTGTGACCTGTCGAATCCTGAGCCAGCTGGTGGTGCTGCAGCCGTGCTTCTGGCGGCATGCTCCAGCACCAACCGTGCCTGCTCCCGGGTGACCCCGGGGAAGATCTCGACGAACTCCGCCAGGGAGACTCCATCCTCCAGATTTTCAAACAGGGCGGCGACCGGAATGCGGGTGTTGCGAAACACCCAGGCGCCGCTAAGCCTAAGGGGGTCTTGCTCCACGGCCGAACAGCCCGTCCAACCGAGACCTGGTTGTGATCGCATCGGCAGGCCAACCACATGGGACCCAACCAGCGTTAAGAGTCCGGCCCCAAGGGTTGTCCGCCACCATCTCCAGCTGAAGGGTTTGTGCATAGCCGGTGCTGAGGGATCGCTGCTCAAATCCCTGCAGGGCAATGGGTGGGCCCTGTTGCGGCGCTGGTGGTTCAGAGGATTGCCCTACCGGTGGCAAGTCGGCGAATCAACACTGCTCAGAGGCCCTCCAAGTAGGACGCCACCGTCTGGATCAGGAGACCTCCAGTGCGTTGAGGTTGGTTCATGAAAGGGCCGAAATCGCGCAGATCGCCGGTAAGCAGCACATCGGCTCTGCAGGCCTGAGCAGCGCGATAGATCGGGTGATCTTTCTCAGCAAGGGAAGCAGGGCAGGCAATGGTGATGTCATCCGCCACGATAGTCAGGTGCGCCAGCATGGTTTCGAAAGGTTCGAGAGCCTTCGGGAATTTCCGCGCGAGGTTGCGCCGTGCCTCCTCTCCGGCATAGGCACTGGTGGCCAACTCCACCAGACGGTGCTGGCCGAGGCTGATGATCAGCGCCGCCTTTCCCTGGGGATTGTGGGCAGCGGTGAACAACACATTCGCGTCTAAAAACAGCCTGGTCATCCCTGCGGAAGAGCATCAGTGCTGGAGCAGGCGCTGAAGGATGTCCTGGCGTTCTGCGGTTGAAAGCACATCGGCGCGATCCCATTGAGCGATCTGAGCATCGCTGTAGTGAGCCACTTCCAGCACAGCAGCAGGCTTGAGTCGCAGCTCGCCTTCGCACTCCTCCACGATCACAGCGCCCCCGGGTGCGATGCCAAGGTGCCGCCGCATGCCAGCAGGCAGGGTGATCTGGCCACGCCGCGACACGGTCAGAACCTCGCGAAGTGGCTCCTCGCGTGACCCATCGGCAAGGGGATTGCCCATCGCAACCAGCAGAATTTCTGAAATTCATCCTAGTGCCACCGGCTGGATGCGCACAGCCGTCATTTGGGGTGCGTGGATGCAGCTGGCGGCGGCAGGCCCGGACGCAGGGGATCAGCAGCCAGACGAGCAGCGCTGAATCACTTCACCGGTCGTGATACCGGCAAGCGAGGATCACCAGGTCCTTGCCCTCCAGCCGGTAGACGAGACGATGCTCCTGATCGATCCGGCGCGACCAGCACCCGGCGAGGTTTTCACGCAAAGGTTCCGGCTTGCCGATGCCCGCAAAGGGATCGCGCAAAGCGACCTGGATCAGTTGGTTGATCCGCCGCAGTTGTTGGCGGTCGTGACCCTGCCATTGAAGGTAGTCGTCCCATGCCGCCGGCGTCCAAGCCAGCCGCTCAGCTTCCGGCACCAGCCTGGCCCGGCTCGATCAGGGCATGCTCAAGCCATTCACCGCGCTCGGCCTGCTCCAACGAGCGCTGCAGATGGGCGGCATTCGCGGGAGAACGGAGCAGATGCACGGTTTCGATGAGGCTGTTGTAGGTGGCGAGCGACATCAGCACTGCACCCTGGGCATGGCGGCGGGTGATGAGAGTCACATCGGCGTCAGCCTCGACGCGATCGAGGACGGCCTTGAAACTCTCGCGGGCTTCCGAAAAACTCACCACCTGCATCGGAGTCGTCCAACTCGACGTACAACAGTATGGGGCCGCGCCGGTGGCACTGGAGGCGCGCCAGATCTCCACGGCACGCTGCTCAGGGATCTGCAGCCAGCCACAGCATGCTCATGCATCCAGCAGGTTTTCGAGGCATTCTCCACCAGGGAATCGGACGATCCCGAAGTCGCGTCGATTGAGGGTGGCGATTCGCCGCAGCCCCTGCTCCTGGGTCACCCAGAGCAGCGAAGCGTCGGCTAGATCGATCGGCAAATCGCCGCATTGCCGCATCCAGCCCGCCATCACCGCCAGGGTGAGGTGGGTGCTGCAAGGTCAGCGGAACCCCACCGAGGCCTGCCACACGAAGGCCAGCGGCAGGAAGAAGAGGGGGATGATCGGCAGGATGTCCACCGACGGGCCGAAGGCCTGGTAGGCCTCGGGCAGCTGGACCAGCGGGGTGCTGTGGGAAGCGAGACCGGCCAGCAGGAGGTGCGCCATGGGGAGTTGGGGCCGATCGGAGTGCAGGAGGCCTGTGGGTTGAGGGATGCCAGCGGCTGCGGTTAGCTCCGCCAGGTGTTGCGGGCTGCCTGGAAGGTTCCAGGCTCCGGCGGATGGGCCACCAGGCCTGCGGCGCAATCGCTAACGGGCTTGCAGCACCTGGCGCAGTGCTTGGGAACGGTGCGGCCGCTAAAGCGTGAGGGGCTCAGCCGGCGTTGCGGCTCAGCCAGGCGTTGAGGTCCTCGTGCCCCTGGAAGTCGAGAAGGGCTACTAACAGGGTCTCAAGCGCACTAAGGGAGAGCGCTTGGATGCGGGCCTGTTGGTTGGGGGTCAGAGAGCCGCAGCGGTGCTCGAGCAGGCGGAGGGAGATGCCAACGGCTTCGGTCTGGCGGCCCTCCTGGCGGCCCAGCCCAAAAATCTCGCGGTAGGCCACGCTGCTGGTGAAGTCGTCGACGGTGATCCCACCCATGGCGCAGATCTCGGGAACGGTGCGGCCGCTAAAGCGTGACACCAGGATAGCGGCGATCACATCATCAATCTCGGAATCCAGCCTTGTGCCGGCAGCCTCTGTGCGGATCGCCTTGGAGCATGCGGGCAGCTGGTCTTCCGGCAGCAGCAACATCCCAAGGGCCCTCTGCAGGGGTGGCGCCGTTGGGGGTAAACGCTCGGGGAGCAATTCGATCCACACCACCCGCCGCTCCACAAACTCCCGCACCGGTGTGGGGTCGCCGAAATTGAGCTCCCGCGACGGGCAGATCACCACCACCTGCCAGTGGCGGATCGGCCGGCCCTGGCGTTGCTGCTGTTGCAGCAAACGCCCCGTTTCGGCATTCAGCCGCAGCAGGAAGTCTGGATCGGCCGCCATCTGGGCCTCCAGGATCACTACCGGCAACTCGGGCTGATCGGCGGGCGGTAGGAACAGGCCATCGAGCCGGTATTCCCTTTCCTTCAGCACCGGTGCGCTGAACACATAGCCCTCCATCCGGGGCAGGAGTTCAGCCACCAGGGGCTGGAGGCGCTCGGCGTGCTGTTGGAACAGCCAGAAGAAGAGCTTGTCGCTGGCGACCACGGGGCTGAAGTTCGGCTCTAGTTGTGATGCAGCCAGGTGCTGCCTCGGTGAAGCAACGATGTCACTCTCAGCCAGGCTTGGCTCACCACCATCAGCAGGAGATGAGCAAGAGAAGCCAGACAGTGCGGTTTGTTCGCCTTCGCGGGTGAGATCGGCCAAGTCGGCGTGGCGGCTCAGCCAGGCGCTCAGATCCTCAGGCCCCTTGAAATCGAACAAAACGTCGTGCAGGGATTCCAGAGCAGGGTGAGGGAGGGCTTCGATGCATGCTTTCAGGCAGGGAGTGATGGGTCCGCAGCAGCGCTGGAGCCAGATCTGGGCGATGACGGCGGCTTCGATTCGGCGTCCTTCCTGCCATTCCTCCTGGTAGGCGAGCCGCCGACCCTCTTGCCGGCCCAGCCCAAAGATCTCGCGGTAGGCCACGCTGCTTGTGAAGTCGTCGACGGTGAGGCCACCCATGGCGCAGATCTCAGGAATGGTGCGGCCGCTGAAGCGTGAGGGGTTCAGCCGGCGTGGCGGCTGAGCCAAGCGTTTAGGTCGTCAGGCCCCTGGAAGTCGAGCAGGGCGTCGAGAAGAGCCTCAAGCGCGCTGAGCGGGAGGTCCTGAATGCGGGAATGTTGGCCGGGGGTCAAGGCGCCGCAGCGATGCCCAAGCAAGCGGAGGGAGATGGCAGCGGCTTCAGCTTGGCGGCCTTTTTGCTCGCCCTTTTGCTCGCCTTGCTGGTGGCCCAGCCCAAATATCTCGCGGTAGGCCACGCTGCTCGTGAAGTCGTAGGCGATGATCCCACCCATGGCGCAGATCTCAGGAACGGTGCGGCCGCTAAAGCGTGACACCAGGATAGCGGCGATCACATCGTCGATCTCGGCATCGAGGCTGGTGCCGGCAGCCTCTGTGCGGATCGCCTTGGAGCATGCGGGCAGTTGCTCTTCCGGCAGCAGCAGCATGCCAAGGGCCCTCTGCAGGGGCGGTGCCGTTGGGGGTAAGCGTTCGGGTGCCAGTTCGATCCACACCACCCGACGCTCCACAAACTCCCGCACCGGTGTGGGGTCGCCGAAATTCAGCTCCCGCGACGGGCAGATCACCACCACCTGCCAGTGGCGGATCGGCCGGCCCTGGCGTTGCTGCTGTTGCAGCAAACGCCCCGTTTCGGCGATGTCAAGATCAAGGGGATGATTCCCGCGGTTAGGCCGACCCCTGCAAATCGAACCTGGCATCGGCCAGAGTTGGCAGGTTTACACGTACTGCTTTGCAACCTGTCGCAGCCCCGCAAGGGGATTGCTGGCTGTACTGGGAATCTTGGCCTATCGCTTGCCCGACGAAGGTTGGCGCAGCGAAAGCAGGCCAGTGCTGCACGGCGCTGGCTGGCGAAGGTCCTGCGCACTAATCATGGGAACGATTTAGAGTATTGCTGTAAAGAATCGGGTAACTTTATTACTGGCTTTGCCGGAAGTGCTGGCAATTAATGAAAATCCAGCAGCCATGAGAATTGCCTGGGCAGTATTTCTGACCGCTTCCTTTAAGAAGACCTGAACGGCCTGTGATTTCTGGATCTCACTATTATATGTTGCTGCGTTGATCTGGGCAGAGATATTTTCAATAGCGCTGCTTGATCACCGGAAAAGCGGCATCAAATTTGGCGGGGAGGGCTGGAGGATTGGGCAGCGAGGCCACATAGGAACGCAGTTCAGGCTCAGAATTAACAGCGCTGATTCCCTTCGCAATACCCTGTAGATTGCTAACCGCAGCAACGGTGGAGATCGTTTGCTGTTTTAGAATACGTGCGCCTAGAAAATACTGGAAAGGGATGATCAGAACCAGCAATATGGCAAACAGACGGCAAAGCGACTCGCCAGGAGCTGCCAGTTTTTTAGGGTTTGATCTTCGGCAATAAGACATTGGGCAAAGACAATCATCGTGAGACCAACCAGAAGGGCAAAGCTGGAATTGAGAAGCGCCCCAATCAAGCTGAGTTGCCATTCAGATGTCGCTAGCTTTAGCGGAAAAGAGTTGAAGATGACAACATTAAGCGTAGAGCCAATGATTATCCAGCCTAGCAATGCCAAGATGAAAGATAATTCTACTGGCAACCTGTGCTGAAAGGAATTTGGCTCGCTTACCGATTCCATTTCTTCAATGAAGCCATCGTGGTCGAGGGCCATGCGCACAAAGTAAAATTTTACTACAATAATCTATCACATCATCGTTGACCTGCAGCATAGCGATGCTGAATGGAGCAGAACTTCACAAGAAAGTGGCAGGAAATGGCGGCCGAGGCCTTCCAGAGGTAGGCAGACAGTCTGCGTTGCTGCTAGTGGGCAGTAAAAATCCCACTGAAGGAAGGATTGCTGGATAGAGATCGCAGCGGTCAACATTCGATTCAAAAAGAAAGCTTGGTGCGCCGCCGCTGCTTGCCGGAAAAGCTAAAGGTTGAACCTGCGCCGATATGCGGAAGGGGTCCAGGAACAAGGGTTGACCTAATCCTTAGGTTTGAGCTTCCTTGCAAACTTGCAGGTGCTCGTAGTGGCAAGCCTGGCACCCCTACCCCAATTCCCCAGCTCAGTCAGCGGCTCGTTCTGCGGCGGCAGGTCCAGCGGGATGGGCCCCGCCGAGGGCATCCACCAGCCGCGCCACCTGCACGATCGGCCCCACATCGTGCACCCGCAGGATCGAAGCCCCCGCAGCGATCGCCTGGCCGCAGACCGCCGCGGTGCCCCAGAGCCTGGCGCGGGGCCTTGGTTCGTTGAGCACCGCGCCGATGAACCGCTTGCGCGAGGGGCCCACCAGCAGGGGGAAGCCCTCCGCGCACAGATCAGCCAGGCCCCGCAGCAGGGCCAGGTTTTGCTCGGTGGTCTTGGCGAAACCCAGCCCCGGATCCCAGATCAGCTGGGCCGCCTTCACCCCCGCCGCCAGCGCCTGCTGCGTGGCGGCCAGCAGCTCGGAGCGCACCTCGGCTACCACGTCGTCGTACACCGCCAGATCATCCATGGTCTGGCTGTCGCCGCGGCTGTGCATCAGCACATAGGGGCAGCCGGCGCGGGCGATCAGCGGCAACATCTGCGGATCGCGCAGGCTGGTGTCGCCATCCCGATTGGCACCGCGCACGTCATTGATCCAGTCCGCCCCTGCCGCCAGGGCGGCTTCGGCTACGGACGCCTCGAAGGTGTCCACCGACATCAGGCAGCCAGGGTGGGCGGCCCGCAGCTCCTGCATGGCTGCCAGCACCGGATACAGCCGCTCCAACTCCAGGCCCGGCCCGACGATCTCGGCTCCGGGCCGGGTGCTCTGGCCGCCGAGATCGAGTAGATCGGCCCCCTGGGCCAGCATCCGCTTCGCCGCCTTCAGTGCCGCCGGCACGCTGTTCAGCCGGCCGCCATCGCTGAAGGAATCGGGGCTGAGATTGAGCACCCCCATCACCAGGGTGCGCTCACCCCATCGGGGCAGGCCCGGGTTGGGGCTTGGTCGGGCATCAGGTCGCCGGCCTCAGGCCCTGACCGGCACCTGGTAGTTGGCGATGCGGGCAAAGCTGATCGGATCGAGCGAGGCACCCCCCACCAGCCGCCGTCGATCAGGAACCAGCCGGCCGGAGAGGCACGCCGCTGCACCACCTCCGCCCGGATGTCCCGGATGACCACCTTGCCGTCGCCGCTGCTGCGCAGCTCGAGACGGAGATGGCGCGGCGAGGCAGGGATCCAGCAGCGACCCCTGGCCAAGTTCCGCCTGGGTGAGCTCGGCCGGGGTGCGTCCGGTGCTGGCGGGCACCAGGGCGAAAGGGAGCAGGGGGCTGGCGGGGTCGGAACCGTGCTCCATGGCTCTGCAGGGTCAGCCTTCAGGATGGATCGGCCAAGGATGGCCTGGAAGGGACGGTTTCGATCACGGCGGGCAAAAAAAAGGGGGCCGAAGCCCCCGGAATCACCCCGCAGGGGTGAGTGAATGGATCGGGATCACTTGCCGATCTTGGCCACTTCGGCGCGAGCTTGCTTCAGAACGGTACCGGTCAGGGGGACGAAATCGAGCTGCTTGGCGATTCCCTGGCCCTTGGGCGAGAGACCCCAGGTCAGGAACTGACGGAGGGTAGCTGCCTTGTCGCCGTTGCCCCGCTGGTAGGCAAGGATCCAGGTGAAGGTGGCGATCGGGAAGGCGTTGGCGCCGGCCGGGTTGCAATCCTCACCACCGAGGCGGGCATTCAGCTTGACGCTGTTCAGAGCGGCGGCGCCGGTGACATCGTTGGCGAGAACAAATTTGCCAGCTTTGTTCTGAACAGCCGCAGGGGTGATCTTGCCCTTCACGAAGGCCTGGTTGAGGTACCCGATCGAACCGGGGGTGTTCATGATCAGGCCCGCCACGCCCTCATTGCCCTTGCCGCCGACGCCCACGGGCCACTTGACGGCCTTGGAGGTTCCCACTTTGGATTTCCACTCCGGCGAGAAGCAGGAGAGGGAGTTGGTGAAGGCGGCCGTGGTGCCGGAGCCATCCGAGCGGTGGGCCACGGCGATCGGTCCCTTGCCACATTTCAGTTGCTCCCAAGTCTTGATCTTGCCGAGGAAGATGTCGGCGAGCTGAGCCTGGGTGAGCTTGAGGTTCTTGCAGCTGGGGTTGTTGTAGGCGGGGGTGACGGTGCCCCCCATCATCGGAATCTGCAGGGCTCCACGCTGGGCGGTCACGCCCTTGGTGAATTCTCCTTTGGATTCGCTGAGCTCCTCATCGGTCGCTCCAAAATCGACGCTACCGGCATGGAACTGGCGAACACCGGCGCCGGAGCCCACCGACTGGTAGTTCACCTGCCTCTTGGTTTCCTTGGCGAACTCCACGGACCAGCGCTGGTAGGCCGGAGCGGGAAAGCTGGCGCCGGCTCCACTGATGGAGTTGCTCTGGGCGATCACCGGAACGGCCAGTCCAGCGCTGACAGCACCGGCAGCGGAGAGAATCAGGGCCTTCTTCGCGAAGGTCATCAGAAATGCCAATTGTGGAGCACGTTATGAATAGCAACCCCCTCCGCTCATTCGCGTTATGAGCAGGTTAACGGGTCGTCAAGGATTGCTCTGGACTGGGCCCTTGATGCGCCTGGCTGGGCAACCTGCACCTGGACGTGGCTGTTGCCATCACTCCCAGCAGGCGCTCGGGGCCCTGTTGGCGCCGCAGCTGCTGGCGAACCGCCAAGGGATCCGCGCCTCTGCTGATTCCAGATGGGCTCCCGTAGCCAATGTCACATCAGATTGTCTGGATCAGACGCTGGCACCATCCGGCCCTGGCTATGGATAGGTGTGCGATCCCCGCCGTCCCCGTGAAAGAGCTCACCAGCGCCATCAACCAACACCTGGCCGCTGAGTTCCAGGCCGGCCACACCTATCTGGCCATGTCGATCTGGCTGCGCGAGAAGGATCTGGCCGGTTTCTCCACCTACATGCACGACAAGAGCCAGGAGGAGCGCGACCACGCGGCCCGCATGATCACCTACCTGGTGGACAGTGACGAACAGGTGGAATTGCCCACCATCGAGGCGCCGGAACGCAGTTGGCCGTCGGTGCAGACCCTGTTTGACCAGGTCTATGACATGGAAAAGGGGGTCACCGCCTCGATCAACCGGCTCTACGCCATGGCCGAAACCGTTGGCGAACGCAGTGCCACGGCCATGCTCGATTGGTTCGTGGCCGAGCAGCTCCAGGAGGAGGCCGAAGCCCGCTTCGTTCGCAAGCGCCTGCGCCTGGCTGGCGATAACAGCGCCGCCCTGCTGCTGCTTGACCAGCAGTTCCTCGAAGGGACAGCCCTGACCCACGTCAAGGGTGGTCTCAGCGGCACCAGGGGGGCCTGAAGCGTCGATGCCGCCATCCCTCTCCCTGTCCTGCCACGGCCCCCAGCTGAACGCCTCCCAGGTGCAGGGTGGCCAGAGCCACGGCCCGGGCTTTCAGCTGGCTCTGGTGGGGATGCCCAACACCGGTAAGTCGACGCTCTTCAACCGGCTCACCGGCGGTAACGCGCAGATTGCCAACTGGCCTGGCCTGACGGTCGAACTGCAACGGGGTCCCCTGCCGGATGACGGTCACGGCAGCACCTACGAGCTGGTGGACCTGCCGGGGATCCACGACCTGAGCGGCAGCAGTGAGGACGAGGCCGTGGTGCAGCGCTTCCTGCGCGACACTCCGCCCGATCTGGTGATCCTGGTGCTGAATGCCAGCCAGATCAGCGGCCAGCTAAGGCTGTTGCTGCAGTTGCGCCAGCTCGGCCTGCCGCTGCTGGCGGCACTCAACATGAGCGATGAGGCCGGGCGATTCGGCATCGCCATCGACCATCAGGGGCTGTCCGGTGCCCTCGGCCTGCCGGTGCTGCCGGTGAGCGCCAAGCGGAACCAGGGAATCGCCGAACTGCTCGACCAGTTGCACCAATGGGGGGAGGCACCCGGGCGTGCCGACACGGCGCTCGGTGGACTCCCCCAGCCGCCGGTTCCCGCCTCGGATGGGTGGCAGCAGGAGCTGGTGGACCGCTTTGTGACCATGCCGGAGGGGTTGCACAACCACCGCTCCCGCGTGGTGGATCGTCTGCTTCTCCATCCGTTGCTTGGGGTGGGGATCTTCCTGGTGATGGTGCTGGCGGTGTTCCAGCTGCTGTATGCCGTGACAACGCCCCTGCAGGATCTTCTGGGCTCCGTTCTCGACTGGATTCAGACGAGCTGGCTGGTGCCGGCTCTGCAGAGCCTGGGCTGTCCGGACGGGCTGCAGCACTTCCTGGTGGATGGCCTGTGGCTGGGCGTCGGCACGGTGGCCACGTTCCTGCCCCTGATCTTCGTGTTCTACGTGCTGATTGGCAGCATCGAGGACTCGGGTTATCTGCCGCGGGCCGCCTTCCTGATGGATGGCTTCATGCACTGGCTGGGGCTGGATGGCCGGGCCTTCGTGCTGCAGGTGATGGGCTTCGGCTGCAATGTGCCCTCAATCATGGGAACCCGGGTCATTCGGGATCGGGGCATGCGTCTGCTGGCCATGCTCTGCATTCCCTTTGCTCTCTGTCAGGCCAGGTTGACCGTGTTCATCTTCATGGCCGGGGTGTTCTTTCCCAGGCCCTGGTGGGCGCCAGGACTGGTGCTGTTCGGCTTCTATGTGATGAGTTTTGCGGCCGCCGTGATCACGGGTCTGGTGTTCAAGCGGGTCTACTCCAGTGATGGGGCGTTCGTGCTGGAACTTCCGCCTTACCGGGCCCCCAGCCTGACCACCATCCTGCGCCGTGGCTGGACGTCGATGCTGAATTTCATGGTCACCACCCGGGTGTTCATCATCGTGGGAGCGGCGGCCATCTGGTTGCTCACCAACCTGCCCCCGGGGGCAACGGAGGCCTCCGGCAGCTCACTGGCGGCGGGGATCGGCCGGATCTTCCAGCCGCTGCTGGGGCCGATCGGCATGAACCCTGAGCTCACCGTGTCCCTGTTTTTCGGCTTCATTGCCAAGGAAATCCTGCTGGGGGCGATGGCGGTGATCTACGGCACCACCGCCTCCGGCCTCGGAGGGGCTCTCCACACCGCCATCACGCCGCTGCAGTCGCTCAGCTTCATGACCTTCGTGCTTCTGTACACCCCGTGCCTGGGAACGGTGGCGGCCCAGATCCAGGAGTCCAGGAGTCGCGCCTTCGCCTTGCTGTCCCTCGGCTGGTCCTTGACGCTCGCCTGGGCGATGGCCTTTGTCGTGTACCAGGGGGGTGGCTGGATCCTGTCCCTGCGCTGAGCCGCTATCCCCTTCCTCTCCGCCGGCGCTGCTCAGCCGGGGGGGATCAGGGTCACCTGCATGTCGGCGGCCTGGGCGCCGCGCAGCATGAATTCCGTCAGGCCACTGGCCAGGTGCAGCAGGCCGCCGGGTTGAGCGCGGCGCAGCACCTCGATCTCCACCCCCGGCCTGACCCCCAAGGCCAGCAGACGCCGTTGCAGCTCCGGATGGAGGGGCAGACAGTTGACCCAAACTCTGGCACCTTCAGGAACCTGACTGAGAGGCATCAAAGCCGTGGTCTCCAATCCAGCAATCTAGGCCGCATTCACGCGAGTTCCGATCGGTGGACTCCCTGCTGCCCGGGGCGTTCTTGCCGTCGGAGATTCAGCGTGATGTCCAAACGGATCATTCCTGAAGGTCCGCCACCCCCAGGCCGCAGCCCCGGCAGGGTCGCATCGGATAGGTGTTGAAGGGGAAGCGGGGGGGCTGGAAGGGCTCGATGCCCCGGCGCCGGTCGAAGCGCACCATGCCGACACTGCCGCTGTGGGCCACCACCAGCGCCGTGCGCCCCAGCCGGCGCTGGCTGCGGGCCCAGCTGCCGGTGTTGTAGTAGGTGATGTGGCACGGGCCCCGGTCGTCACCGGAGGGTTCCGGCAGGGCCAGGGGCGTGGCTTCGGGGATGTGGGTGTGGCCGTTGATCAGCCCGTCAAAGGCCTGCGGACCCCGTCCCTCCCGCTGCAGGTGCTGGACAATCCCTCGCTTGATCAGCCGGTCGTGCCCCGTGCGGCTCTTGAGGGCGCTCTCGAGCACGAAGGCCAGGGAGAAACCGCCGGAGGAGTTGAGGCCACGGCTGATCGGGATCGGCCATTCCCGGTGGCTGGCCAGCAGATCGACGGCGCTCTGAAGGATTCCCTCCGCGTTCCAGCCGGTCGGCAGTGGCCCGTTGGCCGGCCGTGTGAACGGGGACAGCAGGCCATTGATGCCGGCGCTGTAGTGCTCCTGCAGCCGGGCGAGCCCCTCGGCCGCACCGGCGTGGAAGCGGATCAGCCGGTCGTACTCGTCGCCGTGGCGCACCAGCAGCCTCTGGCCGGAGGGCGTGCGGTACACATCCTGACGACGGATGGCGAAGCCGGGCCGCTCCAGACCGGCGTGGCGGCGCAGGTAGGCATCGTGGTTGCCGGGGATGTAGGTGATCGTCACCCCGTCCCGGTGCAGGGCCTGGAACCGTTCCAGCACGCGCCGGTGCGAGGCCCGCAGCAGCTGGGCCTTGAGCAGGGTCTCACTGGTGAGGGGATCCCCATCCTCCCGGGCCAGGAGGGAATCGATCAGGTCGGTGAGAAAGTCGGCATCGACGTTGGCGTTGAAGCGAATCGCCTGCAGATCGATGATGTCGCCGACGAGAAACAGCTGCCTGGGCCGGATGCACCCCAGGAACGCCGCCAGGTGGCTGGCTTCGCACTGATTGGAGCCCAGATGCAGATCCGAGATGAACAGGGCGTCGCAGCTGAGCACAACCTTCCGGCAGGTGGATCGGCGCCCGGAGACGGGTCGCGCTCAGGCCTTTGGCTCCGCCATGGTGACACGATCCCGGCGTGGATCACGGCGTCGTCAGCCTCAGAAATGCAGGTCGAATCCCGTGATCTGGGCATCGTTGAAGCACTGGCCGTCGCCTCGCCCGCGTCCGTTGTCTGCCGCACCAGCCCTGGTAAGCGGCAATACCGCCCCATGGTCAGCCGGCCTGTTGCCAGAGCCGCAGCAGCTCTTCCCGTTCCTGGGGCGAGGGGGGCGGCAGGCGCTTCACGCCGCTGGCGGCCGGGCTGCCGCCGCCGCCGTCGGCGCCGCGGAACCCCAGGCGCCTGAGCACAGCCTGACCGTCCCGGGAGAGCAGAAAGGCGACGAAATGCTCGCCGTCCTGGGGCCCGCCGACCGCTTCCCCCCGCAGCACGGCCGCCGCCAGCACCGTCTCGATGGTGGGATCCGGAACCAGGAGCACATAGCCCCCTGGCCGTTGGCGGCCGGCCTCCTGCTGCCGCGTCAGGGCCGAGGCCTCGTAGACCAGGGCCAGGTCGCCCTCGTTGGGGCCGCCGCTGATGAATTCCTGCAGCAAGATGTCGGTGGAGCGGGCCGGCCGGTAGACGGCGCGGCGCAGGGCGGCGGCACAGTCGGATCCGTTCTGGCCCCGGCACCACAGGGCCAGGGTCAGCTGGCCGGAATTGGAGCGCATCGGATCGGTGCTGCGCAGGTCGACGCTGCCCCAGCTCGACGGGGCGCCCAGGGCCCCCCATTGGCCCGCCGCCGTGGCGCGCCTGAGCTGGGGCCAGGAGAAGCGGCCGTCAGGGAACAGCCGCCTGGCCCGCTCCGGCCAGGCCACGGCCACCAGCAGGGTGCGGGCGACGGGAACGGGGGCCTGCAGGAACGGCGCCGGCGCTCCCTGGGCCTGGAGCTCATCGGCCAACTGGTTGAGCAGGTCCCGATTGGCGGGGATCAGCACCCGGGGACGCTCGAGGCCCTCCTCCCGGGCACGGTTGACCATGTCCTGGGAGCCTTGCACCCTCCAGGTCAGGTCGATGCCGCCGTGGCGGCGCTCGAACAGGGGTTCGACGTCGACCATGGCGCCGGCCAGCTCCGATCCCACTGTCACCAGCAGCGGCCGCCGCAGCCCGGGCAGGGGCGCCGTGGCCAGGGCCAGGGAGGCGCCGGCGATCAACAGGGAAAGCAGGCGCCTGCGGTTCAGGGTCGCTTCCAAGGGGGGCGGTCCGGGTGCGAAGCAGTCTGACCGGCCCTGCGGAGGCCACAGGCCCTTGCCAGCAGAATGGGGGCACCTTTCCGTTGCTCTCCATGGCACGGGCCCTGCGGTTGGCCGCCCTCACCACCGCACTCCTCGGCCTGCCGATCGGCGGCTGCAACCTTGTGGCCCCGCCCCCGCTGGAGCTGGAGATGCTGGTGGGCAGTGCCTTGAAGGGCTTCTGCCAGGAGGCGGCCAAGGCCATCGCCCAGTCGCCGCCACGGCTGGCCGATCGCACCCCGGTGCTGCTGCGCTGCCGGGCGGCCGGCAGTGGGGACGTGGTCAGTGAGATGGAAACCCATGCCCGGGGGGTGCTCCAGGGCGGCCAGTCGGCCGAGGATCCCCGCATCCCCACCCTGGTTTCCGTGGACGGCGAGATCTATCTCGACCTGCTGCGGCACCGGCTGCAGCGCCTGGCGCCCAGCCGGGAGCTGATTCCGCCGCCGGCTGATGCGCCGGCCCTGGCCTCCAGTCCGATGGTGTTCATGACCACCCCGGCCCTGGCCAAGGGCCTCGACCGCCCCGATCCCTTCACCGCCCTGGCCCGCAGCAGCAACCACCGCCAGTTGGATCCGTCCGCCCCCTCCCAGCCGATCCGCTACGTCCACACCGCCCCGACCCGCTCCAATTCGGGCCTGCAGACCCTGGTGGCGATGGTGGCCGAGGTGGCCGGCAAGCGACCCGAAGCGCTCACCCTGGCCGATGTGCAGGCCCACGGCGAGGAGGTGGCGGCGATCGAGCGCCACGTGACCCGCTACGGCAGCTCCACCGATGAACTCGCCCGGGCCATGCAGCGCAACGGGCCCTTCTGGGCCTCGGTGGGTTCGGTCTACGAGTCGTCGGTGGTGGCGGTCAACGCCTCCCGCCGGGCCGATCAGGAACCCCTCAAGGCGGTGTACCCCAGGGCCACCTACGCCAGCACGATGCGGGCGATCCTGCCGGAGGCCCCCTGGGTGTCGCCGAAGGAGAAGCAGGCGGCCCTGCTGATCATCGAGCGCCTCCAGAGCGAGGACCTGCAGCGTCTGGCGGCCGATCAGGGGCTGCGGCCGGCCAACCCGGCGGTGCCGCCCAGCCGCGTCACGGCGGCCTACGGCGCCGATCCCCGGGCCGTTTACGACTCCCTGCGGGCGCCGAAGCCGGAGGTGGTGGAGGCGATCATCGCCCTCTGGCGCAACCAGGCCAAGAAGCCCTCCCGGGTGGCCCTGGTGGTGGACAGCTCCGGTTCGATGAAGGGGGAGAAGCTGCCGGCGGCCCAGCGCAGCCTGCAGGCCTACCTGGCCCAGATCGGTCCGCGGGACACCGTGGGCCTGTTCGATTTCGACAACCGGCTGCGGCCGCCGGTGGTGGTGAGCGGGGGCGGCGCGGGGATGGACCCGGCGGGCCGTTTCATCGCCTCGCTGGAGGCGGAGGGCGGCACCGTCCTTTACGACGCCATCCAGCAGGGGCGCGATTGGCTGCGGTCCACCCGGCGCCCCGGCGAGATCCTGGCGGTGGTGGTGCTCACCGATGGCCAGGACAACGGCTCGCGTCTGTCCCTGGAGGGGCTGGGCAGCGAGCTGCAACGCAGCGGTTTCGCCAGTGATGAGCGCATCGGTGTGTTCACGATGGGCTACGGCAACCAGGGGGATTTCGATCCCGCCGTGCTGCGCCGCATCGCTGAGAGCAACGGCGGCGATTTCACACCGGCACGGCGGACAGCATCCGGCGCCGCATGGAAGATCTGCAGATGGCTTTCTGATGGCGGCATCGGGCTGGACCAACCCCCTCGACCATCCCCTGGCGGTCGCCGGCGGCGGCCTCTGCCTGCTGCTGCTGGTGCGTGGCGCTGGGGTGGCCCTTCCCCGGGCGCTCCTGCCGGCCGTTGGCCTCAGCGTGGCCGGCGCGGCACTGCTGGCCCGGGGGGGAGCGGCCGGGCGCCGCAGCCGCAGCCAGCGCCTTCATGCGCAGCGGCTCGATGCGGGCCTGGAGGAGGCCCTGGACCGGGCCGGCGGCCTGGCGGTGGCGGCGATGGCGCTGCGGGAGGAGGCCGTGGCCCGTTTCACGGACCCGGGCCATCTGGAGGCCCTGGGCAATGTCCAGCTCTGCTGCGAGCGGCTGCAGCAACTGCCGGAACGGCTGCAGGAACGGCGGCCCCTGCTGGAGTCGGGCGGGGGACGGCGCCTCGACCCCGACGACCTGGCCCGTCGCCTGGCCCGGGAGGAGAAGTCCCTGCAGCGGGAGGCGGAGGGTCCCCTGCGCCAGGAACGGCGTCGGCTGGTGGACCAGCTGCGCCGCAACTTGCATGCGGCGCGCCAGGGGATGGATGAACGGGAGGCCAGGCTGCTGGCCCTGGCCACCCGGCTGGAGGCCATTGATGGCGGCCTGCAGCAGCTGCGCCGCCAGGTCGATCACCAGTGGCCGAGCACCGAAGCCAGCGATGCGGCCATGGCGACGGCGATCGAGCCGCTCGATGAGGCGATCGATCAGATCGAGCGCTCCCTCGACGCCGGCACCGCCTGATCCGCCAGCAGGGGCCCGCCCGCCAGGCGCCGGATCGCCACCACCCCGGGGCGGGGGGCCCGACCGGGGACGCCGGAGGGCCAGTTGGAGCCCAGCGGCACCCAGCGCAGCTGCTCGAAGGGGCGCCCGGAGCGATCCACCAGCCGGTGGGCCTGGGCCTCACGGGCCTCCGCAGAAGGGCGGGTGCCGTTGTCCTCGCCCGGGTGCTGCACCGCCAGGAACAGGGTGGATTCGCCGCCGTCGAAGCAGGGGCCGGCGAGCTCGCACTCCATCGGCCCGATGGCGAAGCAGAAGGCCTCGCCGGCGTGGGGGCCACGGCTGGGCAGCACCCAACAGCTGTTGTTGCCGAACAGATCGAGATCCGCCGATTTCGTCGAGCGGTCGGTCACCATCCAGATGGACCCCTGCCGGTCGATGGCGAGGTTGTCGGGATTGGCAAAGCCCATCCCCCCCTGCCACGGGGCCCCGCCGGTGGCCACCATCCGCCAGCGGAAGGAACCGGCCCGGGCCGGACCGTCGTCGGCCAGGCGCATGATCCAGCCGAAGGGCCAGCTGGGCTGCCCCTTGGGCCCGCGGAAGATGGCCGGGTCGGCCCGGCCGTCGTCGCTGCCGCCCCCGGCGGTGAAGGCGATCAGCAGGTCGCCGTTGAGCGGATCGATCACCGTGTCCTCGGGCCGGGCCGCGGGGGTGGCGCCGATGGCGCAGGCGGCCAGGTGGGCATCGATCAGGATCGCCCCCATCCGCTCCTCCCCCTCGCCGGGGTAGAGGTCGGCCAGGGTGGCGAACCGGCGCCGGTAGGCCGCCACGGCCGCGTCGCTGGCGAAGGCTTCGGCGCCGGGCCTGCGGCGGTCGCTGTGGGGGAGCAGGATCGCCTGCTCCAAGCCGTGGCGGGCGAAGTGGCCTGGGCCGAGCGGCGCCACGGGGGTGGTGGGCTCCAGGGGCAGCCAGCGGCCCCGGCCCTCGCCTCAG